>Ga0179593_1382287_pt1 | contig 13474 bp, 16 predicted proteins | sample CZODoug2_1_08_16_FD_185931 | JGI IMG/M metagenome (GOLD analysis project Ga0179593, IMG submission 185931) | Vadose zone soil fungal communities from Angelo Coast Range Reserve, California, USA - CZODoug2_1_08_16fungal (PacBio error correction) | ecosystem: Environmental > Terrestrial > Soil >... | reverse complement strand
TTTTAGTTCGCGGAGTCGGATCGTGCTTTTTTTCTTTTTTTGTGGCTACCCCGACCCTTAAAGAGGTCTAGGAGTTATTCTCTCTTGGGGTCCTCGGCAGCTCACCCGTCTTCATTGAAACACAAATGTACTCTTGTTACCAGAGCTCTCAAATGGGACTCCCCGCTCCTCCCCTGGTTAATTCGTGACTTTACTTTGTACACTCCCCCCTTCCCGTTGTTCCCCCTCAGAGGTTGCCTCGCATGACAAACGCTGCCAGATACGCCCTTCGTCCTCTGATGTCCCCCTAATCGAGTGTCTTGTCGCTTGGGTCGAACTGCGATTTTTCTGCTACTTGCACTCAGCACCCACCTTTTCGCAAATCGTTCTTGACTCGCCACCCCCCCCCCCGCCCTTATCAGCTTCCCACAACGGAATCGCCAGATTCCTTTTAGAGTTTCACTTCTTTCTTTTTTCTATCTGGATAGTTTTAAGTTCTCGAAGAATCTGGCCCCTTTTTTCTTCTTCGTACTTGACTGTTTATCTTTTTCCAAGGTCGTGCAAACTGAGGTAATCTCTCTTTTTCCTCCTCAATTGTCCGAGTACAAAGGATTTTACATTTTGGTTCTTTTTATCAGAGTCCTTATAACGTACCCCCCCCCAAATGACTTCCCCCCCACCAATTTCCCCGGGCCGGATGATATTGCTCTGTCTTAAGACCTAAGATGCTATCTTCGAGATACGAGATCCTTCTTGTTCTTTACTTATTTTGCATCTTTTACCCCTGCGAGAGTGAGACTGGTTTTTCCTCACCTGCCTTTTTTCTTCGATCTCACTCAGGCAAATTTTTCTCTTTCCCAATATCCTTTTCTCCCGTCCGTTTAACCGACCAAACGTCCCAGGGCCTTTCCTATTCCTCCTCCTGTTAACGCCTCGCTCTTGTTTACAGGCGCCCGAATCACCTTCCCGCTCTTCCCATTTTCCTAGGGACCGACTCCTTCGGATTCGTGATTTGCGTCATAGGCCTCCAAGAGGTGTCTCGTCCCCCCCCCCCCGAAAGAATGAAACTTCGACTCGCCTTGGATCTCGTTTTCCTCCTCCCTTTTGGAGGTTGCGCTGTAAACTTAGAGTGTTTCTCTTTCCATCTCGTTGTTTTTTATGTTTTGGATTTTTTTTTCAGGCGGGAAGAGTTGCCCCCTCTCCCCCTCTACTCTTCCTCCACGAAACAGTCTTGCGAATGTGCATTTTATTTTCATTTGGAATATCTCCTAGCCCCTACATTCTGCTCCCTCCTTTCTTGACTTGGCCTGCCCTTTCCCTCCCCAAGGCGAACGACCCCCCCCACAAATGGACCTTTCCGCTCTCGCTGGCTCACCGTGATCACCCGTCTATTGACACCTTTGTTGTCTTCCCCAAGCGAATTGCCACTCCCTTCAACCCCTTGGGATGGTACCGTCTGCCCGGGTGACACATTATTGCATTTTGTGTGAAGAAACGGAGGTAAAGTTTCCCTTACCGCTGGGTGAAAGCCCCCCTTTACCTTCATGCTACTCTCATGAGCACTCTTCTCCGGATTTTCTTTTTTTCGTCCCCTCTTTGCTAACCATTTTTCTTTTTTGGCCTTTGGCCGCCGCAGTATCAGAGGTAGCCCTCCCCCCCGCCCTCTTTTCGACTTCAGCCTCTCACGGCGAACTGACACCCTTCTCTGTCGTCTTCTTTTTTTATTTTCCCATATCAATCCGCCCTTTTGATCCGCGTAGCCCCCCCCCGTCGCTGCAACCTCTACCCTTTTCCTTATTTTTTCCAGTCGTCTTTTACGCGCGTCCCCGAAGAGTTTTCTTGGATTTGGTCCCCTCTTGAAATTTGCTTTCATTTGATGGGGGGAACCCTCCCCCTGATCAAACAGTGGATGACGGTTTCTGCACTCCGTTTTCTCTCTTAGTTCTTTTTTTCTCGTCCCTCTCGCTTTTCCGTACTTGGGATTGATTTGCTTTTCCCCGCCTGAACCGTGGAATGTTGTGGTTTTTGGTAGCACTCTACTCAATTGGAATTCCTGATTTCTCCCCCTCCTACGTACTGCTATCCCCCCGTTCTTTGATCTTCCCCCCCGCGCTCAAGCTAAAAGTTTTGTCTACTGTCCTTCTCAGTTCATGCCTAAAAGGACCGGTTTCCCGTAACTTTTTCCTCCCTTCCGCCTTTACAGTCCTTGTTTTTTTAGAGATAAAATTCATCTATAGAACTTTATTATAATCTCTCTAACGTGGTTTAGATAAGCCATCCCCCCAGTAGTCGTTAACCCTTTCGGCGTTTTCGAGCTAGTATAATTTCTAATACCGCCTCCCCACTGTCCTTCCGGTTCCAGTCTTCTTCCTCTCGTCTTGATAGTCCCCTCTATCCTTTTCCAGTCTAAACTTTGCTACTCCCAGACGTTTTCGATTGCGGCCGCCAACACGGCCCACCCTTTATGGGCTTTCCCCTTTCGGCGCGCGGTCCTCTTTCATCAGACCCCAGTCATGCGTACTTGTAAAGGAACCCATGCCCCCTTTTGATCTTGTCCCCAGTCCTCCCCCCCAATTGCATTCAGCTCGGAGTCCCTTAGCGAGGACGGCGGACTGCAGCTCAAATTCCTGCCTTTGCCCGTTACTGACCACGTTTTTTCATTTTTCTCCGTCAGACGCTATGCTTGACCCCTCTCCTTTCAACTCTTCCTGAAAACTAAAGTATCCGGCTTTTTGCACTACCCCTTTTTGACGAACCCTCCCAAACTCGCGTATGCTTTGCCCAATCCCTGCTTACAGGTTAAGTGATTCTGCACACTTTTGTTTATCTTGTTTCCTTGCCAATCCTGCCTACATCAAGCAGGAGCCCGAGCTCCCTTTCCTTTTGGTTCGCTCCCCCAAACTTTTTGGCGACTAGGTTCCCAGTTTTCCAAGCCGACTCACTTTTTCTCCCTTGCCCCCTCCTTAGTTACTTAGAAGATACTTTCCTGACTATGCTTAACTCTTCTCGTTCATTGAAGTTGGCCCTAAGATCGATTTCCCGACTGTCGTATAAAAGACAATGATAGTACCCATACAAACTCCCGTCACGTTTATTGGTCTATGCCCCAAGCTTTCCTCCGAAGAAAATTGCAACTAAGTCATACTTCTAGATATCCCCCAAAGATTTAAGAGCGATACGTTTTCCCTCTCTCCCTGTAGGGCCAACACCACCCTTTCACTGAAACCCCTGTCGACAAAGCTGTCCCCCTTGGCGCTTCGATTCGTCGTTCCCCTCCCCCGTAAGAAGATATATATTTTACTACTTCCTTTCCGTTGTTTTTGTTTGAGTCGATATCTTGGTCCCCTTTTCCATTTACCTCCTCCCATCCCCCTTCGCGCAAGGTCCTCGGTTCGACATGGTGCCGACCACTTTGCTTTTTCCCTCCCCCTTGACCCCACTGACAGAAGCGCCGCTTTCCTCTTGGTCCAATACTCTTCTCTCTCGGGGCTGCGGACAAGGGTCTTGCTTCCCGCTCGAAGTTCATCCAATTACAAGCTCGTACCTACTTTGATTGACCTTGGGATTCTTTCGGCCCTTTTTTCCACTCCGCTGATGATGATGAACCCGTCGTCCCAACGCGAGCTTCAAGCCTATCCTGTTGTATGTTCGAAGGTCGATCCCTCTCCTCGACACCCCCCTTCTCTTTTTTCCTTGTTTTCCCTTGGAACCTATTGTCTCCTTCACCCTGTTGTTTCTGCCTCCCCGCCCCAAGGAAGGAGAGCTCTTGGGATAATGATTGTCATTTACCACCTGGTCCTAAGTATTTCCTTCCCAACCCCACGTCCCCTTTCAACTCCCTATCGAACGGCATTCTCTTCTTATCCAAATCCGAATCGAGGGAGTTTTATTGGAGTCCGGTTGACTGTCCGAGTCCCCCCCTCATACCTTATTATTTTCTTTTGCCCTTAGTTTCAAGCTTCGTCAGTGCCCTGCGTCGGGAAGGATCCCATCCACTTCTTTTTTTCCTTTTCTTCCGTCCCTTACTTGTCGCTGCAGTCTTCTTCCGCGCGACTTACTCCTCCGGAAGGCATTTTGTCTCCTTTCACCCTGTGAGCCCCCTCTTGCATGGGTTCCCCTTTACGCTAAGCATGAGCCTTTTGTTGTTCGTTCGTCCTCACGTTTTCTCCTTCATCACCCGAGCTCGCCGTTTCGTCGCAATCTATCCCCACCCTTCTGGTTTTGCTTGTGAAACTTTTAGTGCCGGGTCGTCTTTGACGATCTCGCTCTGTGCATACGACGGTAGCGGTCGCCTTTTTTGGATGCGATTTTCTTTTTGAACCCTAATCCCCTTTTTCCGAATGTTTCTTGAGCGGCACCACTGTGATCGCCGCGGTCTTCTCGGACCAGGCGACTGCGCCTCATTCTTCTTCGCCCACTTACTCGACGCGAAGATCATCTTTTTTTATTGTTAACGGGAGTTTCGTTTAATTTAGTTTACTGACTCGAACTTTGGCTCTGATTTCGGCGGTAGCCCCCCCTACTTATATCCCGATATTCCCCGATTCAGGCCGCGTTCGAGCGCGACCCCCTGGCCAACCGTTCTACTCGTCTTTTCTCCCACAACGCAACTTTTCCTCCCTTCCCCGGAGGCCATAAGCAACCCCCCCACTCCCCCGACCCGCGGACCCACGACCCCCCCAAGACTCCCTCAACTCGGCAGTTTCACACCCTATCCCAATGTCTTCTCTTTCCTTCCCCAATCAACCACCTCCTCGACCCAACTGGCAATCTTCCGACCCCCCATATCCCATGCCCTTCCTGTTGACGACCCCAGCCGCGTCAATCTACCTTTCCCAGGCATGTTCCCTACCAGTCTCGTCGACACCCCTGCCCCGGATCGACCCCCCTCCCCCCGCGCACGCGGCGCCTCCCCCCCCCGTTGACCCCTCTAGAGAACCCCCGAGTTTCCCTCTTTCCCTTCCGTGAGCGTCTTTTTCCCTTCCCTCTTTCTGCCCCTGACCCCCGCCACCTTTCCCTGGTCCCTGCTGCGCCCTGCCCCAACCATGGTTAAGGCGGAACACCAGATCCTTCCTTCCTCAGGAGTGCGTCCATGCAGGAGATATCCCGGTGCGCCCTTTCTTCTCTGCTTACCGATCTCACGTTCATTAACCCAAATTTCCCTTACGTGTGAACCTTTTCAGCTTCCCACCAAGTCTAATATGCGATACCGTGAACCCCCCCCTGACTCCTCCTTCTTTCAAAACCTGCACACGCACCAAGCGCCCCCCTTTTTTGCCGCCGCTCTCTCTGTAGGTCCAATTTGTCCTTTTTTTTGCCTTGGCTTTGTCTCTTCGGCGCCCACCGTCGTCGCGCAGTATTTGCTTCTCATTCAGCCGACTCCTCGTTCCCTCCCCGGCTCCCCTAATGTCGGAGGACGGGAGAGGATTTATCCTTCACCCCCTTTTACTGCTTGTCACCTTTTGGCAGCTTACTACACAACACAGAGACAACTTTTTTCCCCTAGACAATCTCCCCCTGTCCCTCTAATCCCCCCCTCAGTAGGCGGCACGTCTCCCCTCCCGAGGCTGGTAACCCCCTTGTATTCTTTCAAACCTCTTGAGGACATTCGCCACTATCCTTCCTGTCGGTCAGTCTCTCTCCCCTTCTTTTACGATTTATGGTTCTTCGCGGGACGCACGAGATTAGGGCGTGTTTCCCCTTCTTCTTCAAATTTTGGAAGATTGGTCGCCACTGAGTAGGAATATTTTCCTCCTCCTCCCATTTGATTAACATTTCTGATATAATCCAGATTCCTGTAGGCCCCCCCCTGTTCTTCTTCTTTTTGGTTTCCTCCCCTCTGCACAATGACATGAGAAAAAGTCGTTTGTCTCCCCCTCTCCTTATAAAGTTACGCTACGGCCCTGATTCGGTCACCCCGCCCCCACGTCTCCCCCCTCCTCCAATCCCCCTTTCTACAGTTGACCTTCCCCCTTCCCCTCGTCAATGGATTGTCCCTGCTACGACGAGAGCCAGAGCAAAAATGTTTGACTTACGTTTCCCCCCCCTTTTCCCCTTTACCCTTCCCACTTCGGGACACTATCGTTACTCGGTTTGAACTCACCCTTCTCCTTCTCGGACTTCCATCCTAACTGATTCTTCTTGGATCCACCCATACCGATTCTGAAAACACTCTTTTGCGCACGCTCGACATCATATGGAGGATTCCTACTCCCGAGAATTCAAACTTGGTTTTTGTAGCTCTTCCCTCTTTTTCCAATTTTGGCTGGCTGACCCTTCAAATAGAGTTCGCCCGCCTAGCGAAACTTCTAACATGTAGAGTGCCCATATGTCAAGTCCCGTATGGCAGCGTTTTCTGTTCTCCTCCACCGTTCCCTTTTGGACGATTTCCTAACCTGAACTCTGTTCACGGTCGGCACCCCCAGTCGATAGCTTATCCCAGTGATCGATGTTTTCAGACTACATTTTGCCGCCTTTGTTTTATTGATCGACCCCTTCCACGACGAAGCACTACCCGGTAAATACTTTTTTTTTGCCACTTGCGCAGACCCCAATTTTCGCTTCCAGAACCTCCCCACCCATCCTTCCCTTTCCTCATCCCGTTTTTGTCTTTTTGTTTTTTTTAAGCTGTTATTGTTTTTTTGCTCCTCTGCTTTCAAGTGCCAACGCACCGATGGTCTACGGTATTTCTTTCGTGTTGGCATCCCCTATCCTCCCCCCCCCCCCCTCCCCCTCAGTGCCCACCCCACCTGCGCCCCTGTGCTTTGAACCATTCTGATCAACTTTTTATGACGCTATGACGGCATTTCTTTTCCCCTGAAACTTTGTTTTCAGCAACTCCCGTTCCTCTTAAATCGCCACACCTTGCACCGTTTTCTCGGTTTTGACTAGAAAACCGGCAGCTCTCTCTCGCCTTTTCATACGCGTATCTTGTGTATCTTTTTCTGCCAGCATTGGCATTCTCTGATCGCCACTACCCCCCGCCTCTCCCCCCTGGTCACCCATCTTTATGAGCGAGCACGAACCCGTATTCCTCCCTATGCCGGAATCCCCCCCGCCCAGATGCGTTAGAGCGTTTCCAATTCAGTTCTAAGATCTTTATCCTTACTTTTCTCCAAGGGAATATCATAATGTCTGATTTCTGCACGCGTCGCCAGGTCCCTGCAAACCTCTCCTTCCTATGACGTTCCCCCTGAATTGATCCTCTCATTTTTTAGGACTAATCCAGTTGGAGATTGTTAGCTACTTTTATAAGAAAAGTCAAAAATCAAAATTCCAGATTTCTCCCTCTAACGGCCCCAGGTCTCCCCCGTTAGGAGAATCCGCCGAATGCGTGCGTGACCCCACTTAATAATTAGTGCAAGACTTTGTTCTCCTCCTCTTTTTAGATTCACCCTTCGCTTGTGCTCCTTTTTTTTTCCCCCCCCTTTTCCTGACCCCGTCCATCTGGTTTCTGATTTTTCAATCGATCTCTTCCACTTGATCTGAGCCCCCATCTTCCTGCCTATTTACCTGACCCCCTTGACCCCTCTTTCCCTGTGCAGGGCTGGCGAGATACTTCACTTTTTTCCCACTCGTATTTGTATTCAGTTCCAGAAGACCCGTCGAGAACAGTCTTTTCCTTCGGAACTCCTCTCTCTTAGTTTCCGTTAGTCACTTCCCTTCTTTTTCCCCCAAAAGTGCCCCGAACCTTTGTCTCTTTCATGCCTACTGATGTCCCTATCTTACCCATGGCGCTTGTTTTCTCAGTCGTTATTCTACCCCTGTTGTTTTATGTCCCGGTTTGCATTTCTTTATGCTTTCCTTTTCTTATCACAAATCTTTTACCCCTTAAAGCTCTGCCTTTTCTTGCGCATGCTTCACGGGCTGAGCTTAGTGCATAGAGGCCTGCCCCCTCCATGCTCGGCACGGAATCCCGGTTGTTTTTTTTTGAGCATCAATGACCCCCCCCAAAGGCTTCCACCGCACCACACCATGGCTTTTCCTGCGCTAGTCACCTTGTCACAGTCGCTTGATTTCACCTGTGGCTAACAGAGCCCTTGTGCCCCCTCGATACTCCCCTCTATTCCTGGCTGGTTGCTGTTTGGAAACAGCTTTCATGCTTTTTGTTTGACTTTTTCCCATTATTTCCAATCGTCACCTAACCTTCCCAAGTCGAAATCTGACAGAGCTTCATCCTTGGTGAAAAATCATTCGGTCTCTTCTTTTTTGTCCGTACCTTTCTCCTTCTAATGTTTTTTCCCCCCCCGGTTGTTTTTCCGGGGCATCGCGGCTCTGTACAGCCTGTCACTCCGAATAAGCTCTCTCGAGCACTTCGCTCCCGGAGAACGCGACTCAATTCTATTGCCTCTCTCCATATCTCACCGTAATAATACATCTTTGCACGCCTTAGTGTAACATGTGAGTCCTGCGAGAACTTATATCTTTTTTACCTCGTCGCGGCCTTCGTGAGTCAACCGGACGGGTCGTTCTCTAGAGTATTAAGAGTTTCATTTGCTTCGTACCCCAATTTTGATTGGGTTTCACAGACACCCCCCACTCCTCCCCAGTCTCTCTCCCCCCCTTAGATCTCTTTGAGGTTTTTTTTTCCCGACGTTCTGCCTGGGGCTTTTTTCCATGATTGTCCCCCGCCTTCAACGAGGCATGCTTTTTGGTTTTGCCTACTTAATCTCCTTGGCACTGACTCTTTCTCCTTACGTCTTGATGTTACATCGACTCTATTCTCTCTAAACCAACCCCAGATCCCCTCCCCGTCGTCTTTAGTAAAATGCATGAACGTCACCTCTACCCCCCCTTTTCCCCTTTGACCCGCGGACTTTCCTGTAAACTTTCCTCTTGTTATCGGTCTTTTATGCAGCGTCTTGCCTTTCTCTAATGTTGCCCCCCTACCACCCCTTGGATCTGTCCGTCAGTCACAGACCCACGTCTTAATTATATGAGTTTGGCTTTTAAGGCCCCTCTAGACCTCTCTACTATCTTCCACTTGAGACCGGCTTACCCCCCCCCCCCCCCCCCCCCCCCCCCCCCCCCCCCCCCCCCCGTCGGAGTTTTTCTTCCCTCGCTGATTCGTCGCCGATATCAACGGGTTTTCCCCGGAATTACTCCCATCCTTTTTCTATTGATCCGAAACGCCTCTTCTTATTTTTTGTTTCCCCGCGGATTTCTTGGTTCTTGAGTTCACACCCGGGCTCATGTCTCTGTTTTAAGGACCCCCTTCCCCCCCGTGCTCATTGGTCCCTCGCACAGGCCCTTCAGTTTTTGCTCGTTTCGGTCATTCTCCCTCCCCTTCCCCTTCTTCTGCTGCCACAGGACCCGCTTCCTGAAACGGTACTTGTTATTTCTTTCCTGTAGACCTCCCTATGCCGGACCATCTGTTTTTTGTCTTTGAAACTCTTTGCCAATGAAACTGCGACTTTATCCTTTCGTATGACATAACATTCATTCCCCCCTCGCCCCCCCCCACACTCGCGATGCTTCCTTGCATCAAGACCTACCCTTTTAACGTATATCTTCCCGTTATCCCTTTGGGTCTCCGAATAACATCTGTCTATGAATGGCCCTCAGGAGACCCTCAGTTGCGACCTTCGGTGTCCTCTTCGCCGCACAAAAGGATACCTCCCATGTTTCCCCCCCCCTTTCTCCCCCGTCCTCCCAAGTTTGTTTTCTCGCGCTCGATCTCATCCTGCATTTCTTCCCGTCGGAATTTTTTGCCTCTCAGTTTTGTTTTTTTTTTTATCCGCAGCGATTTCACCGCTTTAATGCCCAGGACTCCTTTCCCCAAATCACATCTTATGTCGATCTTGTTCTGTACATTCCCAGTCTTCTCGCGACCCTCAGACACTTGTCCATCCAGTCTTCTGTAATATTACTTGTCGGACAACTCTTTTTAATCTCGCTTTTCTTGCGATTTGGTTTCTGGCCAATCCATTTCCTGGGAACCATTGATACCTCCTCCCCTTTTTCTTCCCGCTTCGACGTTCCCTTGCAATGACGCCCGTCCTTTCGCCTTTTCCTCTCCTTTTGAGCTGAATTTTTTCCTGCAGGTCCCGGTCGAATACGACTCTCCCCCAAGGTTCCGGTAGATTTCCTCCCAATTTGTTGTCCTCATGCCCCCCCTCTCAGAAAAGCTTTTACCTTCCTTCATACCCCCCACCACCATCTCTCCCCCTTATCATTCTTTTTTTGGTACCTTTTTTGATGAGAGCGCTCTCCTAGTACTTCATCTTCCACATTTTTTCCCCCATAGACTTTGATTGAAGATCCCTGGGATTTTGCTGACGCCTGGAAATCCCCTTCCTTGATGATGAACTTTTTCCAACCTTCGACGTGCCCACGAAGACTTTCTTGCTCTTTCGACTGCGCGCGGACCCCAGTGAAGTCGCTTCTTTCTACCTGGTTCCCCATCGGCTTTCCACCTGTGCAGGCGTCTCCCCCCCCCGGAAGGATAGCTTCGGATCCTGCTGCGTATAATCTCTTTTTCCTTCAAGACCCCCTTCAACGTGTCCTAGAAGGAACCTGGTTCTTCTTTTCTTAACCTTAGTCCTTCGTTTTGTCTAGGTGTAAGGTTTCTGTAATTTCCAATCCGTCTCTTTATTGCAAGGATTTCCTGATTATGGTCACAGTTCCATCTCTTCCCCAGGATTCACAACCTTCATGAGCCATTTCCTTCATTCCTTGAGGCTGCATTTTTCGGCGCGCGACTACTGAGTTAAGGACATTTTTTTGTTTTTTCCTGAAAGGGGGAAGTTTCCATTTACCGGTTCAAGGCCTCTGATTTTCCGTCCCCTAACGGCCAGCGCCTCATGTCAACAAAATAGATAGTTCCAGTTTCGGCCCGCAACTCCCCCCAAGTAGTGTCTTTCTTGATTTAAACGTTTCGCGATGGATTCTAGCCCCCTGTGCCGGTGTTTTCCGTGATGCATACTCCTTTGCCTCTGTTCCTTTCCATGTCGCGGAATGCGATCCGATTTATACCTGCCCCGCCCACTCTCTTTCTGCTCGAGTTTAGGCTTTTAAGCGTCCACCCCTTTGATTAGTGTCATACGCCCGTCGACCCTCTCATACCTTTGATGTTCTCTTTTTACCCCGCTTTTTGTACCGAGAAGATCCTCTTTTCGACACTGTTACCGAGTGACAAGTCTTTTTTTCAGGGCATTGTCCGGCCCCCTTGACATTACAACGTGGTCTCGCGCTGGTGTTTTCCCAATCTCCCTTCGATTTTAGCCCCCTGACGTCCTTAGTGCGTTCTTTGCTCGATTCCCCAAAAGTGATGTGCAGTAGCGCTCACAAACGCCCCCCCGGGCCCTTCCCGCTCAGGCTGTTCAATCAGTCAAATCCCCCCACACCCTGCCCTCCCGATCCCCCCTTTGAACCCTCAAGACCTTTTACTAAAAGTAGTCTTTCAGCCCTATCCTTTTCGCGGGCGGGCACCCCTCCACATTCGAAGAAAACCTTCATCTTTTCCGAATCCACTTCATCGCCCTTCATGTGACTTTTTCCAGAGTCCTCTCCTTTCACCCTCCCTTTGTTCCACCGGTTTGCTATATTTCGTTGACGACGCCCTTATCCCCGTTCTCTGCCCTTTACAGCGCTTTTTAGCTTTTCTCGAGTATCTCTATCGTCTTTAGCACAGCCTTCTGATGGGCGACCTTTGATACTACTGACGCTGATTCCGGCCACAGACCAAAATGGTCCCCCTTTTATCCCAAATCTCTGCCGCCGCTTGAGGTGCTTGCGACTCTTTAAGCGTTGACTTTCTCGTTCCTTACCGATTTCCGACGTTAAAAAACCTACCCCCTTTTCCCCAGTTTCTTCCAGCAGGATTCCACTCCCACTGGCATATCTATTCGATATAGGTGCCCCCCTGTAGTCTGTTCTCCAGGTCAATCCCTTTTTGATCAAGGTGAAGAAGCACTCATTACTCCCCCCTTTGGTCGTTCGCCTTTTTTGCGGTGATCGGCGCAACGTCTTCTTCATATTTTGAGTCTCTCTCTTCCCTCCGACCTCAGCGCTCAAGCTTATCTCCACCCACTGGCTCTCCGTTTACTTATTAGCTTTGTTCCCTTTTCCCGCGGAACCACTTCCAGCAGCCCGAACAACCTAGGCTTCACGTTTTAACCAATTCGCACTGCTTCCACCCCCAGTTTTCTTGCTGTACCACGTTTCAAGGGCGAGTCGTTACCTTTTGATTATCAGTTGACCTACCGGCTTAAGGCCTCGACGCACTCTCCCGCGTCAGTAGAGGCCCCTCGAACAGTTTCCTACGGAACGGTTTCTTCGCGACGACGACAATCTGAGTTTTTTACCCATTTTCTCTTTCTCTTTCTCACCTTTCCGATTTGGTCTTTTGTCATCGCAGGAAGTAGTTTCTTTTTTAATTATCCAATTGTTGCCAATCGCGACGTACGAAGACCCCTTCTCCAGGTAGGCCCCCCACGAACCAGGCTAACTTCTCAGTGTTTTGGCTCTTTCCCATGCAACGTGTCTCCCCCCCCGAGGTGCCGCTCGGATACCCGGCCGACGCTAGGCTCTGATTCTCGCGCAAAGCACGCACCGGGCCATTTTCCAGTTTGAAAGCGTCCCTTGGGATTTTTTTCGTCTGGTGAGCGTGCTTGCCAGCGCCAAATTTTATCTTGCTTACAGTACCAATCCTTGCCCCTGCGGAAAATGCGGTCTGCCTTCCCCCATTGATTACTGGTTTTCACGACCATTCAAATCAACAAACCCAACCTACCTCCCCTTTCCCCTTCCTCCTTCTCCCCTCCCTGCCCTCTTCTCCCCTCCCTTCGCTCACATCCTCTTCTTACGCTTTTCTTCCTACCACCCCTTCTCTTCCTTTCGCCTTTTCACGCCCCCCGACCCCGACCCCATTTTATTATTCACGCTTGCCGGTCGCCTTTTAGCCTTCCCCTCTCTCCTTACTTTCTCTTGACTCCCCCGCTTATTTCCTCCTCTCCCTGCCCCCTCCCTCTCTGCCAAGGAGAAGGAGATGACAGAAATACTTACCGGAGAATCGTCCCTGCGGCCTCCCTCCCCTGACAAACCCTTATCCCCTCTCTGCGACCCAAGATAATTGGACCCTCTCTGACCTGTCTATGGAGGATTTTTCCCGTCATCATCGTCGACTAAATTGTAGGTTCCCCTGTTTTCATTTCGACGATTTGCGACCAAGTGGTGCTAGGGCCGGATCCACCTCGCGTTTCGACCCCTCTGCGAGACCCAGATTTCCCAGCGTATGATGTTTGTCCATCGGCGCAGATCGATTCTTTTCACGTTTTTCCCGTTCCTCTTGCAGTTGTCTCATTCTTTTTCCCCTGAACTTTAATTTGCATTTTCCCCCCTTTTCACATGTCCAAGGTCCTCTAGCGTCTACCGTTGCTCGCCTTTTTAGCGCACATGTTGCAATTTCAACTGCGATTGCGATCAGATCGCGTCGAGGATACTCCTCCAGCAACTGTTTCCTGCACTTGAACCGCCATCGCCGTCCCGTTAATCA
>Ga0179593_1360123_pt1 | contig 13474 bp, 20 predicted proteins | sample CZODoug2_1_08_16_FD_185931 | JGI IMG/M metagenome (GOLD analysis project Ga0179593, IMG submission 185931) | Vadose zone soil fungal communities from Angelo Coast Range Reserve, California, USA - CZODoug2_1_08_16fungal (PacBio error correction) | ecosystem: Environmental > Terrestrial > Soil >... | reverse complement strand
CAAAACAAACATGGTGCAGTTTTCACCCCCCCCTTTAGCTGTGCCCACCTTTTTTTGGCATTCCCCATCGTTGTATCAAACTCCGTTTCATTTTTTTGGCCAGATCTTTCTTCTCTTGGGCCCCCCGTTCACAAGATTTGGCCCGTCGCATATAAAATTGCTACGTATGAGAACCCTGGTTCTTCTTCACTCTCCTTATTACTCGTTGCTTTCTATGGAACTTTTTTGCCTACGAGATTTCTCAGTCCTCCTTTTGCTTCCCCCTGAATTTTCCTCGATGACGCACGCCCACGTTCTTTCTTCTCCGATTGTCGTCTGCGTCCCTCCCATTTTCTTTACCCTATAAAGTTGTTTCCTCGGTTTTGCGTTAGTTTCGATCTGAGTCCTTTTACTGTTCATGCAAATTCCCATTGCCCTGACTGCTTTTCACAGCAACGTGTTCCCCCTCCGCCCCCCCTAAACCTTTTTTGAGTCACCTGCTATTCAGGCTTTTACAACTTGCGTTTGAAACATCCCGTTTTCCTCTCTTTCCTTCACCCCTCTTGCCAATCCAATCTCTTCCCCAGAGCATCGCTTTAACAGCGCAGAGCTCTTCGACTTGGAGAGATGTAGCTTTCTGCGTTGAACATTCGATGCTATGCCCATTACCCTCTTCGACTATCCTGACGCACGTGCTCTTGTTCCCTTTCAACCAAGTATGCTGAGTGCCTGATAACAAAACGGTTTCCTTTTTCACATTTTTTCGGTTGTCCATGAGGTCCTTATATCTCGTCCTGCCAGGCTTCACGATGGGCAAATTTCTTTCGAGTAGACTCTTTTTTTTCTTGATGCGGTTTCCCATTTTCCTTGCAAACGAAGTACCGAATTTTTTCAATCACCCTCTTAGATCTTGATTTCCTTCCTTTTTCTTTACTCGGTGACAATTTCTTTTTTGTTTTTGGACGAGCAGGTTGGAAGTTATATTTTGCCCAGTAAACCAAAATTTTTTCTTACTCCCGCTCCCCTCTGGGACCTCTCATAGTCCTCTTAACCTTCTTTCCCATCGCTACTGGCCTGGCGGTTTTGGTACGAGAGGCCTCCAAGTCACAGCTCCCCAGTCGTGTTCTTATTACCTCGCTCGAAATGTCTTCTTCAGAAAGGATGTGACAATGGGCCTTCTTTGTACCTTCTCCCTGGGAGCTGCCGTGCACGTTTGTTCGGGTCCTTGGCTTGCCCTGTTTTCAAGTCTTTTTTTCGTACTTTCCTGGTGTTCCTTTCCTCATTTTCGTTGTGACCTCCTCCCAATTTATAGCTTAGTGGATTACGTGCTTAATGTTGTTCCTTCAATCGGCTGGATTAATGAAACCCGCCTAGTTCCAACGTCAACGCCCCCGTCCCTTGGAGAGACAAGAGGACCTACTCTTGATAGTAGAAGTGCACTGAATCCTTTTTTTAAATCGACCCCTCCGCGACAAGTGCCACTCTCTCCTGACACGATCTTCTGTCTACAATAATTCTTCATCCATTTGTCCTTGCTCTGTTCATTAGCGCGGTAGAAGAGTCTTTAGAGACATTCGTGAGTGACATTTCTCTTCTTTTTCAGAGACTTTTCAACAAAGAACATAACCACTTACATAGGACACCCCTTTTCCTTTTACTTGCCCCCCTCCTCACCCGAAGACCTACACCAAATCTATCCTTGCAGTTGCTTAAGTCAGACTTCTCTCTTTCCAAATTTGTTCCCTTCTGCCCCCCCGATCAGTTTCGCTACCCTTCATCGTCCTCCCCCGATCCTCGGTTAAAAGAACTCCCAGATGACGTTGAATCTTGCCCCAAGAATCTAGTCTTCTCTCACCTCTCAGGCTTCTCCTGCCTCCAAAAACTGATCTTTGGACTTCTCCTTTTTTCTGCTGTGAGCTTTCCTGCCGTCGCAACCCCCCACCCCGAAATCATGTGGGGATTTCCCGGTGCTGAGAAAGGACTCTTCCAAGCGCTTCTCGTGATTTTTCTAATCCCTTCTTTTTTTCTAAGCCCGTCTTTCCTCTTTTCCTCCCCCCTGGTTCGAGATTTCACACCGTGCTGGCCCTACCAAGATTCCTTGACCTTCACTTAACATCTGAATCCGGATTTATTTCGACACGTCTTCAACGCTTTGGGTCGAGGTTGAGTTTTACCTTTTTTGAGAAGTCCAATCAAAACAACCTCTCGTTTCTCCCCCTCTGTCCAAAAGATTGTACTTTCTTTTTCAATCACGTAACAGTACTGGTCCTTCTCTGGCTGACGTTTTTTTGACACTCGACAGAGAACTCCCCAGGATTTTACTCTAAAAGGAAGTCTCTTCCCGTTTGTTTCTCTCTACCCTCTAAATATAAGGAACTATTTCCCTGTATCTCTGTCCAGTGGGCTACTTCTCCTTTCCAATTTGATCCATTCTTTTACCATACTGAAAACAGCTTCTCCTCTCTGCGCGCATACTTGTATTATGGTTTTGGTTTGAGCGGATTTAATACCTGCTTTCTTCCCTTTTTTGACTTGCAGCTCTCAGCGTTCAAATCTTCTGGAATTGCGTCGATAAGATTATGAGAAGGCTTCTTTCTACTCCCGATCCATATGGGACTCCCTTCTCCGGCTTCCGGACGCCAACTTTTATCTTGCCTTGACCACACTTACCATCATTCTTTTTCCCGTCTGATTCATTCTTCGACGTACGGCCCTTTGTATTCTGTTTGCTGAACTTCCTCTCTAATTATGCTTTCCGAAACCCGGTTCTCCTCGTGTATTTTTCCTCTCCATTTTGATTGTGGCCGTTTCTTTTTTTTTAGAGATTCCGTCCCGTCCTTCTCTCACTCCCCCCCTGTCCCGCCACGAAGTGTTTTTTTTTCCCTTTTTGGTTCTGTTTGAATAGGCGTCTATATATGGTCGGATGATTTTCTTTTTCCTTCGCTCACACCTTCCTTTCAAGCAGAATAAGGAATTCTTTTGTGTGCTTTGTTCCCCCTATGTCATTCCCCCTTCTTATTTTACCCGGGTTCCACCCCACCCCATCATTGGTGAACAGTTGACCGGTCTATTTTCCATATGAATAGTTCTTATGGAGTTTATCGTTTTTTCCCACCCCCGTGAGTTTCCTAATTCCTTGACTGCTTCTCAGGCGCTCCGCGACATTGGCCGCAGGGCCCCCCGATTTGTGATTCAAACATACGCCCGGCTAGCTGGAAAAAAGTTCTCGCCCTTTTTGAATATGATTGCACCTCCTGTTTCGCTCCGGTTTTCTTCCTCCCTGTGCTTCGCCTAGTCAGTGTTGCCTTATTTCCGCTCTTGATTCCTCAGTTATCTGTATGGATCCGACGTTTTTTTACCCCCCAATGCGCCCCCCATCTTTTTTGCCTATGCGTCTTTCTTTTTTTTTTTTTTCCCTTCTTCCTTTCCATTTGGTTTTGCTCTGCATAGTATCTCCCTCCACAGCGCCTCCTGTTTTTTTCCCAACCCCTTTTTCTGCCATACCGATAAACTGATGATCAAATCGTCCCCTTCCGAAATAATTTGACATCCGCTGTTTTCTCATGGTACTGGTGACCCTCTCTGCCTTCTGCCTCTTCCAGTTCTGGTCCACCTCTTGAGATAAAACGGTTTTCCTCCTATCTCCGCGATATGTTTGTATACACATAGTCCCCCCCCCTCCCTGGCCTGCGGCCATTCTCAGTCTTAGCTGCCGGCCCGACGGAGAAATCGCCTCTCTCCCCCCGGCTAATCCCGATTCATCTGTCTGACCCTACTTTCCCTTTCTTTTCCCCACTGTACCCACGTTTAAAGAGCACCGGAGCAAAATTCCCCAACCCCCCCTTCCGATTATTTTCTTTTTTAGTCACTTGTGTGCGACTCGCTATCACCTCCTCCTTCCAAAAACATCATTCAAACCCCCCTGACGCCACGCCCCCCCCTTTCTTGCTGTCCCCTGATTTGATCGCGACTTATCTCAACTTAATCTCTCCCAAACCCAGACCCCGTCAACAATCATCAAGTCCCCGTCAAACGTTATTAGCAATTTGCTTTTTCGTAAGAAGTGAAAGGCCTCTTCTCTCTGAGGCCCCCTTTTCCCCCCTCCCCCCCAAGAAAGGCGACGTAAGGCGTCTCATTCACCTGACTGTCGGTACCTAAGCTTTAACCGATTGGCAGGCCTAAAATTTTTCGCTGCATCCTAGCATTCTCCCTCGGATCTTTTTCTCTTATCCAGACTTTCCAGATGAGAAACTTTTCTTTCTCTCCCCATTTGAGCCCCCCTCTTTTCAACTCTGGAATCGACTTCCCCCCCCATGGCGCGCCTTATTCCTTCCTCTCAACAAACCAACTTCAAAGCCGACATGTATTTCTGGCCCAATGAAATTTCCCTCCACTGGTTCCTGTCCGGCCGAGAATTTCCCACAGGCTCCGGTTGCGAATCTTTAGCTTGATGGATCTCGAGACCGCCCACACAGTTGACGGCTGTGTAGATCCGTACAATCTGAAGCGTCTGTCCTATTCACCTCCAACCTAAGACCATTTCTGCCGCGTCCCCCTCCCCTCAAATTGTCCCGCGTTCGGCATTTTCCCTCTGCGATTTGTTTGTTTCCTCCTCCAGAAAATGATACTCATTGCCAGACACTCTCCCATCTTCTTCTCTTTTGAATGTACCTTCCCCCACTACCTCCTGCTTAAGCTTTTAATTGATGCCTCGTCTCCTTTTATGGATGTCGTCAGCCGGTTTTCGTTCTTTGGAAGTTCGTAAAGACCCCAGGCTTTCAAAGGTTATCTACCCCCCCTTCTCTCTTTCTTTTTTTCCTTTCAGTTTCGCATGGACCAAAACTCTGTCTTCTGTTTTATTGCGAGGACATGACGCGCCCTCGGTATTCGCGGACCCTAATCTGTTCTGCAGCCCGATTTGCAGTTCCAGACTTTTCTTTTGAGCCCAGTGAAGATTCCCTTTCTCGTCTTTTTCGTGGAAACTCAGCTTCGCTTCCCGATTTCCTCCTTTCTTGAAAACATCTGGGTGAGGTCTCCGTTTGTGCCCTCCATATGCATTCCTTAGACTTTTTCTTCAACTCCAAGTCAACTGCACTGAAGGGAGTGATTTTTTGGTATTAGCATCTTTTTCCCCCCTTCCAGGTAACACTTTTTTTCCTAGTTGATCTTTTGACCCCCGCGCGAAAATCGATATCGACTTTTTCAATAACCTATATTTATGCCTCGGACGCTCTCGTAGTAAACTATTCAGATCATAATTTTTTCCTCCCCCCTTATATTTATGCTAATCTCCTTTTTTCTGACTATTTGTTATCGGCTTTCGATTGTGACCGGCTCCTTGGCAATTCCGCTGATCCTTTTCTATCGCCCTTTTCTCTTCCCTTTTTGACGGGCGCCTTTTTTTCCTCTTCTTAGTCGAATTACACCAATCCCCCTTTTTAATGGCCACCCTTTCAAGCCCCCCGTCTCTCCCCCCCTCTTGACCCTCTGCGTTCACTAGATCGACATGCTGCCCTCCCTCAAGCATCGACACGCTTTTCGGCATGCCAAAAGGAAACCGAAAAATTTCTGCCGCCCCTTTTTTCCCCTGCCACATTCCCCCCCCCCCCCCTTTCCCCAAGATTTTCTGATAAGAATATCGTCTTGCAAGATTCAGATCAAGACGTCTTCTTCCTTTAATCCCTGTTTCCCCCGGGCAGTCTCGACTGAAAATGTTTCCTATTCAGCGCTTGTTAATATACCTCATCTTTTTACATTTGGCCTTTCCTGTTCCTGAAAATAATAAACGGCACCCGCTGGATTAGTCCAATACACATCCTTTCCCTTCTTCCGCCTGAATTCACTCAGCTCCTAGGTTCTTTTCCTTCGGTTTCTAACCTCATGATCCCTCCCTCCGCTTTCTCCATTACTTTTCATCTTTTTGTCAAGGATTTAAGGCTATTGACCCTAAGTGAATACTGAACACCAAGATTCAACACCGTTGTGAGTCCTCCGTTGTTGCTTAAATGAGACATGGAGTATTTCCTTCCGGTAATCATCTTTGTCCCATAGACTTTTGAATCCTCCATAACCATCTGCTCCATTCTACTCTCCTCCGTAAACGTTCGCTTTGTCATTTTCTCGTTTTAGGATGTCCATTTTCCGAGTGCCCGTGATTTCCCCCTCCTTTACTCTCGACAGCGTCAGCGCGCGTCTTCCCCCTTTTTTCTTGTGTGCCTGAGGTCCCTTTTTGTCCCCTTTTCCCCCCCCTGAGCCGCTCATTTTTTACAACCTTTTTCGTACGTCTCTCGTAATCACCGTTCAAAAGCACCCTCCGTGGAATCTGCTTCCTCGTCCCTCCCCCCCCTCTCCCTGAATCGGAATTAATCACGCAATCCTTCCCTTTTTTCCTCGCGATGTGAAACTCTCTTAATCAAACTCCTCTCGCTGGGATCTCGCGTCAAAGGGAAATTGCCCCCCTCCTCTTTCTTTCGAAGGTGTAATACCATGTCCGCGCTTTTCCCGCCCTTTTTTACCTCAGCTGAATGAAAGATCCCTTTACCAACCCCTTCTTTGATTTCCCCCCCCATGCGTCCACACCGACACTTGAGGCCCCTTCTGTTGGACTGAGAGGTCCTGACCGAATTTCCTGTACCTCTCCCGTTTGTCACGATGAGTGACCCATTTTTTGATTCTCTCTTTTCCCTTCCTTCGGTTTTTTCGTGAGATCAAACTTTGTGTCTCGATATTCTCTTTCTTCCCCTTTCTACAGTTCAAACCTCTGCATGCCAAACAAGTTTTCCCTTCCCCAGTTCCGTGTTAGGTAAGGATTTTGGACACCCTAACAATTTCTTTTTTCTCCCGTCCTCTGCTTATTTTCATTGTTCGAACGGTCTCGACAGAGAATGCTTCTTCCCCCTCAGCAATGGTGATTCATGGCAACCCGTTTTTTCCCGAACTCCCGCCCTCCTGCTTCGCTTTCTAGAATTTTTGCTTCGCCTCTTTTTCTTCCCGCTTGCTTTTAAAAGCTTTGTGTGCTTTTCATTCTGCGCTTCTGGGACTTCCAATCGTAGGTGCCGTGCCGTTGTGGAATCGATCTTTCCCCTTTTCCGCTTCCACACTTTTCCGCCACTTGCATTTCGTCTCTGAAACTAAACCTTGTGTTGCCTCCCCCTGCCCACCACGTTTGAGGCGCGACGTTTCCTTTTTTCCCTTGAGGGTTGGCGTACCCACATCCCTGTTTCCCCCATCCCCGAAAACTGCCCCACTGCCCCTCCCCAATATACGATGCCACTCGAACGTTCACACTCTTCGGCGTCTATTCGTGGCAGCTTTGTATTGAATGAGGAAATCTGACCGCGGCCCCCCATGCAGGCGAAAATCTCCCCGACGACCGTCCCCTTTTGACATGTCCACCAAGCTTGTCTGATTGGCGAGCAAAAAGGTGTGTCCGAGGTGGGCGTGTGCGGTCCCCCCTTTTTCCCCCCTCTAGTTGACAGCCCGATGTCCCCCCCCTATGCTTTCAATTTCTGGATCCTTCGTTTTTGGTCGTTCCCTTTGATTTAAGACACGTGGGTTTATTGTGAATTTTAGAATTTCACGACCCCTTTTCTTTTCGTGACATTTGCAATCCGGTGAACCTTTTGGCTTGGAAGAAACCCTCTTTCCTTTTCTTATTTAGACCGTTTTCCCCCTGCCCAAATTTTATAAGAAGTACCTTTATGTCCCAGTGCAAGAGACAGACCTTCGGAACCCCTGGTTTGGCCCCGCTCTTCCTGGTGGCGTGTTCTTCCCCTCAATCGAATTGGACGCTTTCTTCTTTCACATGCAGTCGTGCTCCTTCTTTTTCTCAAGCTGGGGAAATGGGGAAAGCTTGCCTCTTCATTGAGGCGGTATCTTGTGTTCGGGTTCCCTTGCGCGCCCATGCGGCGCGTTTCCAGAATGCTGCCGTTCTTTTCCGTGTCTTCTCTCAGTGTTAGGAAAGCAACTTCCCATCTAGTGGCGGAAGTGGCGTCCCTTTTTTCCCCTTCAAGAGTTCCTTGATTAAGAAAAAGTCCGATGGCCCCAAACCCCCCCCCGGTGTCCCCCATCCTCCACTTTTAGCCGCGCCTGCGCTTTTTCCCTCTCTAAATCAACCGGAATTCCGGTCCCCCCAATAGACACTCCTTCAGTGCAATATTAGACTCCCTTGCCGGCATTTTCGTCTCCAAGTCTTCTGTTAATGATGAACTTTTCTTCTCTTCGCGCTAGCGCTGCGCTGGATTTCCCACTTCAACACGACCGACATCGTGTCTTTGCTTCATCGCGATATTCTTTCCGCGAGGTGGCGCACATCCCACTCTCGGACACCCCAAGGGTTTCATCTGTCCCCTTTTTTACGATTTTTCGCCTAAGTGCTCTCGAGACCCGACAACCCATCTCCCATTCTTTCATTTGAAGTGTTTTCTTCTCCCCTCCAGTAGTTCTAATCTTGTTTTCTTCTCCTCACCCTCTCATGTTCCAGCCCGAGAATTAATTCTACTTACGATCCTCTCTTTTCCCGCCCCCCCCTATACTTCCGGTTGCATCTTTCCCCCAAAGAAGCTCATGCCTTTCGTCTTAATGTAAAATCTGTCTCTCAGTTTTTTTTGCCTCGTCATTTCGACCGTCAATTACCACACCGCAAGTTGTATTAATTACTTTTTGGTACCTATGACTGTTCTCCTCAGGAACGAGATTTTGTTCCACGCCTCCCTTTCTTTCCCGTTTGATATTGCACTTTTTCTTTCTCTTTACTCTGACCTGCAGCTCCCACTTCCTTTCCTACATTCCCCCTGGATAAATAGACACTTTCCATCAAAGGAAAGCGTTGCGGAATCTCTTCTTTCCTAATTGATAGGTGTGCGCTCTTTGGTTCTTTTCGTTCAATTCGATTCTTCGAAGGTATACTCTGAGTACCCCCCTCCCAAAAAAATCCGCGAGTTTCCTGGGCCTCTTCTTACCAAAAGATTTTGAGTATTTTCAATTAGCGTCCAAGGCGGATTTGTTCATTGAGGATCTGAACGATCCCAGTTCATCCTCTTTCCCTTCTCCCCAGTGCCCAAGAGTAAATTTTGTTTTTTTTCCTGATAGTCCTTTTTCCTCTTCTCCGCCTCCCTGCTTTGAATTAGGTTCACTTTCCCCTTTATTTGCCCACGCCGGACGGTAGCTGCCTTTTTTCTTTTTTTTTGCTATTATTAAGAACATGATCTTTCCCGTGTGATCCTGATTCTTCCAATCTTTCTTTGTCTATCTTATGAACATTTTACTCGCCCCTTCCTATTGAGAATTATTATCTTCCATGCGCCCCATTCTTATTTTGAAATCGTTCCTTCTTTTCTGATTAGTAGATGAATTTTCCCCCTCCTCCAGACGCCCTGTAAGTTTTTTGTTTTTTTTCTTTGCGTCTCCCTGTCGACTCTTCCTTTCGCGTTCCCGAAAGTGCTCTACCTTTAGAGGAATGCTTTGTCTTTTTTGTTCCGATTTCCTGGCCTTCGCCTCTCCCCCCCTTCCTTGGACCGTCAACCAGTGTTTTCACTTTTCCCTCGTTGAATGCTGTTCCCGTTTTACTATGTCTTAGGATTCTGACTTCTCCTTTCACACAGTATAAGTCCGATTCCTTTTCTGATTGTCTGTCAGACTGTTCAGGCCTCTTTTTTTCCCCCCTTTTTAAAAAAACCCCCCCATTGGTCCCAGACTGAAAGTCTATCCCAGACATCGGCTTCTGGATCGTGTTGTAGATGTAGTCCTCCTCTTTCCTGGCGTCTTCCGACACCTTCCTATTTGGCCCCCCAAGGACCCGGCTCGATCTGGCTCCCCTAGCGCTTCTCTGCGCGGACCGGAAAACCTTTTTTACCGGTTTGCCAAGAATTTCTTCTCGAGTTCTTCTAAAGGAATTAGATCTGCCGCGGAGTTTGATCGCCCCTTTTCTATTTTCAGAACAGTTATATGTATGATCCGTATTCTTTTTGCAAACAATCTGCGCCGTCGGTTGGCGGAACACTCCCTATTCTTTTATTTTCTCCTGTTGTTGTTTTGCCTAGCTCTAGTTCTATTGTAGAATCCTCGTCGATGTTTCACAAATCAGATTGAGGAGTACCCTCTCACTTCTTCTCCATCGAACTTTCTCCCTCCTTTGCAACCCTCTTACAGATCGGACTTTGGCGAAGAAACATCCAGGAGCCCGTCTTCCATTGGAGTCCGCTTTTGTCGTAAACCCCGTTCTCTGATTTTGCTCTGTTTGTAGTCCCCCCCTCATTCTCCAACAGGGACGCGGCCCTGGTTCTTCGCCTTCCTCTTCCCCCCCAAGTTTGACGAAATCGCCGCTTTCCGCCACCGCGTTAACCGCTCTCTCTCGTCTGCTAGCTTCCCCAGTCTTTCCTCCTTTTTTTTTTTCACCTTGGAAAAGAGGCACGAGAAAAATGAGCTTTCCAAGCACAGCCGATACTCCCTTCTCCCTTAGTATGTGTGAAGGAGAATGCTGATGAATCACTTCCCATCATACCCTCTCCCTCCTTCCAACATCGACCCTCCTCCCAAACTTGTACTTGTCTGATCTCCCGGTACGGAATTCGAGACCCAACCCTCCCTTAACAATAGCCCAGGAAGCCGAACCCCGCCTAGCAACCCGGGGCTTCTGCCCCCTGCCAGGAAATTGCCTCTTCTCTCCTCTTCTACTCTTCAACTCCACCAATACTCCAAGGGCGAGTACTAGAACTTTCCTTCCTCCCCTCCTCCAATCGCAGGTACCCTCTTTCCCTTCACAGCTTTTCCCTTGGAAGAGGAGATTCGCCCATAGTGGTGGCGTAGTAGCCCTTTTTCCCCTTTCCTTCGTCCCCTTCCCATTCCCTCACTTTTTTTAAACCCCTTCCCTCTTGAATAGCTGTCCTAAACTGTTCGAGCTCCTTTCTATTTTAATTATCCGTCCCCCCCCCCCCCCCCCAATCAGAAATGCGTCCTACTCGATTAGGCGGGCGTTTTTTTTTTTTTTTTTTGTTTTTCAACGTATTTCATATTTCCATCAACTCCAACTTCCAGAACTGAGAACTCAACCCTCTCGAAGCTTCCCTCCCTCTAGCTTGAGATTATGACTCTTCCTCACCCAAAACCGTGGGATATTTCACGTGTATCCACAATCTGACTCCTTTTGAATCCTCCCTCTTTTTTCCCGTCCCACCAATTCTTTAAGCACCCCATTCGTTGCCGCATAATCACGCCATCTTGTTTGTAAGAGGCCCATTTACACTCGAAGTGTTGTTTTGCTCTTCCTCCCCTCTCCTCTAACGATGAAAGCCAAGCCATCTACCCCGCGCGTTTAGTGGGAGCGCTTGACAATTCTCCATACCTCCCCCTGATTCGCCTTAAGTGAGGCAATGTCCTATTGATCCGAATTATCGCGGGGGTAGCCTCCCTTACCCCTTTTTCTTTTCCCACTGTCTTCGACCAAATCGTTTTTTTCTGTTTACTTGTAATTTTGTTAGCTCCCGGCCCCCACCCCCGATTCTTTCTGTGTAATTTCCGTCTTCCCTTTTCCTCTGAAAGTCGAATGTGTCGCCGGAACACTATTCCCCTCTCTATAATTATTTTTTTTTGTTTATTTTTTTATGCTCCCGTTGGATGCCCCCCCTGGATCTTGCTTCCTACTTTGTGATCCCCGCTTTTTTCCCCTTTCCTATGACCTTCTCTGAGTCGAAACTCGGTTCTCTCTTCGTCTTAAGTCGTCGCGTCAAAACGATCGGGTTGCCCAAGTCAACCTCCCCCTCTTGTGCATTTCCTATGACGTCTCGGACACCGGCTCTACACTGCCCCTCCTTTATATTTTTTTCGGTGTGGACCCTACCTTTTGGATCTTAACAGATCCCCCCCCCTGTCAGACTCTTTGTGATTTTTCATTTTGACACGGCCGACCAACTATTCACTCACGATGTTTTAAAAACTGTGCCCGCTACTCTCGTTCTGTAGTCTTCGACCTTGCAATGCATGTTCTCTTTTCTGATGATCTCCGCCCTGTAGCATTTAAGTTGCTGGGTCGCGTTTGTTTCCTTCTGGCGAACCGGTTATGTGCACGTTCCCCTCTTTATAACGTCATCTTTCCCCTCTTTTCTACAATGAAGTTTTGTTCTTTTCTCTCGGCTGCATTCCAAGCCGTTTTCCCACCCCTTCTCCCCCCTTCCTCCTCGTGGATGAATTTCTGTTTTTCACTAGATCGACATGCGGTAATCCTCGCCCTTTTCTCCCCCTCTCTCGTTCCTTCCCTCCTCCCTTCCTCCACCCCCCTGATTGGCCGACTTCACGCTACTCGGCCACTGACCCCCCCCCCTTTTTCACACAGTCTTCTTCCGCCATATTCGCGTGCACTGCTGTTCTTTCCCTGGAACTCTCCTCAGAATTTAGTTTTTGCCAGAACCCTCTCGCCCCGGGCAGTCTTCCATGTGCCAACCTTTCCCTATGTCTCCGTGCTTTCTTGTCCCTCCCGCCTTCTTCCATCAAAATTTTGATTGCAAGGGTGAGGAAAATCATACCACGGCCACGGCCTGCTTTTCCCCTCCCCCCCCACCTAACTTCACGGATTACGCTAACCCTTCAACTCCAGGCGTTTTTCGTTCCCGTTGTTTTTGTTCCCCCTTAAATCGCAAGTCATACGTCAATGAGAGTCTTCAATAAATCCAGGCATCATCGGTGCCCCATAGGCTTGTACGCTATGAGTCCCCCCGTAATTTCCCTTCCCACACCCTCTTCCCACACCTTTTGACTCGAATGTTAGGGTTTGCCCCACCATTTCTAGAGTTATTTTCAGGTATATTTTCTCCTCGTTGAATGGCCCGAGGTTAATCGTTTAATTGCCCATTACCTTAACCATTCTCCTCCCCTCTTACTCTGCTAATTAGCTTCTGTCTTTCTTATATTGTGGCGGCAGTGGCTTTCCTTTCCGGTATCCACCTTTTTCGTGTTCCCCCCCCCCCCTTAGCAGTTTCGCTGATCGATGGTGTCCGCGCCTTCTCCAATTTCCTTTTTCTTTTCTTGCCCCACTGTTAATTGTAACTCCCGATTTTTCCGTGCCCTCGATTGAATGGCTGAATCGTCCAGGTCTCTCGAAACACCCTTCCCCCCACCCTGCTGGCACCCCAATGAATATGTGTGTTTTTGCCCTTTTGCGACGCGCGTGAAGTGTTTTCATTTTCATCACATCCTTCCTTTTATTTCATTCTTCCACTTCGTACTCAAGTAGGTAGCTCGCTGGAACTCGTTTCGCAACATGTTTTTTATCCACGACTTCTTCCTGTTCCGGGGCCTTTTTTGAAGAAACAGTCTCTTTTTGCTCTCCCGTCTCAGCCTACTCTGACCTCAGAGACGGGCGTATGTGACAACAATCCTTTTAGCGTGGTCCACTCGACCCCCCTACCCTCCCTTCGATACTCGTTGGATTACTGTCTTGTTCGGCCTTCCCTTCAAACTGGAGAAAGCTACGGTTTGAACCAGCTGAGTACCCCCATGTTGA
>Ga0179593_1635626_pt1 | contig 13475 bp, 13 predicted proteins | sample CZODoug2_1_08_16_FD_185931 | JGI IMG/M metagenome (GOLD analysis project Ga0179593, IMG submission 185931) | Vadose zone soil fungal communities from Angelo Coast Range Reserve, California, USA - CZODoug2_1_08_16fungal (PacBio error correction) | ecosystem: Environmental > Terrestrial > Soil >... | reverse complement strand
TTCTTATCCATGGGTACACCATTCCTCCATAGTGTCCCTCTGTTTCTCTTCAAATGTAAGCCGGTTCTCTGAAGCCCCTCCTCCTCCCAAGTCTTTCGTCCTAAAGTGGACCATTTGCCTTGAGTTTGATTAGTTCCCCTCCTCCTCGCCACAAACTTCGGAAGTGAACAGGTTCTTTGCCGCTTTTTTTACGTCGATACCCCCCTGGCGGAGCCTACAGGCACTTCGCGATGGTTCCCCCCCCCCCTTTGGCCAGGGCGAAAATAACCGACCAACTTCCTCCCCGGCCGAGGCGGAGTTCCTCAGTGACTCTTTCATCCCCCATGTCCACTTCTTCCTTACCGTCTTTGGTCATCACCCCCCCCCCATGAGACTTTTTTTCCCTTAGTGACGGTTTTGTCATATCTTCCAATTTTAGTAATGCTGACTTTGTCTATCCGCTTGGCCTGCCTCCCCCCGTCCTGTCAATCTCTATCTGCGGGAGTCTTCCTCTTTCCCGCTCAGGTCTTTTCCGTTTTCCCCCTTGTGCATGGACCTGACATTCACAGGATTTGGACGGCCCCCCCTCCCGTTCGACCAGCTAGAATGAAGCCCCCCCGAAGAGACCTGTTGCAGGCTAGTTGAACAACTCACTGATTTTTCTTTCGGCCTTTGCCCCCGTCGCTGCGCGGTTGAATCTTTTTTTTTCCCTTTTCTCGCGTCTTCCAGCTCAGAGCGCCTGAAACCAGGGGGACTTGAAGAACCACGGAGAGTCTTTTTTCTTTTACAATCCGTGTGAACAGGCGAGAACGCGTCCCTTTCTCACCTGATTTTACTGGGATTTCTTTTTCATCCTTCGAGCATCCCCCTTTTTTTCCCTTGTCTTCCTCTCCGTACGGCCGCTTTCGCTTTCCGCACGTTCCTCTTTTTCCTCCCGATTTGGTGCGGCTGCGATTGCCGACGATGATGACGGAGGGCTCTCGGCCGCCTGGGCTGCTACCTTCTTCTTTTCATCGATTAGAAGAGTCCCACGTTTTTGACGTGCCGGATTTTTAAGTGATGCTCGCGACTCCCCCCCTTTTTTTTTTCTCAGGGGGTCGCGACCCGCCATACGGTTTTCCGAAGCGTTGTACTTCTCCCCTCTTTCCTTTTTCCTGAAACACAACCTAATTGCCTTTCCCCTGACATGCTCCTCTTCTCACCTGTGTAGCGCCCGGTAGTCGCCCACGATAATTTTGCTGGTTTTCACATTGATTCCTAGGACCCTGACACTCCCCGGTGAGGTCTGCCTCGCCCCTCTTTTTCCCCCATGCGCATGAGAGGTCCTTCCCTGCAGGCATGAAGGCAGTTTTTCTTTTTCCCTATGCGATACAATCTAAGTTCCTTCTTTACGACACGTACGTTATCTTTTTCCGCCAGGAACTCTTACGCGACCTTGGTCCCCGTCGACTTACAGAGGCCGTTATCCTCTTCCTTCTGACCCCTCCCCTCCTTGCCCTTATCTTTCCCTGTTCACCTTCCTTTCTCTTTTTACAAGATGACAGTCTTTTCTCCTCTTCTTCTGTTCCTCCCGTTGGATTTAAAACAAAACCCACCCCGCCGGACCCCGTCCCCCCTCTTTCACTCGACGGTTGTGCGGATGCCCTTCTTGACCTGAGAGGCCTTAGGGGTCTGGTTTCCGGATTTTTGGGAGTACGATGAGGATACGGCAGATGGAACGTAGAAGCCTTTTGGCCATTTGGATTCGTTTTTGCTCGGTAAGGAGAGATCCTTTCTGAGTCAGGTCTTTTATCGATGTTGATGACAATGTCGCGACTTCCAGGTCAGCAGGGCGTAGATCTCCGCCCTGTTTTTGCTCCGTATTCATCAACCCTTTACGTTTGTCCCCTCCTTCTTTCCTGGTGTAGTGTCCGTTGTCTCTTCTTGCCTCGTGTCCATACCCAACATGTGATTGCCCTCTCCAGTTATTATCTCTTCAATCGGTGATGTCATTTCCTTCCCTTCCCCCTCTTAAGAATTACCTTCTTTCTAGATACTGACCGATCGTCTGGTCACGATAACATGCCCTTTTACTCGCTCGCCCTTCATCGATGATCTAAGGAAGTCTTCTTGCCCAAGTTCTGGTATTGACTCCCTTTCCGAAGACAACTCTTTGGGAACCTTTCTCCGGGCCTCCTGCTAAGCTAGTAGTACCCCCCTTATTCTACTCGAGATCGCTCAGGGCCTTCTTCCCGTTAGAAGTTCCCCTTTTTTTTCTAGAGATTTGGTACTCACTAGTTTCGTGTCCCAGTTTCTTTTCATGGAGGACTCTTATGCTCTTTCCTTTCTTTCCTAAATTTCCTGTACAGGTTCACTAGCCTCATGGTTAGGGGACTTTGGCCCGTGCTTTTGCTTTCGACGAGAATATGTAGGATATTTACGCGACGAAGAGACCCAACCTCCCTTCTGGTGGGTTCTTTTTCAAACTCTCTCCCCAGTATCATTTCTTTCTTCCCTTTCTCGAGACGTGGTTAACTTTTTATTTTCTCTTTTCTTTCCGGGTGGAAGAAATTCAGCGAGTTATTCGACCCCCATCTACTCTCCCACGGGAACTCTCTTAATCGCTTAAGGGCAGACTTTAGTTAGAAATTAGCCCTTTTTTCCATCTTGACGCAGTCTTCAGTCTTTGCTTTGGGTCTTCTACCCCCCTCCTTTGAGACCTTCTTATGCCCTTTTCTCGTCTCCACTTTAAGCTTTCCATTCGCTGATAATTTCCCTCCTGTTCGTTTTTTTCTTTGATAAGGTTGAGTGGTCCCCATCAGCCCCCAGTATGTGATGCTGCCCCTCTTCTGCTTTCCTCCCTTCTCGCCAAGGTCCCCTTTTTCCAGAAGCAAGGTCGCCTAACTCCCTTTTTGTTGCGTATTAGGTATGACTACCCCGTAAGCATCACCCTGACCCGGGCTTTCCTGGAAGAACCTCTTTCCCTTCACGTGGAGTAGATCCAAGTCAACCTTACCCGCTTTAAGCCCCTGCTAATGACCAGTACCCCCCATCTTTTCCCCCTTTCAGACTCCGAGTTTTTCCCCCTGCGCGGTGATATATATCTTCCCCGTTTTTTTTTGGGCCCCCGATATCCTTTTTACGTCATTATGGCTTCACTGAACGGTGCCGGGTGAGTTTCACTTTTTCCGCGGTCAAGACGGATTTGCGGGGCCTTTTCTATCCTTTTCCTTGAGGTAAGGTGGTGTTTTCCATCCAGTCCACGGGCACTTCTTGTTCCCCTTAGGTGAAACTCTCCCAGTCGAAAACCGATCTGCCTCCCAGGGAAGAGAACGGCTTCGCCCGTTCTGGATTAGACGGCACTCCCCACCCAAGAGAGTTTTTATATTTTTTGCTTGTCACACCTTCCTAGTCCCGGATATTTCTTACCTTCGGTTTCTAAGGGAGGCGAATGATTCGTCTCGAAGTTACCCCCCTCCCCCAAATCTGCCACCTTTTCTCGCTGAGTCCATCCAAATAATGGTAGGACTATAATCTTCTTTTTTTCCTTAGAGATGCCACTTACCGCCGTCTGCGGGCTTCTCTACCGGATGTTCCTTCTTTTGATACGTCCCCCTGGAATTCTGCTGATCTATCATTCCTTTCTAGAAAATTTGGGCCTCTCCCCCTGGGTCAAACCTCTTTTAGGTCACTCACTAAAAAAGTTATCACCCACTGGCTTCTCAGCCACCTGAACTTTAAGACGCTCGATGACGTTTTTTTTCTTTTTTTCCCCATCCGTTCAGAGAGGTTTCCCTGGTTGAAATTCCCTCCAGTATCTCGAAGGATGAGAGTTCCAGTTTCCGACCCTTTGTCCACATTTGGTCCTAATCAAACCCCCTCGCGGAGTATTCCCATTTTCCAACACGAGAGCAATCGACTTCCCTGCCCCCAACTTCCCTACATGGACTTTTTTCTTACCAATCTGGATTAAGATCCCCACTTGCAGTTACTATCCCTCCACCTCTTGTCTTAGGCACGCTCACTTTTGAAGCGGGATGATTTGTCCCCAGAGACCCGGTTGAAGATGGTTTTCCTTTCGACCTTTTGCTACCGATCACGTGATCTGGAGCTGTCCCTCGTTCCCCTGGTTTTTCCGAGCTAGAGATTCTTCGCTCCTACTCGGATGTTCCGTCCGGGATCCCTCATCGGAGGGTAGCTCTGACCTCTCCAGCGAAGTGGGACTTTCTGATGCCCCCTTTAGACAGGAATAAATACCCCACCCTTCTTCACGTTCCTCGAAGAACCCCTTTCCTAACGGTACTCCTCCCTCCGGAAAGGTCCCCCCTCGACCTAGTTGCCCCTCCCCAAACTCGTTAAGTTCGTATTCGGCTTCCCCCTTCCTTCCCTGGCAACCCTGTTGAGTTCGCTGTTTGACCGTCCATTCTTTTTCCTTTTGCTCCTGCTGGCAGCGTCGGTCCTTCTTCCCGTAACCCCTTTCTTTTTAATCATCGCCCTCCTACATGCCGACAGCAAACGTTCCCCCCCTTCCTGCGCTCGAAGTGCTTTTTCCCGGTCTTTATCATCGACCCGCCACCCCTCTTCCCCTACGACCCGAGGGCACCTCTCGTGTTTTTTTTTATCCCGTGCACCTCGTCTCGCGCTACACTTCCTGGACTCGTTTTTTCTTAATTTCTTTTCCTTCTTTTCCCCTCTCTCGTTGTTGTGGTTCTTTTTCCTTGCGAGAGCTGACCTCGGCCCATAGTCGGATCGTTTACGATGTGCTTATGCCCTGATACACATTGATTGGGGTCTTCCGCCGTGGCGCTTCTTTTCCCTTTCCATGGCACTCGAGTGCGTTTGGACCATGTGGTGTACTGCCTCTTCTTTTTCTTTTTCTTTCGTGATGCTGAAGGCGGTCGGCCTCTACCTATTCGTTTTTGGAGTCTCTCTTCTTCAGGTCTTCTGAGGCGATTTCGCCTTTCCATTTTTTGTGGCAGGCTTTTATGTTGGCCCCCTCTCCTTTTCGATTGGTCCTAGTAGTTCCTTTGTGTCGATGGCACGCCTCCTTTTGCCTTTTAGAGCTACCTTTTTCTTTAGCTTCTTTGGTTTTTAAGTATTGGATTCTCCTGATCTTCCCTTTTTCCATCTCAGCTTACAACTAAGTTTTCTCTTGCTCATCTACCCCTTTTAACGGAAATGACCGCTTAAGATCGTCTCCTGCATGCCCTTCGTGCGTCGTGCGGCACCCCCTTTCGTGCGTAGAAGCAAAACCCCCTTTTCACAGCACCAGATCCCTATTCCCCGAAACCGTATAAGATAGTAGTCCCCTTTTTCTTCCCGTCTTGCTCCTACCCAGTAGACGGCGGATAGGATTCTGTTTGATAGACAGATGTTTCTGCCACGGTCCCTTTCTCGGGGGAAGGCCTTGCTTTCTTTAACTGCCCCGGAACCGTTCCCGCGATTTTTCTTTTTTCCCACTGGCAAGGCGGTCGCTTCTTTGTGATCTTGGCCCGCCTTTTTTTGCGCGAAAGGCACCTTCTTTCCCCTTTTTTCAATCCTTAACGGTAGTGTTTCCGTTCATGGTTCAGAGCCCGCCCGTCTTCAGTTTTTTGTTCCTCTGGCCTTTGGTACGGTGTTCAGGTTAGACTTCCCATGTTAGAGAACATCTTTTTTTCTTTCCAGACCCATCGCCCGGAACTGCATTTGTCTGCAGGAGCTTCTGTTTTTCTGGGTTAGAAAAGATTGTTCCCCAGCGCCTCCCTACGGTTGCCTTGCCTGATCGAGTATTCACCCCCTTTTTTTCGCAACTGCGGTCGAGAGAGGTGCCTCCGCTTGATTTTTTTTTTTTTTGATTAACTGAAGATGTTCCCCCCTCCGGCGACTCTTATCCTTCTTTTTTATCCAGGCCACGTAGTGTTGATGCCCTCGCACGCTTTTTTTAATCCCCCTCAGAGGGGCGGTACTTAGTCGGGGTCATTGTCTCCCTTTGAACCCTTTTTTTGCGACTTCGGTCGATGAAACCGGCAAGTCTCACAACGCTACTTTCCTTTTTACGCCCTCTTGGCTTCTTTTCAGGGACGCTCCCCTCCCGATTCTTACCCTCCCGAATAATCGAACACTTTCTCCCCCGTTGCGGGCCATAACGCTTTTCCCTTTTCCCCTTTCCTAATCCGTTGTTGTTAGCTTCTATGGGTTAAGGCCCCCTCACGGCGTCTTTGGGGTCTCGGCCCGTTAGCTGATTGATTTTCTGATGACCGTGAGTACCCAAGATGGCTTACTTCTCCCCCGGCCTCGGGAGCCTTTTGCTCTTATTCACCGAAGCCTCCCTTTTCTTTCTGAACACGGTTTGAGCGCGACGGCTTCTTCACGCGCACCCCTCGAAGTTCCCCCAGTCCCCCCTTGGCTTTATCCCACATAGTGTGGCCCGGTCTGTGCCCCTACCGAAATCTTTCGGAGATAATCTTTATCGATTGAGATTTTTGACGTATTCCTAATGATCCTGCCATTACTAAAACTCTCTGAACTTCGCTCGAGGCTGAGATTCCTTCGAGGCGCCGCTTTTCTCGCCGCCGGTGTTTCTCTACTCCTCTCCCAAGGACTTTCCGTAATGTTTTTTCCTTCGACACGGCCTTCTGCCATTCGTCCTTAGTCTACGACAGTTTTCCGGGCTTCCTTTTTCCGCGTCGTATTGTCCGACGACATGAAGGGGTATGGGTCCCCGGAGGGGCCGGCCACCCAACCCTCGACCACGGTCTGAAGTTGACAACCGACATCATGGACGGTTTCTCTGCTCCCTTCTGAACCCCGTTTCGATGCGCGTTCTGCTTTCCCCGCGACGGGAGGAAGAAGAGCCTTTCTAAAGGTCCCAGCTTCAGCGAAAGCACCTTCTCATAAGACTGAGGCCTGGAGACTTTTCAACCTAAAGCCTTGACCCACGGTATGATTCCCCTTTCCCGCGCAATGGTTACGAAATGGAAGTATATTAACCTTCTTTCATCACCCGTGGCCTCCCCTCACCTCCCGGTCGTCTTTCCCTGCCTTAATAATGGCGACGGTTGTGTTCTCCTTTTCCGGCGATTTAGATGCTTTTTCTTTCCCCCTGGCGCACGCTGGGATGCCCCTTTTAACGGGGAGTCGAGAGCTTTTCTTCCGCTGCCGGAGATCATCGAGTGATTTCTGCTCCCCTCCGTTAATTCTTGCGTTCGGTGATCGGACCGCGAGATCTTTTTTTCCTAATTTAGGTGCTTTATCTTCCCGCCGTCCCCTTCGTTTTCCCCCCCACCGCCGCAACAGAATTACGCGCGCTTCTCAATGTTTCGCTTCCCGCAGATCCCCTTCATCGTCGGCGGCTAGACACCAAGATCTTTTTTCTTTTGACAGCTCGTGGTGCGTTGTTTCTCAAGGTCGGCCCCCCCGGGTGCGTTCCTTCCTTCTTTTGACTGAGGCAGAAGAGAGTTTTTTTTCTTTCCCATCGCCTTCGCTCTTTTTCCTGACCGCTCCGTTGTCAATATCGATTCACGCCTCTTTCACGCGCCACATTTCCTCTCCGGAAGTGAAGTGTCGGTCTCTCTCGTCGAACACAGAAAAGCAATTGCGTCGCTATTTCTCTTTTTCGCTTTTGAAAAGATGGACCCGTCTTTTTTCGTTTTTCTCCAATCCCCTCGTTGGTTTGTTGAGCTAGTCTAGCACGGCCTTTGACTCTTTTTCGCAAGAGGGCCGTCTCTGCGCGACACGATGCAAGGAGGTTTTCCCTGAGTAGATTGGTTTAGGAGTAGATGAGGTCACTTTCTCCTCTCCTAATGGTGAAATGTTGCGTCAATTATAGTGTATGGAGTTTTTCCCCCTCTCTTCCATACGAGGTAGCGGCGACTCTCTCGTTTTACCCCCTCCACCGTGATGCCCTCTCTTGCTTTCCCTCGTTCGATGCGATAGAAGGGAGCTTTCTTTTCGCCTTTTCCTAACCACGCTTTTTTCATCTTAGATTAATTTTCGTGCTCGCCCTTCCGTCTTTGACGTTCTTCCCCAGTTGACTTTTCAGATGTTCTCTGGTTTTCCTTTTTGGATTCTCTTTTACTTAAACGTTTGATCTTTAAGCCCTTTTTTTTTTTTTTTTTCCATAAAAGTTCGTAGTGGTCGCCAGGCCAGTTAGTTTGCCTCCTTCTCGTGATCTAATGCCGGTCTAGATCCTTCTTTTTCCGATCGCCTAGGGTAGAAGTCCGGACCCTTTCTTCTCGTTGCAATCGCCGAGGCCGTCACCGCCCCTGATCGTGTCCACGATGCTTGGTTGTTTGCTCTTCCGTTTTTTGAAGTCGCGAAGTAGATCGATTTTCGTTGGTACTCCCCCCCTATTTACCTTCGTGTCCATTTTCCGTGCCTTTTTTTTTGGATGTTTCGTTTTTGCTTGATTGTACGATTCTTTTTTTTTTTTTTTTCTGGGCACTGTGGCGGCTGGAGCGGAAGCTGTAGACGACTTGTTTCTTCGCGCCCCGCCGAAGTCATAGGTAGTTAAACGCCTCGTAGATCTTCCCTTTTTTCGAGCGGTCGAAACGGGGTGAGTTTTTTTCACCTCTGGGTTGCGTCAGTTCTCTCCGGACACCTACTCGCGGAAAGCGCTTTTTTCGTAGTCGAGTGCTGAGGAAGGGCGTTTTTTTCCCTCCTTCTACTTTCTCTCTGGACCCTTCCGACTAGCTCTTAGCCTCCCCTAATCCTTAGGCTACCCCGTTTTTGTTTGCTACAGCACGATTTCAGCTGGTTAAGTTTCACTGCTTTTCCCCTTTCCCCGTCCGGAATCATCCATCCCAGTTTCTTTACACCCCTGGAAAAAAGTATGTGAGTCCTCGCTTCTTTTTGGCAGGGGCGGTACTTGCCGTCTTCGCACTGTTCCCCACTGCCGTTTTTTTTTTCCCCGACCCCGAAGCCAATTTACTCTCCTTTGCCCGGGCCAATCTTTTTCCCCTCGTCGATCCCGCATCTCCGGCCACTTCAGCGCGCCCCGAGTGCGGCCTCCCACCCCGCGTTTAACCATGGTTCTTCTTCTTTCTCCCCTTGTTTTGCTATCAAGAGGGTCTTTCGCGGGGCGTTGGTTCTTTGCCCGTTGAACTGTAAGGCCGGTCCGATGCGGTTTTTTTTCTCGTTTCGATTCACAAATGGCGCGAAAGGTTCTTTTGATTATGGCTGGTTCGCTCAGAAGAAGTCTCCCCTTTTTCTTCCTTTAACAATTCAGTGCGCCGTTCTCCCCCGCCGTCCAATGGCGTTGGCCGAGTCTTTGCGTCGGCAGCATCAAATCATTGTTTTAGTGATTGCCTACCCGAAAGCGTCCCCTCCTCCTCTTCTTTGGAGTTTTTTGATTTGTCGAATTTTCCTAATTTCCAGTTTTCTACTAGTTCTGACCTTCCAGTGGCTCGAGAATTACAACACATTCTTTTACGCCTTGAGTTGAGAGGCCTGTTCTACTCCGGCATTCCCCCTCCGTCGCTGCGGCTGTCTTCAGGTCGTTCCCCGGCTTTTCTGAACTTACCTTGATGCATACCATTTGCAAGTTCCGGGCCTCTTTTTTTCTTTTCCTCCCTCTTCCTTTTGTCGCCATTTTTCTTTTCTTTCTGGGTAAAGGAGGGGCGCTACATCCCTTTTTTTGAAGAAGACCAACGACATCATAATTTCGAGCTGAAGCGTTGACATTTTTTTTTTTTTTTTGCTTTGACAAGGCTTCGAAGAGCCGGGTTAAGGACTCCGTCCCTCCTGCCTTCCAGTGGGAACGACCGTTAACGACCTGCGGAGATCTGTCCCCTTTGTAGGTGAACCCTTGCGAGCTCGAGCACAGCGACTTTTTATGAGCAATGCGACTCCCTGGCTTTTTCCGTACATCATTTTCTTGCGCTTTTGTAGACTCCCTTTCAGCAGACTTCCTCGTAGTCTGCGTTCTTTTTGCAAGGCACGCTAATAATGGTGGTCTCTTCGCGTTGTTCGGCCGCTTCTGGGTGATGTTTTTTTTTTTTGCACAGTTTTTCCAAGCCCTTTTTCTTCGCGGAGCGCGAGAAGAGGCCATATCGAGTTCTATGCTGCTCGCGACTACTTCTTTTTTTTGCTACCGACGAGCCTGGTATTTATCAGGAAGATTCTTGGTACTTAGGAGAGCACGTTTTTCCACTGCCATCCACACCTTCCCGCGACTGGCCTGCTCGTCTTTGTCTTTTAGTCTCTCCCCCTTCCCTCTTTTTCACGATCTCGGCCGGGTTTGGCTTCATCCCCCCTCTTCCCCGCGCAAAGATCGTTCCGCGACAGCTTTCAAATTCCATAGCCTTTCGAGTCGACTTGCCTTTTCCCCAAGGACGTCGCGTCCATGTCTATCTTTCTTTTTCGTTGTACAGATATTTATGAGCATACCCTTTTCCCTTTCATCGTCTCCTCGGCCACGAGCCGCATGGAAACCGTTTCCCCTTTTGACATTGTTTGGTCGTTCTTTCATTTTTCCTTCCGGCGTCATGAACCAGAGCTTAACTTGAGATAATGGTCCCCGTTCCCCCCTCTGCGTTTCGCGTTCGATGGAGTCGAGACTTCCTCTTCTCTTTCCCCATGAGTCTCTACTCTTCCTGCGAAATTCTCCTGTACTTTCCTTTTTACGAACGGGCCGGATGACTTTTTTAGGGGATGGAAGAGTTTGACTTGGGTCCGTTTTTTCACGGCGTTGATGAGGATAACGGACCTTGCCTCTTCTTCGGACATGGTTCGTTCCTTTTCCCCGTCGAATTTCTTTTCTTCGGTGAGAATAAGACAGTTACTTCCTACGGATCAATGCTAGCGCTGCTCTTTTCTTTTCTGGGGGGGGTGTGGGGGGGGGTGGGGGGTGGGGGGGGTGGTGTTCTTTTTTTTCTTGGTTTTTGGGGGGGTTGTCGGGTGGTGGGGCGGGGGGGGGGGGGGTGGTTTTTCCGGGTGGGTCTGGGTTTTTTTATCTTCCTTTTCGTTCAGAAGGCGAGGGTCGATCTCTCCCTTGCTGTGCCCTTTCGTTTTTTTTCCTTTTTTTTCGAGCTGTAATGTAGATCCTTTTTCTTGCCGGCGATGATTGTTTTTTTCCGCGCTACATTTCTTAAGAGCTGGGCTTAGGTGTGGATGTATTCCTTTCCTCTCAACGGCTGGCCTCTAAGTACTCTCTTCGGCTCCATCGAAAACGTTCTTCTCGATCACCCTTCGAGTTCTCGCCCTGCGTCTTGACTTCATCGTCGTATCCCTGCGTCTTTCTGTAGCCAGCGTGCGGAGCCGTCCTAATATTTGAACCGTGTTCTCTTTCTCTTTCAGATGAGCGTTCCGTAGCGCTCTGCGTTGTAGCCGTCTCTCTCCTTGCACCCCTGATTCTAAAGATGATGTACTGCACTTTCCATTTTTTTCCCCTTTCTCAGCTGAAGGGTATGCTCTCCTTTCTCCCTGTATTTTAAGCTATTTGGTGGTTATTCCACTGTGCATTACGTTTTTTGACTTCTTCTTGGACTTTTTCTCTTCATCGTAGCTCCCTTTCGCTCCCCAGTTAGTTTTTCCCGAGCGTCCCCAAAGCTATTAATGAGTTTGATTCTTTGCTTTTTTTCCTTTTTGAATGGGCCGGCCCCTCAGGGTGTGCCCTCCCTCTGCGAGGCTGTTACTAGACCCCATCTTCTCCTCTCGATCAGCCCGGAAATTCCAGGTTTCCTTACGCTTTGTGAAGGCAGTTCCTAAAGTCTTATGAGCTAGACTCTTTTTTTTTTTCCTTGCCGTAGACAGTGGTTCCCCCCCCTCTCGAATCTTGCCTCCGATTGTTTTTATGCTTCCTTCTCAGATGTGGGTTCCGTTGTAAACTGCCGTTCAAGTTGGCCTCCTGTCTCCTCTCCTATTATTTAGGGTTTTGACATCAGTCCACCACCCCGTATGTGAGCCCCTCCCTTGTGGAGCGGCTTACTGGTCCCCCTCACGCCGCCGCTTACTGTTCCCCCCACTTCAGCTGTTTTCTTTTCTACGAATCCCCTCTCCCCCTCTCCCTTCTTTCGGACGTTTGGTTCCCTTGAGTTCCTCAATATATGCTTACGCCCTTTTCCTGACCCAAGCTCCCGATGGCGGCCGCCAATTCAGCTTTTTTTTCCTCTCTCAGACTCTTTTTTTTTTTTTTCGAGCGATACTCCTTGAGTAGTATGCTTGCCCCTCTCTTTTCTGGGGGGGGGACTTTCTTTGACCCCTTGGTACATCGACTCCTTTGTCCCGAGTACCACCGAACGTGATTTTTTTTCTCTGGTTTTTTTTTTGACTGGACTTTCTTTCACACCCCTGCAGTCAGCGCTCGCCCGACGTCTTCCTCTCCCTTTGCCCCCCCCCCTGGCGGAGCCAGCATCTGAGGGCAGAAGCCTTTTTAGTGCTACCAGACAATCTCACTCGACCTTTCGGGAGGCCCTCTTTGGCGTCACCCAAATACCCATTTCAGTGCGATTTGAGAATCCCCCCCATCGCGAGTCAGCAGTCCCTTTCTTGATCGAGTTTCTCTGTTGTAACCCCCCCTCGACCTTGCAGTTTTTTTCTTCTTCAGCGGCGTCTACAAAGGCCGGTTTCAGCTGGTACTTCTCCGACCTTGCGATTTCATCGAGTTCCGGATCCGGTTTTTCCATGACTTTCTTTCCCCCTGAGGTTGCCCCAGTCCATCAAACATCTACCCCCGCTAAGACTCCCCCTCCCCTGGAATGGAGGATTATACACTTTTCTTTACCACTATTTCGTTCCGGCTTTTCCCCTTTGCTCCGAGAAGAGGAGCCCTTGGGCCACCTCTCGATTACCTTTTTCGCGACCCCGCCCTTCACCCTGAAGAACAAGGGTGGAGCCTTTTGTCTAAGTTTTAAACAACGGCTCTAATAGAAGCTCCCCTACTCTGGAAGTCTGGACTCCCCTAGAGCCCCCCTTTTTTTTTCCGGCCAAGTCGCCAGTCGTTCTCCCCTACATTAAGGTGGCGTTTCTGATTTCGCGGTTGGGCCCGGCGTCCGGTGCGCATGATCAGAGGTTGCTGTTGTCTCTTTCTCTTTTCCCTCGAGTCTGCGACGAACGGACGCTTCTCTGTCTTTCGGCTTCCCGTCTCGGAGCCGGCATTCCGGTTTTTTCCCTTTTCCCCGCGGGGGTACGATGTCTCCTTTCCCGGTAATTCTGAGCTCCCTCCTCGAAAGTCCAACCAAACAATATTGCTAGAGAGGCAAACTTCTGTCCGCTTTGGTATTTCCTTTTTTTTTGAGACGCTCATCGGCTTTTCTGCACGACCACCTGATCACGAGTTCCCTCGGTGAGGCGCTGACCAACTTTTTCACACAGGTTCCGGCGATCTCTCCCCAGCCTTATGACCGATAGTCCTTGAGAGGGTTCGCTTTCTTTACCGAATTTTCGAACGACCTCAGCCATCGCCAGCTACGCCTCTCACGGAACTGGCCAAAGTTTTCGTACGTGGCAGTTTTCCGTTATCCTCTTTTGTCCTGCCCAGAAAAGAAGGCCCACTTAATGTCTCCGGCCAATAGTAGTCGCGGCAATATTTGCGCGACGCT
>Ga0179593_1604118_pt1 | contig 13476 bp, 13 predicted proteins | sample CZODoug2_1_08_16_FD_185931 | JGI IMG/M metagenome (GOLD analysis project Ga0179593, IMG submission 185931) | Vadose zone soil fungal communities from Angelo Coast Range Reserve, California, USA - CZODoug2_1_08_16fungal (PacBio error correction) | ecosystem: Environmental > Terrestrial > Soil >... | reverse complement strand
TTCCCCTTTCTGCCCAACCTTTTTAATGACCGACGTTGTAAGTGTAATCGTTTCTTCTGTGATAGATGGGGCGATGTGGCGTCGAGTCCGTCGAGGTGGATGTTCTCTTCTCCCTTTGCTTGGTTGTGCGTTTCTTTGTTGCTGGGACGTGTCTTTTTACGATGCCCTTTCTCTCTCTTTCTCTTTCCCCCTCGCGTCGGTTCCCATCCTTACGCAGCTTGCGGGAAGTGCGATCCCCTCTAACGTGCTTTAGTGTTCCTTCATTCTCGCTTGTTACAATTTCCTCTAATTGTAGCCTTCTGTTTCTTAATGCAAGACCCCTTATTTCCCCTCCTGGACTTTCTCTCATTTTCCCCCCGGTAGAGGTCCCATCTCTTTTTTGTATATCCTCATTCAGTCCTGGAACGGACGCTTCCTAACAACTTTTAGTACAAATGCTACCCCCGTTTTTTTTCTACTATGTCCCAGACAATGGAACTACTTTTCTCGCTCTAAGGGTTCTTCTTTATTCTGTATGTTGGAAGGACTTTCCCCCTGTCTTGTCTCCAGACCTGTCGTCTTTCTTCCGGTCCGGCTTCCAAGAAAACGGACACCCCCCCACTTTTCTTCATTTTCTTTCCCGTTCAGACGGACCCGTGTGGCATGGACCTCGCCATTCTTCCCTGGAGTATGTAAGCGAGATCTAGTCCCCCCCCATAGTAGTTCCCACCCTTTTCTGTTCGAGATGCAGTGACATACTTTAAGTCTGAGTGGTTTTTTCGGCCGCTTTTGTTATACGGATCCCCCTTTGCACGGCAGGCTTCGATCTCGTTTTTCCGAGTACAGGACATTGGTGCGCCTTCGTTCCTCCCCTTCCCTCAGTGTTGATTGGGGAGAGTTGATTCCCTAGTTCCGCCCCCTTGTCTCTCGATGTTTCCTCTTTGAGCCCAACCGCTTTCTTCCTTCGTTCACACCCGCTTGGGTACGCTGATAGGCCCCCTCGGTAGATTGGACATGTCTTCATTCCCGAATCATGCAGTCCCGCCCTCAGGCGGACTCTTAGGGAATATTACCTCCCCACTCCAAGACATAGTCCTCTCCTCCCTTCGTCCCCTCTCTTAGACTCATAGGTGAAAGTGTGTTTTATTTTCATTATGTCGAGACGAAGGGACTCATCGGGAGGGATTCCGTTCTAGTTTTCCTTTCTCCCTCCTTCTTTACGTTCCTCTGTTGAATTTCTCCCGAGTCGGAGAAAAGATGTCCTTTCTTTTATCCTCTCTCTTACTTAAGGATGCCGATCTAAATTAAAGATCAGCTCTTGACATTTTCTAGTGAGCCCTTCACTTTCCTCATGCCGGTTCCTTGTTGGGACTTGGGTGTTTTTTTTACCCTCTTTTCTACCTAAGCCGCCGGATCTCCATTTCCTACTTTTATCGTTGGCCGCGAGGTCTTTTCCTCAGCTGTCCCCGCGTTCACAGAATGTACCGTGATTTTCCCTCTCCGGGAATAGGATTTCCGCTATCCCTCCCTTTAGTTGAGATCTTTTCTTCCCGCCCAATCTTCACATGAGAAGCTCCTTCCTTTTTTTTTCTTTTCCTTCCTCCCAGTTTCCCCCACAGACCTCCTTTTCTTCCGACCAGAGACGGGCAGCCCCCCCTTCGGATGTTGTTTGTTTTATCAATCGAACATTCTCTTCCCCCCCTCCCATGCCCCCCCCCCCTCCTGCACGAGCCAGGCCCTCAGCCCCGCTTTTGGGGAAGCAGACCGCATAAAGTCACTTCCTTCCCTTCTTTTGTGTTCTTCAAAAACGGTTTTCCCGTCCCCTTTACGCTAACCTGTGGATGATTAGACCCAATTGACGTCCAGCGACGATCGGGCATTTGCCAGCTTTTTAGAGTGTCCTGCCTGAAATCCGGTAACTGGTCTTCTCCCTTCGTACTTTGACTAGTATCGTCTTACGTTCCCCTTTCCTGGTTTCATTTGAGAAAGACATAGGCCGCACTTTCCTTTCCTCACCCCCCGCATTCCCCCCCGGGTCCCTTTTTCCCCCCCTAGTCCTTTTTTCCCTAGCCGTCTTGGCCGATCCTCTGCTTTTTCCTAGGCCCGCCATAGCTGCCTGCAGATAAAATCCCCTCCCTCTCTTTAGTTGTTCTAGGTGAAACCCGGTTTTAATCTCCTTCCTTCGTAGTCTCTTCCTCCCCCGGAGGCGGTGTCTCTCTTCCCTTGCAGTCGATTACACTCTGTTTGAAGAAAGTTCAATCTTCCCTAGTTCCCCTCCTTTGGTCATGTGGTAATAATGGGAAAAGCAGTCCTTTTGTTTTTGTCCCCCAGTCTTTTTCCCTTTGACCGGAGCCTTTGGAGATTTTCTGCATCCGTCCACCGGGCCATCCCTGAGTATCTGTGGCCCTTCACCCCCCCCTCTCTTTTTCCCTGGTTCCTCTGGAAAAAACTTTTCCTCTCCTGGCTCCTTCCAATCCCCCCCCTATGATAACCTGCAGATTAAATTTTTTCCTATTTCCCCCGCCAATGCCCCCTCTCCTGACGTTTCCCGCGGGGTATTTACGTCTTCCTGACTTCTTCCCCTCTCTCGCCTCTGTGGGTGGCCGAAAACGGCCTTGACCCTTCGCTCCCCTTTTTTTCCTTTTCCCCAAGCCAGGTGAGCAAGGCCGGTGGTTTTTAATTAGCCTCCTTGGGCAGGTATTTACCCTTTCACTTCTATTCTTTTCTTCCCTGGACAAGAATTGAACGACTTTTCCTTTTCTTAATATTCCCCCCCCTCAAAAGGCCAAAGTTTTTTCCCCCAATTAGGTCTCCGTTGAGCCCCCTCCACGGTTGACGCGGTGGAAAACAACGGTCCCCCTTTTTTCCAAAGTGTTCCCCCTGAAAGACATCCCCCCTTACTCCTTCCATTTTTGACCCCCCCCCCTCCATGTAATTTTGGTGGAGGACCCCTATCTCCTCGTGGCTCATGCCTGTGGGCGGTTCTTGGATTAGCGGAGTACTGGCGTTCTTGCCCCTTCATATCGGAGATCGGAGGCAAAACTTTGACTTTTCCCCAGTCGCAGGACCTTTTCTTTCCCTCCTCTAATATTTTTCTTCTAATACGTTTTTTTTTTGTTTTCTGATGGCTAGACTTTGGTCGCTGCAATCAGTTTGCCACCTCTTCTCTTGAGATACTACTTTTAACGTCTCCCTCCCTCTCCCGGTATCCCACGAACCGCAACCCCCCTTCCCCTTATGTCAAAGATTTTTCTCTTTTATCTTCCCACGAACCTCGGAAGTTGGTGGCATAAGTCTTCTCATGCTTTCCCTCCCCCTTGATTCGCCTCCCGTTGGTTCAAAATAGGTCACCGTTTGGTTTCCCTTCCTACAGTTTCCTTTTCCACCGTCGATAGTGCTTTTTGGTTTCGAATGACTGCTTTTTCTTCCCATCTTTTTTCAAGGACGAAGCGCTTATGTCCACCTGCCAGTCGGGCGTTGCCCATGGAAGTTCACCACCTTCTGTCCCTTCCCCTTAGGTTTGTCGCACCGGGATATCGTTTTCTCCTACCTTTCTCCTTGTCACCAACCCCATTTCCTGAGCAGTTCCCTTTCCTTACCCGTGAAGGTCCCCTCCCCTCGTTTTCCATTTCTTCTATTTCCTTTTCTCCCTTTTTCCTTTATGGCCTTCCCAAAGATTGATATGAGTTCCTTTCCCCTTTAGTGTTTGTTGCGGCGTCGATCCAGTGGTGGACAGAGTTCCCCTCAGGACCCCCCCTCTCTTTGGACTCCCTTGACAGAGCAAGCTTTTTCTGAACTTCCTTTGTTTCCCGTAATTCTGAAAATCCCCTCCTTTCCCCCCGTCTTTTCAAACCTTTCTGCGTGTTAACTTAGGAAACAAGTATTCCCTGAGTTCTCCCTTCAGTTCTCGTAACGAGAGTCCCGACCCCCTCCCGCCCCTTCCCATCCCCAGAATACTACTCAGCGTCTACTGACCCCCACGTTGCAGAATTAGAATGACCCTTTTTTCCTCTTTTTCCCTCTGATTTTGGTCTGGTACTTCTCTATTCTTCTACCTTTTTATGTCCGGACGAAAGGTTTCCCCTAGGTGGACACCCCACCATATTCCTTATGATTTTGGCCCATTACCACTGACTTAATCTTTTTCTTCGCCCTGTTTACTTTTTTTCTTTTCTTCTCTTAATACTTTTTCCCCCTTCTTCCGGATTAGAAATAGTCCTGCAGAATTTTACTCTTTAGGGTAAAAGGTAACTCTCGTCTTGTTCGACCTCTTTTTCCGCGGACCTAAGGAATTGATTTCATTCCCCCCATTTCACCATTGCTGAAGCTAGAAATAGTTTTATCCCCTGGAGTAAGGAGGACTGAACTTCTGAGGTAATTTCCAGAAGTTTTTGAAGAATGGAGTTCTGGTCCTTATCCGGCCCGTTTTTTGTGTTTGGTGTGTTTTTTCTGTGTTGTGTTTTGTGTTTTTGTGTTCCCCAGCCCTTGTATTTCTTCCCTTCCCCAGAACAACCCCTCTTTGTTTATCTGCTGCTGGGCCACCTGGAAGGAGCTGGACCTCATTTTTACCTCTCCCAGAGTTCCCTTGGCGCTCTCACCTGGTATGATTTCCTGTCTACTTGAGATAGCGCAGCAACTGGTCCCTTCTGGTCTTCTTCCCTGGCAAAAGGGAAAATGTCCCTTACGGGCTACGATGACTCCCCGGCCACCCGGAATTCACCCTGTCTCTTCCTTCCCCCTTCTTCCTTTTCTAACCCTTCTTTTCCCAAAAATAGGCATCCCCGATATAAAGGCTACCTTATCTCCCCCCAGGAATTACTCACCTTTACCCAGAAGATGACTTTTTTTTCGTAATTACTCCCCTCCACGGGAAGAACTTTATCCTCCATATCTACTCTCCTTTTTCGACTAGCCCCCCCTCCTCCTCTCCCTCACCTTGGTAACGGAAGTTTTAAGCACCCCTGCTCCCCCATCCTTCCTTCCTCCCGCCCTAAAGGAGGATTCGAACTCTTCCACCGCTTCACTATGACGGCACGCTGCTTTCTCCTCTTCCCCCCCCCCTTTTATGTTCTGTCCCTGGGATTTCCCCCTTCCCCTCCCCTGCCGAGCCCCTGCTTCTACTTCTGTTCCTCAGAGGATCATCTTTTCCCTTCTAATAGGAATGGGAATCTCCCCCTGAAACAAGCCGGGGTCTCCCCTCTGTGTCCAAACGTCGACCAGTTTTTGAAATGCATTTCCGTTGCATCTAAGTCATCGCCAGCCCCGGCCCATACATCAACTCCTGTCCCGCCTTAGTTCGTGTACAGGCCTGTGCTGGAACCCCAATGTCTGTTCCCCGCGACCCCGTCCTTCTGACCCTCCTCTATCTCCGCCGACCCTTTGGTTCGGCTTTTCTCCCCAACGTATATCGCCACCCGCCTTCACGAAACGGTAAAGGAAGGTCCCCCAACTCTCTAGCTTTCGAAGTAAGGGTCTGCTAAGGATAGCTCTAATTCCCCCCTTCCCCTGGCCTCCCTTGACTCACGTGCCGTCCCCCTTCCACCCCCGTTCACGTTTTCCCGGGGCACCCCTCCGGACCGTCATCCCGCCTGGATTCCACTGTAAAGAAAGCTTCTTTTCCCTTTCTGAAACCCCCGGCGGCAAGCAGCTGTACCCCCCGATCCTTTTCTTCTCACCGGTCCCTGGGTTCCGTCCCAGTGAAGGAAAATCCCCCGTCTCTTTCGTTCAGTCTTCTAAAGCCGTCCATCGAGGTCGGCGGATTTTTCCCGATTCTGCTTATACATGGCTACCGTGTCCCCTCCTGTTGCGCGTCCGTCCAAAGTCCTTGCTACACTCCCCCGGGAGCCTAAAGAATCCCTCCCTTTTCCCCCCCTCCTTAAGCTTTACAAAGATGAATCGGCTACTTCACGTCGTTTTTTCTGCGCTGCACCCTGAAGGCTGGCCGTGTCTAAAACACGATCTTTTCCCCCCCAAAATCCTTCTTCCCCCCACCCTCCTCAACACCTCCACACTCTCGTGCCTTCGACCCTCCCCACAGATCGACTACATTCCATGAACTCGGCCTGTCTCCCAAAATACGATGACCTCCAGTCCCGCCGTAACTTTTTTTGGCTCTCTCTTTTACTCCTTTTCTCTTTTTTTATATCTTCGCGAACCAGAGGTCTTTACATCGCGATGTTCCTTGTCATATCTTTAGGTCTCCCCTTCTCCGAGCGCGGGGAGATGTGCGTATCGTACCTCTCGTTGGTTTCTTTCGGTGCCGCCCGAGTGTGGAATTTGGGTGTGCCTTTTTCCTTTGAGTGGTTTCCTCGCTCCCTTATCCTCTTTCGAACGGCCAGCGAGTCTGTTCGGTTACCCCTCCGGTTTCTCTGCGGAGTATCAGGAAGATTGCCTCTTCTTTCTCTGTTGATGCGGGATTCCCGGGTTTTCGCGCAGCCTTCTTTAGGAAGTGTAGATTGCTGGGGGTAGGTATATTTTTTGCCTCGCCGGGTTTTTTTCCGAAAGCCTATGTTTCTGCTCCTTCCCTCCTCTCCGGAAAGGTGTTTCGGCCTTGTTGTTCCCCGGGACCCTCACCCCCAGACCCCTTTTCCCCTAATTTTGTAAAAGAGGATTGGCCGTCGGTAAGGCGTTTCCCGATTTTTTTTCTCCCCCCTTCCTCCTGCGGAACTTCCGGAATTCGTTGGCCCCCCCCCCCCTCCCTTTGACCTTTTTTTTTTGCCGTCTGATTTTCTTCCTAGTGAAAGGTTCCCCCCCCGTTTTTTATGTTAAGAGAGAGCCTTGAGCTCCACTTCCTTCTCTTCTTCAGATATTTCGAGGATGAACGGGCATTTGGACTTCGGAGTTGTTGGCGAGCCAGGATCTGTTGTCTTTCTTCCTCCCAACGGCGGAGATCTATGACTAATTTCTTTTTTTTTTCCAGGACTGGTGTACCCAGTAACCCTTTTCCACCCACCTTCCAACCCCTTTTTTTGCTGTACTGGGTCTTCCCTCTGAAGGATGCCCCCTCCCCCACTCTTGATGTCGAGAAGATGTTCCTCTTGTCCGGCACCCCCTGAGTCGTCCCCCACTTTTTTTCTTTTATAGGCAGTCTACAGATGGACACGGGCTTAATTTTCCTTCTCTGCCAGGAAAGTCTCCTCACGGCCGTCTTCCTTTTTCTTTTCCTCTTCACTCCCCCCCATCTCTCGTGTCGTCCTTCTTAGCCTAATAGGTTACCTGTTTCCCCTTTTGTGTATTCCCTCCGAACGCCGACGGTTCTATCTTTTCCTCAGCTTTTTCTCTGGATCTCCGTCCGCTTGTCTTTCCCCAGCCTGAGCGACCCCCCCCCCCTTCCCCTTCTAGGACGGTAAAATTGATTCCCCCCCATTCTACGGTGGTCACGGAGGCGGTCCTTTCCCCCTCCTGCTGTTGACTTGTCTTCGTTTCAGGCGGAATGTCTCTAGCCGGTTTTCCACGCCTCTGTCTTCCCTCTCTCTGCTTTTGGGTCGACACTTCCTCCCGTTTCTCTAGTTTTTCGTTCCTGATCGTTTTTTCCCGAAAAGTAACTGTCCGTTCCTGTTTTCTGAACAGGAAGCAGGGCAGATTTCCTCCCCCTCCCTCCCCCCTTCTCCCTTCTGACTCTCTCTGAACTTCGTCACCCCCGCCCCCTCCCCGACTTTCCTTCGAGACTTTTCAGTTACATTCAGCGGCTACCCTGAGCCCCCGCCGATTTCCCCTTAGAAAAGTCTTCAGGGCCGCAAAAATTTGAAGTTTTTCTTTTTTTCTTTTTAATCTCAAGTAGACATTAGTCCAGTTTTTTTTCCCCCAGGAACTCGAAGCCTCCGGACTTTCTTTGGTTTCCTTGTCCTCGCCCTCCCATAATTCCAGCCTTAACACTTTTTTTTTTGATGAAAACGATTTCCCCCCCTGACCTTCGTTCCCCCCCACCCCGTCGTTGACCGTACAGTCTTTCTTAAATCTACTTACGACGTTCTATCCCCCCCCTCTCTCTTAACCTTTAAGACTGGTAAAAGGCCTTGCCGTCCTTAGACTATGTCTGAATCCCCTAAATTACTGAAAGGCGTATTATATACTCTCCCCCTCCCATCAATGTTTCCCGAAAAAAGAGGGTTGTCCGGGACTTCCAGGCTCTTTCCTTTTTTTCATCTCGTTCCGGGGCCGCGTCCCCCTGATTCTTCATCTTGAATTGAGTCTTCCTGAGCGAGATACCCACTGACAGACCTCTTCTCCTTCCCATCTTTTCCAGGGTAAGGAGTCCTGCACTCTTTTCCTTCTTCTTCCTGAATTTTTCTCGGTGAAGACCGACGGCGGGGTTCTACCCGAACCTGACCAGTAATATTCCAGGCGCTCCCCTCCATTTTTTCTGGGACCCTCCCCAGGTGGGTGTATGTTTTCACGGACCTCTTTGGTTTTCCCTGCTTTAGATCCATAAGTAATACAGTTCCCTAGGTCCTTTCGGACATGACGATAGGTCCCCTTGGTTCCCCCACCACCTTTCTCCGAATCCTGCCAGAGAAAAACACCTAGCGCCTCAGTCCCTTTATTGTTTCCCAAGCCGGCCTGCTCCCATTGAACCCCCCTCTCATGACCCGGTAAGAGGGGGTGGTCTGGCCGCGTTCCGGGACACGGATGCACCGACCTTTTTTCTAATTTTTTCCCCCTCACTGAATATTCCCCTTAGCTTTATATACCGGTTTTTCGATGTAGTGTCTGCTTCCAGACTGGTTTCGGACAGGGGACATCAGCCCTCCTGTGCAGTTATTCAATCCCCAGCAAAAGATCCTTAGTTTTCTTCCTTTTGACAAGACTGGAGAACGCGGGCTTTGTTCTTTCCCACACAACGACCCCTGAACGATCGACGGTTCGAAGGCTTTCCCCTTCGGAACCCCAAGGTGAACGTTTTTCCCACCCCCTTTTGTCCCCACTCCTGTCCCAGGGCAGGTCCAATCGCAAAGAATAGCATCTGCCCCCCCCCCCCTCTTGGAGTGGCAGTTCTTTTATACCTAATCTTCCCTCTTTTTTTCAGATCTTTTTCTTTTTTTTTTGACTGGTTAGTTCCCCAGCGGGCTTTCAGGAGCTGGCCCCCACACTCTAGTCCCCACCACTTCTGTGTCCCTCCCTCTGGACGCCCCCTCGGCCCTTCCCCCTCTCTCTATTGTTCCCTACCCCTTTCCCCAGGTTGGTTTGATTTCTTTCTCTCTTTCCCTCTTTTTTCCCTATGGCCTTCTTTTCTCCTCAAATCCTTTCCGCAGATATCGGAGTCTTCATTGCCTCTGCCCGGCTGATGACCCTCACCAGAAGAGCCCCGATTGAATCTGCTGTTATAAGCGTAAAAAATCCCCTTAATGAATTTTTTTTCCCCCGGATTTCCTTCCTTCTTTCTCTGCAAGGAATTTTTCCAAAGATTGGAGAAAATCCCCCGGTTTGGGCTTCCACCGTCGGGTTCCACCCCTCGATGCTACCGTTTCTTTCCCAAGATTCTCCTTTTAACCTTAGTGTTCGGCCTACTAACCCCTTTTTCTCACCTTAACTTGGGCGGCGAACCCTTCCTTTCCCCACCCCTTATTTGCTCAACGAATAGGGGTAGACCCCGGTACCTTCTCCCTTGTTTCGAGAAGTTGTAGAGAACCCCCCCCTCCTTTCTTTTCGTTTTCCTTTTCCTCTCAAGGTTGCTAGGAAAGAACCCCATCCTGCCTTCTGAGCCTTGACTTATGTTCTCCCCATCTTTCTCTGGTACTTTCGATTAGTGTGTGAGTCTTGACTTCACGTAGCTCTTTTTCAGTTTTGGAAAGGCGTCCCGACCCCTTACCCTCCTCCGCGTTCCCAGAGCAAGAATGGGCCTTCCTGTAGTATCTTTCCATCTCCCTGATGACAATAATCAAACTCAGGTAACGTTTCCCTTATCCCTTGGAGCCCCCCCCCTTCCTTTTTTCTAGACCCCTTCAAGGATGGAGGTCCCGGTTTCCTTCCTCGTACCTCGTCCGTACGATACCCCCCCGCCTGGCTTCCCCCACCCCCTGGAATTTACTAATCCCCAAACCCCCCCTTCTATCTCCCATTTTTCTTGTGTAAGCTTCTCCACAGCTGGGAGGGCTTTTTCTCTCTTTAGTTTCTCATCCGGTTGAACTACAAGCCTCGGAAGCGGCCCCCGGTCCTTCTCTTTTCATGGAACCTCTGAAGTTCCAAAAGTCCCTTTCAGGACCCCCTCTGTTTCCCGTCTTTTTCCTATTTTATTATAGTGATTTCTCTTTTATTTTCTTCCTTTTCGAGAAATAGCATAATTCCTTTCCCCCCTTACCGTCTCTTTAGGTCCAGTTCCCTTGTTATCTACTCTCCCTCTCTTTAAAGCGCTTCTTAATTTTCTTCTTTCAGCCCGGTAGCTTTCCATGAGTAAGCTCACAAACCATGGGTCAGTTCTTTTCCTTTTCCTTTTGATCCTCCCCCAAGAAGGGCCTAATGGCCGCTGAATGCTTTTCTGTCCCCGGTTCCGTCTTGCCGATTTCGGGAAAGGAACACGCCCCCGGCAGTTTCCTCTTTTCCCCTGTTACGGTTCCTTTCAATAGACTGAGATGTTCCCCTGTTCCTTTCCCAGACCCCCTTCTGATTCTCTGTTATTGCTTTTGAAGAAAAGTCTCCGCTCTCCCGAAGGGCCTTCATATGCCCCGGTCTTTACCTTTGAATCATTACCCTATTCCCTGAGGCCCAAAGATAGTCCCCGAGAATTCCTCTGTCCCCCCCTCGTCCCGCTTCCCTCTTCTGATTTTTCCCCCGGCGTTCCACCCCTCGGTAGCTTGGTGTGATCTCCCAGAGGAGTTAGACCCTCGAAATTTACGAACCCAGCCCCCTTCCTTCCCCCCGCCTCTTCCTGTCAACCCGCATCAGTGACCCCCTTAGTCCTCCCGCTTGACGTGCCGTCTCCCTAGAAGTGGGACCATTCCCCGTTTCCTCAAGCCCCCTCCTGCAAGCCTTCAAAGTTCCCTTCCCCCCCTCGAATCTCGTTTTTAGAAAGCCCAAACCACCCAGTAAAATTCCTTCCAGTCTCCTATGTACCCTCTGTCCCGGTCATGGTAAGGGTTCTTTACCACCCTTATCTTTCCAGTCTTCCTTGTTTGAGAAGTGATTCCTCATTTGATTCGGTGATTCAAGAGTGTCAAATCCACTTTCATGTTCCCCCTCCCGAAACCCTCCTGGTGTTTCAGACTGCCTCTTGTTCTCTAACCCGTAATCCTACCTCTCCGAAAATCTGTAGTCCTACCTTTTCCTTTTGGTCCCCCCCCTTCCCCCAAAGCCTCTGTCCGACGGAGGCGGTTCTTCATTGGTCACTTCGACGCATGAAACGTCCCTTTCTCTCCCTTTCTCGACTGGTATTCATCAAACTTGGCTCGCCACCAGCTCCACCCCTTTTCACCTTTGTTTCCTCTCCATCGAGAATGAGTTCTAGACGTTTTCAGGTCGCGCGTGAACATGCCCCTTTATCACTTTCCTTTTCTGCCCGGTGCCTATTTGACACCCCCAACCCGTCAGTTAGTGGAGGGTCCACGGCCCTCCTTGGAATCCCCTATCCGCAGTTTTTCTCCCCCTTTTCCTTCCCAAGCCCTTCTTTTCCACGGATGAAGAAATCTCCCTAACCCTTCCCGGCAAGCCACGGAGTTCAAGGGCTTCTTTCCGTTGGTTCTGTCCGTGTAAGCAGGCCTTCCCCATCTTCCACGGACTTTTCCCCGAGTACGGCTTTTCTCCAGCCTCGCTGTACTGTCTCGACCGAGCTCCCTGGTCTACCCTGCTTCCTTCCCCTGGGATGGCTTCCCGACCCAAGCCAGGTCCATACCCGTCCCTACGAATAAGTCTCTTTCCCCCTCCCCGCAAGACGACAGACTCTCTTACCCCATTCACGCATATAGTCGCGCCTGCTTCCCCATCCTCCCTCCTTAAGTTATCCCCCCCGAGATCCTTCCCTCTAGCAACGCCAACCACCGACACGCACCCAAAATTACTTGATGTTCCGACCCCTCAACAATACTAAGTCCTAAGAACCCTCCTTCCCTCTGGTGCGGCTGACCTCCGATCCGAAGCGTGATGCCGTCCCCCCCTTCGCTTGTTCTCCTTGGAATATCATATTTCCCTCCTTTTTTGATGCCCCACGGTTGCGACCCTAGCCGTTGTGTAATGTGCTGCCCTTTTTCTCTGTAGGTCGACCCGCGCCCCCTTTTTGTGAGCGAAATGTTATTTTTTGTCCCTAGTTTTTGTTCCGGGCGAAGAGGGGGGGAATGTTTGTGCTTTCTTTTTGAGGTTGGATAAGATTGCCCTCGCTCCCCACTTTCCCCCCCTCGTCGCGGTCTTTGTCCTCGTCTCCTCCTCGCGTGACAGTAGCCTCTCCGACCTTTAGTAATTCTGTATTGTCTTATCTTGGTAGGGCGCTAAGTAGTAGTAGGTCCTTTTCTCCTCTGGTGGTTATTACAATCCTCTTGCCGGAGGCCATGTTCGACTCTTCTGTTGCTCCAGCGATGTTAGGAATGTATCCGACTTCTTCCGTACGGAAAGGACTTCAGTTACAATTCACCGGAACCCCCAATTCCCTTCTTCCACTTTCACCGGCGTTCAAGTCTTCTTTCCTTACTTTGGGATAGTAGGAGATGTACTTATTTTCAATCTAGGGCTGGAGAAGTTGCCTCCTTTTCGCTCCGCCCGTCCGATGTTCTGGAACCAGTCCCACTTTTCCTTTTTGTTGCCCCGGTACGACCCGGCACCGTCGGACAATCTTCCCCCTCCCTTCAAGTTGTCATTCCTGATACTGAACCTTATAACTTTAGATATTTTCGATTACCTTCGGTTAAGTTTCTTTTTTGGTAGCCAGGCATCGTGTGTGATTCCTGATCATCCCCTTGCTTGGAGAGTAGGTAGGTTTACTTCTTTCCGAGTTCCCTTCATGAGTGTTCCATGTTTTTTGAGCCTATCACAGGAGTTGATTACCAGTGAGATGACTTCTAAGCTTGCTCTCTCCCCCTTATGTCGAGCAGTTTCTTACGGTTGAGACACTGACGTTCGCCCATTCTTTCGATTATTCCCATCTTCTTCTGGACCCCCCGGCTGTTGAATTCTTATATCTGCCAGCACGTTACTCCCAATCCGCTCTCCTTTTTGATAGTGTAACTTTCGTACCCTACATTCCTTATTTCTTTAAGAGCCGCCGTAATACGTCTTTGGGATTCCCCGCAGACGGTGCGAGGAGCGGGCCTTCTGTTCTCTTGGCTTCAAGTGCAACTTTATTTTACCCTCTTTCGTTCCCTCTTCAGAGACCCCTTGGGAATTCTCAGTTAATTCGTCGAGCCCCCGTTTCTAACTTCTTTACGTCCCTCAACTATCTCTTCTGTTTACCTAGTTTTCCCCCCCGGAAGGTTTGATTTAGGTTTTTATTCGGATTCTCTCGTAGCCCTTGTTTCCCCCGCTGTTTCGAAAAGAATCAAGCCTTCTCTTCTCGTTTTTCTGGTTGTTTTTCCTCGT
>Ga0179593_1389383_pt1 | contig 13477 bp, 22 predicted proteins | sample CZODoug2_1_08_16_FD_185931 | JGI IMG/M metagenome (GOLD analysis project Ga0179593, IMG submission 185931) | Vadose zone soil fungal communities from Angelo Coast Range Reserve, California, USA - CZODoug2_1_08_16fungal (PacBio error correction) | ecosystem: Environmental > Terrestrial > Soil >... | reverse complement strand
TCCTTCTTCTTTTGTTCGCCGACTCCATTCGTCGCCCTTCCTCTGCAAGTGATAGATTGATTCCTCGATTTTTTAAGATTTTGTTTTCTCCGCCTGCTTCTGTTCTTTTTTCCCTTCCCGACCGTTTGATCGGGAATGTATTTTCTCCCTGGTTTTTGTCTTTCCCTTTTTTCGAGCCCCCTTTTTTAATGCCCAAGTCCTTTTGGGACTTTTTATGTCGGACTGCTTGGTCACCTGATATGTCTGTACCCCTCTCCTCATTTTCACGTCCCTCGCTACCACAACCATGGGCCTTTCCGCCGCTTGTTTGCGTTCCCTCTTTTTTCCCTCTTTCTTTCCTGAAGCATTTTTTTTTCCCCGGCTTTTTGTCCCGTGATTTGTTATGAGACCTTTTTACCCCGACAAAACCGGTTTTTGACGTCTTCGTTCTGGGCCTCCTGGGTTCCCGGTGCGCGAACTTAGTGACGGCGACTGTTCCCCTGATTTACATTATTTTTTTTTTTCCTGGTGATCCCTTTTGCCCGGTTCCTTTTTCTTTTTGAAAAGGCGAGGTTTTTTTTCTCGGGATTCGGGGTCGTTCTTTTTTTCTCGTCTCGCGTTTATTGCAGTAAAGACCCCTCCTTGAGCCCTTGGCGACTGACTTCTTCTTTCTCTTTCAACAGCCATTTTCTTGGACTGTCCTCCCCTTTCTTCTTTCCGCTACAGGGACGCTCTGGTCTGAGAACGTCTCTTCTCTTTTTGGATGAGCAACCCTTCCTTGGGTTTGGACAAACCGTGAGCTTGTTGGTTGATTTCCAATGCGTTCCCTTTTCCCCCCCCTTCTCACAGGAACCCCCTTTTATGGTTTCTTGGTTTCGAGAATCTGCCCCTTGCTGGCCCTTTTTTCCGTTTGCTTTTTTCTTTAGCTGTTTCCGGGGACTCTGGCCTTTCTTTTGCTTTGGCTCCTTGATGTCCTTTGTAGAGGGAGTGCGTTGCCGGCGGGTTGGTTTTTTTCCTGGCCCCAGCGTCCCCTTCAGGGGAACCTTTTTTCCTTGACTCCTTAAAGCCGGCTTGCATTTTGAAGGTCTTTCTCCTTTCAGGCACCCCTTTTCCCCCTTCATTTCTTTGCCCCCTTACCACCGTTGATGCGCAAAGGCAACCGCGATTTACCACCCCTTTTTTTTTTTTATTTGACTTGGGTTGGGACATCTCCAAGAATGCTTTTTGTCCCCTGTCGCGCCATGAGCTTCCACACTGCAGTTTCCTTTGCCAAAAGAATCGCTCGGATCCTTTTCCTTCCTTTCACACCACCTTACCCCCCCCCTGGTCCCGAGGTTTTCCTGTCTTGATGACTGCCCCGTACCGCCCTTTTTTGCTCATGCCCTGTGTTTTGTAACCGGCCCTGGGCAACCCAAGTGCCCACCCCCTCCTTATCCAGGACCTTTTTTATTGTTTTGCTTTTGGTTTCCCCCTTGGGGGGCATTTGACGGGCTCGGTTAATCCCCGCCCGCTTACAAAACCGCGTCCCGCCGTATACGTAATTTTAGGTTACCCGACAACCTGCGGCCCTCTTATCACCTCCCTTTTTTCTTTATTCGCATGTCCCATGAATATCTTCGGTCAGTTACACACCGGCTTTCCTTTTCGCAAACGCTGGCACGAACCAGGTTATATTTTTTTCTCCCCCTAACCAAACTTAGTGTCGAGGCACTTTTTTTTCCACCCCCCCCCCGAAAAAGGTTTCCCCACAAATTGTGTGACCTTGATGGATGCCCAGGAAGATTCGTATTTGACTTCTTTTTACCCACTAACACCCCTTGTGCCCTCCTTTCCCCAAAACCGTTCCTGACACTGGGTTCCACCCAACCCCCCCCTTTTTTTTTGCTTGGGACTTGTTTCGAGCCCCAAAACTTATTATATATTTCTTAAATAATACTTTCTTTTTGTTGGAAGATGTAACCTTTTTTAGGTACGAACCACGGGTCCCCCCTCCCCATGTTTTTTTCCAACCACCCCCTGGGCGTCTTCACAATTGGTTTTTTGCAAGCTTCAACGATTTTTCTTTTTGACAAAAAGTCAGTCAACCTCGACCGTTTTTTTCCTCCCTCCCTGGTACCCAACCCCTTTTTTTGTTTATTATTTCCCCCCCCCCTTCCCTATGTTTTGTGCGAAGTGCCCCCTTCTCCACTCCCCGTTTTTAAGTTGGCTGAAAACCTCTACCGGGTTTGCTTTCTTTTTCCAATCCCCTTTTTTTTGATGTGTTTTTCGTTCCAGCGCCTTTTCCATTTTTCCGAGAATATCTCTTCCCTAGTGCTTCTTTTTTTTGGATTTAAGGATTCCTTCATTACGCTTTTTCCTGGGCAAAAGCGTTGGGCGGTCACTCGAGCGTCCAAGAACCGCCCCCAGGGTTAACCCACAAATCGCCCCTTCCCCTGCCCCTTTCCTTTTCCATTAATTCGCTTTTTCCCTGGCCACGAAGGTTTTTTACAAAATTCTGTTTTTTTCAGCCCCCCCAAATGCTCGGGCCGTTTTTCAATCGCTCCCCCCGTCCCTTTCTGTACTTTTTTTTTTTCCCAGTTGTTTGTCCTGGCAAATGCACTACGATCAACAATCTTTCTTTTTTCCCAGGACCTCTTGGGACCTGATGTGCGCCTCCCCACAAGATTATTATTTTTTTATTTTTTAATCTTCGTTGGGCACTCACCTACCTTGCTGTTGAGGTTACTCCGATTTATTTGCCATCAGAAGGTTTTAACGTTTTACCCTGGGGGTTACTGCCCACCCCCAATACCTTTCAATCTACTGGTCCTCCTTTTTCCTTTCCTTGTCTTTCAGAACCTGGCTTTTCTTTTTTGCCCCCCATGGTAGCTCGAGTTTTTTTTCTCCACCCTTTCCCAAAGATCCCTTCCCAATGAAACCGCAAAGCTTCCCCTTTCCCCTTTTCCTGAAATTTTCGCCGTACGTTTTCCCGATGCTTTTCCCCCCCCCCGTAGAATAAGGTTTTAAAACGGACACCGGTCCCCCCTTGGCTTCAAGAACTCTTGGACTACTCGCGGCCCTCCTTTCTTGTCCTGTGAAGAGTTGTATTATTTTTCCGCCCCCAGGATTCAACTCACACATTAGACAACTTTTCCCCCCCCACTTCTTGGATACGACCGAGTGGAACTCTGACGTTCTCCGAATCATTCGATTCCTTTTCGTGTCGGTAAACTTTTCCTTTTGGCGCGCCTTGTTTTTTCTCGGGCATTTTTTTTTTTCCGGTTTCCCCCTCCTCTAGATCTTTAGGACAGTGGTTCTTTGTTCTTTCCCCTTGTCCAAATAACCCTGTCCCCCTCCTCAATTCCCCCCCCGGCAAGCCCCCTTGATTGTCTCATACCCCCACCTTTTTTTCCGACGGTTTTCAAAAAACTGTCTCTCTCTCAATCTTTCCCCCCCCTAAATCGCTTCAAGTGCCTCACCAGTACCCTTCACCTCTCGATTTCTCTCTCGGGCTATCTAAGTGCACCCTCCTCCGAACCCAAACTCCTTTCTCTTTTTTTTTTCTTTTTTCCCGGTTTTTTTCTTTTTCTCAATCTATCAGTGACCCTCTTTTCAGCTCCCCTGTCCCCTCAATTTTCGTGCTTCGCGAATAATCTGACTTCCACCCCCCCCCCCCCCCTTGCCAAAGCTCTTTCTCGGGTTTTTCTCCTGCCTGGGGGACCGTTCCAAGGTCTTAAGACGTCATATACTTGTGCCCCCGCCTTTCTGTTTTAACAGAGGATTCAACCCAATCAACATTCCTTGGATTATTTCTTTTCCCTTTCCTTCGCTCTGGCGCTGCTCCCCCTTTAGAAACATTTTCCCCTTCAGCACGTTTTCCCCCTTGGACCGTCCCCTTTCCTCCCATTCAGACGCGCATTCATATCTTTCCACTGACAATTTCACACTCCCTTGGCTTGATGGTGTCTTTTCCCTACGATATGTAGGTGTGCGACTGCAGCCTCCCTTCCCCGTGCGCATCTCTCTCTTTCCTCTTCCCTTTTTGGTTTTTTTTTAGAGAGGCGTCACTTTCCTATTAAGGATTATCTTCCCTCATTCTTTTTTTTTTTTTTTCCCCGGGAACTCGGCCCACGTCTTCCTGCCTGAGTTTCTGAGAACATCTTCCCACGCTCTCTCTGTCTTCTGGGAGTTAGCTGGGTTTGAAAACCAAACCTTTGTTCTTCTCGTCCTACTCGGGACTCTTCGAAGACCACCCCCTTTATTCACGTGGTATTTGAACTTTTTCTTTGCTTCAAAAGAGCTTTTCCCCCCCCCTCCTTTCTTTCAAGTCTCCCCCGCTTTTTTCCTTTTTTCCTCTCTCCCCCCCACACTGGTCACTTCGCTTGTGAGTCCTTTTCAAGATTTATTCGCCCCCCGTCGTAGGCTTCTATTTCACGGGGTTTATTGAGACCCTTTTCACCGCACCAAGGTTTTTTCTTTTTCCGTTCTTTTTTTTAGGCGAGCTCGACCACTGATTCCTTTTCTTTTTTTCCCCTGCGACTGAACTTGGTGAAGGCTTCTGGGTTCTGTGTCATATTTGCCCTTGCTCTCTTTGTGAAAACCGGCGAGGTTGGTCTCCACATACTGGTTCCTTCTTGTCTGCCTCTGTTTTCTGCTGACCCCTCAACTTCTTTCTCATGTGCTTTTGATCTTGTTTTTGAGTGGATTTGACCCCATCCATTGCTAAACAAGTCGGTAGACCTTCTTCCCCCCCCTCCCCCCCACCTGGTCGTTTTTTTCTCTGACGTTCTGTTTTTTCCCGTCTTTTTGGGGAGACGGTCTATTTTTCCTTTACTTTTTTTCCCCACTTTGCGATGGTGGTGATTTCAATCGTCACAACACTCCCAGTAACTTATTTGGCGCTTCAGATCGCCGTTAGCTGTTTTGGCCGGGTGTTCTGCTTGCTTTTTGTTTTGCTTTTTGGCCGTTCTTTTTCGATGGTCCTTCCATGTGTTTTTCTGTTGGGCGGCTTGTCTGCGGTGCTGTGGCCGAGCGCCCAGGTACTTTGCAGTACTGAAACCAACGCCTCCGGGTGCTTCCTTTTATTGAAAAGGTCTTGTCGCCTGGTCCTTCCACCCCCTTTTTTACCTGCGGGCCAATTACCGGGCAATTGACCCCTTCTGACCCTTCCCCCCCCCAGTCTAATTTTTTCTTTTTGGTCCAAAGGCCCTCCCCTACCTTCTTGTTTTTTTGCCCAAACTTTGTCTCTTTTCAATTTTGCAGTTCCTGACAAGTTCGTATCTTCTCTTTAATTGTCAAAATACTTCACCAACGGTTCCGTGGGCGGAAGACCCCCCGGCCCTTTAAGCAATTTTTTTTTTCTAAGGAACTTTTCTTTTTTCCCCCCCCTTCTTTTTCTTGCCCAAACCAGCAAAAGCCTTTTATGACCAAGTCACCTCGCTTTTATTTTCTCTTTTCCCTTGGGTAGGCATCTGCCCGCTTCCGGTCGTATCCCTGGTCCTCCTTAACACCTCTGTGACCGAAAATTTTTTCCCCCCAGTCCTTTTTGGCGCCCCCCTTTCAAAGATCTCCCCTAACAAATCGACCATGCCTCTCCTTTTTTGTTTGTTTCCGAATAACCGAACTTGGACTAGGCAACTGCCTGTGAACGACCCCTTTGTTCTTTTTTTCCTCAAAGACCTTGTAGTTGTTTGGAAGGCACTAAACAACACCTTCTGTGAAGCCTTAATCACACCAATTTTTGTGTGTTTTCTTTCCAACCGGATTCGCCTTTTCCTCTTTTTTTTTTTTAAAACATCCCCACAAGAGTGGACCTTTTTTTACCAAAACCCATTGTTTCACATGTCTGGTTTTTTTAAAAACCCCCCCCCACACGTTTGTCGGTGTACTTTTTCGATGGTTCCAAACTCTTTCTCTTTTCCCTTCCTTTTCCTCCTGGTTGTGAGTTTATTTCAAAAAGTTGTTCTCGACCACCCCTTAAACCGCAACTTGGTGTGTAAACCCCCTAGTTTCGTACTTAAAATTGGTTTGGAAGCCCGGCAACGTGGGTATTTTGTTTGAAACCCAGTGATGCACTCGAATTTCTCTTTTGTCAGCTAAAGGTCATTTTTCTCTTTTTTTTGTGGATTATGAATTTTTCACTCTGTTTTGCTAGTAGCCTCTCCAACGAACTTTTTTTCTTGCTGTGGTCCACCACATCTTACAAACTGCGTTCTTTTGCTGCGTTCTCTCATTTTGTATTCGTTCCCCTATGAGATTCATGTGCATTTTTGAATCTCGATTGCATTATTTTAGCTGTGTTTTTTGTCAGGTTTCTAAGTTTACAATTAAGATTCCACTCCTTGTTTTATTCGTTTTTGTGGCTTATACTCCTGTTTTCAAATTCTTCTTTTGCCCCCAAGGTACCCACCAAATCAGTCCTCTTAGACACTTTTTTTTTCTAATTCGGTTTCTTTGCAGCACCCCCCCTGGTTTTGTCCACCCACAAGTTGTCATTCCTCTCAAACCCTTGCCTTCGTTCCTTCACAATCGCTCCTTGGTCTACCCCGTACCACGTTCCCCCCCCCCCCCAGTTTAGTTCAGTTTACGAATGACAACTGCAACTTCCGAAAGTCTTTTCCCAAAATCTCTCCCCTTTTTTTTTTTTTCCTCGACCTTCTTGGGAGTAATTTGGGGGGCGGAGCCCCACATTAATTCTCTTCCGGGCACAACTAAGGTGTTTTGATGGTAATCGATTGCCTCCTTTTGCCTTCCGGAATGGGCCTCAAAATCCGTGCCTGGGGGGTTCGTTCGTCCATACCTTCCAATCGGTCCGGTCCTTTGGTTATTTAATGATTTCATCAAACCTGGCTCCTTGTCCCCCCCCATTGCTTCTGTTAAGAAACCCCCCAGCACCGCGAGGCCCAAAGTCCCCCTGCTCCCCTCCAATTTTTATCTTTTTGCTTCCAACAAAAGTACATTTTTCGCCCGTTCACGGCCCCAGGTTTCCGGCACTCTTTTCTATTTTTTCCTCCTGACTTGCTAAATGTTTTCCTGTGAGAGTTTGATTTTTACTTCCACTGGTCCAAATCCACATTTTTACCTTTTGTCCCCCCCCCCCCCCTGGAGGGTGCTGATCTCTCCCCCCATCGGAACTCGACGTGTTTCTCTAATAAGGTTAGTATTTCCGGTAGGGCCAATTCTTCTTTTTTGCGTTCCTTGCGTTGTCTACCTTTCTGGTTTGTCATATTTCACCACTCCCCCCTGGCCTAATCGCCCGTGTAAAGAATCTTTCGGCAAGAATTACAAATTTCATTCTCCGACCCTTTCAGTCCTGGTCGAGAAAACCAACCTCCATTTTTTCCCAGAAAGGATGTGAGAGAGGTCCCTTTCATCTGGCTTTCCCGTCCCCACAGACGGTTAAGACTAAGCCTTCGCCTTTTGACCCCATATTCTTCGTTGCCTCCTGCTCCCGTCGCCCCGAACGTTCCCGTTCCTGTGCAAAAAACCCTTTTCTGGTAAATTTCCTAAATTCCTTCCGTGACCTCTCAATTTCTTTGCCCCTTTCGGAGACTTGCTGCGTTTCCCTTCCCCATTTTTGAATCAGTTTTTGAACCCCTTTTCACCCACCCTCCTCTGTCCATTTGTGTGTTTTCGTCGGGAGTTTGAAAGGTCTTATCATTCTGGCCCCCCAAGTTTCATACCCAACATTCCCTGTTCCTGTTCATCCGGTTTTTCTTTCGTCTCAGGAGGCCCTTCCATCCCTTCCGTATCCTCCCCTGTTCCGACACCTCCGCAGCTCTGGACATAACTTTCTCAGTCCCCCAATAAGCCATTAGCCATTTTTGCCGGAGTTCGTTGACGGCTTTATGGCGGCGATGCGTCCCGTCCTTGCGCATCTCTTTTTTTTCCTCCTCTTTTTTTTTTTGTAGCTTTGTTTTTTTTTGAACTTGATGTGCCCTCGTTCGGCCGTTTCCACTACCTCTGTCTCCCGGCCCTCTCCGATGCGATGATAATTTTCTTCTGCCACAGACTTCCGCCAGAGCTGCTTGTCTTTTCCGGTTGAAGTCCCGGTATTTTTCACTTTTTTCCGGTCCCCCCTCAACTTTATTACTTTCCAGCCAGGGAATTTTGAATTCTTTTTGCGAAAGTCCTTATTTTGGCCCTTTCTATTTTTGAAGTCGATAACTCACTTCACGCCGCGTCAAGATCAGTCGTTTTTTTGGTTCCTTCTTCCTCCCTTTATTTCGACTTCCGCTCCTCGCTTTCCCGGCTTATTCTTGTAACGGATTTGAGAGGAGTGTTTTTCCCTTTTCCCAGTCACCCAATTGTTTGGTATTTTCTTCGACGAGCCAACGCCGCCCTCATTCACTGGCCTTTTGCTGTCTGGCCTTGAAGTCTGTCTTTGTGCAGGATTCCTTGACCTGCTCGATTCTTTCCAACCCCTTCCCGTAAGGTTGTTCTCGGGGTCCCCCTGGGGGGGGCTGGGGCGGGGATTTTTTTTTTTGATGCAAGGCGCCAAAAAGTCGGTTGAGCCCACTTCAGTGCTTCGAGTTGGCTATGTCCCACCAAGAAATTCAAGTGCTCTCCCCTGACCTTTATTACCGGCCTCCCTGTATCGATCGATTCCAAGAAGTTTTTCTCTGGATTCGTCCCCCACTTGGTTGGGACACCCCCCAAGTTTTCGATGTTTTGGGTTCTTTTTTTAAATTGGCGTCCTCAACATCTCACCTACAAATCCCACAGGCTGTTCGAGAGATTTTCCGAGGGTGGCGGAAGTCCTTGTGGGGCCGGGTTGGCCGTTTTTGTTAGCTTGGTTTCCTCTGAGTAGGCTCAATTGTTTTTTTTTTTCACCTGAGTGGACCTTTTCCTTTGATTTCTTTTGCCCGCGGGTTTTTTTCCTACCCACGTCGTGCTCCATGGCCCCAAGAAGGTTTGACTGACCACTCCACCATAAGCCCCAAGTCCTATATTGAAGGTATTGGTTTTCCCCCTGCCTTCAACTTCTCCCCCCCTTTTTTATTGGCCTTTTTGCTCACAAATTCCACGCGTAATTACCTCACCAGCCTTTTTGACTTTTCCCCCCCTGTGTCCCTGGCTTAACATTTAGGAGTCGCCCCATGAATTTTTTCCCCCCCATTGGACACATTTTGACTTAGTCTTCCGTTTTCCCCCTCAAATTCATAAACCCCTTTCTTTGACCACACTGAACGTAGGGTCTGTGCTCTTTTTTCTGAAGTACTTAGGTAATGATGCTTTGCCACCGGTCGTTTTGTTTGCTTAACCCTGGGCCCCCACTAAACCCCTCAACCAATGTAGCCTCTCTTTTTTTCTTTTTTTTCGGCATCTTTCAATTTTTTTGATCGAGTACCTCCCATAACTCGTGTGAAGTCTAAGACTGTCGGGCCGTAAACCTGTGACCCTCCCCTTGACGCCCGACCACATGATATTCGTCCCCCTTGTCCCCCCCCCCTGAAATCTTCGTTCAACTGACTACCCCCCCCCCCCCCCTGAACTGGTGCGCAAATGAACTACCCCCAGTTTTTCCGGATGTTTCGTCCACTAACCAGTCGTTGTCGAGGTCACTTAAACTATTTGTTTTAAAGTGGCTCTCCACCCCCCCCTGGTTGCCTTCTGGCTGACACCTTTCTGTCTTCACGTTTTCCCCCCTTCAAAAGCGTCGCTACCCAACCCAATGCCCCCGTGGGTTGCTGGTTTTTTCTGCCCAACACCAAGTCCTTTTTGACTTTTCGAGGAACACACTTTCTTTCTATTCTCCAGAATGGTTTTTTTGTTGTGAGTATTTTCTACACGTTTTTTCTTATCTTTTGCCCCCATTCCCCCCCCCCCCACGACACATGTTGTCCCCCCCAACAACAGTAGTCTTTTTTTCCCCTTGGTTCAGAGGCCCCGACTGTTAGTGTTCCAACTGCCCTACCCCTGACCATTTCTCTTTTTCAGCCTCCCAGTTCACCCCCCCCCAATTTGGTTGGAACGCCTTCACTTGTGCGCCATTTACATCCAACCCCGACTTTTTGTTTCAGGGCTGCTGAAAAAACTCTCCCCTGGTTTTCGTTGAGGATGTACAACTCCAATTTTTTGTGGTTTTTAAACTGACACCCGAATCATTTTTCCCATGTTGCATGCCGCCCTTCTCTCATTCTAGTGATTTCGCCCAAGTCAGTCGTCTGCCCCCCGTTACTTCGTTCAGCTTTTTTTTATGCGGGGTGCTGTGTGCTACTTCCGCTTTCCCGATTTGGCCCCCCGACCCCCCTTTTGTCAAACCCCCTTTCCTGCATAAAGCAAACCTTTGACTTCATCACTCCTTTCGTTTGTCTTGGACCCCCCGTGTTGCCACAACCTCCCCCTTCCTTTGCCCAAAAATTTCTTCGGCCTGATGTCCGATTTTTCACCCTTTTTTTCGTTTTTCAGTTCTTTTATGAATGAAAAAGCACGCGAACTTGCATCCTGAAGTCGGTAAGATTCTCTTTTCGACACTTTTCTTTTTTTCCTCTCCTGGTTTGGGTGCATTCCCACTTGTTGTCTGGTTTTTTTCAGCCTTCGGCCCTCAACTCAAGGTTTTTGGGTTCCGAGAGAACCCCGTTAATTGTGCCCCCTCAACCTTTTCCCGGTTTGTCCTGCAAGTGTCCATACTTCCATAGGGTCCTTTGGGGCTTTTTAAGTGGGTTTTTTTTAAGTCCCACCATGTTCTGGGGCCACCTTTTTCCTTAACACCGTTTTCACCGCGACCCCTTCAACGTCACCGCTTTTTCCCCAAGCTTCCATCATTTCGCCCCCATCGTTCCCTCCGGATTGGGTTTGGGGGGGGGGGGTTTGGTTTTAACCAAAAAAAATGGCTTCCCCAAGACCTAAGGGTCCCCAAACGGCAAACCCCCCCCCCGTTGCCCAGCCTTTCCCCAGCACTGGTTGAATCTTCTCGTGCTCATTAACAATTTTCGGGTCCGTTCTTTGCTTTAGTTGGTTCTTTTTTTGCAAGAAAATTGGAAATCACACCCATTTTTTTTCTTGTCACCTGGAAGGGTTCTCGCTTCTCTCCCCAATTTTTTCCTCCTCCCTTTTTTCTCGCCCCCTGAATCGGTTTTAAGGTACGGCTTTGGTTACTATCTTTTCAGAGTGCGAGGCCTTCTGGTTGTTCACCGATTTTTCCCCCCCCTCGGGCCCAGGGACCACCCTTTCCTTTGCTGCAATAAAACGCCATCTGAACCCCGGCCGCCCGAGTTTCGAGACAAACATCGAAGGTTTCAAAAGACTCTCGTGACTTTTAACAATGATCTGATCCCCGCCCTCCTCTCTCCTCAGTCCTGTCGTCCCTTAACGAGAGTCGCTTTAGCGCCGCCCCGAACAATCCGCCCCACTTTTCGGTTAAAAGGTGTGCAAATACCGCCTTTTCCCCCCCGCTGCTTTTGAATCGTTGGTGCGAATAAATCTTGCCATCTTAAAAAGGCCCCCCAAATCGCTGCTGGTTGTATCTCTTGCCGTGTTACCCTTTTCTCCTCACGTCATCATCCCCAGGGACAAGTCTTTGCCCACGATTCAACCCGCTACTTTTTTTCTAAAGTGTTTTCATTCGCGACTAATCCCAGTAGAACATTTTTCCATTCAGCACGGTTCTTCCATTTCTTGCCCCCCCTAAAATTCCCCCCCCCCCCCCCCAGGCTGCGCCCAGAACTTTCTTCCCGAAAATTAGCAAATTTTTCGCATCTGCGAGGTTCCTTCGTTGTAGGTTCTGGCCTACACCCTGCTTCTTAGTTTCGCATTCCTCTCTCTTTTTCCCTTTTGGTTGTTTTTGATTTGCGCAACCTTGACTCTTCCTTGCAGGTTACACAATTTCGTCGGCCCCCGGGCCCCGTCAGCTGGCTCTTTTCTCCCTGATGAACTGATTCTTCTGCTTCTTTTTTTTTGTGCTGCTTATGTTCGTTTTTGGACTCACGATGCTGTTACTTTCTCACGGGCTTTCTTGCGACGGAAAAATGATTTCCCTGCTTTTCATCGGTGGCTGAAGCCCCTTTTTCTATGTCACCTGTCGATAATCATTTCCCCCCTGCGCGCTCCCACATGGTGTTGATCGCGTTTTTTGGTCATGAGAATTCGCAATTTCATGTCTGGCAGGGTTTCATTCCACGGATGATGATTGGCTGTTCCCTTTCCCTCCCAGGTTGAGTCTCGTCTGGCGGCGAGGCTCGCAGACGATGGGCGGACTGGCCCTTCTTCTTGCCTCTTTTATGGGACGTCCTTGGCAGATAATTGTCGCTCTCTTTATTGAAAAACCGTTGTTCTTTGACCTCGGGCCGTGGGGGGCTTCCCTCTTTTTTTTTTCTCCCTGCACGTTCCCCCAATTTTTCACTGGGCCGGAGTTGACTCTTAGTACCGCCCTGCTCGCCAAGCGCTGCCAAGATTTTTTTCTTTAAAGAATATCTCGATCCGGATACTGAAAACCCTTTTAGCTTTCCGTTTGGGGCGATCGACTGCCCCTTCCTTTTTTGTCACAAGTTTTCGTTTTGATTTCCCCCATTTCGTCCCCCTCAACCTACAGACCCTCACTGGGAGAGGTGACTTCCCTCCTGTCAGTGGCCAGTGGTGGTGCCCGGGTTGGCCCCGTTCTTTTTTTTTAGCTGGAGTTTTAGATTGTGGCTGACTTCTTTGAACTCTTTTTCTCTTTGTGTCTTTTTTCGGCTTGCCAATTGTGTCCGAAAACGAGCGCCCTTGCGAGGTTTGATGTTCAATTCCCAATTTTTCACAAGTTTCCCCCCCTATTGACCGTTTATGGCGACCTTTTCCTTGTTCCCCCCCCCTTTTCACCCCATTCCTTTTCTTTCCCCACTTCGGCCAGGCGCACTTCAGCACTCCCCCCCCTTCTTTTTCATATTGTTGCCGGACTTTTCAAATTGCTTGGGTGGGTCCCCTTTCTTTTCCCCCCCAGCCTTTCCCCCCCTGAACATGATCATCTTCGCTTCGTACTTTACTTTCTTCAATAACACTATTGACAACGGACCTTCTTGCGATGCCGGCTCAAGCAAATTTTTGCTCCCGGTACTGGATGCTTTGTCACCCTTTTCCACAAACTCCAACCCTAATTTACCCAGCAAAGTAGCTTTATTTCGTCTTTTTTTACCCCTGGTTTTGTTTCCTTTTCTTGACACGTTCTTTCTCCCCGCCCCTCATTTAAACCCGGACTTATACTGTATTTTCGTTCGAACCTTGCCCGATCGATTCCATTCATGTCCCCTTCGAGATAGGTGCAGCCCCCCCTTTCTCTTTCACGTTTCCCACCCGGACTTTTTTATCCCCCCATTTCCATCCAAGACCACGGTAGCCTGTTTTTTTCGCCACTAAACCACAGTCGTTGTTCCGCGGCACTTTTCGTCCCAAAACCCCACCTTTCTTGAAAGGTCCAATGGCCTGCTTTCTTTCCCCCCCGTATTTTCCCGCTTGCAACTACATGGGCCCTCTTCCCCAAACCCAAATTTGAAGAAGGCTGTTTTTACAACCATTTTCTTTTGGCCTTTTTTTCTCGTCCCCC
>Ga0179593_1598375_pt1 | contig 13478 bp, 14 predicted proteins | sample CZODoug2_1_08_16_FD_185931 | JGI IMG/M metagenome (GOLD analysis project Ga0179593, IMG submission 185931) | Vadose zone soil fungal communities from Angelo Coast Range Reserve, California, USA - CZODoug2_1_08_16fungal (PacBio error correction) | ecosystem: Environmental > Terrestrial > Soil >... | reverse complement strand
ATTTTCAACTTTTTTTCTTTGGAAGCTCTCTCTGGTAGCCTTTTCTTTGCCGTGCCCGAAGAGATCGAATTCACCCTGCTTTCGGCGCCTGTTTGATGCTCTCTCTTTGGAGGATGGACCATTCTTCCCTTCTTTTTCCCGGCCAGATTCAGGTAGTTTGACCTTGAGCGGGAATTAGGCCCCTTACTCAGGTTAGATATCCCCGACATGTTATTTTTTTCGCGATCTTTTTCTTTGCACATTTTTTCTGACAACTTTTTAGCTTGAGAGATGCCCCCCCCCCCCCCTTTTTCTCCATCGCACTTGTCTTGTCCCTGTCCCCTCTCTCAATTGCTGAAGCAGCTCCCCTCCTTCCTTAACGTTCCATTTTCCCCGGAGACCGAAAATGCGTCGCTGATTGCGAGTTACTTTGGTTTTTGTGAACAGTTAAAGTGGCAGGCATCCCGCTCTTACACGCTTTTTCTTTCCTCAGGTTTCCCCCCCCGGCCGGTTCATGTCATTACCAAACCCTACAAAATCCCATTTTTTCATACACCAATAGATGCCTGAACTTTTTTCCCCCCCCCCACACCAAACTGCACCGCCTTTTGAAGAGTTTTGTTTCTAACCTGGAACCTTCCTGCTATTCTGTCCACACCTTTTTTTCCCCTTCGTAACCCCTTTATTGGACCCAGCTTGGCCACTCGCCGAGAAGTTACTTATTCTCGTAGACGTTTCCAAAAGATCCTTTCCCCCCCACGTTGGCTCCGGTCCGTTTCCCTTTTCCTGCTCATTTTCGAGAAAAAGTTCCTTTTCCGTCGCCAAACGCTCCGTTTTCTGAGTTTTCTGCGTTTTTGGCGTCGAGAGTCCCCCCTCCCCCGTTTCCCTGGTGGCAAGTCCCAAACCCTAGTGTTGTGTAGAAGCCTTAGTTCCTTCAAAGGCAGCTCTTTCTTTGCCCCCACACCGGACATCTCGGTGCTAGAGACTTTTACCTCCGAGGCGCTCTCTAGTTTTGCACTTCCTTTCTGGCCCATTCCAATTTATTTTTTTGCTTGACCACAAATGATTGATTCTTCTCTACTTCATGATCCTCCTCTTCCGCACGTCACCCGACTTTTTTCTTTGAGGCGCCCCGCGCCCCAGTAAAATGTGTTGCCTCCCTTCCAAACCCTCCCAACGAACTTTGCTTTTCCAGTCCCCATGATCCGCCCTCTTTTCTTATTATTAACCCTGATTTGAATTCTTTTCTCCCCGTCCAAGATTCAAGCTCGCCCTCTGAGCGTCCCCGTAGGTCACCTTCTTTGGCTATCTTCCCGACATTTTTCCCTCCGTCAAAGAACCCGTTGTCCTCCTTGAACCCTTCTCCAGCCCCCTCATTCTCCGCTGTCATCGCTACCCTTTTGTTTCTTATGAGAATTCCGAATTGCACGAGTTCTCCCCCTTCGCTGTTGTCCTTTGGCCTGATACAGAATTTGCTATCCTCCCTCTGGTCAATTGCCCCGGGGTCGGTGGTGTTTTGATTTCCTCTCCACGTAAAGTTTCTCCTTTCCGGTTTTAGCCGCCGGGAGCCCCCATTTTTCCCCACTACTATGCAGTGACAATTGAATTGCTCCCCATCTTGCTTGAAAAGTCGTACTTTTCCTCTTTCAAAGTCCTCCGCCTTCAGGTTAGTCCTAATTGTCCTGGAACATCTCTTTCATTCTTTCGTCTTCGGTCAAGTCGTTGCCCGAGACCCCGTTATTCTATTCCCCCAGATTCTCCGGTCGGATTGCCGGCCCCCCCAATAGGTTTTGTCCCTGCGTCCCTTCTGGAATAGAAACCCATTCTAATCCTTTTTATTCTGTCGTCTTGCCCCCTTTAGTTTGCTCCATCGTTAATTCCGTATTTGTACTTTCTCTCTCCGTCGTTATGTAAGGCCCTTTCCTGAAAGTTTTCTTGATTGACTCAACCCCTTTTTTTGCCTCGGTGAATTTTTTGTGTTTGCCTCAATTTCCCATCCTTTTCCCTAGTCAAGTCTTTTTGGTTGCCGCCCCTCCCTTCGCGCATGGTCTTCTTTTTGCGCTGCTTGTCAAGAAAACCATTTCCTGGTTTCTGTAGTAGAAGAAATGCTGTCTCTTGTTCCTTTTAAGTCAGGAGGTCTTCAGTTGATTTCTTTGCTCCCGTGCTCCCCAAATACCTTTTCTTCGGATGCGTTTTGGGGGTTTTTTCCCTTCTTGTTCGAAGGCACTCCGCTCCAGTGTCTTTGCTATTCCTTCCTTCCTTGGACCCCCTTTCACTTTTTCAGCTAGGATCAAACGTTTTTCTAGGCCCTTTCTTTCTTCCGTTTTATCCGGGTGCCTTCTCTTCTTCGGATTTGCCCTCCCGGGATTCTTCCCTCGTCTTTTCTCATGCTCTTTTTTCGCAGCGACCTATTGCAATTTTATTACCTAAGTAAATCCGACGATGTCTTTAACATGACCTAGTCCAGGATCAGGTTTATTTCCCCCTCCTCCAAGGCCCTAATCTCGCTTCCTTCCTTCAGATGATTCTTTCCTCCTTTAATCAATAAGATCAAGTAGTCTTTTCTCCCCCTTTTAAAACCCCAATTCTTTAGTTTATTCTTTTTTTGGTCACTCGTCCGTACCTGCTTTTTCATCTCTTCTGATTTTATTGGAGAAACTTTCTTTGCAATTCCCCTTCCCCGATTGAAGTCCACAGTCTGAGACATTTCTTTTCCGTTTTTATCTGACTTCTTTTTCCCTTTACACCCAACTGTCGCGTTGTTTTCTTTTTCCTTCCGCACCTTTTGCGTCTCGTCTGTCAGCGGTCGTCGCCTCCCCAGAAATTCCTCTCGCCGCCCAGGAAAGGTCTTCCCTTGCTAACCACCTTCTCTCTTTCGAATTCCGAAATCCTCTTTTCCCCTTTCCCCTTTGTTCTTTTTTTTAGAGCTTTAGAACATCTTTCATTATTCCTTTTTTCTTTGCGACAAGAAGTTTTTTCATCCCTTTTGACTTTTCCCCTGTCCCCGATCCATTCTTTTCTATCACCCTATCCCTCGACGTCCCCGAGAGCCCACCTTTTCTTTGGCGGACCCCCGAGTTTTAGCGTGAATCCCCCTTTCTTCTTCATGTTCGAGGGATTTGCCTTTCCGATCCGAAGAGGGTTTTGCCCCCCCCGAGCCCCCCCCTAAACTATGTAGCACAAGCTTTTTTTTTTTATTATCTGGGGATTCGTCCGCGTACGACCATTTACCTCACCCCCTCACAGTTCCCCTGTTTTCCGTCCGGCATCTTTTCTCGGGATGACCCCCTTTTCAATAAACCCCCGTACCCTGAAGGAATCAATCTTTTTTCTGTGGGCGATGTCCCCTGAAGGGAAACTTCAGCTATGGAAGACACCCCCGGCCCCCCGATCGGGCTAATTACGGCGCATTTTCCATGTCGCTTCCCCAAAAATCCTCCCCCCGATATTTCCGTCTCCCCCTTCTGCCGAAGGTAAGCTACGCCCCCTCGACCGCTATTCCTTCCCCCCAAGTGTATCTCCGGCCTGGTCCCAACGAGAGTCCCCCCTGTTTCTGAAAGAGAAGAGTTTTGTGCCCCCTCCCTCGATTGAAGGGGCAATACAACCTTCCTTGCCCACTTCGGCCTCCCCTCGGTCCAGAACCAAGAGGCTTCTTCTAAACGCCCTCCCCACTCCCGGACTCTTGTTTTTTTAGTCTCTGGTTATTCAGAGCGGGGGAAGTCCCAATCCACCCCTTGAGGATCCCGAGGATTTGGTCGGAAAACAGATAAAGAATTCTCTGGCCACCAAGACCACATCCCCTCCTTCCGTTTTCTGTGGACCCCCTCAACTGAACCCTCTGAACTTAGCTCCTCCCATGCGCTACGTGCGGCCCCCCCCCCCCTGACCGTTCCCTTCGGGCGGAATTATCTTTAACCCCCATTCAAAGCTGCCCCCAACCAGTGGGTGACACAATCAGCCTTAACCTTTTCTCGCGGCCAACCCTTTTTTGCCCCTCCCGCCACTCAATAAGGCTTTCCAACCCTGGCTTCAAGAGCTTTTTTTCCTTCGCCCTACCAGATCGACAAGAATCCCCCGTTTTTTTCTCCTCTGACTTTCTTTTATTCTACCTGAAAGGGACCGAATTTACCAAATTTCCTCACTCTTCGGAAGATCCCCGACCTCATACGTTATAAGCAACTAGCCCTAGTCCTCCGCACTCTTTCAACGTGAAAAGCCCTACCCTCCCCCCGTCCAGGGCCCTTCCTTTTCCTCCCCCCCCAATGCGTCCCCGCTGAATCCCCACAACAAAAACGTTTCAGAGCATGCCCCCTCCACTTTCCTGTCAGATTTCTTTGAAACTTTTTTTCTGAACTTACTCTTCTTCGTAGGCTTCCTCCTGTTATTCCTATGACACCACCATCCAATACCCCAAGGGAAGTGGTACTACTCTGTCTTACCTTCCGGTACTGTCTTCAAAAGGAACCATCTTGACTCCTGGAACGTTCTTCCCCTACAGGACCAGCTCGCTTCAAATATTCCTCTGCGTGACCCTTTTAACCTGGAAGTTTTCCTCATTTCGACTGGAAAAAGTTGGCTTTTCTTCGTGGCCCCCCCACTTTCCCCCCCTTTTCCCCCCCTCTGATCCCCGAAATCTCCGTCGTTGAGATTTCCCATCCAGCGACGGCGTTCCCGAGTGAACGTCCCTCGTCGTGGGACCGTCTCTTGGTCCTGGGTCAGGTTTTTTTTTTTTCCTTTGGCTTCTTTTTCCTTTCTGAAGCTTCTTCCCTTACCTTTTCCGTTCCCGGTATAAATCCCAATATTGGTTTTTTCCCCCTCCCCGTTGATGGATTGGTCACATATAATCCTTTACACCGTTGTTCCTTCTTTTGCCCCCTTTCTTCCCCTCACCTGGGGATGTTTTTTCCCCCCCCGTAAATGCCGCGTTTCCCCTGGAGTTCTCGATATCTTTTGAAATTTTATGTCTTTTCTCTCTAGATCGCTGATATTTAACTCCTCTTCTTTTTTCCCAGAGGATAACCCCCCTTTTTTTTTTGGATTTCCACAACCGTCTCTTTTTTGTCCCTTTGGGTCGGGCCTATCCACCCCAGCTGCCCCCCCCGTAAGCATATTCCCGGTGTGTCCCCCCCCCGCCGCTTTTCCTCCTTTTCCCTCTTTTCTCTAATGATCCTTCTGGTCCCGTCTCCTCCGCTAAAGAGAATCTCCCCCTTTAACCGGTCCCTGTTTCCACCTGCTCCCCCTCGCCCCCCTACGCTTTTTCCCCCTTTGACAGTAGGCTCCCGTTGGTAACCCGTGCTGTGCAAATCCATGAAACCCTACTGTGTTGCTGCCATTCAATTTGCCTTTTTCCCCTCTCAACCCGAGGTGAAGTTCCCTTATAGAGTGTTAGGCAACTTCACGCTAGCTGGGCTTTTGCCTAGTTAGTATTTGGATTGTACGCTTTATTATGCCCCAGCCCTCGGAGAAAGGATGCGTCCTTTCCCAAATTGCACCCCGTTTTCTGCGTTTTTATCTCTATGAAATCTCGCCGTTGATCTGGGTGACGCCAGGTTCTTTTCCTCCATGTAAACCACGCCCTGTTGAATCATACTAATTTCTGGCCCTCTCCTTATTCTTCCCTCCCCTTAAGTCACTATTCCTTCCAACCCCCCACACCAGTTTCCAGACCCCTTGTAGAGCTGTTTAATGCCACCCTTCGTTCGATTCCTTCATCCCTTTTTGGCTCGCCTTTAAGACCGACCCTTTGCTAGTAGCTTTCCCCAGTCTAGCTTAGTCATGACCCCCACGCCCTTTTTTCTAGAGCCCTACTCTCTCCTCCCTTCCTAAGGTCCGTAATACCGACTTCTCTCGTTTTCCCCCGGAAAACTCTTTCGCCCGCCTCAGGACTCCTTATAGAGACCTTTGCTCCCCTCGAACCTTTGACCCATATTCGTCTCGGCTGAAGGCCCGTCAATAAGGGGGACCTTAGTCCTACGTCGCGGGAGTACCACAACGTGACCCCCCCTACCCTCCTTAACCCTTTGGGTGACGCCCGAAAGAGCATGAAGGCTTTAAAGTTGAAGCACTGTTTCCAAGTAAGAGTGGCCTTCCATCCCAACAATTTTTCCGTTGAAATGTCCCTTTCAATTACGAGCCAGGTTTGCCGAAACGCCTTTCTGACCTCTCCCTTACTCTTCAAATCCCCACCGTCAATTCCTTCCTTTTGTAACTCCTTGGGGGTTATACCTGGATCCGATCCTTCCCCCCATCGTTCACGGGGAACCAAAACTTCCCCAATAGGCATCGGTTGGTACTTTATGAGCTCTCCCCCCCCCCCCTATATATCCTTTTCCCACCAGAGCCTTTCCCCCCCCCCCGCCCCCTCTTTACTTCCCTCCCTCATTCGATTCCCCCCTCCCCACCCCTCCCGTTCGCCGAACCATCGACGACCTCCCATGAATCTTCCTGCTATCCCTCCCCAAACTTTCCCTCTTTTTCCGATACAGCTCTTTTTCCGATCCTCCCCCTGCAGATTACACGGCCCCTGTTTCTTTTTTTCAATTCTCCCCTCTTTTCCTTTCCTCTAATAAGTTGTTTTTGACGTCTCATTCCATTCTACCCTCTTTCCCTCTTGATCGGATGTGTGTTTCTGTATTGCTGAACCCCTAATTATTCCCTGGACTGAATTTCAACTCTTTTCCTTATGCTCCTATTGGCCCTTCAGATTCAGGGAGATTTTTGTTTCTTCCTGTCTTTTCCGGCTCCTCTTTGTTATTTTTTTTTCTCTTAAATCGTCGTCTTATTCCCAGTCTCTTCCTTTTACCCTCAAGACCTGTTTTCCCCGCCCCCCCAATTTGGTTTTTTGCTCTGTCTCTCTCATTCCGACTTTCTGTACTGGCCATTTGAAGAACTTTTCGTTTCAACAGATTGTTCCGCGCACCTCGATTTCTTTTCCCAACCGAAATAATAAAGTTTCTTTTGCTGGCGTGTGACAGCACTTTTTTCGCTTGCAGCTTCTCGTTATAGAAAAAACTCCATTTTTCGCTTCGTTCGGTTCGACTTTAGTCTTTTATGAGTTTGCCGTCCCACCTTTTTTTGAGCCCCCCCCTTTGACACTGGAAATACGTCCGCTCTCCTTGCGTTTCCCCCATATCTCATGTTCTTTCCTTTTCAATTGAGCCGTTAAGTCTTAAAAATGATGTTTGGCTCCCCTCTCTAGACGGACTGTCTCGCGTCAATTTCCCGCTGCCGGCTCGGAGGCTTGCGACACATCGTTTCCCTCCCCCCCGCGCCAACCACCATTTTTTTCGCCCATTGAGCGGAAGCTTCCCCTATATTCATACGTCCATCGGCTCCTGCTTTTCTCAATGCGTACTTTTAAGATTTCGTTTCCATCTATCAGATTTTCTTCGCGCAGCCCCCCCCCTCTTTGCCAAAGAAGCACGGTTTTTTGACCGACGCTAGACCCTGGTTTCTTTTTGAATCCCCCCATCCCCTTTTTCTTGGATATGTCCCTTTTCCCCTTCTGGAAGAAGGCAAATTTTCTTCTTTCTCCCTTGACGTTGCGGAGTTTTTTTGACTCTGGTCATTTTTTCACAAGGCAAATTGGCTAGCCCCCCCAGTAACTTTTTCCTCGAGCGTTCCCGGGGCCTCCCGTGCTTTCTTCCCTCCCCCCCCATAAACCAAGACCTAGTTTGACCCCCCTCTTTTTTGGACGTGAAGGTGTCTATAAAACGCCCCCCCCTCTTCCGAGTGCTTCCCGCCCCCTTCATCCGAATCCTTCTCCTTTCTAAAAAGTATTTAGAAGTTGGTCGAACATTTCCCCCGGAGTCTTGACCAGCTTTCGAAATTACCTGAGCCTTTCCGATTTTCTTTCTTGCGATTCTAGTCACTGGGTCTGATCTTTTTTCCTGATGTTACCTTTTCCGTATATTTGGCCTGTATTTTAACCTTGTCTTCCCTCTTCTCTCGTTACTTAGTAAGTACTTCCTTGTTGCCGAAAGGGTATTTTGTCTTCCTCCCTTCCTGGAGTCTATCGAAATGCCCCACTATCCGCCTTTCATTGGTTCTTCAAAACTCTAGGGTTTTATTTGACCCCACCCGTCTTTCCCTTCGCCTCGCAAACCTCCTTTCGCGTGATATGCCCTTTTCTTACAAAGAGGAATCCGAGTCTATCCCCCCCTTTGAGTCCCCCCTAGGTGTGAATGAGTCTCCCTCCCAGGCCCTCTTCACCCCACTATGATATTCTTCCTCCCTTTTCTTCCACCCCTTCTGCAGTCTCTTAGGTTGTTGCTTGCGCCCTTTGACCGTCCCCCCGTGTTGCTAGATTTCTCAGAAGAACCCCCCTCAGCCCCCACATGAAACCTGACGCCTACGATTCCCTGTCTGATTCCCCCCCCCGATTTTTTTTCCTTCATAGAGCAACTCCTCCCCCGCCTCCTCTTTCTGGAGTTGCCCCAGCCCCCGCTCTCCTTTTTCTCCTTTTTCTTGCTCTTTCCTTTTTACCCAGACGGCCGCCTTTGTCCCTCTTGGGTTACCAAGTCCCTTAGAAGTTTATTTTCCCCTTGAAATTTCCCCCCCTCGTTGGTTAGCTCTTTTCAGACCCTCTCCCAGACAGCTTGATCCGCTTGTTGACGTTCCAGATACCCCCATTCGCCCCCAAGACTTCCCCGCGGTTCCCCCGCCCTGGCTTTCTTTTCCGGTTTCTCCCTGTAAAGATATTTGAGGTATTCTCCACCCCTGCAGATTTCAACACTTCCCTTCAACTGCCCTTTCCATTCATTTCTGCTCCTGAGCCCCCGGCAGTACGTGTCCTTTTTTTTCTTGTTCCCCCCCCTTGGACTTCCTTGGAGGCCGACAACTTGGTTCCCCCCCCCCTATTTTGGATTCATTCCTTAGAGGGAACGTTCTCCGGAGGTCTTTCATTCAAGGAACTTCCGGTCCTTCCGGCTTTTTGTCCCGTCTTTCTGGGAAGCGAGTATCCCACACCCCGTTTCACTTCCGAAGATGCTTTTCTCTATAGGCTCTTCACTCTCGTTCCCCTCTGTCTTTTTTTCCTTGTAGAGCTCCTTTTCTGTCCTTTCTAAATTTCCTGTGGCTGGATTACCACCCTGGTTCCTCCTTTTTGTGTGTCTTTTTTCCTATAATTAATCCTGATCCCAAGCTGTCATTATTTGGTTCCTCCTCCAAATAGTTAGCACATTTCGTTTTGTTCCATCCTTTAGTGCCCGACAAACAGTCCCCAAACTGGATATGTTCTCCCTGTATCCTCTTTCCTCTTGATGGCCTTGGTCAAACATTTTTCCTGTTCTTCTAATGCCTTTATTTGTCCTGTAAAGTAGAATACCAACTTCCTTCCCATGCCTTTCTTATCCTTGTTATTGATTCTTTCCTTTGTCCCCGACTCTCCTATCGGCGAAGTTCCTTTCTTTTTTATTAATTTTTTAGACGTCCCTAACCCCCTAAGCATACCAACCCCCTAGAATATTCTTCTTTTTTAGCGTTCTTTTAAAATTCAGGAGATATGGGTGCCCACCCCGACGTCTTTCCCTTTAGTTCCCCCCCATGCCTTGTTGTGTGTTGTACGTGGGTTTACCTCTTATTACTAACGGGATCTTTTCCTTTATGCGGTGTATTGAGCGGTCGTTTTACTTTCTAGACATATTTACCTTTTTCACCCTCCACTTTTCAAGATTCCCTCTTTGTTTTTTTTTTTCTGTAAATTGCTGCAAGGATTTATTGTTCGGCCCTTCGTCCCCCTCTCCCGGGAAATTCCCCGATTGTATCCCGCATGTCATTTCATTCCCTGATCCCCTTCCCCTGCATCGTAGAGTACCCCCCCAATTGTTTATAGTTTGATGGTAGCCTCTTTCCTCGATGTTTTAACCCCCCTTGGTATTATTTTTTTTTTCTCACGTTCTTTTCCTTGCTTCTCGTTAAAGAGTCCCAGCCGCGCCCAGGAGGTCGAACTTTTGATTGTAATGTGTAGTTTCCCGCTCCGGGCGGTCTGCCCCGCCCCGCCGGTCGGATTTTTTGCGTTTTCCAGATGGATTTCTTTTTTTTTCGCTGAATCCTCCCCTCCCCCCTTGGATCTCCCTCACCACATTCCCTTATGCTTTCTAAGTACACACCTAGAGATCTTTTTCCTTTTTTGGTTTCCCGAACTTAATACCCTTGTTGTTTTGGAGCGCTCCAAATTAGACTGACCTTTAGAGGTGTAGTTCTTTCCGCCTTTCCCCCCCTTTTTGCGTTTTTATCTCCCGCTTTATTTTTCTTCCTTTCAAGTCCTCCCTCATAGATGCTACTCGTCACGGTTTTTTTTTGAGCCCCCTCCTCTCCCTTGTTCTCTGAACGGCCCATTACTCCCCTTCCTAGACTCTTGCTTTTGCCTGTCCCCCTTGGCCTCTCGACATCTTTTCGCGGCCTGGCCAATACCTCATCCCCAATCAAGCCAGTCACTTTCCTCTTGGACATTTTTCTTTCCCATCAGTTTTCCCATTGCAATCTTGTTTTCCTCGGTTTCTCGAGCTTTTTGACAGATTCCCTATCCCCCCCCCCTTTTTCATCGGTTCCAGGACCGAGTCCTCCTTTGGGTTCCTTGAAAACGTTCGGGTCCAGTCTTTCCCCTTGGGGTTCCTATTCCCCTGACCGGGAGATTTTTCCTTTAGTGTTCCCCGACAGGTCATCTGTGTTTTTAGACACCCCCCAACGATAGAGACACCTGGTGAATCCCCCTTAGACCAGTTTTTTTTTCGAAGGATGACCAGCTTCACCCCCCCACCCCCCCCTTTATTCCGATCGGAGGCCCCAACCCACCCTTCCCAGCACTTAGTGACACCTTTTTCTATCCCGACCCCCTTTACGTTTCTGATCTTTTCCCGTATGAAAAGTTGCCACCTCCCCGTCCTCAAGAGAACAATTTCCTTCGGTCCGAGCTCTTCCCGTTAGCACCATTTGTTCTGAAGCCCCGGAGGATGATTTACTTTCCTGTTGTGGAGGAGATTTACGTACCCCCCCCTTTCTGTCTCTTTTTCGTTCCTTTTTTCCCCCCTGTCCAGATTGCTTTATCTTTTCCACTCTTCCTCCCCCCGATCCGACGTGTTTCTGGGCCTACGTTTGAATATGTTTCCCCTATCACGTTTCCGTGCGTTCTGGTCGTCCCCCCCCGCCGCTTGAACTCTTCCCTCGGTTTTTCAAAGCACCCCCCTCACTCTACACCCCCCTGGGGGAAGTGGCCTCCCGCACTTGAGAATCCCATAGAAGATAAAGAAGTAGTGCGAGACCTTCCAAACCCCGTCTTCCCAAGATGAGCCCAGAGTGAGATTTCGCCCCCCTCCGTCACCCTCAAGTAGTTAGAATCTGCCGTTTTTCTCAACCCAAGAATGCTCCACAAAATTAAGGCTTCTCTGTGAAAAACCTTTCCCGACCAGTGACCGCCCATTTCTCTTTCGTCTGGGTTTACTTCCCGGATGAAAAGACCTGTCCAGCGAACGCCTTTTTTCCCTCCCGGTTTACCATTGTGCCCCAGTTTTCGTTTCCCAATCCTGCAGTGAAGGCTGCTTCAACGTTTTCGCGTCCCCCACACCACGCCGAATGGGACGAAATGGCCCTGTTTGTTAATACATTCCATTCAGGTGCCCTTTTGAAAAATGATGTTTTTTCGGTCCTTTGTGAGCCGTTTTTTGGCGCCAGATTTCTTCGTTTTTTTTCCCCCCCCAAAGCCGACCTTCTCTTTTGCTTGAACCGAGGGCATACTTTACTTTCCTTCTTAGGTTTCATCAGGCTGGCTTCGTTTTTTTGCTTTTACTGCTAAAGAAAAGATTCTTTTCCCTTCCATCTTCGGTCCCTTTTTATACCTTTCAACTCTGTCCCAGTTCGTTGGTCCTCTTTGCGGGGAAGGCCCTCGGTTCCCGTGGTGTGCGCCCCCGCCCTTCCCCATGTGAGACTTGTTCCAGCTTCCCTAGACTTTTTTTTCTATTTGTGAACGGATTTTTTTTTTTATCTACTTTCCATAGGTTTTCCGACCCGCCAGCGAATTATTTTTTCTGTTCCTTGTCCCGTTTGGGGTTTTCCCATCTGTTGACTTGTTCTGAGGTTGCATTCCCCCTTTTACTCTGTTTGTTTCTCCCCCCCCTCCAACAAGGAGCGTTTTAGCAACTTAAACAGTTTCCTGCAGTCCCGCCTATCCGTCGTTTTTAATTTTCCCCTTGGTAAATTCCTTTTTTCTACTTCCCGAATAAAATGGTTGACCTTTGTTTCCTTTTCCCAATAGCCACTGAGAAGTTTATAACCCACCCGCTGCCAAATCCTTGTTTTTCGACAAGAGCCGAGATCTTCATCTCTCGGAGTTTCCCCCTTTTCTCACCCCACTTTCCTTTTTTCCCCCCTACCGGCGTTGTTTCTCTTTTGACTTTTTCCCCTGCTTCAAAAAAGAGCTTCCCACTTTCAGACCCCTCGCACTGAGGTCCCATTTAAGCCTTTTTATCTTAATTAGTCTTCTTCAGAATACTCCCATGCTCAATTCCTACGGTACCGGAGATTTTGTTTTTGCTCGTTTTCTAGACCATCAGAATAGGGGCCGCCGGTATTTTTAACTGTGTTCTTCTAGATTTTTCAAATTCCTCCCCTTTACCACCACTTCCTAAGCTTTTTTTCCTCCCGCGACGTTAGGAAAAAGATGCCCAGCGTTTTTTTTTTTTGTTATAGTCTTTTCTTGAACCCCCCCTTTTTGCAAGTCTCATTTCTGACATTTTTGTATTGTATTTTGCCTCCCCCCTTTATTTAAGAATTCCTGTTAGACTTGGTCAATCACAAGGGTTTTTTCAGAGCCATGGAAAGTTATTTCATGTTTGCCTTTTGAAACCGTTACTAATACTTTATTTCTCCACCCCGCCGTAAGATCCTCCGGCACTAGTTCGAATCCTTTCCCAGTGGTATCGTTCTAAAAAGTAAGAATCCGCCGTTTTCCCCCCAACTCTTTTCACCCAGTTGTTACTGACCTTTATCTCTTTTTCAACAAAACGTGTCTTCCTTTCCCTCCTCCCAAGGTTGGAGTCCTTTCCTTCCTGAGGCATTTTCTTTCGCCCAGAGCCTGCCCTTCCGTCTGGACGTTTGAACCGCGATACTTTCTCTTCGCTCCCCAACCTTTTGACCCACTACCTTTGCTTCGGTATGTTCACACTCTAGTCTTTTCCGATGCTTAGACAGGGTCTTCCCCACTGATTTCTTGTCCAGCTTCTCCCTTTACTCTTTCCCCCCGCCGCTCTTTTCTCCTTCACGCCTTTCGTCCCCCTTCCCTAACGTCACATTGGTCTCCATTCCCGCCCCTTTTTTCAGTTTTTATGACCCCGGCCGAGCGGCCAAACTCCTCTATCCGTGCTGAACTTTTTTTTTTGGGCTTCTTGATTGTCCCGCGAAGCTGGCCTGTTCAATTCCTCATCTCCCTCCCCTCCTCGCTTCCCCTTTGGACGCCTTTCTTTTTTTCCTTTTTTTCCGTGTGGCCTTCAAGCTTTGTGTCCCAA
>Ga0179593_1590458_pt1 | contig 13478 bp, 11 predicted proteins | sample CZODoug2_1_08_16_FD_185931 | JGI IMG/M metagenome (GOLD analysis project Ga0179593, IMG submission 185931) | Vadose zone soil fungal communities from Angelo Coast Range Reserve, California, USA - CZODoug2_1_08_16fungal (PacBio error correction) | ecosystem: Environmental > Terrestrial > Soil >... | reverse complement strand
ACTTTCTGCCTCCTCCAAATAAAAGTGTTGGACTTTTTTTTCCGTCTCGCTTGTAAAGTCTTCCGCTCTCAACTTATCTTACCACACGATGTGAGCTCCTCCCGCCGATACTGAAAAATATCACCACTAAGATAGGCAAAACCGCACCCACCCTCGTTCCCGCCGTCCGCGTTGTAATTCTTTCATAACTTCCATTTCTCCCCCTTAGGGCGCCCCGATTGGCACGTGTTTAGGGCGGCCGGTCAGAGAAACCACAGCTTTTCCTTCAGACCTCTCCATTTATCTACAACCGACCCCCCCCTAACTCAAAGCACGAGCTAGACTGAACTCCGGTTAGGATTAATGGCAAGATTCTTTCCTCGAAGACTTTAGCGGCTAGAACCTGGTCATCAATTTTCTCTGGTTACTCATTGAGATCTCAGGCCTGGAAGTGTGGTGTTCTTCAGCCCGTGCTGTTTAACGGACCCGTCAATCCCGATAAATTCCACGCGCCGATATCCTTCTCTTCTGAGATATTGCTGCTCTGCTTACTGTGTCCCCTGTGATCCCTAGCTTTCTAAAATTGTCTACACGATCCCCCCTTTTCGGGGATCGTTCCAAGGGTGTAATAGACTTGTTCCCTCCCCCGGTCTCCAGGAAAGAATTTGGCCCTTTTACCCCTCTTCAATAAATTCGCGGTCCTGTCCTTCCCCCCGGATCCCTTTCGTAGAACCCCACTCCCTTTTTTCTAAATTACGATTTTGTCCCCTCGCTTATGCTGGTGCTTGGAAGTGTGCGGTTTCTTCTTTCGGCGATGGGTGGCACTCTGTGCGCTAGTATCCTTCGTTTTACCTGGAGCGCCACATGGACTTGTCCTTTCAACAGGCTCAGAGTTTTAGTCGGCTTTTGGGGTCGATGGTGTTCGGAGATGACCTTAGAGGTAGGGCTCTCACCATTCTTACCTCGCTGATGACCCAAATGCACTATCAAGTCCCGGTTTTAGTTGTGACATGGACGAGGAATCTCGACTTTTTGCCGACTCGTCTTCCCGGTTCTGGCAAGGCATGGCCTGAGCCGCATTTTTCCCTTTCTCTTCCAATCTGAGGCAAATTTTCGTTTTAAATTTTTCGCGGCTTTAACTCGTATGGCTTCTTTTTTTCCCCCCTACGGTTCCTTTGAAGGAATGGCTCTTTTATAACTGGCTGTTAAAAGAGGATTTAGCGCGGTAGCGTTTTTTTTCGATCAGATACGAGTCCCTGCGTCTCATATTTGACCCGAGACGTCCTGATCACCCGATACGTTACCCGCGTTGTTAGTCTCCTCCCTCTCACCCTTTCCTCCCGTGGTAGGTTTTGCCAGGCCTCCAGTCTTTGGTTTTTTTTCGACTTTCTTAGGTCCCTCCCTTTCGCGCGCTCCCCTTGCTCTCTCTTTCCTTGCCGGGATCGATATTCTACATCCTGGCCATTGCTCTAGCCGTGCGAGGGGCGTCCTCCCCTCAACTCCCCTTCTCAAAATACGTTTCAATCGTACTACGCGGGCCTTAATGATCGCCTACGCTTCTCTTTTTTCCATACTCTCCCCCATGCTTTTCGGAATTGACTGCTTTTCTTCCGCGTTTTTCATCCCGGGGCCGCTAGGTTGCGTTTCTTACCCATAGGGTTTCTCCGCTTCCTGCCTTACCCAATTGGCAGGCTTTCCCCACTCTTTTTTCTGTTCTCCCCCCTCTCGTGCCTCGGTAGCGTGCTGTGAGGCCATCCGTGACCTGTGCTGTCGGGAAAATTTTCCCCCAGTAGGGGTTAAGGAGGTGAACTCTCCATTGGTGATTCCGGCGAGGGGAACTTTTTGTCCAACACCTCGGTCGGCTAATAGCGGCCTTTCATCTCTTCACAAAGACGAGGGAATTTCCAAATCTAGGCACCACTTTTTTTTTCCGGGACCCTTGTGTGTCGTGTAGACTCTTTTATCTGGAAAGATCGATCTTCCTCCGTTGTTTTTTCTCTCTTCCTTTGAAAACGTCCCCTCATTCCCCTTCGGTTCCGCCGTCCATTAGCAGGTCCCCTCCTATATAGGTTTCCTTTCCTCGTTAGGGGGAGTCACGGCTTTCTGTAATCTCCGAACCAGACTTTTTTTCTTCACCCCCCCCTCGCCAGCCACATGTTCTTGCCCCTCATTAATATTGGCTTTGCCCCCCCCCAGGGGAAAGAACGCCCGATTTTTTTACCCCGCTTTCACGACGGCCCAAGTGACGTTCCAGTAACCATCCGTCCTCCGCCGGGATTTTATTCTTCAATAGACAGAGTAGGCGGTCTGCACCTCCTACGCCCCCGGTGCCGTTTATGTAGGATCGCGACCTCGGTCTCCGGATTGGTCTATTCCCTCGCGGAGACCCGGTCCGCGAGGATTGAGTCTTACGATGCCTATTTTTCTCTTTCGGTTTAAGTAGACGATCCCCCTCTTCCCTCTTTTCTTGGCCGCCCTGCATAGCTGAATCGATCATCGGTCTTATCGCTCTGTGTAGCCTCCCGAACGTGGGACAGTCAGACGCCACACCACAACTCCCAGTCCTGACCCCCTTACCGGGAGCACTCCGGTGAATCGGACTCGACACGACCCTGTTCCAATTCCGATTTTTTGCTTCTTCCTTTTTTCGGTTTTCGATGAGACCAGGTAGAGGAGATGTATCCCAACACTAGGTACAAAAGGATGTCCCGCGTCCTTTTTCCGGGTCCCCCCTTCAAGGGTTCCAAAGACTGACCTCCCGTTCTCCTTTCTTGTCTCTGCCCGCGGTACATGGCGTCACCCCCCCCTTCATCCAGCCGCTCACATGGCCCCAGTTAGGTTCGGCCACATTTTTGGCCGCTGCCATGCTGGCATGAGCGAACTAGGTAACTCACCACAGAGGGCACCGCTCTTAGAATTCGGTTTTCCCCCTGCCCTATTCCCCCATGAGCCCACGTCCACCTCGTACCGTGCTAGTGGTTCCCGATGGCCGAATTCGAGCCCGAACTCTATTTCCCATTTTTTTTTCTCGACCCCATCGCCAATCCCATCACTCCTCCAATGCTTTTAGTTTCCAAGGCTCAGAAATGGTCGTCTTTCTCATTACAAAGCAGCCCGACGCTGCGGTTCTTTAGTGACATCCATCTTCTATTTCCCCCCCCCCCCCCCCCGTGCACTGCAATCAACTCATTAAGGCCCTCCCCCCCTTTCGGACCATCTAGCCATTCTTATCTCACAGTCCGGGGTGTCACGTTTTTCCCCCCCGTCCCTCCTAACTAGTACCCGGATGACGATGATCCCCTGATCCTTCCACCCCCCTTTCGCGTCCCACGTAGAGGAAAACGCACTTGCGCGCGTCCCCCCCTCTTTCCCCCTTCCCGACATGAGTCAGATATTTTTTCCTCGAACGCGCTTTCAACCATACCTTTGAAAGACACAGAACCTTTATCGCAGCGAGTTTCTCTGTCACAGACCTCTCTTCTCGTTTTTTTTTCCCGGGACGGGACGCGTAGAACCACTATCTCGGAGGACCCACCAACACATCTATTTCATGAGAGGAACAGGACCTTCATTGAATGCCCCCCTTTTCCGCTGCGCTAGACCTATCTTTCTCCCATGCAAGCAGATTTCCCCCTTCACCTCTCTACCGGCCATGGAGTTCTTTGGTGTACCCCCGTTACTATCGCATGATGAATCTTGAAGTTTTATGAGTAGTTCAGCCCTACTGTCTCTCGTTCTCTTTCCCTTTTCGGCTTTTTTGGAGAAGTCCTTCCTTATGGCACACCGCTTCTTACGTCTTCGGTAGATGCATTCGAGACCTGCCTGTAGCCTCTTTCCGGGTCTTTTTTTACCCAGCGCGCTGGAGCAGCTCGCTCATTCGTTCTACACTTATCCTTTGAGATCGGTTTTGCGTTCCGCGCTCCGTTTACGATTCCCGTCCTTTTCCTGGTGAGATCTCAGTATATCTCTCTCTCAGTTTTTGGTTGTTCGATCTCTCTGCTACTCCAATTCCCTGTTTTTTCCGGTTAATCGGTAACTTTCGCTTGTTAACGCTGTCCCGAGCTCAAGAGATCGTCCTTAGCAAATACATGCTTGTTGCCCCTGGCGTATTAGAGTTTAAACCTCCTCTGAACCTTATCTACATTCCAAAGGGCTCGATTCAGTTTTCCCCCCGAAAATTAAGCGTTCCCTGCGAAGCGTGGCCTCCGGTCTTCTAAGAAATAAGTTCGGCGCGAACCTTTTCCTTCTCCTTCGGTCAGCCACCCTCTCTCAAGAGTCTTCGATCCCCTCCCCCCTTTCAGGTCAAATCACGAGGGGTTGGAGGGGCTACGTGATAGAGGAAAACCTCTTCTTTTAATTGAGGAGCCGATCTGCTCGATCCCCAACTTTTCACCCCCCCATGAAGTCCTCCTCCCCGTTCTTGACTTTTTTGGTAGACTCGATTGCTTCTTCCAGTTCTCCTTTCCCAGATACTTTTTCTCACTTCTGTCGGATGAATTAGCCCTTCATACAAGTTATGTTTCCTACTTCTTTTCCCGTGTCGAGAGGGCCAAAGCGCTTCAAATATGAGCATGCTTGCCGGCATTGCTGGTTTGCAGCCCTTCGTTTCACTCTCAAGTGTTTATCCCCCGGCGGCGCCTGGCCATTTCGTGGAAGGGCTGTCGTCCAACCCGAAACGCTTCTCCTCGGACATTTTTCGGGGAAAACCCAGGCGTTTTCATCTAACCAAACGCATTCGATGCCCAAATGCAGATTTGGCTCGCCGCTCTTTGTCTTTCTTTTCCGGTGCCTATGGAGAGCTTAGTCGATTACCGTCTTTGCCCTTGCTTAGTCTCAGACGTATTTTTTATTTCTCTTCCCCCAGTGAGGACCTTTTCCAAACCTTTCTAATTTTCCTTTTTCGTCGGTGGTAGGTTGATTTGTTCTCTTCCGATTGTTAGCGTGGGCTACCTTCTAACCTAGAGCTGACCCCTACTTATCCCCTCTCCTCGTCTCGATGTGAAGAGGGGCTGTCGCAACTTCTCCCACTTTGTGACCCGTGTTCTTCCTCGGTCCTACGCTGACCGTGGGTCGACTCCGGATGCACTCCTTTCGAGACTGCATTCCCTTTACGTTTATCCCATTGTGATATTTATTCGCCCATGTACATCGTTTCCCCGGGTATACTGATGGGTGACCTCGGTGGCACCGTGCGTTCCCTTTTCTTAAGACAAGAATTTTGAACCCGCGCCTCCAGAGTCTCTCATACACGGAGAAAATCCCGATGACTTATTCATGAACCCCATCGGAAGGTTTCCCCGTACGTTTTCGCCTTCCCTCTTCAAGGGGGTTAAGGTCTGCTCGACACCTGTTGAGTTGGTTATTGATCTATGGGTAAAGTTACCTCGGTTTCCCCAGATCAGATCTTCAGGAAATTCGATCGCGATTTCTTGCATCTTTCCCCTTCAAGTCTGTCCTCCTTGTACTTCCGCCCTCTGTCACCATAGTCCATTCTACATCTTGATCCTTCTTCCGCACGTTTGAAGCTCTCCCCCCATTTCGAGGACGGCATTTGTCCTTTTAGTTTCCATAATAATAATTGGTGGCTTCTTGGTACTGTCTTGGTTCCTACCTCTCTGGATAATCCGACCACTCTTCCCCTTCTCTCCGCTTTTCCGGCACGTCACCCCCCATTTCGGGCTCTCGGTAGAGTTCTGGGTTCCCTTTTCTTTCGGGCAACGTTTTCACCCATTGCCCCTTTTTGTTTTCTTGCACAAGACAAATGGTTTCCTGGCGAGGGTTCCAACCGGGGTCGTGTTTATCCCGTTTTCGCCCCATCCTTCGCAAAAACCACGGAGGGCATGAACCTTCCTCCTGTGATAGGGCATCTTGTGGCTCCCCCCGTTGCGGGTCCTTCTGCCCTCTCTATCTCTCATTGTTTGTTTCGAGAGAGTTAGAGGTCCCGATCGAGATCCCAGTTTTTCATCTCTTCCCCCTCTCTTTCCCAGGAATGTCCCTCCTAGGATCTGCCGTGGCTGGGATGATCATTGTCTTCGCCCTGACACCCTGGTGGTTGGCCCCAACTGCCCTCGTCAAATGGATCACACACCATTTTTCTTACTCTGCGTGGCACTTTTTCCCACCAGGGGCCCGCACAGACTCCGGGATGCACCCCCCAGCACGCTATTTACCCCCTTTGGACCGATGGTAAGGACACTTTCCACATCGGAACGCGCCGTGTGGTCTCCTTCAATTATCTCGCCAACCCCCCCGAATGGGTCAAGCTCACGCCCAATCCTCTCGCTTGATGAGGTTGATCGCGCCCCCCCTTCCCTCTACCAGTGAGGCCCTTCAAAATACGTCGGCTTTTCTTAATTCCCGCTCGATTGAGGACGATGCAGTCGAGACTTCAGTTCCTCCCCCCCCCCTGATGTCTGGCGCGGACTTTTTCCTTCTCTCTCGAGTGACTCCCAGAGAGGAAGGCCGGTCCTCTCGCTTGGTTCTGCTCCTCCACTTGGGACAGGCTATACCGCCCCCCATGACCTCAGAGCGTTATTTTCCGCCCCCCCCTCTAACCCTTCGGTTCAAGAGGGAGGCGATGACACGCCGGTGACTGATTTTTTCCTCTCGGGCTGGTCTCCTCTCGTTCGGTTCGCGAGTTGACCCATCTCCCCTAGTCCGAGGTCCCTGCTTGGCGCCCTTCTCCTTCTTTTCCCAGTTGATCCAAAGAGGCATGTCGGCCGCCTTCGACGATTTTAAATCTCCCGACGTGCCCCCACGGTCCCCCCCGAACAAAGGCCTTTTTTTATTTAGGCACTTCCCAACATGTGCGCGCCCTATTATCCGTCTTCTCCTACGTTCAGGACGAACCAGTCCCCCCCTTCCCAAATAGTTGTATTTTTTGCGGGACTCCTATTCCCCGCCCGACGCCGCGTTCAGTTCCTCGGAGTGCCTCAGTGGCGTATAAGCAGCGACTCCCCCCATTCCCTCGTCCCCCCGAAAAACCTAGCCACTACCAGGACAGACCGGTTGAGTGGCCCCATGCTTCCCTCACTGGGTCGGAATGCCCCACTTCTCCCCGAGGCGACGAGAGCAAGTGCCCGGCCCAATAGCTTTACTCTCGACCGTAGCAATCCCACCCTCCGTCCCCCTCGACCATAATGCGGCTCTTTCTTGATCTAAAGAGCCGGGTGGTCCCCCCCACCTTCAGTATATCGAAATCGTATTTGGAGGGTACTCACTTCGAAAGTACAGCGCACGACGCCCCGTTCCCCCCCACTGTCTATTTTTGGAACGCTTGCGCGCTCCCCCTTCCCGCCGTCTGAAACCCCAGGCCCTGGCCGCGGGTTGTATCACCGAGGCATGGCTCCCCTTTCGCGCAAGTTCATAAACCATTCTCTTCGGACCTACGTAGAAGGACGCCCTTCCCTCCCACCTGATCTCGGCACAACAATGTCGACTTCTTTCAATGATGATCACCAGGACGGCATTGATCCGGTTAATTTGCCGCTTAGCAAGAGCTGGCTCCAGCAGTTCCTTCGCACAACTCTTTCCTCTTGCTCTTTCTTTAGTACGTCAGTCTATCGCTTTCCTTTTTCCGAGCCTGCTTAGTAACTGACCGTGCCCTTCCGCCCCCCCCCCCATGACAAGCTTCTCGAATTTTTTTCTCTTCTCATGCCTTCGTCCACACTTGACCTCGTGGTCTTTTGGTCTCTATTGAGCCCTTGGACTTTTCTAGCGCTTTCTGAGTTCTCGGATATCGTTTAGTCGCCGCTTCCCCCGAATACTTGGAGGTTAAGGCCAACTTTCTCTTGAGATCTGCGCCCCCCTCGTATTTTTCCCCGATGCTACCCCTCCACATGTGATGTTGAAGCAGCTTATCCTTCCCCCTTCTCTAAGTTTGTTGAGAGTCATATAATTCTCTCCCCCTGTTGACGGGTATTGGTTCCAAACGTTTACTTTTTTTAACAAGGCTCACGAACGTCTCCCTCGATCGGGCCGTGCCCAGGATGTTGCTCCCTCTCCCAGGCTCTATATCGCCCTCCTCTCCCTGAAATCGATATTACCTTCGAACTCTACCCGACATGTTCGTTTCCCTCGATCGGCGTAAGTGCAGGCCTTTCTAAAGCTGTCTATTTCCTGCTCAGAGCTTGTTTTATTCTAAAAACTATTTCATAACCCCCACAAAATAACCCCTTCACTCCTCAAGTCAGAGAGTAACCTTAAATACAGAAACCCATAAGAGTTTTTTTCAAAGATTGTGACTTCCTGGCATGTCCATGCTTTCATTGAGAGCCATATTCTGCTCCTCCCTGAACCCAGGATCACCTCCTCCTGGTGCTATCCCTGATTTCATGCCCTGGGGTTCCCTTCGATCGTGCTGTTTACCGGCGTCGGCACGCACCACCGCCGCTTCTCTGTTTTCTGATTGACCACCTCCTGAGATCAAAGTTATTGTCTTCCTGCTTGGGTTTGATTCGCGTTAGAGCGGCCCTTCGCCCGACATCATCTCCGTTCCCTGGTGCCGCACATAAGGGCGTTCTAGACGTGGGTCGCGGAAGCCTTTCTTTTCTCTTACATTCCTCCGGTCGCTCTCTGGTTTAGTGAACACCGGAGATTTCTATCCCACATCCTTGATGAGGCAGCAATTCAGATTTGGTTGATTGATTGGTTAGGTGGATGAGTATTCTCCCTGTCACCCATTCGGAAAGCAAAACTCCCTAAGAACCTGAGATAGTAAAGATCCTTGCCCTTCTCAATTTTTATCACTCCACGTCGACCACAACATTGCTGTACCCTGTCAACCCCGGTCCCCACTGACTCCTTTTATTAGTCTGGTAGTTTTTTTTGTTAGGCTGCTTTTTGAACGCGTTCCCGGGCCATTCGTTCCTGATGTGACCACTATCCCAGTATCTTCGGAGCTTAGGGAGGTGTTATTCTCTCTGGGTGACCGTTCGTTGTCTCATGAGATGACCGTCCTGGCGCAATGTGGCCTTATGGAGAGCTCCATGTTCTGGCTTTTTTTTTCCCCGGTGCTATTGTCCTAAATTTTCGTGTCAGGGGAAGAGGCTCCCTTGGAGAGGTGGATAAAGTGCTGTCCCGCCTCCGCCCTTACAGACCCCCCCCTCCGGTCACCTCGCGCGACTATCCGCGTCGGACTCTGCGACTAGACCATTTCCTGCGAGTCCGTCCTGATCCCCATAGATAGTTCCCCTCTTGCGATCGCCTTTTTTTTTTTTCAAATTTTTTTTTGCTAAATTTCCGTTCTTTTTTGTGACGGTGTATTGGGTGGTGGCCGTTCCGGGAGGGATACTCCCAAGTTGCGCTCCCCTAGAGACCCGTTCCTTCCCTTCCTTTTCGCGCTAACACTCTCCCCCTTGACATCGTGATCCCCCTCCTCCGCCCCTTCTTGAGGTCTCTCTCAATGAAACCCTCCGTTCTCGCCCACGTTGAATTCGTTTATACTTAATAAATAGTCGTTCCCTGAATTCTGACGCTTCCTTTGGTCAGGTCCTATAAAAAATGCTTTTGATCCTTCCCCTCCGTCGTCCTCCTCATCATCGGGAAGCTGACCGGGTATTTCGTGGGTCGCCGGGTTTCTCCCTCCTCGTGGTCTTTAATGCCCCACTCTTCCCCTTTTTTGCCTATTTCTCCCCCTCCCCCCCCCTAGATTTAGGATCGGTAGACGATGGAGGGCCCATCCTTTTTCCCCTTCTTTTAGGGCACTGTTGTTACCCTCATCTTTTGTGTTCTGATTTGCACTTACGACAACTTGGTTCCTGGCGATTGCTTGGGTTGTTCGCCCCCCCTTTCGGGTCGGATACTAAGCGTTTTCCCCCCCGCTTCCGGCATGAAAACCTTCCCATAGGATCCAGGTTTCCCCTCGTTGTGGCTTGGGAATTGGATCCTTCCCTCTCTCTTTCCTCTTCAGTTTTTTTTTTTAGATCTCTCACCGATCCTCTCCAAGGCACGGCCGCCCCCCCGATGCGTCATAAGGGCCATCATGTATACCGTATAGGTTCATGCCCCCCCTATTTCTCTGATTGAGTTCTCGTCTTAGCGACCCGAAGGTGTTCCGCCACCACCCCCATGACCCTCTCCATCACTTCACCACCCCTCAACCCCCCCATTTCCCCTTTTTTTTTTTACACTTTTAACCCCCTCCCGACCAGATTCCACCACGATGGTGACGGCACATCTTCATCTACGGGCAGATCCTAACTTTCCGCCCAGCGAGGTTCCCAACACCGTGTGACGCCCATCGGTCGGGTCCCCGATCTTAGGAGGTTCGCCGGACAAATACTGGTTCTACCCCCCTCCTTTTTTTTTCTCGCCTTTTTCATCGCGGCGGTATGCGATCCGAGTTTTAGAAGATGCCAGCCCCCCCGGTTGCGTCTCTCTCCCCCCCCCCCTGACGGCGTCGGATAAAGATGGGGCGATAGTGCTTCTTATCAGGCCCGGTACCCTCCTGTGGGTGTCGAGCGCCCGTTTGAAAGCCCTCACGATTTTCTTTCCACCGAAGACAAACGCGTTTTCTTCTTCTTACCCCTCCCCTTTCTGATGCGGGCGAGGGAAGGCGATCACACACCCCACTCCACTATTGTGATATTGAAGAGGCTCTTCTGTTTTCTCGTTTCTCTGTTCGCTGAGAGGAGCGCGACGTAAAACGTCCGGATTTTTCCGCGATATTAGAGCGGGTACGCCCGGTTTCTCGAAATTGACCGCTCGACCGGTATGCCCGACATGCGGTCCCCCTTTTACAGACCGCGACCTCGTTTGGCCCCGACCATGCCAGAATGCCGACAGGAAGGCCACCATGGGAGTGGCTTGCGTTCTCGATGTGAAGATCAGCCGCCCCTTCCTTTTTCCACTCCCTAATAAGTTGCTCCATGCCCTCGCCCATTCTCCTTCCGTCGGCGTTTCAGGCGATGTAGCCGATTTGGCGAGCCTTAATTCCCCCTTGAACGGAAGCGAACCACCATCTCCCCCCTCTCTACCCTCCTGAGGTTTGAGTTGGCCCCCTGCTCCCTTGGCGAGAAGAATGAAAAGATAAAATCCGCTTCCCTTGATTTTAAGGGCCGTTCCCCCCGCCTACGCTAGCCAGCGATCACGAATCCCCCACAAGCCCCCCGCCTCTAAGTTTTTTCGCGCGCCATGTCGGGACCTTCGGGGTGTTCCCATCAAAATCGTCCGCCGTTAGGCGATTTCCTATGAGGACTCAGTGTTGCACGTCCTTCCAGAAACACTGAGGACGCTCTCTTCTCCTTTCCATGGTAGATCGCGTCTTCCTATTTTCTCTCGCTGGACGAGGATCACCGCCAAGAATTCCCCCCCCCGAAACTGGATCGTCCTCTCTCCCAGTCCTCCTCGTTGAATATTACTTCCAGAAGCCGGTAAAACCACCCCTCTGGTCCCCCCCCCCCCCCCCCCCCCCCATTCCTAGGTCTATAAATGAGGGCCTAACCCTTCTTTTTATTGGCTTTTAGAGAAGAAGCAAGCTCTGGTCCTCCTTCCTCAGACTGACTCCGCTATACTGATTTCAGTCTCCTTGATTTCTTTTTTTTCTTTTTCAGGGAGGATAATGATGCCCTGATCGCTTTTATGTGTTTACCCCTTTCGGTAAGACGTGCCCCCCTCTTTCTTCGCACTGAATTTCTTCTGCCAGTGGTAGCCTCTGCTTTTTCCTAACCCCTTTCCCTCCTGAAAGGGCGGTACGGGGTATTTTCCCCCTCTCCCTTTTTTTCGTTTCTTGCAGTTATTTGTGATTTTTTCTCTCGTCGCCCTTTTTTGAGTCCATCGCCGAATGTATTTAAGTTCTTTTTTGAGATCGTCCGCAGCCCCTTTACCAAGCCCCTCTCCCTTCCCCTGATGCACCGTCCCACACTGATTTTCTAGAGCAGATAGCGCTCCCTCCCCTCGCTTTGTGTGGAGAGGCGATACGCTCCCCCCCTTCCACCTTCTTGAGTTCGGTACTTCTGCCTTATCCGACACCCCGATCTCACCTCTGTTCCTTCAATCTTGATGCACCCCGGTCTCCAGCGCGCGGATATAGTCCAAAAACTTCCTCCCCTTCTTAGATACTAAGTCAAAGGGTTGCATTCATCTCACCGCCGTTCTGCGAAGTCTTTGGAGGCAGTTTTTCCCCCCAAGGCTGCAGAAGAAATTTTCATCTCTCTTGTTCCTTTATTTCAGAGGTCGGTAAGCCCAATAAACATCTCCCGACTCCTCTTCTACCCTGCCTACAGCACAATCCAAAGCTTTTCTTTGTCCATGAAGTGATAGCGGACATGGAAAGATTTTTACTTTTTCTTATTGCCCCGGCAGACAAAATTGTTCCCTTTTCAATGACGTCTAATTGAGCACCCGGCTTTTTTGGTTCCCGAGTATCGTTTTTGATGTTTGTCAAGGATTTCGACTTCTCCAGAGACCCTATCAGGCATTACACTCCGCTCATTTTGGCTTTGGGCTGTGATATCATTTTCCCTCCTATCCCCGAGTCCTTTCCCTAGATCCGGCATGCTGGGTCGCTTTTCCCCTCGCCGTTTTCTCCCCGGTTTCGCTTATTTTTCCCCCTTTTTTCTAGGTCATCTTCCCCCGAGCATCTGGCGGGACTGTTATTCCCCGGATATTACGTTTTTCGAGACCAAAACGGCTTTTAGTAATTAAGATTGCCTATTCTTTTTTCTTTTCCCCACCTTTTGATCTTAGGCGTGGCAGTAATCTGGCGACATGGCGATCGTCTTCGGTTCGCTTTCACTTTTTTCATTACCCCCTTATCATTTGGAAACTAAATTGCTCATGTCGTGATTCGTCATGTGTTCTCTTGCCCCGCTTTCGTTCTTCCACCTCGGCTCCTGCAGCTCCCCCCACGAGCAAAGAATGAGTCAGTTTTTTTTTCGCATGGATCTTTTGTTCCATTAAACTAGCGTTACTTTCGTCCTTAATCGTCTGCCCCCGATCATGACTTTTTGCATGGGCTCTTGGCGTTCTTCTGGGCAGGTTAGAGGCCTTTTTGAACTATGTCGTTAGAGAAATGCCCAGAGGGCCTTTCCAAGACCTTTCTAACTTCGTCCTTGGCGGTTTTGACCTGATGTTAAAATCTCTTTTTTGGCCCTTCTCCTTTTCCCCCCCAGCTCTTTGGTGTCCCTCCCTCCTTATAGAGACCAGGGATCTACTTCCCAAACCGATCCCGTCCTGATCAAAATCGGATAGGGTTTTCGACCCCCCCTGGAGGTTGAATAAAGGGCCTTGTTTGCTATTTCCTTTTAGTGGGTGGGGTTGGCTGTTCTGAGGAGGGACTGTAAAACTCGGCGGTTCCCCCCCTCGAGATAGGCCCTACCTTCATTTTCCCCCTCCCTATTCCGAATTGTGCTCGCCCGGGCCTGTCTCGTGTCCTTAGTCTCGACCATGGAATTCGTACATCCTCCTCTACCCGCACTCTCTATTGGATTCCTTTTATGTAGAGACCTCCAGGATGTCAGGATATCTATCATCTGGCCGCTGCCAGGGCTTTCTCTTAG
>Ga0179593_1283654_pt1 | contig 13478 bp, 15 predicted proteins | sample CZODoug2_1_08_16_FD_185931 | JGI IMG/M metagenome (GOLD analysis project Ga0179593, IMG submission 185931) | Vadose zone soil fungal communities from Angelo Coast Range Reserve, California, USA - CZODoug2_1_08_16fungal (PacBio error correction) | ecosystem: Environmental > Terrestrial > Soil >... | reverse complement strand
CTTCAAATGCTTCCTCCTGCCTTTTTAGATCTGCGATTTCTTTTTTTTCGCCCTGGCTTTGGTGATCAGTGGGCTTCATTGCCCTGTTGTTGACGTCCTCTTGCCTAACCTTCTTGGTCATATTGGCCCGCCCCCCGGGTAGCCCTTGCCGTCGTCCGCCCCCCCTTTTTTTGCCTCGGATAGACTGCGCTTACTGGCATCGGCCTGCGCCAGGCTATTGCGTGGCGAACATTTCTGCCCTCGTTCGTCACAGCGTTACTCCGAGGAGGTTACGCCGATACTTGTTTGCTCTCGCGTCCCGGCTTCCCCGCCCAACTCCCCAGTTCTTTTTTGATCCGTTCATTATTTCAGCGATTTTCCAGCCTTTTTATTCCTAAGCCAAAACAGACGTTCTTTTTCCCTTTATCTAGATTTGCGCCGTCCCTGGATATTGTAAATTGTTGAGCATACTATTAGCCATTTTCCCAATCAAACTTTGTGTTACGCTCATCCCTTCCGTCCCCTGTTTCTTCCGCTTTAAGGCCCCACATTGCGGCCTCTTAAAGCTCCCGGTTCTTCTCGCGAGAAAATAGGAAGCGCCCCTGCGCAATCATGTCATCCCTCCTCTTTCCCTTTCATTCCCTGACCAAATTTCCGTGCTTGAACCTCCTATGCCAGGTGCAACCCTTTCGTGGTTCCCGTCCGGCACCCTGTGGGCCATCCTTTATTCGGGGCCGGGCTTTTCCCCGTGAGTATAGGTTTTGTTTCTTCGTGGAGCGAGTGCCCCTCCCACTACGATTGTCTCATATAGGACCTTCTAGGATGGCGCTTCCCCCAATTGCGCGCACTCCGGCCCCCTCTAAACCTGACCTCGCGTCCCAATTTTCCGCCGCTTCGGTTCCCCCGCCAAACCTTTCCCTTCCAACAAATTTCCCTACGTCAATGCGAAACCAATCCCCTTTTGAGCGCCGCGCTCTTCCCGCCGCCCCATATGAGAAACCCTTGAAAAACCCCGTGTCCACCTTACCTCGCGACGCGTCAGCAGGCCCGCCTGTGATCTCGGAAGGTTCCACTTTCTCATCCTCGTGGAGGAACGCTCTTACTTCGGCCACGCCCAGTTTCCCTCTCCCCGAACCCTCCCAGAGAAGTTTTGTGGATCCCTCTCTTCCTCGCTTCGGTTTCTTTCGCTGCCGTCCGTTTGCGCTGCCTTTTTTTCCAACCCAGCATGGAAAAGAACCGGCCAAACTCCTGCCCCTCTATTGCGCCATTCAATTCTCATTGAGCGTGCCCCGCCGCAAACTGTCGTAACGGGACCACCGCCGAGATTTCCCACGTTTTCTTTGCTATGCTTTTCGGACACAAGGATTGGTGTCCTCCCAAATTTGGACCCGACCAGCTATTAGACATTGCGACAACCGATCGCTCATGTTCCCAACGCGTGCTCCTCTTGTGAGCTTACTTGCGAGCTTCCCCCCCCGTCTCCGCCTCTTTTCTGTGCCCCTTGCGGTCCGCCAAGACCTTGCAGCCCGTAGGATAGTGATCCCCTCCCCCAGGTTTTGAAGCCGTGTCTCCTTATTCTGTGTTTATACCTTCTTAAACCCCCACCCCCTCGAGCGAGATCTTGTCTGGTGTTCTTTTTTTTCCCCCCCAAAGAGACATGTCTTTCATCCCATCTTTTGTTTGATGGCGTGCCCGGCTTTTTCCTTCCCTCTCCAAACATGAACTGAATTGAATCCCGTCTTTTTCCCGCCCTTTTTTTCGGGCTTTCCGAACTGGTCTATATTTTCCCCATCTTTCCTTGCCATCTCAAGTCCCCCCTCCCTGACTCTTTCTTTCTTCGACAAACACCGTGTTTCATACGTAGCAGTTCGCATCTCGGGACCTGAGTAGTTTTTTTGCAGTAGCCGACATCCTTCTCCCTTCTCTTCCCTTCCTTTCCCCTTCTGTTTCCAAAAAACTCTTCAGAGAGTCCCATCACCTGTTTCTTGCCAAATTTTCACGTGTCGACGCCGACGGTTTCCTCGCTTATTCCTTTCACTATTTGACCCTCTGGCCTCGGCCAACCCCTTTTTCATTCTTGATCTTTTTTTTATTGAACACCTCCCCGTCCTCGGAAACCCAATCATTTCGGTCTTTTCTCCTCGCGCTCTCCCTTCTCGCACGGTGGCATGGTTCCTTTGCCATCACAGATTTCCCGGCTAATTTCTTGATGCCCCTCCGGCTTTGGTTATCGATTTCCCTTCTTGCGATGTCTCGTTTTTGATCAGCCCTCTTTCCCCCGATTTTCAGATTCCTTACCACGACGGTCTGACTTCCTTTGTGTGAACGCCTCCTGCACTCATGACCCCCCCCACGAGGTGTAATCTTTGCAATCTTGTTTCCCGAAGATCAGCACCCCCCCCCCTCCTAGTATCACTTCTTCACAGAAATGTTTTACGCTGCTATATCTATCCTCCTCCTTTTTTGTTTTTTTTGAGAGCATGTCCATCCCTTTCCCTTTTGCATCCCCGTTTATTTCGTTGGATGAATTCTTCTCGGTACCACCGTATTTTCCAAAGATCAGTGGACCACCGGTCCTTAGTTCCTTCGTTCTTGTTCCTGGCCGTTTGGTCTTGACGGACGCCGACTTTATTGTTGCACCACGAGAAGCCAAGTCGTTCCTGAGGCTTGCGAGCCTCCAGTTACGCCTTTGGTTCATCCTTATCTTCTCTTAGGATGAGTCACCATGACTGCTCATCCTTGATGACTCGTCCGGTTGTTCCTCGAGTTTCTGAGGGTGCCTCATTTACGTGAACGTCAGCTTGCTTTCCCCTTCCCCCTGTTTTTCTGTTGCAACCAGACTCTCTTTTCCTGCGCGAAAATATTCCCTCGACCTCCCCGCTTCCCTTTGAGTTTATACTTCCTTTTGCCGCCCCTTCACAGTCTGCCTCTTTTTTCGTCCAAGTCACTTTAATTAAAGTCCTCCCTGGGCTAAGGGGGGTTTCATACTGCCATCGGCATACGGTCTCGGCTCCCTCTGATGCCCCCTGAAACGTTTTTCTCACCCCTTTGTGTCCCCCTCCGCCAGCTCTAATGGGGGCTTTTTTGTTGTGAAAAAGATTTTTTCGTGGCACATTACCTCAGCTTCCGTCAACCGTCGCATTTGACCCTCCTTAGTCCGAGCTCGAAGTTATTCCATTTGTTGCATTCCCCCACCCCCTTCTAGTTTAGAAAGCCCCGCAGTATGAGACCGCCATTCTTTGCTTTTTCCACATGTGTTGTGATTTATTCGCTTCTCTGTTTTTTGAAGATTATGTAGTCCCCTGAGTTCCGCAAGCCCACCCACTATCTATCGACGTATCCTTCTCCTTATTTTTAATGGCTAGCTGTTTTTCTCCGTGCCGTGACCCCACCCAGACCCTGACCGCGTTGTTCCCGTTGCATCAGCTCGCCACCCCCTGCAGGACCCTTCCGGCTTGTCTCACCCACCTTGCTTGCAGTCATTGTGTTTCAGATCTCCCTTTCCTTTGTGAGGAAATCCCAATTCCTCAGTCCTGCTAGTCTCACTTATGCGTCTCCCTTTCTGCATTGCTCGTCCTTCTTCCAGGCGCCGTCGGTTTTTTCGTTTTTGCCCTTTCTTTTTCAGTTTTTGGATAAGATTCCTCTCGGCGCGCTCTCCCGTCGTGGAACGACCGACTGTCTTCAATCAAGCCTCGAGCGGATGATCTTCTTAGTTCCCTTGGTTTTTTTGTCCGTTTTTGATTCTACTCAGATTCTTACCCCGCTCTCGTCTTTTGGCAACCTTACAGCCCACTTTTCCCCATGCCTCATTTCTTTCTATTGCCTTCTTTGACTGGTCCCCGGTGGCTTTTTCTGTGGTGATATCTTTTAGTCGTTCGGTTTTTTTTCTCCACATTGATGTTGGTGCGGGAAATGTGGTTTTTTCTTTTCGGGGCTTTATTCCCGCTGTCACCTTCCCCATAGGAGGCCACTTTCTTCCGCGAGAGGACGTTTCGCTTCCTTATGACTTTGTTGTAGCTCCCTTACGGATAATCTGGCTCTCCCTTTCTACAGCGGATATCTGAGGAGTTCTCACTCCGTCTCCCTCCAGAGCTCCTGGTTTTAAGAAGGTCACCGCGTAATTCGATTTTTCTGCTTCCGGAGCCGACCTGCCTTCCCTTTGGTCGAACTGTTTTTCTTTTTAGTTTTCTTCCGCCCCAAAAAATTTTGCGTTTGACTCCGAGTCGTATAAATGGCATCATTCGCGTATGCCGGCTTTCCTGTTTCTTCTAGCAACCGCGCTTGTTCAGCCCGGACCATGGTTGCAACTCTCGTTTGCTAGGTCCAGCCCCCCAGTTCGCCCTCCTTTCCTGGGACCCCATTCCGCGGTGGGAACCAATTTTTATTTCCTTGTCTCCTGTCGTTCGAACCTTGAACCCATTCGTCTTAGGAAACCGCTACGCCTTTGGACAACCGTCTATTTTGCTTTAATCTCCCTTAATCCCTTAGTTCCCGTTTTCAGCCTATCACGTGAAACAAAACTCCTGTTTTTGAGTTTTTTTCTTGAGACGCTTGTTCACGCTTATGTCACGCTATTGGGGCTGAGACCCCTCGCTTTTTCGTCCATTTTGACCTTTCCTTTTTAGCCCATCTTTTCGAAACTTCCGCCCTTTTTTGCTATTTCCCTTCTATATATCCCCGACGCATCGGATGAGCGACAGTTGCCCCCCTGCCTCTCGTGGCACCCTTTTCTCCCTTTTTCGGGGCCCACTGACCCATATTCATTCAAGTTTTTTCTCCAGGAAACGAAAGGTGCAATCTGTCTCTTTTCCTTACAACCCTCACGTCCGGCGTCGTTCCATAATTTGTCTTTCGCAGTCTCCCCCCCCCAACGGCTTTCCGATTCTTTTTCTCCCCTCCTTTTTGGTGTCTTTTGAGTCCTGCTCTTTTTTTTTCCGGCCGCCCCCGTGTTCCCTCGTCACCTCGACCGCCCTTCGTTGCCGCTGCGGTGATCCGTGTCGTGTGGTCGTCTGCCCTGGTTCGTGCCATTGCCCCTACTTGTACATGTGCACTCTGGGTCGACTTTACGCCCCGTGCGAACTTTTTCGGGGTGCGTTCTAACATTTCCGGCGGCTATTCTATTCTATGGTACAGTTCTCGGATCCCCTTGTTTTTCCAATAGGTCCTTTCGCATTTGCTAGATGTTCTTGTCCGGTAAAATTCCGCCTCGCCAAAGTCTGCGACTTTCCTGTTCCCCTTTCTATTGAAGAGCTTTAACAGCCCTGCGTCCTGCGCGCCCGAAACAGGCAGGTAAAATCTCCTTCCCGTCCTGCAGTGCTTCCCTCTTCTGCTACCAAGCACCACATCGACCTGTCCATCTAGCTTTGAGCAGCTTTTAAGACTGGCTTGTTCCCCTTTGCTCCCCGCCGGACTCCAAATGTACCAACCCTTGTGTCCCCTTTTCCTGTAGGAAGAATGTTTTCTCCTCCGTAATTTCACTATTTGCACCATTGAGAACCCATCGCGGGTTTTTTCTCCTAGGCCCTCTGAAACCCCGCTCTTCTCTCCGGCCCCCCAATTCCTTCCCTTCAGGAGATAATAGAAATCCAATTTCTTTTCGTAGGGACACCAATATTCTGCCATTTGCGCAACAGTGTGCCTTCTCTCCCTTCCCCCTCGTGCGGGTTTTCTCCATGTAGGCGTTTTATCCCCTAGGCCGATAACAACGGTCTTATAGTGGGCTGCCGTGTTGCTGTAGTTACTCCCTTTATCTTAGAGTCTGTCGCCCCTATTCTCTCCCTAGGTAAGTACCCGGGCTCCCCCCCTGTCGATCACGCATTAACGCTACCTGGCATATCGGTCCCCTGTCTTGCGCTTCTTGACAATGGTGAATCAAAGAAGTGCCGAAAGCCCCCCGCCAGTCATTGGACCCCCAAACCCTCCTCTCTCACTCCGAAGATTCCCGAAGACCCCCCCCTATGCCACACCGACCCCCCACCTTTCCAACCCCTCTCCCCCGTCTTTTTTGGGGGGGGTCTGGACCCCCCTCGTCACCCCGTCAGTCCGTTTCTCGCGGACTCCGTTCTCTTCCTCCGTTTTTACTAAACCTTCTCTGCCAGTAACGCCCGTGGCCATTTACCAATACCTATCTCCTCTAAGAAGGCGTCTCACTCAGTCATACCTCGTGAGTAGTTCCCTGTGAGCGCCGTCATCGTCGGCCCCAAACGCCTCTGATCAAATACATTGGCCCCCCCACGAACTCCTATGAGCCTTGAAGACCCCTCTTGGTGCGCCCCTGCTCCTGTCCAATGAAGTGACCTGACTGTTCACATCCATTTCTCTTGGATTGTCAACCAATAGATCCGCCCCCCGACCGTCCATTTTTCCAGACATTCTTTAAAAGTCCCTTGCTCAATCCTCGCCGTCCTGCGTGTTTTTGTCCCTTTGTACCAATCGTCATCCCCTTTAGCTTATGTTGTACGACTCAACAAAGCGCCTTGCATCCTGGTACCCTAGGATCGTGAGATCGTGTGGGAGAAGACCAGTTTTTTGTTTCATCTTCTTTTGAAGGACTTACCCCTTTTTAACCCACATTTTTTTAGTCGCGTATTCTCACCTGGTGTATCCCAACTGATGCACTGGATTTTCTACCATACGTCCCTTGCAAGAATAATTGGAGGCGTTCCTTAAAGTGTTTTTCATGCGCGCACCACATGAACTTCTTAACCTTCTTAACTCGTTCCTCTCCCTTCCTAAGGGATTTTTTTCTATTCTGTCATTCTTCTGCACCTGTGACCCATCCCCCTCTGAGCTCTTCTGAGTAGGCCCCACTATATTCATTGTTCTTTTTCCTTATCGTTCTCCGTTCGGTACGTTGCGAGTCAGGCAAATGAGTTGCTCGAAATTACCCGCGCCTGGCTCCTCGCAGGTCCTTTCTTTCGAACAGTTTTCTTTTTGCTTACCACGGTTTCGGCCCCATTGTTAGTGATCGGACGCCCGGAATCTAGAGTAGCCTCGGTGACGCTGCATTCAGCACTACCTGTTACTGGGTGACCCTCGCCCCCAAAGTGTGGACTTACGCCGCTTTTAATTTTCCCGTAAGCCTTCTCTATCAGGACCCCTAAGAGTTCTCCCCTTTCTTTCCCCGCTCCCCCTGCGCTCGATAATTCGGTTGGGGCCCCTCGCCCATCTTTCCGTCCCCAGGCTCAGGTGATTCTTCCCACTTCTTCTCATGTAGTAACGTAGTAGAGACGTCTTTCTTCCTTTTTTACCCCTCAACCCGACTGTTTATTTTCCTCCACGACGAATTTTCCCAGCTCAGTTTACCCCTATTCCTGAAAACCACTGACCCCCTTGTAAGACTTTTCATCCTTCCCCGACCCCTTGAAATAAGCGGAAGCCAGTGCAAAGTTGAAAAAGTCGTGTTTCTTGGCATGGCTCCCTCTTTCCTCCAGCGTTTTTTTTTTTGATCGATGAGTTTTGCCCCTCCACTACTTTTGGTCGGATTTATAAGGTTGGCTGCGTTGATCCTTCTTCCCCCCTATTGCAAAGATCCCGGAAATCTTATTGCTGGTATTGCTCCGCGCCCAGTTATTTTCCCCTTCTTTTTAAGGACTGATCCCCTCACCCTCGTAGTGGCCCCCACTAGCACCCTTTCCTTCATATGACTTAATTTCCCGTGGACTCCAAGTTCTCCGTGCCTTGAATTCCTTCGACCTGTGCTCTTTCTGCATCTGGATTATTTGGTAACCAAAAAGTCACCTTCTCAACTTGCGCGAGAGAGGAGGCCCCACAGGACTTCCGTGATTGGGGCTCCCCGACCTGCTTTTGCCTCCCACCACTTCTCTTTCCTTGGACAAAATTTTCGGCTGGGCCCCCAATCAGCGGGTCGCGATTTTTCTACATCTATTAAGAGAGGATTTTTTGCGTAGATCCCCGTTTCCCCTTTGCCCCCCTCCCGTCCCTATTTTCCAGTTTGGTGGTTAACCAGTTCTACTTATGACATTTCGTCAGCTCAGTCCTCTTTTGCGAGCTTCCTTATCTCGTGGTCCCGGACACGGTTAACCCTCCCCCCGGGCACCCCCCTTTGATTCCACAAATGAGACTCTCCCCCTGTGTTGTACTCTCCGCCTTTCGAGGTTTTCCTTTTGTTCCGCGTGTGCAACCCTATAGTTGCCCCCTCCTAGAAGATTACTTTTTTCACCCTTTCTCCCTTCGCAAGCTAGAAGTTAAGTTTTTCCCCTTTTTTTCGCATCAAAAAAGCCGGTCTTTTCCCGTCCTCCCAATACTTTTCTTCTCTCCTTCTCGAAAAGACCATGTTATCTTTTGTTCCCCCCCCCCCCAGCCCCCTTTTGTTCTTCCCGGAGCTCATCATTTTGGTTCAGAGATTTCCCTGCTCCTCCCTCAAGATTTCCTCCCAGCCCACCCTGGCTTCTCACCCACGATCGACCGCAGCCCTCTATATGACAAGGTATGGCCTCTCTTTTTGTCGTCCTCCTCCCAAGCCCTTACTCCTTTGTTTTGAGCATTTTCAAGCTATCCAATCACCTTTAGCCAGGCTTTGGATAAACCTACACCAATTTTTCAAGTGGCCTCCATGTGTCCGGTTATCCTTGTGTATTTTCCCTGTGGGACTCTAACACTCTCCCCTGTCAGAATGCCCCGTCACATTCCCCTTGGAATTTTCTCGCCGAGAGGTTTCCGGTTGCTTTTTTTTTGCCTTTTTCTTTATCGCTTGTTTTTTTCCTCCCTATCCTCTCTTGCCCAGTTCCCTTCCGATGGTGTGTTGGTTTTTTGGTGTCCCCTCCAATAGGTCTTCACCGTCTGGATCAAAGAAGTCGGAGTCGGCTTTTATATGTATTTTTCTCTATTCCCCCTTTATTTGTGAAGGAGCCTGAGACGATGAGAACACTATTATCGTCTTGGACTTCCTTCAAGGGTCCTGACTGCTGTCCCTTTTTATCTTTCGCGGCTTTTTTGGCGTTTGTGGACAAGGGGGTTTAGGTGTTTCTCTTTTTTTTCCCTGGTCTTCGTTCCCTTCCGCTACTTCACATTTCTTGCCTAAATTTAGGTTCTGTCGTTCTTGCTCGGTCATTTGAGGGTCAAAATGCCTTTTCACTTCCGGAAGAGAAGGTCCCCCCCCTTTTCGCATTGCGTTTCGCGCCGGTTTTTTTCTCTCCTCCGGATACTTTGTTTTTTTTCTTTCCAATTTGGGCTACGCTTTTTATTCCTTCGAGAAAGATTCCCCACCTATTCTTCTTGTACGCAGCCCCAACTCCCCCCCCCCCTTATTTCAACCTCCCCAACCCCCCTATTTTTCAGGAGAACCCTGAGACGTTTCTCGGTTGATTATCAGTCCATTCTCGTATTCCCCTATTCCGTCCTATGTCGTTGCGCGTTCCCCGATGCTTTTTCTCTTCGTCACAAGGTTAACGCCTCCAAATTTTGCAACTAGCCGGCAGTCCCTCAGAAAACGGTCGCTTGCTTGATTGCAGAAACTTAAGTTGCAGGTTGATGTATTCATTTTATGATTTCCTCCCCATGGCCCAAATCCGCGTCGGCACACCTCTGCTCCTCCTTCTTTTGACAAGTGCAGGAGTCTTTTTGGCGATTCCGGACTAGTTGAAGCACTTCTTCTTGCAGCCCTTGCCCTATAAACAAACGCCCTGCTTTTTTTTTTTCCTTCTAGAGGCTGTAAGAGGACTTAGAGATTGTGGTTCGTGGATTCATGCTTTAGCCTCCAGTTTTTTATTTCGCCACTGAGCATGATAGTAAATTTTCGCATTCGGGACTCGATCTCTCCCCCGACCCTGTCTTAGGACTTCTTCGCCCTGCTTCCGCACCCTCAAATTCTTTTGCTTGGCAACCGTCGTTTCCCAATTTTATTTCAAGATTTACCCCTGGTACTCCAGTTCCACTTACGAACTAGACTCTTTCGGCGACCATCCAGCCCCAAATCCTCAGTCAGCACAGTTTAGCGGACCTTTCCTGATGCAAAGCGCGTCGACTTATCTTCCTCTTCTCCTTTTTTTCAGCCTCCTACGTTTTTTTTTTTTGATACTCACGGCCCATTTTAGAGTTTTTGCGAGCCGAGCCCCCTCGCAGACTTGTCTGCTTCAGGGCTTTTTTCTTTTTTTCCCTTTTCCCCCGTCGATGGCTCTGTCCCTTTCTCTTTGTCGCCCTTCCTCTTTCTGAAATTTTGACCAGACCCGGTGAGACTTGAGTGGAAGGATTAGCCATCCTCGGCGTTCTCATCCTACCCCTTTCTTTTTCAAGTTCGAGAGGATCGATGGGAGGCGTCCCTTTGGTCTGATATTCTTTAAGGGAGAGCCCACGTTCTTTTCAATCTCTTCCTCGCCGTCCCCCCCAAATAGTGGATGCTCTTCCCCCCTCCCTCTCGCGCGGTACTTTTTTTGTTTCCACTGACTGTATGTTCTCCTGTAATCGTTCTGCATCCTTAAGAGATCGGCAATAATCGACTTCACTGAGTACAAGGCTTTAGAATTCCCGCTTTCTTTCTTGTCAATTGGTGGTGCCCGCCCTTGTTTTTTTCCCGTTTCTCCAAGTCCCCTCCCCCCCCCCGTTTACATTGTTTTACTGGTCTTCCAAAAGCCACCTCTCCAGTGTTCTTATCACTTCTGTCCGTTTGGCCCCTTTTAGATCTACCCTTTTGGTTTATCTCGTAGCACCTCGTTTTACTCTCCATAGCTTCCCTCAGGAAAGAACCCACGACATCGAACAATTTTTATGGAGGAGGGACGACACCACATAGCTCGCCATTGAGAAACAGGCGATTGTTCTTCGCTTCGGCCCGACCCTTCGTTGTGTTACACCCCTTGTCTTTGATTGTGTTCGGCCTGCGGAGTACAACAACCCCTTGCTGCGTGCGTATTTTGGGCTCGATAGTTTTCCTACGTTCCTCATATCCTCTTAGTCCTAGTATTCGCCCCTTTAGCAAGTCACTTCCTAAAACCCCGTCCAACCGTCCTTAAGATGTAATGCACGGGACCAGTTTCCCCGCTCTATGAGGAGTTAGTGTACCCCCCTCAAATGTGGTCCTCGGAGACCACATCCCGCCCTTTTTTCCCCCCCCCATTTATAATCCATGTTCTGAGCGCTGCCTCCCTCCCTCCATATGGTTCCCACCAGACCCCACTTTTTCCGAATAACCGAGCGGCGCCTCCCCTCCCTTCCGAATCTTTTCTTCCCGGGCACACTTTTCCCTCCGCTATCTTGTCCTTCCCCTCGTATTCTTCCCCTCTGACCTACCCGTCATTCTCAAGATACCCTCCCGCTCCGCCTGCTTGGATCAACACACCTAGTGTCTTCGTTTCCCGTGATCTCTCTCTTCTCGCTTTTTTTATTTTTTTTCGTTTTCGCCCCCTTCCCCCCACTAAGAAGGTAGCACCCTCCCACCAAAGAAACCGAGAGCGTCTTCCCTCTCTTCTCCATGCGTCACTTGCCCTCATGAATTCCCCCCGTTGCCTGGGCCCTTCAATTTTTCGGGGATGTAATCACCCTTATCAGCCCTTTTCTATCCTTCCCAGTGGCTTTGACCAGTTTCCCACGCGTTTCTTCCCAATCGTCTTTTTTTTCTTTTTCCCGCTATTGATGTAGTTTTTTACCCCCTCCAGCCTTCTTTTTCTCTTCCCCCCCGGCCAACCCTTCCTAATGCTCCCTTTTATATAGGGCCCTTTGGGGGTCCCTCTGCCTATAGTTTGAGAACCGTTTCTGCGTATCCTCGTGTTTACGACCTTCCTTCCTTCCCCCCCCCTCGAGAGATCCCCCAGGGTTTGTTTTTGTACGGGTCAACAATGTTTGCTTTCTTCAATAGTTGGCTCATGTGTCTGCAGCCCCTCCCGCCTGTTCCCCCTATTCGCACCATCCTTTCCCTTGCGCGTCGTCTCCTCTGGACCCGGATCTTTTTCCAAGATTTCTTTTTCTTCATAGATTTGGACCTTCTTTTTCCATTCCGCCCCCCTCGAACTCTATTCTGGCTTAGTGACAACCCGTGTTGGACCTTCGCCTTTCTCCTTTATGAAGATTATAGTTCGATGACTTGATCCGACTTTCCATCTTCTCTTCCCGCGCCGTTTCCATATCCTGTTCTCCCCCACACGCGCGTTTGCTTGAAAATCGAGTTTCCCCTTCCCCCCCCCCAATGCGTGCTTCCTCAAGCCTTCTCGACTGGAGAAGAGTTTATAGCCATCCCTCGTTTTACCTCGCACCCACCCGTTGGATTGCGGGTACTATGTTCTAGCTTAATTCTTGCACGCTCCCCCCATCCTCCTTACGCTGTTCCCGTCTCCTCGCTCCGCATTTCATGATGATCTTGACCTGGTAGACTCCATTTAGTCAATTCCTCCGTGCTTGATTACAAGGCCCCGTAGAATTTCCATCGCACTTTCAGATCCCGTAGAGGTTTTTGTACACCTTCTATTTCGTCGACTCCCCCTTTTCACACGACTGAAGTTTCTTTCCGTGTATCGCCGAGCCCCTAATTATTTATCTGATCTTTCCCCCCCCCCCATGTTTTTACACTCCAGGATTTATCCCTTCATCCAAGGCACAGATCGTCTGCACAGAAAGCGGATTGGCCTGGAATCTCCCTTTCCTTTCCTCTAATTTTTTTTTGGTGGAGTTTTTTCTTACCCCGGCACTTCCCCAGAAGTTCATGTTCCTTTTTGCTTGGCTTCCGGTGTCTCACTTCCAACAGCCTCAGTCCTTAACCAGCGTATGCATTGTCTTCGTATCTTTTCCAACTTCCTCTTCTTTACTTTTTTTTGGATTATTTCCGCTCCGTTACGTTGTCCCCACTGATCCATTCACGTCTTCATGATCCTCAGTTTAGTTTGGCCATAGAGGTCACGAAGGTGGAAGAATGAACCGTGACATTTTCCAGTCCATTTCCCCCTGCTCCTCCCTGATCGAGGCGCTCGGCGCTGCATACGTTTCTTAGACGCTGATTTCTTTTGACGGGCTCCCCGCTACTTCATTTCGTCCCCCAAGATGAGATTATTTTCCCAGGTTTTTCCGGTTTTTTTTTCTTCTGGTCCATCCATCGTGCTTGTCTAGAGCTTTTCCCCATATTTCCCACCGACAGCTTCCCGTGGATCTTCTTTATCAATTTTGCAGTTTCCACCCCTAGTTTTCAATTCCTCGCCTTTTTTTTTTCTCCCCTGACTTATGGGAAAAGCTGCTTCTTTTTCCTTCAACTGTTTCTAGTTTTAAGGATACCGAGGCCTTTCCCAAGTCACGATTCCCTCTTATGAACTACCTTCTAAGTTTTTCACCCCCCCCTTTGTTTTCCTACTCCACCTTTTGTTGGTTTTTTTCCCCCTAATTCTGTATTTTACCAATTGCCTGATATCCCTTTTCTTCCCCCGTCTCCCCTTGCCTCCTCCTCGCTAGAAAATTACTTCCCTCAATGTTTGGCGTTTCCCCCCCCAGTCTTTCCTTATGAAGAAAGACGATTGTTCTACCCTTTTCTTTCGAAAGCAGGTATCTTTTTGTTCCAAACA
>Ga0179593_1708969_pt1 | contig 13479 bp, 29 predicted proteins | sample CZODoug2_1_08_16_FD_185931 | JGI IMG/M metagenome (GOLD analysis project Ga0179593, IMG submission 185931) | Vadose zone soil fungal communities from Angelo Coast Range Reserve, California, USA - CZODoug2_1_08_16fungal (PacBio error correction) | ecosystem: Environmental > Terrestrial > Soil >... | reverse complement strand
CTCCCCCTCTTCAAAGCACACCTTAAGTACAATCATCATCCATAACATCCAAGCCAAAATTAAACAGAAGCACCAAACACACTTTTTTTTTTTCTTCTTTTCCCCTCCCTCCCTTTTCGCTTTTCCCTGTCCTGCACCACGGTAATTTCTTTCCTTAGCCAACCAGAAAAGGAAGAACACAACAAACGGGAAATCCCTTTTTTCCCTTTTTTCCTTTTCTTCCCCTCCCTTCTTTTCGACATATTCTGGGGCCGATTCGAAGTATTCTGTCCAGATCATGGCATGGCTGAGAGGCTTAGTGTTTTTTTTTTTCCCTCCTTTTCCCCTTCTCCCTTCTCCTTCTTCTTCCCGTTGGGAGTTTACCCGTTATATCCTCTCCTGCACACCATCCGATGGTGAGCATATGGACTTTTCCTCTTCCTTTTTTTTCCCCCCCCTCCCCTGCTCAGGTCCCCTGCATCTCCGATTACAGACAAAACTCACCATAGCTATCATATAAAACTAGGCTACCCCCCCTTTTTTTCCTTTCTTTTTTTTCCCTTTTTTCTCCCTTTTCGATCCGGCCCGGGGATGTACAGTAGCCAGATTGGGGGGTGATTGAAGAGGAAGTACATTGTTTTTTTTTTTTTTTTTTTTTTTCCCTCTTTTTCCCCACTTCCCCTTTTGGTTGCGCTCATATGGTCGCCAATTCAAGATCACACTCGAACTTGAGGAATAAATGGCCCTTGCCGTATTTCCTTTCCCCCCCCTCTTTTTTCTTCCCCCCTTTCCTTTCGTCCCTGCTGGCATTTTTACAAGGCAGGAAGCAATCTTGGGTAGTAGAATGACTCCCTTTCTTTTTTTTTTCCCTCTCCCCCTCCTTTCCTTTTCTAACCATTCACTTTCCCTTTCCTTGAGGATGGAGGCCTACTGGAGGAAACCTCCCTTCTTTTTCTTTTTTCTTCCCTTCCCCCCCTCCCCTCCGCAATTATCATCTCTTCACTATTGCCGCCAGATAACTGTTAAGCCCACTTCCCCTTTTTTTTTTTTTTCCCCCCTTCTTTTTCCTTTAGCTGATTCTTTTTAGAAAGCAGTGGCAAAGATTTGGAGAACCCGGTTTTTTTCCCTTTTTTTCTTTTTTTTTTTTCCCTTTTCCCCCTTGATTCAGCATTTGCTGGCTACATCGGAATGCAGATTCATACCTGTCAGAGGGGGGGTTTCTTTTTTTTTTTTTTTTTTTCTTTTTTCCTTTTTCCTTCCCTGAAACCTTCCCATGCCTTGGAATCTAATGTGAAAATGGCAAGCACGTTAAAGTTGCAACTCCCCCCCCCCTCCCCTGGGTGGGGAGACGGTCCAAGGAATCTCGAAAAGTTTCAAGCTTTTCCCCCCCTGGTTTTTTTCTTTTCTCCTCCTTTTCTCCTTTCCATCTTGCTTTCGGAATATCTATTTTCCTCCTACACTAAGGGAGGGGGTGTTTTTTTTTTTTTTTCTTTTCTTTCCTTTCCCCCCTCCTTTCTCCATGTCTCTTTTTCATCCCTAAACTCGTTTTAGGAGGAATATGAAGGAAAACTTTTCCCCTTTTTTTTTTTTTTTTTTCCCTTTTTTTTTCTTTTTTTCAGCGTTCCTTTGTCTTAGACTGTGGTGAGTTGGCAAACTGTACCGTGCTTGCTTTTTTCTTTTTTTTTTTCTTTTCTTTCTCCCCCTTTTCCTCCCTCTTCTTTTCTTCTCTGACAATGTATGAATTGCTGGACATTATATGGTAGGCATCACTTCTTCTTTCCCTCTTCTTTCCCCCACTGGACCCACCATTTGCTGCCAAAAATTCCCTTTTTCCCCCCTTTTTCCTTTTTCTTTTCTCCCCGTTCTCCCCCCCTCCTTCCACCAGGAGGGCGCGGGAAACTCCTCTGAGTTATCGGTCGGAACTTTTCTTTTTTTTCTTCCCTCTTTTGAAGAGAAAGGATAATGCTATTTCTTTTTTTTGGGGATGGGTTGTTCTTTTTTTTTTTTTTTCCCTTTTTTTCTCCCCCCTCCCCTGTCCTATGCCCTCATCTTCATGAAAGTGAGGTAAGGTCTCTTCTCCCTTTCTTCTTTCTCTCCGTCTTTTCCCCCTGGCCTCGACGACTTGAGGCGGGATTCCCCATCTGCTTGCCAAGAGAGGTTTTTTTTTTTTTCTCCCATTCCCCTTTTTTTTCTTTTCCCTCGTCAGAGTGTGATCTGAATTGCGAACCATAGAGCATCAAACACACCAAAGAGTTTTTTTTTTCCTTTTTTTTTTTTTTCCTCCTTCACCCCCTGACTCTGGGACCTGCCCCAAGATCCAAGGATGGTGACAATGTAATGTAGAGGAAAGAAACCCTCCTTTCCCTTTTCCCCCCTTTTCTTCCACATTTCCCCATCAAGGCTGAACCTGGGGTTGTTTCCCTTTTTCTTTTTTTCTTAATTGATCATTTTCCGGAGCGGTTTTTTTTCCTCCCCCCCTCCCCCTTTTCCCCCCCCTTCTGTGCCCTTTGGGTGAGCGGGATGGATTGACACTGCAGAGGGGATTGTACGACCGGCTTCCCCCTTTTTTTTCCTCCTTTTTCTTCCCTCCCTTTCGTCTTCGGTTACGTCATTGACTCTTTGATTCCAAATCACTCATGAATGGAAAATTCGTGACTTTCCCCTTCTTTTCCCTTTTTTTCCTTTTCTTTTTCCCTTCTTTCCCCCCTTTTCGCAATCGAATCCCGAATATGTCGGAAGGACGTTCAATATTCTGGTGGTACGAAAGGGCACCCTTTCTTTTTTTTTTTTCCTTTCCCCCTCCCTCCCCCCCTTTTTTTTGTCTTTTAAAAAAAGTACGTCCATTTGACGTTGAGTGGGACTTTCAAAGCTGTTTTCCCTTTTTTTTTTTTTTTTTCTGGGATGGTATGGATTTTCTTCCTTTTTTTTTTTGCTGAGGCGGGGAGTTTTAAAAGGAATGGATGAGATACTTCTTCTTCCCTTTTTTTTTTTCCCTTTTTTTTTCCTCCCCCCCTCCTGTTTTTTTTTATGGGGAGGGGATGTGGGCGCAAAAGGGGGTTGACCCCCTTTTTTGTCCTTTCCTCCCCCTCCCCTCTTCCTCTCTTTTCCTTCCCACTCATCTTCCGGGACCTTCCTCGATGCACCAAGAAAAGGGCACGGGAGTATACACTAAATCAACCTTCGTTTTCCTTTTTTCCGTCTTCCTCTCCCCCCCCCCCTGCCCTTTTTCCAATGCTTTATGCATGGACATGCTTCAGTGGACATGATAGGACATCAACATCATCTTTTTTTTGTCCTTTTTTTCTCCCCCCCCTCCCTTTTCCCTCATTGCCTTCACCCAAGGACAGATTGGATAAAAAGAGGAAGGGTAAAAGACTTCCTTGTTCCTTTTCTTTTTTTTTTCTTTTCTTTCCCCCACCCCGTCCCCCCATCATCCAGGGATTGGTTCACCGAACCGAAGAGGAAAGTCTGAGGAGAGCAAGGTGATTTCCCTGGTCTTTCCTTTCGTTTTTCCTTTTCCCCTTGCTGCTAACCCAAAAGGGTTCTTTTTTCCTTTCCTTCCCCCTTCCCTTCCCCCCCCTTCTTTTCCACCAGTTTCGGGGGACTGATGTCCGGGGACTACACCCTCGCGGACAAAGAGTATCTATTACCCCTTCTTTTTTTTTTTTCCCTCTCCCCTTCTCCCCCCCCCCCCCTTTCTGTCATGCCCGTGACTGACACCCCACGGGATTGAACCTGCAGGGTTTTTTTTTTTTTTTTTTTTTTTCTTTTTTTTTTTTTCCTTTTTTTCCCCCTTTCGCTTTAACCCGTGTGGATCCAGGTGAGGGGGCTAACGTGGCAACAAACCCCCTTTTCTTTTTTCCTTTTTTTCCCTCTTCCTTCACGTGCCGCGTAGGGTGTTTGTAGTCCGAGGACATCAGTCTCCCCCCCTTTTTTCTTTCTTCCTTTCCCCCCCTTTCCCCCTTTTTTTTTTTCTCTTTTGGAGTAGCAAGGCAATCCTGAATATTGTTGTAGAAACAATGGGAGAAGTTCGCAACCCCCCCTTTTTTTTTTCTCCCTTCCCCTTTTTTTTTCCTCCTTCTTTTCTTTTTTCACGGAAGTAATGTGAAAACCATCGCATATCTGCTTGGGTGAAAGGCCATTAGCGTTTTTTTTTTTTTTTTTCTCCCTCTTCTTTTTTTTTCTTTTTCTCTCCTGGTACCCTGACGAGGTAATCATAAATCATTGAAAAGCTGCTGGTGAATTAAGGTATGCCTTTGTGTCCCTTTTCCTTTTTTTCCCCCCCCCCTCCCCTTTTTCCCACCTTGCCGAAAGGTTGCTTTTAGTGTAGACCACGTTGCTTTCTGGTGGCATCGAGGGAGGGTCTTCTTTTCCTTTTCCTCTTTTCCTTTTCCTTCCTCCCCCTCTCCCAAATAGGGAAGTAACCCGGGCAACCCCGGGTGCCACCAGCCCTACCATTACCCATAACCTCTTTTTTTTCCCCTCCCTCTCCTCCCTCTTTCCCTTCCCTCCCTCTCCCTCTCCTTGAACACAGTCAAAGCAACAACCCTTCATAACAATCATACATCCATACCTTTTTTTTTTCTCTTTCTTTTCTTCGGCCCAAAAAGCTGAAAAGTTCAACTCAAAAGTCAATGGGACTCTTTCCCCTCTCCTTTTTCTTCTGCGGTAGTCAAGAGGCCAATCGGATAGCAAGGAATAGGCCAGTTTTTTTCTTTCTCCCCTTTTTTTTTCCTTTCTTTTTCTCTAGGTGGTGCCAATGCTGGAAATCCGATAAAAAAAGATGAACGGAGTTCTCTTCTTGCTCCCCCCTCTTCCCTCTTTACCCCCCCATCCCCGATTGGTGAGCCTATGTACTTGGGCTCGAATTCTGTACGTGACAATCCCCTCGGCAGTTTCAACCAATTCCGGCTTTTCCTTCCCCCCTTTTTCCCCCCCTCTCTTCTCTATCAAACCTCGACCAGTTGTCATATTGTAATAGCGGTTAAAGGGTTCGATTTGGTGACACCTTTCTTTTTTTTCTTTCCCCCTTTTCCCCCTTTCTTCTTTCACCCTTTCTCCCGATTTGGGGTGGATTGAGAGAAAAAGTAACATTGTCAATTCCTTGAGGATATGGGGCATGCCCCTCCCCCCCTTTTTCTCCTTTGAGAATGTCAAGCAGTGATCCCCCTTTTTTTCTTTTCTCCCCTTTCCCCTGTCTTTCCACCTCTGAACTGATTGGAATAAAGGGCCTTGCAGTATTTCAAATTTTGAAGTCTCCACATCCCTTTTTTCTTTTTTTTCTTTTTTTTTCCCCCTCCTCAAGTCGTAGAGGGAAGGTGTACCATTTTCCCCCCCTCCTCTTTTCGCGAGTTTGCGGAAGCTGAAAACAACTTTCTCTTCCCTTCAGTGAGGAGGAGGAAAGAATTGGGGGACTTTTTTCCCCTCCTCCACCATCCCCCGAAGAAGTTCTTTCCTTTTTCCCTTTCCCTTCCCGATAACTCAAGGAGTTTTCCCGCCTCCGACTGTTGATTTCCTTTTTTTTTTTTTTTTGTTTTCCCTCTTTTTTTCTCCCCTTCCAGGTTTCAGCCCTGGTTCAGTTCGCTGAATCAATAGTGTCGTGGTGAGAAAAATTTGTCGTCCCCCCCTCCTTTCCTCCCCCCCTCCCTTTCCTTCCCCTTTTCCCTCTTTGTTGTTGTGTTATCCCCATACTCATCTAAAATGTGTGCGAAGGCCGATTCCTTTCTTTCTCCCTTTTCTTTTTCTCCCTTTCCCCTTCCCGGGCCGTACAGTTGCAACCTCAACCCATCTAATACAAAAGGAGACGGGGCTTCCCCTTTCCCTTCTTTCTTCCCCTCCCCCCTCTTTTTCTGATGCCACCGGTGAGGAGCGTTTATAATGTAAGTACACTGAAACCTGCATCATCATTGCCATCTGCCTTCCCTTTCCTTTTCCCCCCTTCTTCTTCTTCCCTTCTTTCACTTGTACTTTCCCTTATAACAGCTCTGTTGGCCATTTCCCTAATTCGTTTTTAGGAGGAATATGAAGGGACTTTTTTCCTTTTTCTTTTTTTCCCTCCTTGTACCCTCCCCCTTTTCTCATTGTATTAGTATGTGGGTCCCTTCCCTTTTTCTTTTCATTTTTCTTTCCCCTTCTCCTTTGTGACACGGTTTCTGCGGGCAGGCCCCCCCACTAAGAATCAATCATTGCCCCTTTTCTTTTTTCTTTTTTCCCAGTTCTTTTTGGACATTGGCTGTGGGGCATTCTATGTAGGCATCAATGGGGCTTGATGGAATCTTCTTACTCTCTTGGGATAAAATAACAGGGTCCGTGCCTCGGGATAAATCTATTTCCCCACCCCTCCCTCCTACCCGATTTTATTTTTTTCCCTTTTTTTTTTTTTTTTTTTTTTTTTTCCCCCACCCTTGGACCCGATGATCAAGCGAGAAAAGGAAAACAAGTTTGCTGTTCCTTTCCCCCCCCTTTTTTTTTTTCCCCACGTAAGGTTGAGCATTGATGTGTTTTTTTTTTTTTTTTCTTTCTTCCCCCCCCTTTCCTCGTTCTCGTCGGAAATTGATACGGGGAGGGACGATGGTTAACAGTGGTGAACAGGGACTCCTCCTCCCTTTTTTTTTTTTCTTTCTGTTTTCTTTCCCCTTTGTGTTTGCTTTTCTGCCGGAGGAGCAGGAGGAAGGAAACTTTTTTCTTTTTTCTTTTTTTTTTTTCTTTCTTCCCCTTTCCTTCTCCCTTCCCTCCCCCTTGTTTTTTTTCAGCTTCGCACAAAATCGCGTACAGATGATTTCATTAGAACCCCCCCTTTTCCCCTTTTTTTTCCCCTTGGAACCGGCTGGAAGTCAATGTTTGAACATTGCTTTTGACGACGGAGATGGAAATACTGTTCTTTTCCCCTTTTTTTCTCCTCTGCTGTGGACATTCTCAAGTGAGAGTTGCCCCCTTTTTTTTTCCCCCTTCCTTTTTTTTTTTCCCCCTTTTTCCCCACCCCCCAAATTCTGGCTACTGTCATCACTGGGCAAATGGATTCTACTTGCTCTTTCTTTCCCCCCCCTTTTCCTCCCTTCTTCCATGGGTGGTTCCCCCACGCGAACCACTAACCGCTATTACAATATGAACAGGATTTTTTCTTTTTTCCTCCCCTCCTCTTTTGCCCCCCCTTTTTTTCCCTTCTCCTTTTTGGAGCGGATTGGGGATTGACACTGCAGAGGGGTGATTGTAGTTGAACAAGAATTCTTTTCTTTTTTTTCCTTCTTCACAACTCACTGCAGAGGGAGGTACGTCATTGGACTCATTTGATTAAAATACACTCATGACTTTCTTTTTCCCTTTCTTTTCTTTCCTCCCTTCCGCCCCCCCTCGCAGCCAGGCCATGAGCTGGGAAAAGATACCTTAGAATCGATCCAGAACTTTTTTTTCTCTTTTTTCTTTTCTTTGGGTCCTTCCCCCTCCTGCTCCCTGTAAGTATTTGTTGTGTCTCCTTCTGGGCTAAAGGAAAGGAAAGGAAAGGGGGTGTTCTGTTTCCTTTCCCCCCCCCTTTTTTTCTCCTAGGATTCCTCTACAACCACCCGAGTCAAGTATGTGGTGTTTGGCGCGGGAGTTTGGGCTGGGTTTTTTTCTTTTTTTCTCCCCCTTTCTCTTTCTTCTCGTTTTTTTCCAAGCATGGGATGGATACTATTGATTGTTAATTTTAATGGATCCGTTCTTACTAAGCCTTTGAACATGGACCCCTTTTTTTTTTTTTCCTTTTTTTCTTTCGGTTTCCCACCCCTGGGGGTTGACCCAGTTTGTCCTTCCCTAGGTGGAGTTAAGTCATCTTAATCTTTTTTCTCCCTTCCCCCTCTTTTTTTTTTCTTTCCTGGCCTTCCCCCCCACCTCCATCTCAAGGACCTCCCTCGATGCACCCAAGAAAAGGCACGGGGTCTCCACCTTCTCCTTTTCTTCCTTTTTTTTCCTTTCCCTTTTTCCCCCCCCTTTTTTTCCTTGGCTGGTCCTGCCCCAAGGGCATTACTAATGCACCAAGCAAGCGTTTTCAATGATTATGTCCTTTTTCCCCCCCCTTTTTTTCTTTTCCCCCTTTTTACCCTGAGCATCAATCAAATGTTCAGGGAATACTTTAAAGACTTAACTGCTAAATGGTCCTTTTTTTTTTCCCTTCTCTCTTTTTTCTTTCCCCCCCGATGGCCTTACGATGGATAAAAAACAAAGTTCCACATATAAAGGAGTGTACCGCTCCTTCCCCTCCTTTCCCTCCTTTTTTTTCCTCACCATCGATTAAACCCAAAAAGGGTGTACACTTAGGAACTTAACACAAATCCCCCCTTCTTTCCCACATACCCTTTTTTCTCTTGTATTGTTTCTAGGAATAAACAATAGAGGGAACCCGTATTAGCTATTCCTTTCCCCCCCCGTGTCTACTCCCCCCTGTACTTGTATCTGCGGTTTGTTGGACACGTAGGAACCATTGCACCTGGATTCAACACAGGTTTTTTTTCCTTCCCTTTTCTTTTTTTTTTTACTGGCTGCTGATGCCGGATAACATAACACAACCCGTGCAGTTTTCATCCGTTGGGTTTCAGGGTTCCCCCCCCTCTCCCCTTCCCCTTTTTTTTTTCCTTTTTTCTCTTTTCTTTCCTACCCTTGCCGAGGGGGTTGTAATAGATAATACGGCCGCTGAGGGTGTAGGTCGAGGACATTCCAGTCCCTTCTCTCCTTTTTTTCCCTTTTTCCCTCCTCCCTTTTTTTGCCGTGCCAAGGCACACCCTTTGGGTTATCGCTTGTGGAGGTAGGCCAAGGCAATCTGGAATAATTGTGTCTTTCTTTTCCTTTTTCTTTCCTTTTGTTTTTTTCTCCCCTCGTACGGCCATCGGGTGGATAGATAAACTGAGGATTCACAGGGAAGTAATGTGAAACTAGCCATTTATCTGCCCTTTCCTCTTTTCTTCCTGTCCCCCTCCCCCCCTCTGTCATCCAGCTAGCACTATGATGTGGATGTCTATCATGTCAATGAAGAAGTGTGCATTCATAAATTCTTTTTTTTTTTCCCTCTCCCCTTTCTTCTCTTTCCCCCCCTTCGTTTTTCCCCTCCCAGACTGTAATGACACTAAGTGATACACATGCCGGAAAGGGTTTGAGGTAGTGTAGACCCTTTTCCTTTTTCCCCTTCCCCGTTTTCCCTCCCTCCCTTCCTTTTTCCCGAATGAAGGAGGACTGGAATCCACATAGGGAAGGACACGTTTTCTTTGTGGTCAACCCCCGGGTGCACCCAGGCCCTACTTCCTTTTTTTCTTCCCCTTTCCTTCCCCCCTCACCCCTTTCCACTATCCCAAGAGGTATCCCAATCCATGCATTTGAAAATCATCCATCACTCCTTGAAACAATCCTTTCCCCCCCCTTTTCCTTTCCTTTTTTCTTCTCTGTTCTTTTCTTCCCTGTGGGTGGCGAGATGAGGGCCGGGCAACAGCTGAAAAAGTAACTCAACGTCAAATGGAACGTAGGATTTACCCTCCCTTTTTTTTTTTTTTCTTCTTTTCCCCTCCCCCCCCCTCCCTTTCCTTCCCCCTTCTGCCAGGTGCCTTCGTACCACCAGAATATGACGTCTTGACATATTCTGGAATCGGCTTTTTTTTTTTTTTTCCCTTTCCCCCGCTTCCCCCCCCCCTCGTTCCCCCGAGTCTCCCACCCTCAACGAATTTCATTCAATTGAGTGAAATTGGAATCAAATGGGGGAGTCTCCCTTCCCTTGATTTTCTCCCTTCTTCTTTCGCCTTTCTGTACGTACAATCCCTCTGCAGTTGTCAATCCAATTCGGCTACCACCCTGCATCCTTGGAAAATATTTTTTCTTTTTCTTCCCCCCCCCCCCCCCCCCTTCTCCCCCCTTTCTCCCTTTTTTTTTTCCTGACCAGTCTGTCATAGTGGAATAGCGGTTAAGGGTTTAGCTTGGTGACACCCAGTGGAAGCCTGGTCCCCCCTCCTTTCCCCCCCCCTTCCCCCCTTTCTCCTCTTGGGTTTTTGTTTCTTTTTGGGTTGATTGAGAAAGTAACATGTCAATCCTTGTCTTCCCCCTTTTTTCCCCTTCTTCTTCTTTTTTCCTCCCCCCCGTTTCCCCACAATTTTCACTTTGTGGGGGTTGGAGATAAATGGGTCGGCCTCTTTTTTTCCTCTTTTCCCCCCCCCTTTTTCCTTTCCCGGGGTCTATACATCTCGTGGAGCAGATGGGGATCCAGAATTCAAGTTCGTCGAGCAGGTGTTTTCCTTCTCTTTTTTTTTCCCTCTCCCCCCCCCTTCCTTTCTTCCTCGCATTTCCCTGAGACCCTTTGGAAACTTCCACTTTCATGGAGGATGAGGGCATACTTTTTTTTCCCCCCCCCCTCCTCCTTCTTCCTTTCCCTTCACTATTTGCCGGGCCAAGCTACCTTCAGACCAACTGTTAAAATATTCCTCCGTCTTTTTCCCCCCCCTTCCCCCCTTTTTTCCACTTTTTTTCCGTCTTTTTCTTCTTCTTTGTAGAAAGCAAAGTGGCAACGAGTTTGGAGGAAACCAGGGGAACAAGTTGCAGGCACCCTCTTCCTTTTTTTCCCCCCCCTTCTTCCCCTTCCTTTCTTTTGTCCTCCCCTAATGCAGCATTCATTCTAACATTGTTCAAGAGATCCCCATACTCATCTAAAAATGTGTGACGAAGGCGATTCTTTCCCCTTCCCTCCCCTTACCTTTCCACCCTTTCCAAAACACATCTAATTTACAAATGAGAAGGGATTAAAGATATGCTCATCTTTTTTTCCCATTTCTCTCCTTTTCCCTTTCCTTCCCCCCCCCCCTGCTTCTGGCTGTCCAACAAGAGCTGTTATAATGTAAGTAAACTGACACTGCATCATTCATTGCCATCTGGCTTTTTTCCTTTTTTTTCCCCCCCCCCCCGGGATGGCAAATGTGGATTGATTGCAGGTCAGTTTCTTTTTTTTTTCTTCTTCCTCTTCAGTGCCCCGCTGAACTTTGCGACAGCTGGCTGGGACGGCTCAAACCACAGCTTTTTTTTTTTTTTCCCCTTTCCCCCCCCCCTTTCCTTTTTCTTACGTCTGTGGTTTGAGGTTGCAAATCTGTTACGTGCTTGCATTTTCACAGGATATTCACACGTCTGACTCTTTTTCTTTCCTTCCTTTCTTTCTGTGGATCCTCTGAACAAAGGTATGAATGCTGGCATTCTATGTAGGAACACAATGATGCTTCTCCTTTCCCCCTTTTTTTTCTTTTTTCTTTTCACCTTTCTAACTTCCACATTGCTGCCAAAACTTCCCTTGTGCTCCAAATAGTTGGCCACGCTTTATACACATTCATCAATCTCCCCTTTTTCCCCTTTTTTTCCCTCCCCCCGTCCTTTCCCCCCCCTTTGGTGAGCGGGAACTCCTTGAGTTATCGTCGGGAATTTGATAGGAGGATTCTTTTAAGGGTTTTTCCTTCCCACTCCTGGGCCTAGCATGATAATGGGCGGATAGGGATGGGTGGATGGAAATGGTTTTTTTTTTTTTTCCTCCCTTTCGTTTCCTTTTCCCTTTCCCCCCCCCCTTTCTTGACAGTGAGTTTCATTTGGTCTCATGAATTAGATTAATAATCAATGTTTTTGTCAGTCCTTTTCCCCCCCTCCTCTTCCTTTCCCCCCTGTCCCCCGTTGCCTTCTTTTTTACGGACTCTTGAGGGGGGGATGGAGACAACAGCTGCTTTTTCTCTTTTTTTTTCTTTTTTCCCCCCCCTTCTGTCGGACCGGCATTTGAAAATACTGCAAGGTCCATTTATTCCATCGTTTCAAGAGTGTGATCTTGAATTTCTTTTTTTTTTTTCCCTCTTTTTTCTTCCCCAAGTTGTATTCCCGTGCCTTCTTTGTGCAGGTCATCTTCACAAACTTTGTATTTGCATGGCAGATAATCAAGGATTTCTTTTTTTTCCCCTTTTCTTTCCCCCTTTCTTCTCTTCTTCCCACACAGGCCTTCACGAACAACTCCCTCAAAACCGTGGCAAGATTGTAAAAAAATGTCATCCCTTTTTTTTTTCTTTCCCTCTTGTTTTTCATAGTGTTTTTATTAGGGATAGCTAGGGTGAGTTTTGTTGTAATCGGATGATTCATGTTCCTTTGTGTTGTCAGTTGCAGCCCACGACACAACTCAACAATTCAGGATCCTCTTTTTTCTTCCCTCTTTCTTCCTTCTCCTTCCCCCTTTTTTCATTGTGTGCAGGAGGAGGATATTAACGGGTGAAAAACTTTCACACTGCAGGGCGTTCCCTTTTTTTCTTTTTTTGTTCCCCCTTTTTATTCGTTATCCAGCATTGGCAAGCACCCTAAGGCCATCTTTTTTTCTTTTTCTTTTTCCCTCCTTTTTTTCCCTAAAAAAAAAGTCACACTGCCTATCCTTGCATATCCAGAGGGATGGATAGCTCTGGACTACCTCCCCCCTTTCCCCTTTTTTTTTTTTTTTTTTCCCCCCCTCCCTTCCCCCCCCTTTTTTCCGTGAGTTTGACTTTTTAGTGTGCCCGGCTCCATGAATATCTTCCATGGTTAGCACTCTTTTTTTTTTTTTTTCCCTTTTTTTTTCTTTTTTTTTTCCTCTTTTTTCCACGGGGAGAGAGGGAGGGTTTAAAGATGGATTGGGATACTAGTGATAGTTTTACCTTTTTTTTTCTTCCCCTTCCCTCTTTTTTATTGTTTTTATGGGTTAGGGCTGGTTGGCCAACCGGGGGGTTGGACCCGTGTTCCTTTTTCTTTTTTTTATTTTTTTTTTTTTTTTTTCCCCCTCGCCTCAAAACTGAATTTCCCAAGAAAGATAGATATCTGCTACCCCTCATTTTTTTCCCCCTTTTCCTTTCTCCCTTCTTTGTTTTTTCATTTACAAGCTGGAGACGAATTGGAATAGAGCCTGCCCGGTTAGGGATCTTGAATTTTTTTATTTTCCCTTTCCTTCTTTTCCCCCCCCCCCCCTTTCTCCGGACATCAACACATCATTAGTTCTATCTGGATGACATTCTTGGTTTAGGCTGGACAGCTTCTCCCTTTCTTTCCCCCCTCTCCTCCCTTTTTTCCCCCCCCCTCCTCCACATGCGGAAGTTCACTATTACTTTCCCGGTGAAATAACACTCAGTGATAGCTATTACTTTTTTTTCTTCTGCTTTCCCCTTTCTTTCGTCTCTCCCGTCTGTTCCGTTGGTTTGCGAAACTTCTAAAAGTGTGTTCATACCCCCCCACCTTCCCCCCCCCTTTCCCACCCCCCCCCCCTCGTTTCTGTTTTTTTTTCAGCCTTCACATATTTGCTAAAAAGGCCTCACTGACCAAAACTCTGGGCCCTTGTCCCTTTTTCCCTTCCTTTTTTTTCTTCGTCTATCTAGTCCCAACCCCCTACGGGGGCAAGGTTTAGGGATAAAAACGAGTCAACACCTTTTTTCTTCCCCCCTTCTTTTTTCCCTTTTCCCCTTCCCCCCTTGCTTTCCCCCTTTGCCACGGGTTTGTGTATGTATCCGGCAG
>Ga0179593_1634552_pt1 | contig 13480 bp, 12 predicted proteins | sample CZODoug2_1_08_16_FD_185931 | JGI IMG/M metagenome (GOLD analysis project Ga0179593, IMG submission 185931) | Vadose zone soil fungal communities from Angelo Coast Range Reserve, California, USA - CZODoug2_1_08_16fungal (PacBio error correction) | ecosystem: Environmental > Terrestrial > Soil >... | reverse complement strand
TCTGACTTGTTTTTGCTTTTCGACCTCGACGAACCGCAGTCTCCATATCTTATCTTCCGGTTCACGACGTTCTATCCTACGTCCAGAATAGAACTCTTTTCAGCTTCCCCCTCCTAGACTTTTTTTTCACACGGAGCAGTGACGATAGAAAGAGGTTCCCCCCCCTTTTGGGATGCTCTAGACGTGGACGGTTCGCCTTCTTTCTACAGGGACACGGTCAGGCACTGTAGTGTTGAAGCTCACCCCCTTACCCTCTCCTCCCCCTTCCCCTGAAAGCCCTCCCCTGTACGTGGGCCGTGAGAGATATCTTCCTAGATTTGCGTGCCTCTTGTTTTTTCTGTCCATACCCAGTCTTTTCCCTGAATAATGGTTGAAAAAGGAGTGAATCTCGGATCTCTATTTTGCGCTAAGTGCAGCTTCTGGAGACCCCCTTTTTTCTTAGTAGTTATTCCCCTCAACCCCCCCTCCCCCTTCACGCCTCATGAGAACCGCACTACCAGCGCTTATAGCGTTGTCCTCTCTCTCTCCCTTCGAGCGTCTTGGCCCATCGACGTTTTTCATACGTCAACGCTTTTCCCGCCGCCGTAGTACCTAGGAGAGATGGACGGACTCTCTCGTTTTCTCTCCGGTCCTTTCCTCCTCGCTCGCTGTGCAACTACGAGACGTTTTCCTCCTCTCTCTACTCCTCATCGTTGTTTGGTTGTTGATCTTTTCTTTTTTTTTGGCTGAACGCGCTCGTAGTTGTTGACCAGCTAGTTTTATTTTTGCGGAGTAGGCCGCTCTGCTAGTCCCCTTTGACGCTCTCCTCTCCCTTCCTTCGTTCCTTGCGCGGAGGCGCCGGATAGCGAAACCCACCTTGCCTCGAGGGGCCCTCAGTCTCTCGAGGTCGTGCTGCCTCTAGCCGATGCTTCCCCTTTAGCTTTTTACAGAGCCTCGAACCGTCGGGGTTTAGAGATCAGAGAGTTGCGTTGCGCTCTTTTTAAGTTCCCCCCCCCCCGCGGAGCCCAGCCCCTTGAGCCCTCGCCTGCGAAGGCGACCTACTTCCGGACACGATAACCCGTTGTCGCCCCCGCTTCCCCATGGTGATTTCCCCTCCCCGCAGAACACGAAGCTCAAGCCCTGAGCCCCCAGTCATGATTTTTTTTTGTCGACCATTTTTCAGCGTTCGTTTTTTTTTTCCTGTGTCTGCTTCTCAACCAAGCGAATCCCTTCCCTCGTCCTCCCTATAGACCCTCTCTTCGAACCGTCCGTCATCTTCTCCTCCCCCCCACCCCCCCCCCCCCCCCGCTTCCTTTCCCTCTTTGTCGTGAGTTTCAGAAGGAAATCCCATAGTCATCTTCCTCTTCCGCAGTTCCCCCTTCCCCGAGGCGAGCCCGGTCGTAGGAGGAAGAAAGGGCGACCTTTCCCCCTTGCAGAGGTCGCCTTTTTTTTCGAGTCGGTCTCCTCCGGTCCACGCGCCCCCCACATTTTTCTCCTCGGAAAAAGCCACCTCCTCGCGGTCGGACACCGTTTCCGACGCGCCCCGGTATGTCCTCTTTTGTCCCCCCCCCGTCCTGTGTCACCCTATCGAGAAGAGAGGCCTCCTTTTTGGCTATCCTCTTCGTCCTCGCGCCCCGGATCGACGGCTTAGCGCCGCTAAGAGTACGAGAACGCCTTTTCCCCGTCTTTTCCTGGCGAAGATCGTTTCCTTTTCTTTCCTTTCTATCGCCCTATTGGCTTTCTTCCCGTGTGCCTGGCACTCGTCCTATCCTGCTCCTCCAAGGGAGACTCTTTTCCTCGCATCGCTCGGGTTCCAGAGGGTCTTTCGTTTTGCCGGCGGTCCTTTTACGACAGCAGTCGAGCCCATTTAGTTTTTGTACTGCCCCCCCCCCCCCTCTGATACATCCTCCTCTCTCGTGAGGACCCTGCCGACCCCCTTCTCCTGCGACGGTTTTGTGGCATGCAGAACAATGCCGTGTTGACAAGATCAGATGGGCCGCTGCCTCGGTCGAGCTTCGATGAGACACGTTTCCCTCAGTTTCCTCTCTTAGATCTCACGTCCGCCCGCCCTTAGTCTTCCGTTTACTGAGGACTAGGATCCAGTGCGAGTCCTCCTCTCTCTCACTTACGACTCTTGGTAGCCACCACGGTCCCATCCCGTCCTCCTCTACTGTAGAACGACCGAGGCTTCAAGGCCCCCTTGATTTTCGTCGCCGGCCTCGTCAGCTCCGGGTTTTTGTCCTGACTCCACATCCCTGATCATGTCCTCGTTGCGATTTTATGAGGTGAAATAGGTACCTCTTTTCTGACTCCTCTAAGTGCCTGAGGCCTCGCTTCGCCCTGAATTTCTCTTCGAGACTTTTTTTTTTTTTGACCATGAAGAATATTGAGATAGCCCCCCCCGAGGTGCTTGTTCTAGTCGTCCTCTGAGAGCGCCCCTTTCATCCGGCCGAGGTGGGAACTCTTAGTCATTCTTTTTTTCTGCTTCGTGAGCTTTTTTTTTTCGAAGCGTTTCTTACTTAGATTCGCGAGAGAGGCTGCCATGCCTTCTTTGTCCGATGGTCGTGAATGTTGCCTTTGCCTTCCTCTCTAGTTGCTTCTGTTTTTTCCGTGTGATCCCTTCCTTCCCCCCCTTCCGACTCTCGCCTCCCCCAAAAAAAGAGGGGAGTTTGCTGACCCCTTTTTTCCACAACCTTTGTGAATCGCCGCGGAAAGACACTCGGGTCACATTTTCCCCCCCCTTGTAGGCGCGAGCGCTCCGCGGTGTCTTCTTACTCCAGGTTTCCCTCAGCTTGCGCGCTGATAGGAGGAGTTTTGTCCCCACCTCCTCTCCCTTTTTGAAAGACCCCTTCCCTCAGTCGTAGTTGCAGGCGATGCGCTCCCGAGCCCACGTTTCTTTTTCGGTATCCACTGTCGTCCTCTTGTCTTGGGGCTCCTCGGCGTCGGCGAGTGAGGTCCCCAGGACTCTTCCGCCCTTTGCCTCTCGAGCTCTCTCTCGGTTTTTTTTTTGCCTCTTCCGGAAGAAGTCTTTCCTTCCCCCGCTGTGTTAGAATAAGAGTTCCGGTATCCCCCCCCCCTTCCTGTTTCTACCGCACCGTCGGAGTCGGGGGTACGTTTCCTTCGCAGATTCTTTGCCTGGCCGCCTTGTCAGCCCTAAGTCCCCAGGGCCTCCATCCCCTCCCAGTGTTTCCGGTTTGTCTCCCCTTACCGGCCTCCCTCCCGCCGGATTTCCCCCCCCATTTTTTTTGACTGAACCCCTCTCTTCCCCCCCCACTTTTTTTTTTTGTGAGTGAGGATGGGTCTTTTCTCTCTGCAATTTTTTCCGTCTTTTTACCTGATATCAGTTCTGCGCCTCCCCCGGCTCCTCCCCTTAGGGTCGACACAACGGTTGCTACGGACGATTTCAGGCTAGCTTCATTAATGAGCTGACGCGTGACCACAGTGAAGCCAGGCCATGGTCCTCCGTACGATTTGTTGCCAGATCTCCACGTTTGCAGTCTGCGCGGCTCCTTCGTCGATATATACTCTAGAGAGATAGTCTCGCTCCCGGACTTTTTTTTCTCCGGGAAGATCACTAAAGAAGCCGTATTTAGCCCTCCCCCCTCTGACTCCCTGCTCGACTAGGTCCCGCGATTGCCAATATTTGTCGGTAAAGAACCCCCTTCCTCCACGTGTCGATTCCTTTCCTGCGAGCACGTTAGACTACGAGTTTGACAGCTTTTTAGTGTAGTTGAACCACGGATCACCCCGTTAGCTCCTGCCCCCACACTTTCCCTTGAGATTACGAAGTGCCTTCCCTCGCCGCGTGTTCTTTCCCCCTTGCCCTTCCCCACTTCGATTTTTTTTTTCATTTTTCTTTCTCTTCTTTCCTCGTGCTATCAACACTAGTCGACATAACCCCACTCGATTTTCCGTCCAGTTCTTCTGACCTCGACCCGCTCGCGTCGCGGACTTTGCAGATCACCGAAGCCCCCCTCATTCGATCAGTGAGACCCCTTTCCTTAGACCTTTATTCCCTTTTTTTGTGACTTTGAAGAAGAAGGCCCACCCTCAGGTCTTATGGGCGGCCGATAGGCTAGTTTTGTCGTTGACGCCCGGTTTCCCCCGAGTCTTTTTGAGAGTCGGCAAACCTGTACGATGCCCCCCATCAATTTCCGTCTAGAAGGACAATGGGTCTCGCTCCTCTTCTAGAAGTTGAGGCCTAAGCGAGAAAGCCCACGAACCGGCCTCGCCAACTCCCTGCTTCTTTCCTTCGCGTCGCCCAAACTTACGCTCTCCGCGTTACAGTTCCCCTCCCCTCACGCCCCTCCTGATACTTTTTTCTTTCGAGGGGTGGGGGTTGGATGTTCTGATCCTCCTCTTCCGGTTGACCCCATTTGCAGAGGGAGATATGAAAGCTCTGGTACCGTCACGCAGCGTCGAAGAACGAGAACTCCCGGTTTCCTCTCCTTCCCTTGCGCGTTAGACGAAGACGCCCGTTTGACAGAATCCTTTGAGTTTCTTTCTCCGGGCTAGAAAGAATTTTTATGCGCACGGCTGCAGGACACGCGGGAAGTTGACTACCAGTTCCTCCCCCGGGAGCTTATTTCCTCCATTTCAGACGTTCGGAATTTTTCACAGATCCTTTAGAGTACGTACCACATCCTGCCTAGACTTTTTCTCCGCGGCCCCTTTCACCTTTGATATTTTTGACCCCGCCGTAGTACCTCTTTTCCTGCCTCTTCCAACTCATGCAGCCCCTTCAGGCTGCTCTTTGCTCGCCCTCACTCTCCTTTCACCCCAAGTCTTCTTCATTTCCCGACCTCGATATATTCGTTTTTTCCCTGAGCTATAGTCGCGTTATCGCTATCCTTTCTTCTTTTCCACCACCCGGACTAGGACCTAGCTGCGCCGGTGGCAGCCGCCAAATTCTCTCTCCCCCCCTCGGCTCCTTTCGATTCTTCTAGGCCAATCCTCTTCCTGGCTAGTCTTCCTTTCCCCTCTTCACTTATGATGAGTCGAGCTGACTTCCAGTTCCCAAGTCATCCTTGCGGGCCCCACCGGTGACCGGGGGGTGGTGGGGTTTTTGTGTGGGGTTTTCTTCTTCCCCCCCGAGTGCTTTTTATGTGCGCTTGTTTGTTTCTCCGGTTTTATGCTGCAAAAGCATTGTTCTTCTTGGACGAGAGCACCGCTTCTTTCCATCCTGCAGGGCTGCGGTCGTTTGAGTTTTTTCGTCCAGACCGCGCCTCGGTGTCGTCGCGATTCCTTCCCTTGCTTGACCTCTGTTGTAGACCACCGCGTGAGCGCCGCGCGGCGTTTTTTTTACGCCTTCCGTTTTACACGGGTTAGAGCATTTTTCGGTTCTTTGAAGCTGTCGTTCCCCCTTTCCCGCACAACATTTAGGAGACAGCGACCCAATCCCCCTGACTACCCTATTCCTTTTTTTCCTGCTCCGAGGATCATAGAAGAGCTGGACATTTGCTCCCCTCTTCCTGAGCGCCCCACCCAGGCGCTTTTTTTCCTTTTTCGCTATCCCCCCCCCCCCTTTCCCCCCCCCCCCCATGTGCCTTTTTCTTTCGCTACATGCTATGCGCTCCCGGATTCGAGTCCTCTCTCCCCAATGTCTCTGCCGCCGTTTTTCCTTACCTTCCCGACCTCTAGGGTTCGATCAGAGACTCGCCAGCATCGAACTCCCCCGAGCTTCCTCCCTTCTCCGCTGGTGACGCTCCCTTTCTTCCCCGCCAGCCCGGTTCGACGCGAGTTCGTCTGGGCGCCCCTTTTCTCGTCTTTCCCTGATCTCCAGACTCTTCCTTTCGTTGCCACCTAGACGGTGCGTACATTCCAACGCACACCAACCGAATATCTCTCTTTTTTTTATTTTTATCCTCTTTGCGTCTAGATTCGGGGAGCTTGCGGGACCGTCAAAAGCTAGTATTTTGAACAGCGCGCTTCCCCGGTTTCCCCCCCCAACTCAGTTTTTGTCTCCTTTCCTCTTGCGCCCTCGCTCGCCCCAGCTAGCCGCCCAGTCGGCCCCGCCCTTTTAGCTTTGTATTATTCGACACCTCCGTCGATGAGCGAACGACCCGTGTTGACTCGATTCCGACGCGAACACGATATCTCTACACTTTCCTGCTTCTGAGCTCGGAGTCTTTTCCGGCTCCTCTCGTGTTTTTTCTCGACCCGCTAGTTTCCCTTCTTCCCGATCAAGCGTTTTTTTCCCGAGCAAGATAACCCGGGATCAGTCTGCTCCTCCCCCTTCTTGGGCGATAGCCAAAGGAAGCCCATATCTCTCGTTGGGCGACCCTCTCCTTTCGTCAGTTTTTTGTTTTTTGCGCGCGAAGGTTAGCGTATCTTGCACCGCCTGTTCCCCGGGCAGAAATTACCTTTTTTTCTCCGTCTCCCCCGTCCTCCTATCTTTCTCCCCGCACGCGCGACCAAGCGGTTCGACCCCCCTCCCCCCTTTTTTCAGGTCACGCGTTCTTTTTGCAGGACGACCCCGAGGTTGGGACGCTAGTGACGTCCTGCTCTTTTCCGGCCCCTTTCCCCTCGTTTTCAAGCTTTCTTTTCTGTCGCATTTCCCAGCCTCCTTCGACAAGAGGGTTGACTAGTTTCTCGGGACCCGCGCTTCACTACTCCCCGCCGCACGCCAGCCACAGTGGCCGCGCGCCCCTGCAGGAACGAGCATGGTCTTTCCCCCTAGCAAGCGTTCTCTGAGAGCTTTTTCCCTTGGCCCGTTGAGTCGGCAATAGAGGCGGTTCGCGCCAGCGTTTTTACATCCGTGCTCCTTTTTTCTGATCCGAGGCCGTTGTGCATCGTCCGCACAGGTTGTCTCCAGGCTCCGATTTTTCGTTGCAATCCGCTCCTGTCTTTACCGTGCAATTTTTTTCCCCCTCGTGTTGCCTGGTTTCTTCGAAGAAGACTCTGAGCGCGAAGCTATGATGGACTTCCTCTTCTCGCTTTTTTTCCCTGCATGTTTGGCCGGCTGGGTTTCGTACGATGGTGCGAGGGCGTCTTCCTCCTCTCCCAGCCTTTCTCTCCAGCTGCAGCGTCAGCCCCAGCGCGTCCTCTCCCTGCGACTAGACGTCTTTTGAATAGTTCCTTGCGCTTCCTTGCCGACCAGCGTGGCCTTGTCCTAGAGTTCGCCTTCCTGCGAGCACCCTCCTCGATCAGGTTCCTAGAGCATTTTCCCCTTCAGAACCTTCTTCTGCACTCTCTTCGAGTCGTTAGCGGAGACGGCCTGCAGGCGACTCCCGCCTTTCCCCCCCTCTTATTCCTATTTTTCTTCTGCAGTGCCCCTTTAGCCTTATAGCCATGTACAGACTGCCTCGAACGTCCTGCCGTCGAGAAGGCGGTCCGGCCGAACGACGCCTGTCATCTCTGCCGTTTTGTGCCGTGTCGTTAGCAAAAGCTCGATCTGCTCTTGGCGCTGGCCTGGTTTCGTTATGGTCTCCTTTTGGCAGCCCCTCGAAGCGGCTCGATTCCCTTCCTTTCGCAGCCCTCTTCTTTTTTACTGTCGCTGAGGACCGTCCCAGGTTTCCGAGAGAATGAAATCGTGTTTTCTTCGCCCCCGAGCTTCCCTCCCTTCAGCCCTTTGCCTTCTTGTGGACCTCTTTTTCGTAGTCTCAACCACAATATTTTAGCGCTCTGCTGCGTCTGGCCTCCGGCGTCTCATCCCCCCCCCCTTAGATGGGCGATTTATTCCACTGAGCTTCTTGCGTACCTCCCCCCCGATAGAGAGGTGCAAGCGTAGTTTTGGGTCTTCTTTCAGTCGTTTCCCGTGTGCTTCCGCTGGCCCTTCGGTTTCTGAGCCTCCTAAAACCCCTCGCGTATGATGCTCTCCGATGTCACGTCTGGAACACTTCTCTCTTCGTTTTCAGCTCCTAAGGCAAAACCTTCTTTTTAGCCCCTTAAAAGTGGTTGCGATCTTTCTGGTGACGGTTTTTTCTCTACCCGGCCTTTTACTCAGAGATTTAGAGAAGTTTTTTGCTTCCGTGTGGCTGTCTGTTAAGCGTAACGGCTCTGCAGTACGTTCCTTTTCTTGCCCCTACTTCCGTGATTCCAGTAGATATAGACGTCCTTACAAGCGGTTGCCCTAGTTTTTTCTTTTTGGAGTGTTTCGTCAGTAACGATGACAGTTGACCGAGCTATCTCCCCCGCATATTTTTTTAGCAATTACTAGAGAAGGGGAACCTCTCCAGCTCCCCGTGGGCCCTCCAGAATCTTCATCCCCTCGAAGTTTGCTTTTTTCCTCCAACGCCCCTTCTTGTGCATTTGGCCCTTTTGCGGCGAAGTCACTCTATCCGGCTTCTGCCTTAATCAAGAAAGTCCCCCTGATCCCATAAGAGCGGTTTGCGCCTCGAGCAAGCGGCTTAGACGCAGAACCTTTCTTTCGCTAGATGTTTTCTCCCCCCCCCCCCAATCATATTTAATAATAAGCTTTTTGTTTTTGGAGTTCGTTTTTAGTTCACACGAGAGCAGCCTTAGTTTAGTGGTTCCGTCACAACCCCGTATTAAGTCCTCAAACCCTTATGTGGTCTTTATTGAAGGATACTTCGATTCGGCCGATCAGTCCTGGAGAGTTTCTCAGTAGACAGGCAGCAGCCCAAGTTTTCTGTCCTCCGGCCAGCCCTTGAGATTTTCGCCTGTTCAGTTCTTCAGCCCTTCCTGACCCAGAGGGTGAAGATGACCCTTCTTCCCCTTCATTTTCTCCTTGTTATCCCCTCGCTGACGGATCTGCTCTTCTCCCTGCCAATTCTCCCATTCGTCTGAGACGGACCCACTCCCTCGACACTCGTTCGCCCCCGGCACCCCCGCTGAATTCTCTCCCCCCTACCTAGACGGGCTGCCTCGAGCAGGATGGTTTCGTCCTTCCATTTTTCTTCACTTGCCTTTCGTGTCTTACTTGCGCAGCTTCACAGCCACACCTTGCGCGTTCTCTAACCCTTTCGGAGACTTATCCCCTTGCCTCCCCTCCCCGCCCTAAAAGATGCACGTGCTTTCCCCTGAGCGCCCGAGACTTTACCGCTCTCTTTGAACTCCTTCGCGCCAATTGAAGTTCCTGTCGCGGCCCTTCGGAGAGGACAGTCTTGCTCCCGTCCGTTCCCGAATCACCACTCCTTCTGCTTCGCCAGCCTATTCCGTTTTTCCCGATCGCGTTTTGCGTATGTACACATCCCATGTGCGCGCCAGCGACGGTCATTTTCCGCCCTCGGGCCATCCTCCTTCACGACGACCCCGAGATGGTGGGTTGGTGATATCCATTTATCCCACTCATCGCCGGGTCTGCGTGCGGACTCCCCGAGGTTCCCTCCGACCCACACGTCCTTTTATACTGCCTCCCTTTGGACTTTCCCAAACACATACAACTTTGCAGTAGCTGGGAGCTGCGCCTCCCGCCCTCATTGGCTCCTCTTTTTTTTTGAATGCAAGCCAGACACTCCCTGCCCCCAAGAAGGATACCATTCTTCTTCTCTTCCGAGCAACCCGACCACGAGAAAACAGGCCGTGACTTAACCCTGGAAGTTCTCCTCTTACCGCTCCAGAGCCATTTTTCTTTAGCTCATCGTGTGCCTGGAACCTCTTCGAGGTGAGATACTGAAAGCCTTGCTCGCCCCCCCCCCTCCCTTGAGAACGCGCCCCGACGTCTTTGCCTTAAGTAAGTCTTGCTTCCTTTCTCAGGTCTCCTTTCGAGGGAGGGTTGAGAGAATAGACGCTCTGAACCCACTTCCCCGCTGAATTTTCCACGGCCTCAGGAGAAGCTGGCTTTTTCGCCACCACCAAAGAGATAGTCAAGTCATTAGGATTGGTTACGGACTCCCTGAAAGAAGTTAGGAATGGAGCATTCGTGTACCCTCTTGACCCTTTCCCGGTGCAAGACCTCTTTTTCACAGGCAAAAGTGTGTTCCCGCTTTCGGTGACGCTAGAGAACCTATTCAGGGATGCGAATTCCATCATGCGCCCTTATGCTTCTGGCATCAAGATGCTCTCCCTCCGCAGTAAACCTTCCCATTAAGCCAAAGGGCCAGAAATCAGCTTTTTCGCTTTCTTCCGATCCTCCGTCCTCGTCTCATAAGGCACTTTTTAGAGCAGTATAAAATGACTTTTCGAAGTCTGTCCCCCCCTTCCTGGCTGGCCGAGCCCCCTGGCGTTCCCGCCGGGAGGGTTAAATTTCTCTGCCAAGCTTTCATCGTGCTCGCTCGTGCACGTTGTGTCGCGTGACTACAATTTTCCTCCTGGGGATTCACAGGTGATTGAGGGTTCCGGATTGAGTAGGGGTGGAGATCGGTTCCTCGGATGATTCCCCGCGTTTTTCTCTTTCCCCATCTCTCCTTTTTTCCGTCTTAGCTTTTTATCAGGTGTCTATGGACTTGTGCCACCCGCTTGTCTCCTAGGACTACTCTTCGTTTTCTTCGCCCTCCGGCCTGAGCCCGACCCCAGCTGAAGCAGGCCGGAAGTGTTTTTACCTTCTTTCAGATTTTGTTTTTGCGCGATTTTTTGGAGAGTTCGGCGTTTTTTCCTTTAGTTAGACCGTCTCCACGTTCAGAATGTCGGCTTCCAGCGGTCGCTGGGTTGAACGTCCTCCGCGCGAAGTTACTCACCTCGTTTTTGCCCTTTTCGCGATTTTCCTCTGCCGAGCTGTCAGATTGTAGGCTTTTGAGGTAATAGGCGAGCAACCTAAAAGTGTCTCGCTTCCTGGGTTTGCCCCGCTCGTGGGCGGCGACCGATTAGAAGGTGCGCTAGCGGTCCATACTGCTTCTTTGGCTCCTCCCGGCTCGAGACTGCCGGAAGTCACGCACGCTCGAAGCTACTTTTCCTCCGCTGCAGTAAAAGAAGATATCTGGTTTACCCGGCTCGTAGAGTCTTTCCTCCCATCGAGGTCTCTGCAAAAGACACCCCTTGTGGGTTCTCCCTCCCCTTCTTGCAGCTCCCCTTTTTTTCCGCCTGACGCTTGCTCGTGTGGCCGTCTGAGCGCCGACTTCCGCCGGCCAGCTGCCAACTACGAGCGCTTTTTTTTTATCCCCTCCCCTTCCTATATATCCTTTTTGTTGTGTTTTTCTCCTCTCTGCGGTTTGTGTACGTTTTTTCCCCCACCCCGTAGGTTGGGCATTTGCGCAGCCGAGCGAATACTTCCGGGCTCAGTGGTCGCTCGCCACCTTCCGGCCGAGGCGCGTTTCTTTCCGCTTTCTTTCTAGACGGACGTTTTGTTTCTTTTTTTATCAGTTCTATGTCCTTTTTGCTGGCAACCTCAGAGATTTTCAAGGTAATTCCTTCTCTGGGTTCTTGAGTTGTGCCGCAAGCTCGAAGCCGGGAGTATTTCCTTTCGTTCTGTCAGCGGTCGAGCTGCCATTTCACCTTGCTCAGTGAGCCCCGTCCTCCATGGGACGAGGTCGAAAATCCTATCTCTCCCCTCGCGACCCTCGGCGATATGATCAGACGCTTTTCTGCTCCCTTTTCCCCCCTTGTCAGGTCGTTTTTTTGAGGTGCGACTTTTCTTCACGACCGGGCCGTACCTGATAGAAAGTTTAGACTTCTCAACAGTCCCACTCCAGATCTTTTCCCCCCCTCCGACGACGCGAAAGCGTTAGAGCGTTCCGCAAGGATTAGTCACGTTTCCCTGCGCCCAAGCGACCCCCCTTCCTTTTGAGCGAGGTAGTAGGTCTACGTATTGACGGTGTGGGCCGGTCCCCCAACGGTGTTGGCCATCGGTCGATGGGACGAAGACGTGGGCCGGTGACGACTGGTGACTCCCTTAGTCCCAAGAGGGTTGCCCGGCTTGAGGACCTCTTAAGCCCATACACTCCTCTTTTCTCCGCCCTTCAGGAAACTTCTTGTGCCGGCTCCCCCGAAAACCTACCGCACCTTTGTGCACGCTTGAGTCCAGGCGAATGGCCAGTCTGCTCCTCTCGACGTCTGTCCCCATGGATCCTTCCCTCCATCCGGCAGATAGGAGGACTAGAGGAAGTTTTCTTCTTTCTTCTCTCTTCTGCGCGATAGCCTCTGGCCCGAATCATGAATCGCCCCCGATTTCGTTCGTCAGAAGTTGTGTCTCGGAGGCGTATCTCGTCTATCCCTTCTCGGGGCCGATGAATGAAGAATTAAGATAGGCTTCCCATCTTTTTGTCATGTCTTTTCCCCCGGAGAAGAAGTGCCAGTCAGAGCCGGGTTCGTCTAGCTCCAGCCGATACGTGAAGGAAGCGATCCCTTTTCTAGACCTCCCCATCTCATGAGGTTTTTTTTCCTCTTTTGGGTGCGTCCTGCGTGCCCCTCCCCCTATGTCCCGGCATCAAGATGCCATCCGTCCTATGTGCCTATTCGCGCCACCCTCGATAGTTGTCGATCTAGAGCTCCCCTCCTGACCCGCCGTTTTTTGCATTTCCTGTCCGTTTGCCGTTCCGGCTGCTGGCTTTTTTCTCGTGAGTCCTAGTTCAGTCTCCTTCCGCTTATGCACTTCCCCCCCCCGGCATCGCATGCACGCCCGTTGCCTCCTCCTCGGCCCCCCGGGGGCGGGGTAGTCCTTTCCCTTCTGAAGCCATTAGTCCCGAGTGTGCGCCTGTGGAACAGCGAACAGCCTCCTGAACGCGTGTCTGAGGGAATTTGTGATTGGCTCGGTGGCCGGGACACACCTAGCTCCCTAGGACGCCCCACCAGTGTTATGCGAGTACTTTCGATATTTTTCGGATCCGTGCTCCTCTCTCAGTAGCACAGCGAGATGAGCTGACTCTTCTCCTGATTCGTCCTCGAACATTTTTCTCCAATGGATCGTTGTAAAAATTCCCCAGTAGTCGATAACCACCACTGTGGTAGGGATATGCGAATTCATAGATCGCCCTTGCCCCGCTTTTAGCTTTTGCCCGGCGGAATTTCTTGAGCGCATTCTCCCCGATATTTTGATAGTTGCGCCCAGATTGATCAGCGTTTGCTTTTACGACTGTTGATCGGGCTGGCCCTCCGTTACCTCCCCCTAAACAGGCCTCCCCCTGTGAGCGCTGTTTCCTCAGTAAGTTCTATCACACGCGTCCGTTGATGAGATGTCTCTGGGCACTCCTTTCCTTGGCTTCCGTAGCGGACGGCGTGTCTCTTTTTTCCTCGAGAGGAATTCCGTTCCCCCATTTGATGAGTCGTGACGAGCCGCTACCCCGTATTCCCCCCCAGTCTTGCCGTTCGCGCGTTACTCTCGAGCACGTCGTCGATACGGAGAGAAGTTCTTCCTGAGTTTTCAAATCTTTTTTTTTTTTTTTTTCTTGAGGTAGTACTTCCTTCTGATCCCCCTTCGCCCCTATGAGACTAGATTTTCAGGAAGTATCATTCCCCTTACCGCTACCTCTGGAGTCTCAGAGACGGAGCAGTTCCCCCCTTTTGAGGTCGACTCCCCCCTTCTGTCCTTGCGTTACGTGGCGGCTCCTCCCCCGCAGTACTTTGCTCGCCGGCCCCTCCTCCCGCTCCCCTGACTTCACCTCAGACGTTTCTTGAGTTTCTCTCGAACCTCCCCTGCCTACTAGACCCTTCGCCGGGGGAGTGGTAC
>Ga0179593_1548446_pt1 | contig 13480 bp, 19 predicted proteins | sample CZODoug2_1_08_16_FD_185931 | JGI IMG/M metagenome (GOLD analysis project Ga0179593, IMG submission 185931) | Vadose zone soil fungal communities from Angelo Coast Range Reserve, California, USA - CZODoug2_1_08_16fungal (PacBio error correction) | ecosystem: Environmental > Terrestrial > Soil >... | reverse complement strand
GCTCTGCTCACTCGCCCCCCCTTTTAATGTACTTCACGACATTCAAGCACCGGTTTTTAGAGGACGGATCGACCAGTTCAAATCCAGCGACGATAGTCTTCCTCTAAATCCCCCTTTGGCCTTTGACCTTTGATGTTTTATTGGCCCGTCATCCTCGTGTGGAATTAACTCGTCCAGGCCATGATTTTTTGGCCCTTGGGTTTAGGTCGCATCAAACCCGCGGCCCCCGCTGCCCGCATTTACGCCTTCCACCCGATCGCGCGCATAGAGAAGTTGGCGAGTTGTCTCGTTTCATTCTTTTTGACTCCAAAACCCACGCATGATTCTACTCGGGAGACTTTTCACTCTCTGCGGTTCTCGCACAGCGGAACTTTGAGCGTTCCTGTACGAAGACTTTGCACTTTTGGCCAGACTCCCTTTTGCCCTCCGAAACCGGTCGACAGGCCCCCAAAGTCTCGGCCCGTGCTCGTTGGATCCCTCCCGTTGATGCCGGGATGGAAAATAAATGCCCTGGTCTCGCAAAGCTCCTTTAATCTCTATCTTCGTCGCCTCTATTTTCCATCGCCTCACGGCAAAATTCTCGCTATGCAACCTTACCGGCTGGGACACCGTTTCCTCTTCCGTCGAGCTTTTTTTTCCTCAGTTAACTAACTATTCCCCGGTTTGCACTTCCTTTGGGTCTTTGACCACAAATTCGTGAGATTGGATAAAATGGATCTTCCGGTGCAATCCGCACCTTTTTTACTATTTTTCCCCGCAGTTTAGAAACCGGTAGGGGACGCGCTGCCCTAGTCGCTTTTTTGTCTTCTTTTTTGCTCCGCCTCACCTCTGCGGGGGTTTTTTTTCCCTCTTCCCCTCCACCCACCAAGACGGGTCCGCCCGTCCTATTGACCTCCCCGCCTTTCACCGCCTCATCTATGCCAGCCGTCCGTGCTCACTTTGATCAGTCATTGATGCCGTTCTCCTTGCTGCTCATCCCCCCGCAGTCGCGAGCCCTCTCCCCATGTCCCTTGGCTGCAGGAACCCTCGCGCTTTTTTGTCTTTCCAAATGGGATTTCCAAAATTTCGCGCCACAGTCAAGCTGGGATTCCCCCCTTAATCGATCCACCGGAGGGTTTGAACCAGCGTAGGATATGATTGGGCGCCAGTTTTTCTCCGCCTTTTTCAACTTTTCCCAACAATTGCGGGCGTGATACGTGGTCCCGGACTTTTCTCGCGGCTCCTGCCGATCCAAGAAAGAGACCTCCTGCACTTTCCGGGCCGTCCCTTGTCTTTCGTCTTTCCCGGAATACGCCAAAAGCATTTTTTTTGCCAATTCGGGTCGGTCTTCATGGTTGGGTCGCTTATACTTGCGTTACTCTTGCTGAGCTTCGCGTCGCCAGGCTTCATCCCCCCTCTCCCAACATGCGATTTTCAAAACTTCAGCGACCAGAGGCTCTCGCTTAATATTTTGATGATGTCAAGCCGCGGCCCAGTGTTCCCTCTTCCCCTCTGACCGCGTGCTTGCCCATGACAAACGAATTCGTGCCGGGTCCGTCCTTCAACCCAAGTCTCTCTTTTTTTTCCTTCCTTCTTTGCTCTAGGGAGGTAGAGGGGTTCAAAGCCACCGTCTCTCCTCTGCAATCCAGTTTCCCGCCGCCTGTTCGATTTGGTTGTTGCGACAGGAGGATCCAAAGCGCGGAGCTTTGCGTTTTGCGCTTTTTCGGACTGTTTCCCCACGTGGCTGACGTTCGGCACTGCCGTTTGACTCTAGTTCTCCTTCATCATCATTTTTTCGTTGTTGTTGTTCGATCGTCCTGGAAAAGCCTCCGGTCACGGCTCCCCCTTTCACAATTCTCTTGAGCTTGCGGCACCAGAGGCACGCACTGGCGCCGCGCGGGAGCGCTTGATCCTTCCACTCCTCGGCGCTGCTCACGTGCGCTGGAATAGAAGATGGACATTGCTGGTGGCTTTTCGCCTTTTTTTTTAAATCCCGGTTTTCGCAAAGCGGGGCGTGCAAAAAGGCTTCGGCCGGGCCTCTTGCTGTGGTCATGTCGTCCGATAAAGAAGGTCCGCGATTATCTTTCCGTTGCCGCGAGCGTCGCCATCGCGCTTCCGCCTTTTGATTCGTTTTCAAATTCGCGCGCATTGGTGGTCGCATTCTCTTTCTACCCCGAGGTTGAGATCGACTTAGGAGACCCCCTCCCCAACCGGACCCGACCCCCTAAAATTTTCCTCATTTTTCCCGTGAAAACAATATACGGTCCAAGAACCTTTTAGATCTCCCTTTCCCCTTTTTTTTTTTCTCCGTTTTTCATCGGATGCGTTTAGCCCCCGCCTTCTACCTATGGCCTTGACGTGAAAAAAACGTAAAGAATTGTTCACGTATCCGCACCCTTGAGAAATCAACTGAGGTCGCCGGACGATCCCTAAGAGTCCCCCAAACTCTTTATTTTTTTTTTTTTTTTTCCTTCCAGCCCCTTACGGCGTTGACGGTGCTTTTTATTGCAGGCGAACTTTGATTACTCCCATTTTCCTGCGTTGCAATAGCCCTCCTTTGTTCTTTAAGAACTCTGTTTTTTTGAACGTTTTTTTGGTATCCCTTTTCCGGATCAAGCGCCCGGAGCGTTTTAACCCCTCTTCCCTGAATGAAAATGATGGCGGCGGATTAAGTAAGAGGCTGAGAGGCCTGTTTCTTTTTTCCCGTGCGTAGGTTGTACGGGCGCCCCAGTAAGTTTGAGTCCTTCTTCTTTTCTGTCCCCCCCTTTTTTGATTCCCGGGGTGTGAGTCACCCACGCTACCCACGGAGCGGACGAGCATCTTTGCTCCTACCCCCTCTAACACGTTTGACCCCAGTATCAAATCGGCCTTTCACCTTTTTTTCTACTCAATTTTATCCCGGTATCTAAGGCATTTGGTTCAAATTTTCCTCCCAACCCCACTTAGGTCAAGTTGCCCCCCTGATGTCCACGCCAGCTCCTCGTTCCCTCTTGTATTTCGGTTTTGACTTTCTCGAGGATTTGCAGTGGCAGCTTCTCCTACTCCTCGGCAGATATAGACGATTCCCGATGCGAGCTGACGACAGTGGAAGTTATTTTCCGGCTTCTTGCATCTCCCAGCAGATTCCTGTTATTTTCATGTCGACTCCCGGCGGAAATGGCGGCCCCGGTTTTGGCCCCTTTTCTAAATTACGCCCTTCCTATCCTGTTCTCTGAAGCCGCGAGCCTCCTTGGAGAAACGACGAGCTCCTGGCTGGGACTAGGGGGCTTGCTTATCGGGAAAACATCGACCCCCCCCCTTTTTCTTCCGTATAGGGTTGATTTCCTCCATGTGAGTCGATTTCGCCAGTTTTACGAGTTTGAGACTTCCCCATATAGAGGACCATCTTTCCTTTTATATTCGCCGCCGCGTCTTCGATCCCCCACCGTTGACCCCAAGGAGACAAGGCCCATCAGATGTCCCATTTATAGAGTATCTCCTTTTTCAACTCAAATCATAGACATAGCAGGCCCCCGAAACAGGTTGACTTTTATTTTAGTTGCTCAGTCAGGGAGGGCGTCAGCTTGATCATCTTCTCCCTCCCTTGTTCAGGTAACATCTTCGACCCTCCGGACTGCCGTTGCACCTCGCCCTTGCGTCGGTTCGAGGGGAGGTTTTATCCGTGCATACTTCCTTTCCGCGATCTTCACATCGCTTTTCCCTTCTCCTGCTATTCTGACTTCAGTCGCTCTGCTTGGACTTTGGATCGCTCTTTCTCCTTCGCTGATGCTGTCGAATACCCGCGAAACCCTTTCATGCCCTTCCCCCATTCAAACTCCCCTATCGCAGAACGGCATCTACTCAGACCGGCGGAGTTTTCGTTCCCTCCGTTCCCCATCGTTCCAAACATCCCCCGTCCATGGCCTTTCCCCTTTTTGCGTTCTACGCAGTGATTCGCACCTGGCTCGGGGAATTGATCATTCTCCTTTCCATCGCCCGTGCCTCCGACCCGGTTTTCAGGCCCCCTCCTTTTCTTCTTGAGTTGCCCGTGCGCTCGCTTCTGGTTTGAAAATTCCCTGCCCCTTTCTCCCCTCCTTCTCATCGTCTCGTCTCTTCCTCCAATCTTGACAGAACGAGCGCCAAGGACAAATTTGCTTTTTTGCCAAAAATCGTTACCCGTCGTCCGCGTTCACCCCGAGTAGAGCAGGCTGTTATTCATCCCCGGGGAACCCCCCGGATTATGGGCCGGGATTATTCTTGCTCCTTTTTCACCCCATTTTTCCTCTAAACGGGAACAATTTGCTCGCAGGTGACAATTAGCAGTGATTCACGTCCTTTTGGGTCCCTTCTCCCTCGGGTAGGGCCCAGCGCCCTAGCGCTTCCTATCCTTTTTTTGTGGGGCCCTCACCCCTCATACACCTCCTTGTGGTTGGAGGGAACATGACCCCATTCTTCCCCGTCTGGGAAGTCCGCAATACGGTACCCCCCTTCGCGACGATTCTAATATAATATTCTTGAAGCCGACGCCCTCCCCTCTTCTTTGCATTGGCTTTTTATCTCTTCCGTTTGTCTTTTCCCCTTTTTGCCACTCCTCTACCGGAAGTCTTTCAAACAATAAGCATGGCTTCGCGCTCAAAATGGGTCTTCCCAAATGGTAGCGTTCCCCAGTACAGTTTTTCGTTCCCGGTCACCTTTTGATGCCATATTCTGTCGTTTTTAAATATCTGAGCTGCTTGCGGCGTCCTCCCCTTCCCCAATCATACCGTTTACCATTCTTGGACGTTGATTTTACAAGTTTCCAGGCAACTCTTCTTTTGAATGCCTTCTTCTCCTCCATACTCGGTCTGAAAATGGCTTTGTTGGTCAGTTAGCCGATATCTTCCCGTAATACGTGAACCCCGTTTTTGTTCTGTGTGTCCTCATGGTTGGGTTTTCAAGCGTGACAGTCGCTTTTTTACGGGCCCCCCGGCTTTCTCGAAGTTTCGCATTAGATGCGAAACCGCCCCCCCTTTATCTCTATTTTTCACCTCCGCGCTTCTTACTAGGTCTGGATGATGGTAACTCCGTCGCTTCCCCCTTCCGAATTTCTGCTTTTCTACAGACTATAGTGCCCGGCGCATCACGGGCTGAATCGTCTTTGGCTTCTTTTTTGATTGTAAGAGGTTTAAACGCCCCGTCGATGACGGTCTTTTTTTACTGGGCGATTTGTTTCTCTAAAGGAGGCGCTAGTGGAATCCCTTCGTGTTGAGATCTCTCTGATGAAGGGTTTCTTGATGACGTTGGAGGAACTTTTCGACTCGTGCCGTCTCTTTTTTTAATTTTTGTTGAGATGTCGTCGGCCCGATCGCGGTCCTGGCGTTGATCGCTTACTTCCCTACCTTCGACGTTCGCACACGCGGGACGCAACCGAGCACGAGCTCGCATTTTCGCGCACCCCACCGACTTTTTTTTCACTCCCCCCTTGAGATGGAAGCCCCTTTTTTACGATGGATCCCTCTTTTCCGACCCCCTCTGCTCGAGCAAAGCGTTTGCGTGGCGCACAAGCCTTAACTTTCGATGGAACTCTTTTTGTCATGTTCTCTTCCCTCCAGGCGACCCCTCTTCGTCCGTTGCCGCGCCCTGATCCCCCTCCGTCCCGAGAAGGCTGATTTGAAAATCTTTTCAGGTTTTTTTCTGTTTTCTAAATCTGCCTCCGTTCTCCCGTTCCGGCTCTGATCCCTCTCTATATCCCCCCCCCTTTTAGACCCTCCAATTGCACCACTGTTTCCACGTATTACGTTCCTATTTTTTTTTTAACCGACCTTTTCACAAGGGCTCCCGCCGTGTCCGGTTTACTAGATGATTCCGGCTGCGATTGGCCCCTTTGCCCCTCTCGTCCCTCCTTTTTTCCAAGTAGTCTTGAAACACTGGGCGACCTCCCCGAGGCCCAGCAGGCTCTTTTACGCTTTCACCTTTCTTTTCATCGGACCTTCCCCAATTTTTCAAGGTGAAGTTCTTCAAGCTTGCCATGTGAGCCGCTGACCCCCTTTCTCCTGTTTCGTTGTTCCAGCCATGCGTTTTTCTGGGTGATGTGGTTTCGCCTTGGTAGACTTTTCTTTCGAGCGCCGGGCATCGATAATGCAAAGGCACAACATTCCTGGTTCTCTAGGCTCTCTTGAAAATAGGTTTCCGGTAAGTTTGCTTTCAGTTTTGGCACGACCCCCCCCTAAGTTTTTGAGGAAGACCGGTAGCGGGTGCCCTCCCGCCTCCCCAACGGAGGACGGCTAGGGCGCGGTTCACTTCCCCCCCCATCCCCAATTTCTACTACCCGTTGCGTCGCAACCCCTCATCCTTTTCTTCTCCCAGGATGGGGTTTCCAGGGACTGCCAAGCAAATATTTTTCATTTTTAACGGGTTACTTTTTCTTACCTCCCTTGTCTAGCTTTGGTTACACGGAGGAGGCCTTTTTTGGTCTTCTCACGTTTGTGCCGTGTCGCCTTGGCAAGTTTCCTATTGCGCGCTTCTTTTTCATTATCCCGATCCTCTTTTCCCCCGAGCCGGAAGTTTGTTTTCACGGTAATCCCTCCCAAAGATTTTGGGAGTCCTGTTCGAACGTTTCAGGCGTCCTTCTCTGTTGTTTCAACCTGATTCCCCTTAATTTCCCCATTAACTGAAGCCTGTCTATTGATCTCTCATTGAAAACGCCCTTGATCTGGAGAAGTCAGTTTGTCTGCCTCTCCACTCCAACTAGTCCCCAACTGCCATTTGCCCTCGGTTGGAAGGCGTGCATTGAGAGAGTTATACCCGGTTTTCCGTGTTACGACCACCTACTCCTCTGCCCTTGACTCCAAGCTTGCTGCCCGTTTCGAACACGAGATTAATTTCCTTTGTTGAACCCATTCCTTCTCTCCAAAGGTCGTCCCCCGCTGTGACTGCCTTTCTCGCGTCGCGTTGAGTGGTTTCGAAGTTCTTCCCCCTCGCCTTTTTCTCAAAAGTTTTTCGCGCTGCATTTCGTTCCCGAAGTCCTTTTGTTGCATCATTCCTCCCTCCTCCTCCTCGTTTGTGTGGAGAGTGCTCTCGACAGGATTTCCTTTCCCCTGAAATGAAGCGCGCAACCGGTTTTTTCCCTGCTTCTTTTTGGTATTTCCTTTTCCACTCAACCTTCCGGACGCTTTACCACCTCGTTCTCTTTTTATTGCCCGTGAATATGGCCACTTCCTCGTCTTTGAGCCTTGGACCGCCGCTTCCTGCCATTCGGGCGTATCCCAAACCTCCCTGACCCCCTGGGACCACATCCACATTGCTTACGATCGGCATCGCAGGACCGCGAGTTTGTCGGTGCCCTTTTCGCCCCCCTGCCCAAAAAAACCATACTTCGTCAAGGGCGCTTCCCGCAGGTAGCTCTTTGCACCTTCCGATCGTCTTTCGTCCCCATTTCCCTCCTAAGCATGTTCCCACCCCCGTCGTGCCGCGAGGGCCTCCCAGTCCGCGTCCTGCCGGCTCGTTTCGATGCCCCCCTCTTTCCTCTGTGGACCCCATAAATGCACGGCGTCGGATTCATCGTCTTCTTTTTTTTCCATTTGACGATTTCTCCTCTCGCACGGCAAACCCAGGCGGCTTATGTTCCGTTCTTTTCCTTTTCCCCCCTTTGCCGGCTCTCATCCGGCAAATAACCATGCCCCCTGCCTTTGCATTCCTGGAACCCCAACTTCGTCTTTCCTCCTTGGCTCCCTCTTTTTGTCAAAAGGTTGATTACGTTTCTGGGTCAGTTTGACCATTTTTTCCCCGTTAGATTTCTTTTCCCCCTCAATTTTTTTTAGAGGGGTGATCACCCAGCCGCCTGCGCCATTCCTCAAAAGACGGGTGGGCTCCGTCCCTACTCATGATCCCCATAATCTTTTTTCTGAATCTTCCCCTAAGCCGCCCTCCTCACTTTTATCCCTTTTTCCTTTTTCCTTTTTTCTTTTCAGTTTCTCTCGTCCGTCCCAGTGCGAACCCTTCGCCGAGCACCTTAGCCCTCTCCATGCCTGTTTTTCCAGGAACACATCGCGGGCAAACACGGTCCAATGTTTTGGGCACGTCCAGGGCGTCCTCGTTTGGAAATTGGCGAGGGCCCCTTTTGTTGGTTTGGAAATCTTCTCCTCTTGCCGGCTCCTACATTCCGGCGCCCCCATTGAGTTAACGTAATGGTAAAACTTTCTCGTTTTTGGCCCCCTCCCTCTAGGAGGTTTTTGTCGATCCTAGCATTTTGATTTGGTCAGCCGTTGGTCCCCTTCTCTTACTTTTGGGAGTCCCGAGATTGTGTAACGTACTACTTGAAACATGAGGTGTGCAGTTTGTTTCCGTTGTTTCAACTGGTTGGGTAGATTACCTGTTTCTTACCCCCGGGCCTTCCCCAGATCTCAGTTCCAGGCGCTTGCTTCAAACCTTCTTTGATCTTTCGGCTCCCTTCGGGATGATGGCCCCAGCCGTACGCGGCCCTTTGATGAATGACCGGAGTTTAGCATGACATGAACACCGCTTTGCCTCTTTTCTAACCTCATGATGCGCTTTTTCCCTAAGCTGTCGCGAGCAAGGTTTGCACCAAATCCTTTGGTATTGAACTTCCCTGAGTAAGAAGAAGGGAGTTGTTTCACCTAGAAATTCTCTCGCTCGGCTTCTTAAAGCGGGTGCCGCACTCTAGCGAATTTTTCGCCGGGATTCGTTTTGGTCCTTTTTTTGATTTCCGTTGCTTCCTCCCTTGGGAATCCTCTTTGGTGTTGTTGAGAGATTCTGACTCTCTCCCTTTACTTTTTCCCCATTCCCGGGCGCTCCCCTCGCTACGACGTTTCCACCGAGGGACGCCAGCGGCCCGCATCCTTGCGCAGCTCCCACGAACGGCGTGTTTACTCCAGTGATTGGCAGACGTACGATTATCGCGCTCGTTTTTCCTCCTGCTCGCTCCCTTTTGGAGTTCAAAAAAGAGCAGCCGCAGTTTCCATCGCGGTTTTCCTTCTCAGAAGGTCTCATTTTCTCCGTAACGTTCCGCGAAGGTTGATTCCTTTTCTCTTCTCCTGTTCCAATAGCGCTGTCCTTGGTGGTCGATTTTTTCTGTCAGTTTTGGCGCTTGCGCTTCGCCGCTTTTTTTTTTGCCTTTGAGAGAATGCACCAACCATAGACCCTCATCCCCCCACAAAGCATTCCGTTCTCTTGTAAACATCGGCGAAACGAACACAGTCTCTGACGGTGCGTTTCCTGTTTCCTTTTTTTTTGCGGCTTATCAGGAGCTCCTCGCTGGCGAGAGTTTTACCCTTGTCCCCCTCCCGCCTTGCGGGAAAAACCATGTCGTCTGCCCTGAACTGACCCGGCAAGCGGCTCCCTACCCTCCACCCCCCTCCGCGATTCCTCAATTTTTATTGACGCGTCCAATCTTTGAATTACCATTGTCTTGCTTCCATTTTCCTTTTGACAGCGAGAGTGTTTCATTTGCTGTTGGTTGGCTGCTCCCCTGGGTCGCTTTTTATCGAGCGCCGGATCCGGGCATATATAAACCTGCATTCGAGTACGAGTTCCTTTTCTTCTAGGCAGAGGAGAAATCGTAGGGTTTTTCTGTACTCGGGAGGCCCCTTTCAGTTTGTGGGCAGAATGTAGGCGGGGGCCCCCCCGCAGGTTTTACTGGTCCCCCGCTCACCCCTTTTGAGCGTAGATAGGTGCTCTGTCCTCCCCCCTTTTTTAACCTTCATCAAAATCGTATACCCCGTTGGTCTCAGACCCTTTTCCAGGTTATTCAGGACTTTTTTCCACTTCTATGCAAACTTTTACCCCGGGTTCTTTTTTTGTTGCCCCATGATGAAATAAACACCCTTCTCGATCTCTTTTCCAGGTGTCTCGGCCGGGGTTCGCGTCGGCAGTTGAGTTCGTATTGCGCCGAAGATTAGGTCCCCTTATGATTTTAAGAACTTTTTTTCGGTCTTGTTTAAACAGTCTACTTGTCGGTCAACCTCTTTTAATACTAGTCTTTTCTCTACCTTTCGCCAGGTGAGGCTTCTTGACGGCGTTTCGTGTCGCTATGCCCCAGTCCCCTTTACGTTTTTTTGAAGAGAGTGCGGGACCCCTCTCCCCACCATCCTAGTAATGCGGGTGCGATTTTGGACTATTTGAATGTTCAACTTAAAATGAGTTTACTGTGTCTCTCTAGGAAGGTATTCTCGAGTGTTCACCCTTTTCAGCGTTTCCATTCGACGCCAAGCGAGGCAGAGAGCCTGTTTAGTCCTTACAACGAAGAGTGCGAGCGGACACTCAAAAAGTAAATTGAGAGCTCGCAACTTCTCTTGTGAATGAATTCTCTATTTTCAGTTGACGCATGCTCTAAGCCAAAGCCACCGCCCTTTCGCCTAGCCGGTTTCCCTCTTCATGTCGTGCAGTGAGCAGTCCTGAGCTTTTGTATATCTCTAGTGTCTCGATAGATGATCACTAGACGCCACCCATTCCCCCTTTTTCCCCCCGACATGCGCGAACACTGTTATCTGGTGTGGCTGTTAACCTGCACCCGGGAGCCCTCCGATCAACAAATTTTTCCCCTTATCTTTTGCTTCAGACTTAATGAAAAGCTCGGAGTGCTCGCATCCCCTCCTTTTTGACGATACTTTATTTCCCCCTCTCTGAGGGCGGTCTCCTCAAAGCAAAACTGGCCTCTAGCCCCCCTCCAACCCCTAGAGAATGAGTTATCCTCTCTGTTTTTATGTTTGCTTTCTTCTGCTACCAGAGTCCAATACTTCTTCGTCCTGTGTTATCCCTTCTCTCGGGAGCACCTGCTCTTTTGTTTTCAGAAGGTTTTCCCGAACCTTTCGCCGTGAGCCCGTATCCCTGGCACATACCCCGTCATCTCGGAATTCTCGTTCCATGCCCTCCTGCTTAAGATGTCTTTTTTCCCCCCCATAAAACCTCCCGGGGCGTCGAGTCACATAGCACGCCCCTCTATAATCTTTCGATCTTCTCCTTATCTCCCTGCCCCTTCGCCCGGCTTTTTCTACTTGAACCAGCTCGCGTTTTCGGCACTGATTACCGTTATTTCCCCGGTATTCTTTCGTCGTCCGTTCACTGCCAAATTTTTCTGACCATTTTTTGCACGCACACGGGTTGATTTCGATTTGATATGTCCGTTGAGAAAATTGACGATCCCCCTTTTTCTCTCCGCTCTGTTTTTTTCCATAACCCCCCCTCCTCAGCAGGCGGGGTGAGGGCACCCGGCCACACTTCCCAACCCCCTTTTGGTCCGCCCCGTCCCGACCCCTTCAACTGCCTTCGATTCTCTCTGCACTTTCACAGCGACCTCACTTTTATCCGTGTGTTTTCTGGGCCTGCTTTTTTGCGTCGATCCGTCCCAGTGCGACCCTAGCCTCCTCCGCATTCACCAATCGCTGGGCAACCCAGGAAAACTGTGAGGATCCCCTTTTTAGTCTTCACTCTTTGACCCCCCCTCAGTATCACGAGTAAATGTATGCCCACCCGTCTTTCCGCGTCCTGATTGGCGACTCAGTTTGTCCTACTTGTTGCACGTAATACGACCACTGTTTGATTTTGCCACTCCCTCGCCATCGAGGGACCTTTCCCACCGCCCGGCCTGAAACCCCTCTGGTTTTTTTTTGCTGTCGATTTTTTATCGATTTTTTTTAAAACGGGAAACAATGAGGTGTTGTGCCCTTTGGTTGGTCTAGTTCAGGTGGCTCGAGTTCGCATTGCTACGGGCTCTCAACGTCCCCGATCGCGTTTCGCCAGGGCAGAAATCGCCCCACCATCGAGATTTTTCCCTCAGACGGCGCTGTCGGTCTGTGTTTTTAAGCCCCTTTTTCCCTGGACGGAAGTAAGTAGCGGACGGCTTCATGTCCGGTCGCTCACCGGTAAGTTGAGCCTCAGCATTTGCTCTCTTGGAGGTCAGCGGTTTTTTTCCCCAGAATCGATGCCCATATCCTTTCCAGAGCACGGTGCTCCGCGCCGGCCGTTTTTCGACTCGCGCCTTTTTGCGCGGAATTATCGTCAGTCTCGAGCGAATCGCCGTTTTTTTCTTCCCCAGTGACTCTGTGCAGCGATCTCTCTATTTTACTTTCCTCACGTGTTTGTTTTCTCTCTTCTTCCTGCCCTGACTGTGACTCTTTTTCCCAAGGCCCCCCGTGAAACGTCTTTCCTTCCCAAACGAAACATGACTTCCGACGCGGGCGAGCATATGTGCAGAAACACTTCTGCTTGGCTCTCTCTGGATCATCGAGCGTTTTTTTCGCGCCCCCTCTCCATGCTTCGTTCTGCAAAAGAGCCTTACCTGGTGAGTTGCCTTCACGATTTTCCTTTCCTCATCCCGGTCGCGATGCTCTAGTCCCTTTCTTTCGTCCCGGAGCATCCGACGCTCGCGTTACACTCCTTTTTGTGGTGGTCGATTTTCTGCAGCTGCCCTCGCCGTTGATGTTCGCCAGTTTTCCCCCTCTCGTCACTAAGCACCACCTCTGAGCTTCAAACTGCCCACGCATTGTTTCACCCCTGGCTTTCCCTCCGCAAACTGACGTTCGTGCCAACGGGCTTTCCGCCTTTGGAGTCTATGTCTGAGGACTGCTTTCTTCTTGGCTGCCTGCCACACGAAATCACGTCCTTTTTTCATATTATTGGTTCCACAATCGCCCTAACGTCTTTTGCCAGCAGTTTTCCTGCTTCAACCTTCTTGTCCTCCGCCCCCTTATTCTTCAATTGGACTGTTCTCCGAGCGACATTGGATCCATTTTTCATGTGTTTTTTAGCTTTTTTCCGCGTGGCTTTTTTTTTTCCGTTGTTTCCTTCTCCTGTTTCGCCTGGGACGATTCTCTCCCTTGCCTGTCATAGATACAGTTGCACCTCAACTTTTCTCTTGCATAGGTAGAAATCGGGGTTTTCTCAGGTTGCGTTGCTCCCACCGTTCTGAATGTAGGCGTTTTCCCTAACCGGGGCGGTGATGCTTTGTTTTCTTCACCGCCCAACGGAGAGGACGCGATATTTCGCGCGTCCCCCCAATTCACCATTCCAAAAAATCGTCTCCCCCTTGCTTTCTTCATTGTTATCTCCGTAATGTGGTTTCCCAGTTTTTGCCTAATGCTCCGTTTTTTAATTTCCCCTGTGAACACCTCCATTCTGATATATTTTTTTTACTGCTTTTTCTTTGGGTTGCCGCGCTAGGATTCGTGGCGTCTTTTCGTTCCCGTGACGAAATCCGGACGTTCCCCCCAGACCTGCTACTACTCCTACCTGTAGTTTTTTCAAAGGAATCACGCGCACGTGCATTTCGGGGTTTTTTTGCTTTCCGGAGGCAACGGCAGGGGTTCTCTTCTTCTTCGCCCCTTAGATCACTTCCCCCGGTCTCCCGCCCCCGGAGAAAAGCGCAAATTTCCTGAGAAGGCATGTTTCTTTTTTTTTTGGCTCCTTTCTGCCCCCCCCTAGCAGAGTTGAGCGTGCTCCGCCCTCTCGTGGTTGTCCGGCGTTTGAGATACTTTTTTTTTTACTTTTTCCCGCGACGCCTTAGCGTATTGAATGAACGAGCCGCTTC
>Ga0179593_1490272_pt1 | contig 13480 bp, 21 predicted proteins | sample CZODoug2_1_08_16_FD_185931 | JGI IMG/M metagenome (GOLD analysis project Ga0179593, IMG submission 185931) | Vadose zone soil fungal communities from Angelo Coast Range Reserve, California, USA - CZODoug2_1_08_16fungal (PacBio error correction) | ecosystem: Environmental > Terrestrial > Soil >... | reverse complement strand
ATGATTTTTTTTTTTTAAGACACCTCCCCCTGTCCTCCCGCTTTTTTCGCCTTGGTTGTTAAGAGTGGCCCCTTACTCCTTCCTTTGAGGCTTGTTAGTCCCCCCCACCTTTTTTGGGCCACCTTTTCCTTTTGCTGTCCTGACCACAACTTCTTCCTTAATGTTTTGTTATGATCCAGTTTTCTGCCCGGAGCCTGGCCCTCTTTTTTTAAGCAAGGACCCTGCTTTTTTTTCCCTCCCCGTTGCACGGTTTTCGTTAGACACGTTCCCCAAAGACTTGCCCTCGGAACGCGTGCTTTTGTGACATTTCCCAGAGATTCTTTACCATTCATTTTCGACCCCTACCTTTTGATGGTTACCCCGTGCTCCCCATAAGTTCCCCCCCAAAGAACACCCATGGCCTTATCCTGTTTTTTTTTTTTTTGACACTACAGCCTTTCCGTCGTTCTTCTTTTTCAACCCCCCAACCCACCAGGTGTGGCCACCGTGCAGACTGAGACCCAACCCAACCCCAGCCTTATCCCTTAGCTTTATCCCCTGACCCACTTCTTTCGCTTGTGCCACCCTTTTTCGAGTCCTTCCCGTCTTTGTTAAAACGTGCGTTTTGCTTTCTTTGGTAACTTTTGTCTTGGCCCCGATCTTTTTGTGAGTGTACACCCGCGAGTGACCCGACAAACCTTTTTTACCGATCTAGGTCCTTCCTTCTGCCCCTGAAAATTCGGTGCGCCTCTAGTTCTGCCCCTTCGTTCACTCTTTGCCTCTCTCGCTCCCCCGTTTTTGTTTTCGCATGTCGCCCAGGCTAGAGACCCTCCCCCAATTGCACCCAAACTGCATTGCCGTTGTTCCCTGGTTCACCCTTTTGGCTTTGGTTTTTTTTTTTGCTTCGCCCTGAGGTTCCCCCTGCTGTTGCGTTATGGTAGTCCCTTTTTTAAACGTTCCCCACCGGATATCATCTTGAAATTTTCCCTCCTTCTCTGTCTCCCAGTTTCGACTGTCTTGGCCGTCTTTCCTTCTTGGTACGCGACAACCACAGATTTTCTAGCTCGTCTTTTCCCTTTTCTCCCCGTTGTTCTTCCAGGTCCCCCCCCATTCATTCTCCTTGTCGTTGATTTTTTCTCTCGTTTTCCGAATCAATCCAGGCGCGTTTTAGGGTTCCCCCCATCCCATGCCTGTATGTTTGATTCCCCCCCTTCGTTCTCCATCATTCGAAGGCCTCTTTCTTAGTCTTGAAACCCCCTTCCTCCCATCCCTTTGACACTGTGCGCGTTGGTATTTTTTGCCCGTTTGGTAACCTTGCTATAACATTTCGTAACACTTTTGGGGCCTTTCTCGTTTCACTCTTTCCCATGTCTTTTTTTTCCCACACGGCTGCCGCATGTCGTTTTTTGTCTTTTATGTTATGTGCTCCCGTCGTTTTTTCCCCAGTGGACCTTCCCGGTTTTTGGAGCTTTTTTTCAATCAGATGTTTTTTCTCTCCAAAAGGACCGCGTTGCGGGAAGAGTCATCTTCTATTCTGTGGCATATTGGGGGAACTTGTTGTGGGAGCCTAGTCCTTAGGCGTGGCCCGCTACCTGTGTTTTATGTGTTTGTTCTTTTTGTCGTAAATCTAGGTATGTCAACTTGACCCCGTTTCCTATCTCTTGTTGGTTTTTCACTGTGAACGCCCCTTGCGTCGCTTGTGTGACACTGTTCATTTCGGCTCCCCACCTGGGTTTTTTTTTGCCTTTTGTATTTTTTCACCTGCCTTTTTTCCTGCCCAATTCCTTTTTGACTATTTACTTCGGTTCTGTCTTCTTTTTTTTGTTTTTGTTTGGCCTTTCCTGTTGTTTTTTTTTCCGGCTGCCCATGCCTGCAGCGCACGGTCAGTGACCTTTTTTCACGCCGTATTTACCCGCACCTTTTAGCTCGTTTCTTTGTTCGCGTTTCGAATTCGTTTCGTTTTGCTGTTTTCCAGTTTTTTCCTTGGTTAATTGGAGTTTTTTTTGGACCCCCCATCCTTTCTTCCTCCCTTTTCTCCTCTCGCCCTCTACTCTGAGACTGTACCTTTTTCCCCTTTTTCAGAAACAATCTTTCCTTTTTTTTTTCCTTCCTTGTTTTTTGTTTTTCGATTCTATTTTCTGTTCCTTTTGGCAAGTTGTAGCACCGTTTAGCCTCTCTTTTTTGTTTGGCTTTCAGTTCACTTTCGTATTGAATAGTCTTGTTTTCCCCGTCCTTTTTCCAACTTTGCTTTAGACCCCGATTTGGGTTTTTGTTTTGTTTCGACTTCGTCCAGTTCGCCAACCCGTTTTTCCCTTGCTTGTGTTTTTTTAACCATGTAGTCTTTTCCCTTTTTTTTTTTTTTTTCTGCACTCTTGCACTTGATTTTCAATTTTCAGTCCCGTCCAACCTTCAGGCTTCCCAAACCCCGTTCACCCATCCGGACGCGTGAACCGAACCGTTTCCAGTTCCCCTTTCTAAGTTTATGGATGAAAATTTTTTTGCTTGTACTGCATTTTTCTCCTCTTCACTGGTCCCCCCGGTTTTTGATCTCTTAGGGGGTTTTGTCTTGTCCGATTTTTTCTTGTTTTTTTTATTTTTACTTGTTCTTCTCTTTGCTCCGGTTCCATTGCCTGGAAACTCACAGTTTTTGTTTGCTTGTGCCCCCCCCCCACCTGTTTTCCCGTCTAAACTGCCATTCTTCGGTTTATCCTTTTCTTCTTTTTTCCACTGCCCCCAACACCACCCGGACGTTTCTTTTGAGTTTTCCCCTTTTTTCGATGGGACAGCCCCCCCCAGACATTGTGATTATTTCTTTTTCGGGCTCTTGACCCCATTACTTTTGCCCCCTTCCACCCTATGCGGGGGCCATGCGTGTTACGACATGGTTTAAGTTCCCCCGATCCTGTGCCTTTTCCGTGGCTTTGTTTGCCCTTTTTACCCTGGCACGAGTTCCAACACCTACCAATCGTCCCCTTGTTTCATGGTTTCTTCGTTTTTGCGGTCCCGTTTTTCACAGCTCCTCGAGTCACTCACTGTTTAAATTTTCCCCTTCGCGTGGTCTTACCATGCGTGTTTTTCCTACTTTTCTTTTTTTTTTTCATGGAGGTCTTGGTCTTATTTGAGATTCGAGGCACCCGATTTTTCCGTTTTTATTGTACGGAAAGTTGGACCCAGAGCACAAGTTGATTGAACTGTGCTCTTTCACATTTCCCCCTGTTCGGGTTTAGCGTGCCTTTTTTGTCTCTTCAAATCTTTTCCCGTAACATCCTCCCAGTTTGAGCTTCTTTAACATCCTTTTTCTTTTCTTTTTTTTTTTTTCTTTTTATTGATGGTGAACTCTTATTCCTTTTGAACACACCCTCGGACTTTTTGTGTGTCGTTACACGAGTTGATGGCGTATAGCTTTTTTAGCCCCCCCCCACCCCATGTTTTTGGCTTTTCTGCTTACCCGTCCTTGGTTGGTGTCCTTTTTTCATTGCAACCCAGTGGATAGAATCCGGTGCGTTTTTGGACGTTTCCACTTTCTGGCGCTTCCTTATTTTCAATGTTTGCCCGGTCACAGACCTCGATTTTCTGTATGCATTTTTTCTGATTCTACTTGCCCGTTTTTTGGCTCGTGCAACAGACTTGACGTTTCACTGAGTGCCGGTTCTGCCGGTACTTTTGCTACCATTGACCTTAGTCTATGTATTTGGTTTTGTTTTTTTCTCCTTTGGTCGTTCCCCTATTATGTGTGAGCTCCCCTGGTCCCAAAACTTGTTTTTTTGTGCGTTTCCCGCCCCTCTTCTTTTCGTGGTACAGTCACCCACTCCCATTTTTCTCCCGATTGTTGTCGTTGGATTCTATCCTCCGGTCCTTTCCTATTTGATCTCTTTTTTCTTTTTTGTACTCCGCTTGTTTTTCTTGCCCTTCCTCGCCCAACAGGTTTTTCCTTGTCATGGCAGGACGATGTTTTTGGTTTTTTTCCCCGTTCCACGGGGCCTTTTTACTCATTTTTTTCTCTTACCTGTCTGCGTTGCCCTTGTTTTGCTTTGTCCGGGGTGGTAGGACGCCCCTTTTCTTTTTCTTGCCTTTTTTTTCCATCTTTTCCCTGTTCCCACGCTTCTTCTTGTCCGTTGCGGATCGGGATTTTTTCTTTCTTGATCTGGTTTCGATCAGTTTCCGATGAGGTTACCATGTTGAGTTTTGCCCCCCCTCTTTCCAGTTGAACGTGCTTGTTTTGTCATTTGCGATTTAGGCGACCCCTCGCCCTTCGCAGCATGTTTGAGATGTAGTTTTTTGCCACTTTCCCACGCGCCGCTTTTTTGGATGGTGAGAACCTAGATGCGTTTGTTTCTTGACGGTTTTTTCCCGGTGTCCTCTGTTTTTTCAGTCGCCGCATTCTGTTTCGGCTCCGTTTTGCCTTTCCGGCGCACGTTTTTGCTGACGTTTTCTAAATTGGCTCCGAGGTCCTGTTTCGTCATTTGATTGGGTTCTTTTCCCTATGCCGTCACCTTCACTTTTTTCGTTCCGGGCTTCCGTTTTTCATGCTTTCCAGCCCAGTTTTTTACCTTTTTTTTTCTCCCTGACGTTCCCTGGGGTGCTGCTGCCTTTGTTCTTTTATTTTCCGTTCCTTTGGCCTCTTTGGCGGTCTGCCGGGTCCTTTCCCTCCTGATCCCTTTTTCCGTTTTGTTCCCGTTTTCCCTTGCCTGTCTAACGACTTCACCCACGATTTTACCGGACATGACATCCCCCGTGTCGAGCGGTCCAGTGCGGGGACTTGTTCGCTGTTCCCAGGTGGTTCCCCTTCTGGAAAAAAAATACTTGAGATGATTTTTTTTTCCCCCGATGCCCTTCTTTTTTTCACCTTTATTGATTCATCTATCTGCCTCCCCTCCCCGTTTTCTTCCGAACCATCTTATCCTATCTTTTGTTTTGTGAGGAGTAGATTGGACGATTCTCCTTGTGTTCTTTTTCTTCCCACTCTTCGGCCTCTCGTTTTGTGGCTGTGCACTTTCGGGTCTTTGTGACCCGTTTTTAATCGCTTGGGTATTTTCTTCCCCCTGCAGTTCTGCTTTTTTTTACACACCCCAAGTTTTTTTCTGTGTTCCGCTCGGGGGGTTCTTCTTTTTTAAGTGGGATTAGATCTCGTCAATCTGGTTTTTTCATGGGGTACTTGAGAGTCGTTTTTTTTCCCCTGGCGGTCCCTTTTTTGAACGTCCTCATTTTTTTGTTCTTTTCCGTTACCCTTCCGAAAGCTCCCATCACGGTTCCTCCCAAACTGTTTTTTGCCTGCCCCTTCAATAAGCCTAGAAAACCCCGTTGAATCGTCGTCAGTTTTCTTCTTCTCTTGGAGGAAATCCCCTTGAAAATGTTTCTCCAACCTTTTACTTTAAGTCCATTTGCTTTCTTCATCTCGTCCCCCTCCTTTTTTTTTTTTTTTTTTTTTTTTTTTTTTTTTTTTTCCCAGGCTCGGAGCTGTCTGAGCAGAGAGAAAAGATTCGGAAGCTTTGTCCAACACCTTCTCTTTCCGCTGCGCTAGATCCTTGACGTTTTGTTCCCCCCCCCCCAGAAATGTTCCCTCGCTTTTAGACAAACGCCTGTTGATGGCGTCCCCTGATTTTCCCCCCTCTGTGGTTTTTGTTATTTTTTTCTTTTTAACTCAACAATGTTTTTTTTAGCAGTGGGATGTTTCCGGCCTTTTCCCTCAATACATCAAGATTTCAACTTTTCCGTTTTTGAAAGGCACAAGTTTCCCCAGTATCCCTTCCCTTGACGGTTTCCAGGGCCCTTTCCTATCGCCTCCCGCTGCTCCCTGTATTTTTGCCCTTTCTTCCGATTCTGGTGTCCATCAACCGTGTGGTCTGGAACCCGAGCCGGGGCTTCTCGTAGACATCTCCCCCCCACTTGTAAATCCTCCCTTGAGCAGTTGTGTTAGCCAATGCTGACCCATCCTCCCAAGATGACCTTTTGCGCAGACTTACGGGCACGCTTAAACTCGTTGTATCGCCCTCCTCCGCGACGTACATCCTGTCCCTTCCTCCCTCTGGACTTCTTCTTTTTGCAGGCCCCCCACAAGACCCACCACGTGTGTCTTCCCTTGTCGTCTGTACAGGTTCCGCTCCTTTTTCCCTCGTCACTTCTGGCAAACCCCACCCCGGTTTGCAAAACCGAGAAACTTTGTCAAACCGCTGAAGCGTTTCGTTGCGGCCCGCTTTTGGAACGTCAGCGCCCTTGCCGACTACACTCCGGCGTGTAAGGGTTGCCCAAAAACCTTTGGCCCTTCACTTCTCCCCACGGCGCTGACCCTTTCCCCCCTGTTCTTCTGCGATTTAGCGGCAATTCCTGAAGTATTCCAAGCGACCTTTTTTCTACGCAATCTCTTTTTTTTGTTTGCCTTCTCCTCTGACCTTTTTCGGGGGCGCTGCTCCCTGGTCGTTCCCAACCGCTCCCTGTGCTCTCTGCATTTGTTGCATGCCCTTAGACCATGCTCTTTCGAAAGCCCACCTTGTTTTTTCCACCACTCTTTTGCCTTTTGATCCCCCGAGCCACCTTTTTTTTTTTAACCTTTTTTTTTTTTCTTCCCACTGTTTTAATCTGTTTTTTAGGGAGTCCCTTGCTGAAGTCCCCCCTCCTTTTCACAGGAGATTCCCTTTGGAATTTTCGTCCTTCTTCAATTTTGCAGTCCTAAGTCTTGAACGGCATTTCGGGTTGACAAATCAACCCTCACAAACGGACTCTCGTCCGGAATACAGTCCGGTTGGCCTTTTCATTCAACCCTTTTGCCTTTTCTCCATCCTTCTTCGCCTTCTCTCGTGTCTTCTTCAAGAAAATTAAACCCTGCGAGGACACCACTTCCAACCTGTGTGGTACCAATTTCTTCGCATGGTTCCGATTGTTTTACTCGTTAGCGGTCACCACTTTTTTCATTTTTTTCTTTCCCCTTCCTTGACAACCCCGTTTACCTCGGGATTTTTCTTTTTCTTTTGCAGGTTTTCCCCTTCTCCTTTTCTCCCATTTTTTTTGCCAGTTGTTTGACCGTGTTTTCACTTCGTTTCGGACCGTTTCCCCCTTTTTGTTGGGCCACTTTTTTTTATCTGCTGTTCTGCTCACCTCCGGCTTTTGGTTTGAAATAGTCCTTTTTCCTTTCCTAATGATGTTCCTTTTTCACCACGTTGTTCGGCAAGATCGAAAGTTTTTTTCCCTCGTAGTTTGGGAAGCCCTTTTTTGCGGTTTAATCGTTTTTTTTTTTTGTCCCAACCCCGGTCTTGGCGTTCCTCTTTTCGACCTTTTTCGACCACACGTGTCGTCCCTTATCGACCCCAACATACGATCTTTTACCTGCTTTTTTCTTCGCCCCACGGTCTTTTTCCTGGCAGACAGCAGCCCCTTCCTCGGCACCACTGAGCTTGCTGGAACTTTCCGGTTCGGGTTTTGCGTTGACCGGTTTTTCACGGGTTTTCTTCCTCCTCCCATGCGCTTCCCCGTTTCATTCCCGCTTTTCCTTGCAAATGCGACTAAACTTGCCACGCCCCCATCCTCTGATTGTGTTGCCGCGCTTTCCCTACCTTTCCCCTTTTTTTTTACCCCCCAACTCATCTGGGTCTTTTTTTCCAAAAAACCATCAACGTTGTAAACTTACTTTTTTATTTTTTTTTCGACACACCATCTTTTGCATTTTTCCCTCTTGCGCTCTCCCTGGGGTTTTTTTGACGGTGACTTTGTCCACCCCCAACGGGAACTTCTTTTTCCCCCCCCCCTTCTTGTGTTGTTTTTCAGGAGTGTTTTTCGTTTTTCTTTGCACCTTATACTGTTTCTCGCTTTTGGGATGGAAACCTGCGGTTTAAGTTTCAATTTTCTCCACTTCCATTTCACGTCGGGATGCGGTTTTTCTTTCCTCTTTCGACATTCCTGTTCTTTTCCCACCTCCGTGGGGCTGCTTGTTTGCCTTTTTCAGTTTGTAATGTCAGTCCCCCCCCTGGGGAACGTTTTTTGTGACCCGGTTGGCGCTGCCTTTTTGCCCCCTTCAAAAACCCGTCACCCTCGTCCTCGGCCGTACCCGCCCCCCGCCCACTCCCTCAGTTTCTCTGGTTAAGGGTCCCTTGTAATTTTCTGGGCATTTTCTTTTCTTTTTTCCCTGTCGGCTTTTTTTTGGCTGGATTTCGCCCTTGTTCTTTTTTTTCGGTCCCCCGACTTTTTTTTCACAGCAATTCGTTGTTTTAACACGTTTTGCCCCTTTCGCCAAAAAGCTTTCCCCCTTGCGACGTTTGTTTCCCTGCACAACACCAGTTTTTTGTTTTAGCTCACTTCCTAGTTTTTTTTTCTTCCAGACCATCTGACGATTTGGTTTCGCGCTTCCTCAGCCCGTGCCATGACGACCTCATCCCAATCTGTTGGATTCGTGGTGCGACATTGGGTTTGTTTAGTCCGTCCCCTGAATCTGTGCCTTCTTTCGTGTGTCTCTCCAGTGTAAACTGGCACCCCCGGTCCCAAACCAACCTACCGCGGCCCACTGTGTTGTTTTGGATCGGGTTGGATGTCCTTTTGTTTTTTTCTCCTTACGACACTCTCCACTCTTTTTTCTTAGTGCCCCGTTTCGTTGGCCTTTCCACACATTGCGTTTCCTTTGGTTTCCCTCTCTTGCCCGGTTTTCCTTTTTTTCCCTTGGATCGCGTCATGATTTTTTGAAAATTTGTCTTCGTTTTTTTTCTTTGTTTCTTCTTCCTTTCAAGTTGCAACAGATTTTTTGTTTGAGATCCGTACCGGCGTCTAGTCCTTCTCCCTCCTTTGGACATCCCCCCCCCATCCTCTGAGATTCGCCCTTTTTTTTTTTTCGTCTGGTTTAGTTTGTCTTGGATTTTTTCCAGTTTTTTTTTTTAGTTTTCTGCCCCTTTACAAGTTTTTGATTCTCTTTGTGCGCGTCCCGTGTTTCAGGGTCGGTTTCCATGATGACTGTTTTAGTGTTTGTGTTCGTCTTTCTATTCCGTTCTAGTGTGTACTCTTGAACCCACATGGCAACGGCTCTTCGAATCCCCCCCGTTCCGCGTGGGTTTTAATTCCCGCTTTTGCCTTGTGCTCGAACGCGTCGGTACCCCATGGTATTCCACGCCCAGCCTCGTATTGTTCGTTTTCGAATTAGTCGTGATCCTTTTTTTAGGTCGCCTGTTTTTTTGGGGAGGTCGAGTTTTATTACCCCTCAGTTTCAGGGTTCTTTTTTTTCCTCCGTCTTTTTTTGTCCTCGGCGGTCCTTTTGGAGCTTCACGTTTAGTATTCTTTGTTTTTACTGGCTTTTTCTAGTTTTCGTGGATGAAGCCGTCTGGTTTCTTCACGTTTGTAAAGGTTTTTTGGGCCGTTTTTTTTATGACTCCGGGTGGCATGCTTCCTTCCAATCCCCCGTTCATAACGTGGTGTTTTTTTTTTGTGTTTGCTGTGTTGAATCTTGTCCCCCATTTCCGGTTGTTATTTGCGTTTTAGAGTGCGTTTAGCTGTCTTCGTGCGACCGCGATGGGCGTTTGCCCCCTTTTGAATTTGCGCCACCCTTCCCTTTTTTGGTTTGGATTCCCAGCGTTGCGATTGATAGGGGCTTTTCCCCCGTGTTGGTTCCTCTCTCCAATGGTTTCCCCGGGTCCTTCTTACCACCTGTCTTTTGATTTTGTTTTTTTATTCTTTCGGCTGCGCCCGTGCGGTTTATGGACCTGCCTTTAGAGGTGATTTTGTTTCTTTTTGTGTACCGTCTACTGGGCCCGTTCCTTTGATTTTTTTTTTCTTTAGTATTTTTCCGTTTGGGTGATTCTTGGTAGCGCCGACGTTTTTTTTTGTGTGTGTTGTTCCCTGGCGCCTCGGAGTGCACTCCCAAGTTGGGTTTAGTTTTTCCTCGATGATTTTGGTTTGTTTCGACGACGAATTCCCCCCCATGTTTCAAGAATTGTGTGTAGTCTTGTACCTGAGTACTACCACGTTCCCTTCGGTGGGAGTTTTTTGGCCTAGTTTTCACTTAAAAATAGACAGGCTTTTGGATTTGACGGGTCGGCAGTCGTTTACCGGAGCTTCTCTTCCCGATGCCGTGTACGTGCCTTTTTGTCAAACATCTGGTACTGACGCCCACTTCCCTTTCGGTCTTTTTGAGATTTCCATGCTTCACCCTCTGGCTTTTGTTTTTTCTTTATTGTTTTTCCACTTTGAGGCGTGTCCCCCCCCCATCCCCCCACATTTACGGGACCGTTTTGCATCACCCTTTCCCCCCTCTGTAGCGCCCCTTGGCCTAATCCCAATACCCCTCTGAAAGAGACCTCGGTTTACTAGGTGTCTTCAAGGTCCTGTTTTCTTTTTTTCCGTCCGTTGTTTATTTTTCCTGATTTTTCAGTTGCCGGTTTCGTGGTGAAGCACTTCCCCACCATACCTGATTCGTTTTTTCTCCTTGATCTTTTCTTTGTGAACCACCGCCTCTGGCTTCCGTTCCCCCCGACTTCCCACCCGATTTTTTACTCTGACATGATCACCCTCCGGGGCTGTCTTTTTGTTCCATCTCTTTTTTTTGTATCTGCGTTTTGACCCCCGTTTTTGGTGGACCCCAAACCCCCCCTCATCTTCCTTCCCGGTTTCGCCGCGTGTCTACTGATCCTTGTAGTGGCTTTCCCTGCCTGGATCTTCACTTCACACTTTTTTTTCCTCTCTCTCCCCTGTGACTGTTTTAGAGTCTGTGGACGCTCCCGTTTTTCGTGGGTTCCCCCCCCCGACCGCTGTTGATAATCCGTGGCGGCCCTTGAGGATCGAACCTTTCCTTCGTTTTGAGGTCTTTTTTTCCGATCTTCCGCAGCACACCCAAGTTTCTTTTGCCGTTTCTCCTCCCCCGGTTCTTTACGTGCTCCCTTCCCTTTTCAGTACCTTTTGTATTTCTTGGTTTTTTTCGGCGCTCCGGTTTCACGTCGTGTTGAAAAGAAAAATGCTCTTTTCTCATCTTGCCGTGACCCGTCACCTTCCCACCTCCTCCCCCTACGTGCCACTAACCCTTTCCAATGTCCCTCACCCAACTAAGGTTTTTTTCCCCCATACGTCGGCTCCCCCAGCTCGTTTGGTTTTTTTTCGGTTCCAGATTTTTGCTCACTTGAAGGACCATGGGGAGTCCCAACTCTTTCCTTTGTCTTTATCTCCTCTCCAAATCTCATTGCTTGAGCCTGTACCTTTTCGTCAGAGCCGACTTCGGTCCCTGGGGCCCCTACTTCGCCGGCGGTGTTTTTTCCTGAGTCCGGTTTTTAAACTTCGGCCCTTTTTTTTACTTACGGCGTCCTTCCCCACTCAATCTTTTTTTTTTCCGCTCTAACCCTCTGGGTTGGGGCCGGGGTGTACTTACCTCTTCAAACCTTTTTTTGATGATGGGCGATTGTTTTCCTGTCTTCCTTTCGTTGTTTTCCATCACCATCCCCATTTCCTTTGCTCCTGCCTCCGGGATCAACGTTTATTCTCCAGTTCCTTCTCTACGGATCCGATTTTTTTCAGAAAGTTTTTCCCTTCATCCCGCACAAGCCCTTTTCCCTTCGCGCGGCATTGGGCGTCTGCCCCCTTTTCATCAATCTTTTTTCTGGTTTCTTCCCCTCCACACTTTTTTTCTTTTTACTCGTTGTTCCTGACAGAACACCCTCTTCTTTTTGACCAGGTTTTGTTTGGTAACAAGTTTATCCGTTCTCTTCTGCCCCTTCCCCCTTTTTTATGGGACCGCTCCCACTCCTCCCCAGGGTCCAATTTCTTTTCCGTATTTGTTTTTTCGTTGGCCTCTCCCTCCATTGGCCGTTCCATAGAGTGATTTACTCAGGCCACCGTCCCCGCATACTTGTTTTTGAACCCTTCCCCCTTTCCTTTCTTTTTCTCGGATCCACCGGCTACCAACCCGAAACCCCCCCTTGCGAAACTAGTTTACCTTTTCCGAACATCTTTGATTTAGTCGTCTTGTTCCCCCACACCCCAAACCTTTAGTTTCCCTTTCCAGTTCTCAGAAAACTCCTTTTTTGTTGCTGTGCTTCCCGTTGACTGACCCAACTAAAAATTCCCTTTCCATTTTCTCTCCGTTTTTTTTTTGTTTTTGTCAGAGCCGTTTTTGTTTTTGCTTTTTTTGGCCTGCGAAATCACGGTTTGGTTTTTTGGTTCCCTCCCCTTACTTGTGGTGCCACAGTTGTGACTCCACTTCGTCCCCGCGCATTTCTACCGAGGTTTTTTTGTTTCGGCGGGTCTTTGACCCAGGTTCGTTCGCCGGCCATTTTTCGGGCACCCCCCCCCGTTGGCCCTTTCGTGGGGTGTATGTGCACTTTTTTACCACCCAGATCGCGCACGCCCCCGCCACGCCACCCACCGTTTTTACCGGAACTCAACCACTCGTTTGTAGGAACTCTCCCTTTGCTCAAAACTTTTTTGTCTGGTTTTTTCGAACGTTTTTCCCTGGGACCCCGTGCCCCCGACACCTCCGTTCCCCCAGCGATTCACTTCCTTTCCCCTTCTCACGATTCAAGTCTGTCAACGGTGCTTTTGTTATCTAGAACCTGGATCAGCTCGCGTCAGGGATTTTCCCGGCAATTGAATGTTTTTCTTCCCGTCCCATTCTTCCTTCTCTTTCCTCTCTCTTCTCTTTTACCTCACCAGGCTTCCTTTGAGTTGAACACCCCCTGCATGTTTTTTCAACCCCAAAACCCGTATGTTTGTCCCCCCCTCCCCCCTTTTTTTTTCCCCTACTTTTGTGCTTTTTTTACTTGGCGGACACCCCCCTTCTCACATTTATTCTTCCCCCGTTTTTTTTGGCGTGGTATTTGGTTATAGTGCAGGGTTTGTCACTTTTTCTAGTTGAAACCGTCCTGGTCCGCCAGCCTTTTTTTTTTTTTAAAGTGCTCACATTTCGGACCCCCCCCTCTTGACGTCAGTTTTTATTGCCGTCCTTGTTTCTGCTGTCCTCCGCTCTGGTCAAAATAGTTCCCTTTTTTTGGTTGCGTCCCCTCGAATTCATTGGCTACTCCCCAAACTAGTAAAGTTACTTTTGGAAGATTTCCCTCCCCCCCCAACCTTTTTTTGCATCTGTTTTTTTGACAGTCGGGGGGAGGAACCTCCGTTTTGCTTTTTCCTTGCCTTCAGTTTTTTGTCCCGCCCTTTCTTTCGCTTGGGCTGTTGGCCCCTCCTCCGAAGGTTTCGTCTTGAAATACAACCGCCTAGTTGCCCTTTCCCTGAGCTTCCCTGTGTGTGAAAATTGCAACGCCTTTCCCTCTCGACACATGGTGCTTGAGACGTCTTCTTCCTTTTGCATTTATGGTGGACCGGGTTTTTTTTTTGGCACATTTTTTGCAGCTGCTTTTCCACCTTTCCCCTCTGTTGTTGAACTTGTCCTCCATGCACCGGGCCAGCCTGTGGGGAGTTGAATGATCGAACCCCTCGGTGGGGCTTTCCAACTGTTTTCACCCTTGGGTTAAAGAATGGAGATTGTCCCCCAATTCTCCTCCCTTCCCTCCCGGCTCCATCTCTGGTCGGTAGTCTTTACCCAAAGGCG
>Ga0179593_1421731_pt1 | contig 13480 bp, 16 predicted proteins | sample CZODoug2_1_08_16_FD_185931 | JGI IMG/M metagenome (GOLD analysis project Ga0179593, IMG submission 185931) | Vadose zone soil fungal communities from Angelo Coast Range Reserve, California, USA - CZODoug2_1_08_16fungal (PacBio error correction) | ecosystem: Environmental > Terrestrial > Soil >... | reverse complement strand
CTACAAGTGGTATCCCCCTTTTTCGTCCTTTTGCACTAAATTCAGTGTCACCCACCGTCTCCCGCCTTTGTTTTTTGACGTCCACCACGCACCATCGTACCGTCCCCCCCCCCCCTCTCATGCACCGAAACCGGAGAAAGGGCGGGAGAGGCATGGTCATTACAAGCTGACCAAGCCAACGCGTCCGCCTAAAATCGAGCCTCATCCCACCACGCCCTGAGCACTCATTAGCCAGTTTGCTAGCTGTTGATCTTTTCTTCCACCGGCCTGTTCACCTCACGATGACTTTGGAAAAACCCCCTTGATGCCGTTTTTCCGCAGTTTTCCCCATCGAGCAGGGCCTATATGGCTTCAAAGAAAATGTCCCCAATTTCCCAGCGAGGATCAGTGTGAGTGGATCTCTTAGAAAAAACCCCCCCCCCCCATCCATTCCCGCCACCCAACCAACCCAGACCCAACCCGAACCTTCTTCGATTGCCTAGGTGGTGCTTATCCCGTCCTTGTTCATTCGCTCAGACCCTCCATCCACAAACTTTTGACCGCACCCTCCATTAGACATAGCCGCGCTTTCTCACTACGAAAACGAAGACCAGCCCTTGAGCGGTTTTTTTCCGTTCCCCACCCACGTCGTACCCCCGGCATAGATTTCCCTCCTGATGGCACCAGCATCTCCCCCTTTGATGCACAATTCCGTAACAGTCTCCAATCTCCTATAATTTTTGTCTTTCTTTGATTGAACCATGAAATCACCAAACAAGCAAGGCCTTGCTAACAAGGCTCCAGGCGATTCCACCCCCCCCTTTCGCCGCCCACACCATCATTTCCCCTCCCGCCAAAAATTGATTTTTCAAAAAAGTGCAAGTCTCTGCCCCCATCCATATGGACCCCTCATTTTTTTTCACTCCTCAAGCCTAGCAGTGCCGTAGCTCAAAACAGGCATCTCCCGCACCCTCCAACACTCTTGTGCCCTTTGGGAATTTGCTAGCAGTTCCATGGGAGGGAAATTTGCCCCTCCATCCCCCCGGACGGCTTTGCCCCCCTTCTTTCCCCCCCAAGCAGCACTCCTTACTTAAGAAGTGAATTTTGGTTCCCTACGCAAATCCACCCCCAAGCAACCAGTGACACCCTTTTTCGTTCCAGCAGCAGGAACTAAGACCCGACCCAGACAAGCCGACATCAAACCCGCTCCCGATCCCCTGGACTGCTGTGCCGGGGCCATATTCTAACAGCATGCCAGGAGGTTTTCAGTCCGTGGAATGCTCCCCCGCCCCATACTTAGATACCTTTTCCGCTACTCGGAACTTCGACGAGCTACGCCGCCAAGAAACGGAGGTTTTTGGTTCCCACCTTACCAACTGACCTGGGTATTTCACTTCAGCTTTTTTCTCCTCGCTCTTCATGGAAATGCCGATTCTTCGTCATCCTGAGTCCGGTTCCACACACCTGGATGCGCACAGCGTTAAAAGGTTACTCCTAACGAAACCCCCACTTCCCTGTAATAAGGCCTGCAACCCCCTCCCCTGAACGGATTTTGAGGTGTGACTTCTCCCCTTTTGCCTGTGAACGGTCCTCCCCTTCTTTTGAAAAGCGATAACCCCCCTCCCCCCCTTCTACCGCGCACGTCGCCGGCTTTCAACCCCCCTTATCCCTCTTTCTTCCATTGACCGTACGACCCATGGCCCCCCCTCGCTTTGCCGTCTCCCTCCTGAGCCCCCCCAAAAAAGGCGCGCTTCCATTCCTTTTGTTTTCAACCCTTGCTCATTGCGCACTCTCTTCCCCGTAAAGAGCCCGAAATCGATTTCCCCCTTCTCTGCCTCCTCTCGGCGGAATTGACTCCCCCTACAAAGTTTTAAGACGGACCCCCCTCTCCTCGACGGAAAGAGCCCGTCCGTCCTCTTACCTGCCTTCCTCTTCCCCTGTTTTGATGGTCGGACCACCAATGTCCCTTTTTTAAACAAAACCCAACGAATGTCTGGCTATACCCCACCCCTTTTCTATCTACAGCTCCTGCAGAACAGCTCCCTCCTTTGGATTAATTTGACATCATTGCGGATGGTAGATACCCAGCAGCATGGGTTCAATCCCAATAGTTCCGCCGCTTCGCCTTGTCCTACGATGTTTGTCCTTTTTTGTTATACTTCACCCACCTCCCTTGTCCGTTCTACCGTTCTACCTACAACCAAACTGCGCTTTCCAGCACCAGCCTGCCCCAACGGGTTAACGCCCATTTCCCGGCCAAATTCGTAATTGGCTATCCTTGTTTAACCCCTGACTATTTCTCTGCCGTCAACAGGACTACCTTCTCCCTTTCCGTGCCACTCTTCAATTTAAGCAACCCCTGCTCCTCAGTTGCCTCCAAACTTTGACGCTGAACTTTTTTTCCAGAATCACGGGATAATGACCCCCGCATTGCCCCAGGTTTTCGCGTTCCCAAAAAAGTATCAGGCACCCTCCGCTTTTTTCACTTTGCCGGCATCCGGCGCCCCCCGAAGATTTGGCCCTTCAACCCCCTCGTCCCCTTCTGATTCCCTCCTGACAGTATCAGAATTTGTCCCTACACCAAGCAAGTCCCCGGGAAGTTTGTGATAAGTCTCCGCCTCCCCCCAGGCGCTCCCTCTCTTCCCCCCCCGTTTGCTACCAACTCAGTCCCCTACCCCCCCCCCGCTCTCTACGGATAGCTAATTCGTGAAGCGATATCATTTTTCAGCTCCCCCAATGTCTGCCACCGCTTTAACCCGCTCGCTATTTTGACCACTTCGATCCTCCTTCAACATCTTCCCCGATATCTTTGCAAAGATTCATCCTAGTTTATGACGCCCTCAGTCCCCTCACATTAAACGAACGATACTGCCCCCGCCCCTGTTTCCTTTCCTTTTTAGCCCCCTTGCTAATCATCCAACCATACCAACCCCCGCGCCACTAGCGGTGTTGCACATAGATGTCATAGTCGAATCGCCCAGCTTTTCTCTACAAGCTCCAAACAAAGCCTCCTCCTTAAAAAGCTGAAGTTTCCCCTTTTTACTGCATTTTATCCTTTCCCCGGCTTAACGAGAAAAGGAATATTTTATTCCCCAGCCATCCCAAATATCCTCCCTCCCCCGTCAGCGCCGTCTCATGTCCCTCCGGAAGTACCCCTCCGTGCAAATCATCGTCTACTGGGTAAAGCTTCACATTTTCGTCGGCCCCCGTCTGAGAGATCTCTCTTGTTTCTTTGAACACCCCCCAGAAATGAGCGTCCCTAGTCAGTTTACCCGGCCGCTATGACCTTTTACCTACTCGTTTGGGGTTTGGAGATCTCTTCTCGGCAGGAACCCACCCCCCTTATTCCGTGTTTTCCCTTCCACCTTGTTGTCACGAACACCGACATAGACTCCAGAGAAGCCCCCAATTGCTACGACATTTTTGAATGGTCCCCATATGTTCCCCCGCTATTTTAATGTCTTTGCGATTAGTAGGTGGATTCTTCTGGACGGCTCGTTTATGTATGCGGTTCCTCAGATATCCTGGTGACGTTTCTCTCCCCTTACTTGCTTTTTACACCTCCCACTTTTCATGTGAACAAGTTGATGTATTTTGAAGAGGACAGGTGTTGTTTCTCTTCCCGACCTTTGGCGAGGCCCCCTTTGACTCTCCCCTCTCTTTCCCCAACTGTTTTGTATGGGCGCGGGTTGCGGATTGTGCGGCTTCGTTTTCTTTTGGATGATAACAGCCTGCCATCACCTTTTCTCTTTGACCTGTTTTTGTTCAGAGGATATTCCTTTTAGCTTTTAGGTCTCGGCGCCTTCAGAACCTTATTCCGTTATCGACTACCGTTGCGATGTGTTCAGGCGGCAGATTTTGGCGCTTGTCATACGCTTAGGGGCCGTAAGCTTCTCTTCGTTTCCAAAAGCCTAACTTGCAGTTCGGACTCTTTTTTCCGCGGCGATCCGTCGCTGACTGCGAGGTGTTCTGCGTTTGTTTTTTATCACTGACTTTTTGCTAATTACCGCGTTTGTCGGACGGAGTTTTTGATACCCAGTTTTTTTTTCTTTTTTCTGTGTTGACTGTCAAGGAGGCCTCGTTTTTTATCCGCGTCGGGCGAGGTTTATTCCTCTGTTGCAGGGCACCCGGATCCCTTATTTCTCCCTCCATGACGATGTGGATTCCTGGGGAGTTCGCGACCGGACTGATTTTTGTGCTTTCCGGTTTTTCCTTGGTCGTCGGGTTTTGGCCGTGTCCGCTTCCGAAAAGGTGTTGTCCCTTGCAGTCAGGTGTTGTCTTCGTTGAATTCGTGGCCCCGGTCACGTCCCTATTTTCTTGCTCCGGTGCTATACCTCTCCGTTCAAGTCCTCTTCCCTGCTGTTAGAGGTAAATTGTGCGGCTTAAGGAGTTCATGCTGGTCCCATCCCTAATTGTTAGGTGCCTGAGAGAATTTGACTCCCGTCTTTGCGGTTTTCATCTCCCTTCCCATTTTCTAGGTCGTCGTCAGTATGTGCCAACTTGCTGCTTCCTCCCCAAATAAGAGATACCAGTATTTCCCCCCCTCCTGGCAGGCCAAGCTTTTGCTTGCTGTTCTTCCCGTATCGTGTCATTCGATCAGGGTTGGTGGTATCAGCATGGTGGTTTTTTGATGTGCGCTTTTTTTCCTTCACCCCCGCAAGCCCCCCCTTTGTCAGGCGGAGATCGAAGTGTTTTCACCTCGCCCTTTCTCTGGATTTCTCTGCTTACTCCTACCTTCGGTGCCACTTGCATCAGAACTCTATTGCCCCTTGCTCTAGGAAATTACATTGCTTACACGATTCGCCCTCCCTTTTCAGTTGCGACCATGCCTTCGTTGATTCCGGATTTCCAGGTCCTCTTTTTCTTAGCCCCCTTCTTCTCCTTCAATTGTGATGGGTCGGCCCTTGTTTTTCTCGTCAATGTCAGGTGCAGAGTTTCTAACCTCCCAATGGAGAATGTGTTTGCATTCTCGCCTTGCTGCTTTCCTATGGTCGATTTGATCTTTCCTTTTTCTTCAATAGAGCGTCCCGTTTTTTTAACAGACCGACGCCCACTACGTCTAAAGAAGTCTCTTGGCGGAGGGGATTTCGGTCCTCGGCCGCCTTTCTTTTTTTAGGGGATCAGTTTCTTTTTCCCGTGGCAGATTATACGTTGTTTTCCCGGAAGAATGAAGACTGAAGCTTCCATTCCAGTAGTTGCTTATTTTTTTAGAACCATCTTGCGTTGTCACCCCTCCTTGCTGCTTTTCCTTTTTTGAACACCACCGCGTTGTTTAGGTGTCTCGTCTTTGCCGTCGCAGCCCTTTCTCTTCGTCACGCTTGTATCACGGATGGCGCAAATCTCTCTGTCCGTATTAGTATTGCCCTTTCATCCCCCGTAAGTGTTTTCCCGCCTGGGCTGTTTCATTTCCCTAGCGGTAGTGCTCGGTGCCTTCCTCCTCTGATGGTCCCTTTATTTTTTCGATCCAGAACGCCCCCCCCCCCCCTTGTTTTGCGATGGTGGCTGATGTTCCTGGACCGTCGGTGATTAACCCAATTTTCTTTCAACTTGCTGATGCTGACGACCTTTTTGCTCTCTGGATCTGGATGGTGATTTGGTGGAGAAGAACGGGGCTGATTCTGTCGACTGGTCCCCCCTGCTTTTTTTGGCCGTGGTCATGTTTTTGAATCGTTTGTATCGCTTTCCCCTTATTTTCCGGAGACGTTTTTAGGTATCGGCTGCTCTTCTATCCTTGTCCTTTTTTAATTTCCCATTTGGTCATCCCCAACCCCGTTCTTCCGGTATATTGAGGCGTTGAGCCACTTTTAATGCCTGGATGCAGATTCGGGCGCCTTATGGCACTCGTGCCCCCTCTTTCACCTTCCCGGGATGGTGGACTCTCCAAACCGCTTCCGGTCGGCTTTGCGGAATTTGATGCCTTTACGCAGGCTCCATTTCGCTATGGACGGTGAGTTACCCGTTGTGGTTTGTATGGACGAATTGCGGGCTGTCATCACACATCACAACTTCACTCAGGTTTTTCGATGGGTGCGGGCGGGTAATTCACTTTTTTTTCCCAGCCGATTGAACCCTGCCCCCTATAAAAAGAATTCCCTGTGGCGATTTTTCCAGATTCCTGCTCTTTTTCCTTGTCCCCCTGTTTTGAGGCCATGTGGGGCAGTTTCTGCCAGGAAAGCTTGGATTGGGCCTTTTTTTTCTTCGTTGTCCGCTCCTTCTTAAGCCGGAAATGTGATCACTGGATTTCTTTAGGCTTTTTCGGATCCTCTGTTCTTTGATCTGATGCAGGATTCTTTCTCGTTTTTTTGGAGTCCTTCCTTTTTTCCTTGTTTAAGGGTTTAGTGGTTCAGACACAAAATCTTCCCCCCTTGAATGTTGTGACCGATTTCTGTCTCCGAACGCTGGCCTTCCCTCTTAGTTCTCCACTCCGTCGAGACGATCGCCTGCTTCGACATTATAATTATCTCTGGGATAGGGGTGCTTTGCGTGATGGCGAGGTGAGCCATGAGAATCGTCTTGCCTTCTTACAGTAAACAGGTATGACTGCTCCATAGCGGCGGAGCTGGTGATTTGTAGAAAGAACGGGTTGTTCCTTTCCCGGTTACAATATTCTAGTGAGATATATCTACCTTTTTCCCAGTTGGGGGTATCATCTATCTTTCTTCACTCCCCCTTGTACTGTATTCTCCCCTTGCTCAGCATTTTGATCTCCAAAAAATTTTCACCCCGTCGATGAGAGAGATCAGATTTGATTCTCAGTCCCTACTCTTCTATCGACCCCCTCCCCAAGTTTAAGCCCCCTTCGCCAAGCTCGAGCTGTAATAATTCGTGATGTGCAATTCGTTCTAGAGGAGGGGTCGTATCCACGGTCCCCCACCAAGTGCGTGTCGCGACTCTGTCCCCCCCCCCCCGCATAGCTATGCTTGTTTTGGCCCACCACGCACCCTTCCGGAAAACCGGACCCCCTTCCCCAACACCTGGAAATGCAGGAAGCCTGGTCATCTGTTCCGTACCTCCCTCAAGCAAAAACCCGAACACCGACCCCTCTTTCTTACCAATCTGAGATGGAGGATACTGCTCCACATAAGCAGTTACCGCTTCCCTTTGTCCCCCCCTATGCCGGCGCCTTTTACTGAATTCCCCCAAAAGCTTTTTGCGTTCCGGTCACATATGTGTGACACAGCACCCGCCCCCATTTTCCTTTTTTAGCTTTTCTGCCCCTTTTCTCGAAAACCAAATTCCCACTTTTCCCCACCCAAATAGCCAACCCGGCCTCCTTCTTCTCTTTTTTTGATTGATTCAGCGGAAATGTGTTCTGCCCACGTTCACCCTTTTTCCGCCTCAACTTTCCCATTTCTTCCACATAGAAGACCTATCTTCACTCAATACCCCCAACTCTCGCCTCTCGAGAGCGTGTTTTGGTTTTTCCCCTCTTTACCTTATTTGATACACGGCATCAGTATTTTCCCTTTTTTCCTGCCAGTTCCTTTTGAATAATGACATTTGAAACCTGTTCTTTTTTCCCACTTAAGCAAGTCTCTTTTTTTCGTTATGTCAATAAATTAAACACTTTTCAGGATGTCTACTGGCCCTTCCTAAGATATCCTTCAGTACGAAGACCCATCCTTCCTTCCTGCCACCCCTATTGAACCACCATCTTTTTCCCACATGTGAACTCATTATTCACTACCCTCTCTTACGCTTAGCCACCCCTCCCCCCCTAGACCGACGAAAAATTTTGCCTGTTACCTCCTGAAATTTCCCTCTGTCGGGACATTTTTTCGAATGAACTCTGTTCCACGGCCGGAAAAATTTTATCCAACAGCAATCATACATTAGGAGGTGATTGACCCGCTGTAGTCCAGAAACCCAGTACTTTTCTACATCGGTTTAGAAAAAGCACTACAGAAGGAGACCAATAACAACCCGCGCCCCGCCCTCCTTCCGGGAATATACGACTTCTTTTGCTCCCCACATAAGTTGGACCGCGTTGCAGACGCTTATCGACCATGGTCCTGACTCTTCCCCTCCCCGTTCGAGGTTTGTGTTGGCATTCCCCCTTAAAGCCATGTGCATTTTTATTGTCCGCAGCTTGTTTGCATTTTCCCTTTCTCGACATGTTTTTTGCACTTTCCCTTCTTCTCGTTCATGCGTCGGTGCCCAAAATTATGATCAGCTTTCCCCCTGAGTCAACGGAACTGCACATCCATTTTTTCCTGCCGACCAACATCTCCCCCTTCCTCCCCTACCGGATTGGGCGTTATGCCGGCTTTTTTTCACTTCCATTTTCGCTCACCGGCACAGTAGATCCCTCGCCCTCCGAATTCATCCCCCTTCTCTATGTCCCCACATCTACGGTCCAGAGACATTGACCTCCGGCCCCTGTTTTGTTTTCACCACCCCTTCTTCCACAGTCCGCCCGCTTCCCCCCTTCTCCACAACCGAGCTCCTTTCCTCCGTTTTCCCGGAATCCTGTCGCTGCCCCAATGTCAGGCCATCTTGCAATGTTCCCTTCTCCGTCGCCTAGATTCATTTTTCCTGACGACTCATCTCCCCCTCAGCCTGAAACCCCTTCTCCTTCGGAACGTTTCACACGTAAGATCTCCCTCCTGAATATTTTTTTTTTGTCGTCCAAAATGCCGCCATCCCCCCGACCCCGTGCTTTTTCTCCCCCCCTTGTCGATCTTCCCGCTCCTTCTCCCAGAAACTTTCGTGTAGCCTTTGTCCCTGTCGAACATACAATTTTTGATATTTTTCTTCGTCCCGCAAGTGCCTCCATGGTCCCCCCACTCTACCACTTGTAAGATGAGTCTGTGCCCCCTCCCAGATGAAGCTAACCTTATCATGACCCGCCCCCACTTTAGCTTTCACTCAAATCCTTACTTCTCACCCTCACCGAGAAAAGCCAGCATTTTTTCTCGCAGTCCTTCTGGATATTCAACTGCAAGAACCCCCTTGATTTTTCACGGCAAGTTTCATCCCAAAACCGTAAGGAATCACTTGAAAGACCCTGTATCTGCATTGCCCGGTAGAAACCTGCCTACCGGTATTCACTTCCCCCCTTTCCCATCCTTGCCGGTTCTAGACAACCCAAAACCCTCCAGCATAGCTCAGATCCGTGCGCCTCCGGGATTCACCCGGGCATGACCCCTGCCCCTCCCCCTCTCGGATGCCTTGAAAGTTTCTTTCCTCTTTTTCCCCTCACCCTCCTCAAAAAGGTTCATTGGGATCTTTCTTCCCCCTCCCCTCCAAAAACGGGTTTTCTTTCCTCCTCGCCCAATTTCATCCCCCCCTTAACGTAGAACACCATCTCTCTTTTTTTGACTCTCTGCGTATGAATCGGTCCCCCCTTAATACGATTGTTTTTTTTCTCCTCCTTGACACGCGCGATGATTTCCACTCTTAGCCGTCAGCGAACCCCCCCCCCCCCCCCCCCCCCCTTAGGAAAATATGAGCCTTTTTTTGGAGTAATCGCCCTAAAGAGAACAGATGCATTTTAGTTCCCCCCCCCCCCCCCCCCCCACCCCATTGATTTCCAAGGCGTCTCATAAACAATAAAAACTAGCCCCCCGACGCCATTTGCGTTTGTTGACTCCCGAACTCCTCGCCTCGTCCTTTCTATATCACCAAACCGCCGCCGCGCCAATTTAAGCAACGTCACTGCCTTGTCGCTGTTTTCCCCCCCCCCAACCCGTGGAGAGCCCCTTCAACGGAACTCTTCTCAACGCGCCCTCCAGACTAGCATGAATCCACAGCCACCTCACCATTCCTGACCCCGATTTGTACCATTCCCTTTCGTCGGACACCAGTGCTGCTCTCTGAGATCTTCTTGTGGCCCCCCCCCCCCCGTCCACTTTTTCATAAGAGAGTTTTTCCCTTCCGATATTCTCGATCCTTCCTTTACCTCTTTTGTGTTGTTTCTTTTCTTTTGCTGTCGGAACCGATCTGCTGCGGAATGTTTTTTGTCCACGAACACTCCTTCTCAGCTTTGAGCATCAAATGTAGAACGAAATGGTCCCCATTTCACCTCTGGTGTCGTATGATTTTTCCTGTGTTTTTCGCCGGAGGCAGGATTGTCCTGCTTTTGCGTTCTTTGTCTTTTTTACGATATCCTGTGAAGTTCTTCCCTTGTTTGAAAGCCCCGCCCCTCCCCTGGGAAACCCCGTTTTTTTTCCAGTGTGGGACGCGGCCGCTGTTTTTTGGCGTTATCGCCATCGGCCCGAGTCCCTTCGACAGATATGTCCCAACAACCGGTTTCTGTTTAGCGGGGACTCTCGGAGGCTCGCTCCCCCATCCCCCTCCATCGCCGGCGCATTGGGGGCCCGGATAACACTTAGCCACCCACTCTTCCGAAGAAACCAAAGGACCCTTGAAATCGCGCGACCACGGCAGGAGAGTAGGTCATCCCCCACCTCGTAGTCACGGTCTACGCCACTTCTAGACCCCTTTTGCATGAGAAGCTCTTTAGTGATTCATATGGGACGCCATGCCTATCGGCAGCTGGCTTGAGCTGGGGAATGAGGCCGGAGGCGGACCCTACGCTCCCCCCCCCAAGTCCTTTCGCCCCTCATGGAAGTATCGACTTGGACGAAGCTGGAGAAGGGGCACTACGATACTGGGCTCTTAACTCTTTTTTGTACGCGCCTCTCCCCAGGCTTTCTTATCTATTTTTTCTTAGTCTTTTTAGCAGGACAATTTTGAGAGTTCTGATCCGCTTTGTCTCGTGCTCTTCCTCACAACCGCTGGTGGAGGGCGTTTTCTTTCACTTTAGGATGCCTCTGTGGGCCGGAGATCCTCTTGTTTGTACCTAAGGCCATTTTCTGCTCTCTCAGCGGATGCTTGCCACTCTTTCCGAGGATGTTCTTGGTTTTTTTCGAGCCGCTGGCACTTTCTGGTTGGTGCAGGTATCCCCTTTCTTCCCTTCGCCCGTTCCAAAAACCTTCCTGTTTTTTTTGCCTCCATTTTTTTTTTACTCCTTTTGTGCTTAGTTGTTGTTGCTATTTTTTTTTCTCGTTTCCTTGCAAGGAAGGTCTGCTTCCTTCGATACCATCGATTTCCACCGTCTGAGAAAATATGCCTTGTCGCGGTAAATTGTGCCCCGTTTTCTTACTTGAGATGTGGTACAAGAGATTGTTCGTCTTCCCTTCATCATTTTTAGAATTCCTTGGGAGGTTGCATACTCATTCAGTCCCTTCCGCTGCGGCTCATGTTCACATTTGGTTTTTATGATTTACGAACTCAGAGTCAATGTATGTCGCTGCAGTAAACTTTTGATGATTTTCTAGTTCTGCAGTTCTCGGGAGATCGACCTTTTTTTTTGTTTAAAGCCGGGCAGGGTTTGTCTGTTCTTTCGTTTTGAGAACCTCCCCCTTTTTCCATTCTATGCGTAGGTAGTCTCTTTCGTTTGCAAGTTCCTAGGATCTGTACGTCCCGTTCCCGTGCGGACCGTGAGGAGAACCTTAAGACCCGCTTGCGAGTCTGACATCGGAACCCTCTTACCGTGGAGCTGCATGTCACATTTTCTTTGCTCTCTGCCCCTTTCGCATTTTTTCCCGGATTGCCGTCGCTCTTGTTTTAGACGGCGGAGACTTTTCTGCTGGTGGGCCTTGTTTTTTTTCTTCAATTTCCTGATTGATTTTATGGAGAATTTTGAATACGACGAAGTTTGTGGCCTAATTTGTTCCCTATGTGATCGACACTGGGAAGCATTCTCAGGTTCCCTTTTCGGACAAATGCCATCCGCCCCCCGCCCCTCCCACCTCGGTACGGGGAGTTTTTTGCATTTGGTCTTCCGGCGTCTCATGAGGATGTTGTATCGGTTTGGTTTTCCTTCGTTTCCTTGGGACCTGAGGGCGATACGTTGGGTGCCCCCCCCGGACGCATGCGCTGAAGACCACGTGCATCTCTTCGGTCCAGTCGCTCTCTTCCCACTTTCTTGCGTTTTTGAGCAAACGCGGCCAGGGGGGTGTGACCTTTTCCCCCCCCCAAACAAGTCCCCTTTTACCTCTTTGCTTTCCTTTAGTAGAGTCGCATGTTCCCCCCCTCATTAGTTTCTTTTGTCGCAGGTGCACGTCCTTCTGGCGAAAGCTGCTTGAGGTTTCTATATGCCTTCCGTCTTGGGTTCTCTTTCCGCTGGGTGTTTCTTTGCGCTTTGCTGTCTTTGCTGGTTACCTTTGCAGAATCTATCCGGTCTGGCTTTGCGCTGTTTACATCACAGTCAGGTGATTTTTTCTGTGTTCCTCTGTCTCCCTTTCCCCAGTTACTTTTTTCTTAACCTTTAAGACACATTGTTTGTCTGACGACCCCCCCCCTGTTTGTTCTTCAGATGTAGGTTTCCCGTCAGAATCCCTTGTTTCTACTCTTGCGTCAAGTCGGCCCATATTTTTCACAGACTTGGCTCTTGTGCAGGTGGTCGACCCTGTGCCCTTTTTTGGAGTTCCTCCCATCTCCTGTCCCGTCCAAGTGCTGATCTTCCCTTGATACTTTCCTTCAATAATGCTGGTGCGTTTTTCTTTTAATGGTTACCCCACCTGCTCCTCCTTTTCCGCATTGCGTGCACGTTTTGGCAGCACTTTTCATAAGTCAGGAGATTTTCCAAGAGATGGCCCTATATGCTATTCGCATACCCTGGTTTGCAGGAGCAAACCGCGGAAGGCAAGCTCGACTCCCCCGGCGTTCGGGCCCGGGTTTGAGGACACTGAACCTGAATCCTTTCCGACTTTTTTTGCATCACCGCTTCGCCAATATTGGACATTGTCACACAAGGGGTTCCACTTCCAGGTGCCGGAGTGCACCAGCACAAGTAGGGGCAGGATCTTTTGCACAAAAATTCCAACATAAGAGGAGGCTGTCTTCCGTTTGGGTTGGATTGCCTCAAGCCTACGATAACGGCCCCTGTTCGGTTTCGTCCTAAGATGAACTGCCCTTACCAGCTTAGTTGTTTTCTTTGTTTTTTTGGTACACATGATGGTTGAAGGGCGCTTTTCAACTCGGTAGTGAACTTGACTAACTGGTGAAAAAGTTGACCTCGTGGCGCGGGACGGCGTCCATGTGAAGTGATCCTCCACCTATGAGGAAAGTGAAGCATGGCCCGGATTTTCAGGGAGGGTGCGGGTTCAGGGGATGTAGTGATGCCCCCCTGTCTTTGACTTCACAGTTTTTTGCCCTTTACCTGCTTTGGAGGGACATAGTTTTGCGTTTGTTTCAGACTACCGTAACAGCGGGATACGTTCTGGTGCCTCTTGCCCCAGTAGAAATCCTTCGTCAACCTTAGTCGATGCCATCAGAGAGAGCTGCGCATTTATTACCTCCCCGGTATCAGAGATGGACAGGTCTTTGACTGTTTTTTTTCTTTGTCTTGCTTAGTACCTTCTCTGAACTGAGTTACGTAACCAGATCAAAAGTGAGAAGATCAAGTCCTCAGGCGGAGGTTTTTTACCCACTTCTTTCCCTTTCCATCTGTGCGTGTATCGCTTACTCCTTTTAGGTGCCCCCTGTCACCAGA
>Ga0179593_1677319_pt1 | contig 13481 bp, 18 predicted proteins | sample CZODoug2_1_08_16_FD_185931 | JGI IMG/M metagenome (GOLD analysis project Ga0179593, IMG submission 185931) | Vadose zone soil fungal communities from Angelo Coast Range Reserve, California, USA - CZODoug2_1_08_16fungal (PacBio error correction) | ecosystem: Environmental > Terrestrial > Soil >... | reverse complement strand
CCCTCCTTTCCCTCTTTTTTTTCCCACGGCTAAGATGCTTTCAGCCCCGATGAGCACGGACACCTAGTCGGCCCTTTTTTTTCTTCTTCCTCCTCCAGCCGTTTGTATTGAGTATGGCCGCGCCCTTTTTTTTTTTTTTCCCCTTTCTCTGACGCCATCTGATTCCCAAGAACAGGACCACCTTTCCCCCTCCCTCCCTTTTCCCTGCCACGACAAGGCAAGTAGGGACACGCGGAGGGTCTGGCCGGCGCTCCTTTTCTTTCCTCTTTTTTTTTTTCTCCTTGCCGTGATCCTCCCCCAAAGCCGGGACGCAACAGTATACGGCGTCGCGGTGCCTTCTCTCCCCCTCTTCCTTTTTCCCCCCTTCAACCCGACGAGAACCGGGTGTCCGTTCTGGAAGATATTCATCGTGGGCCACCTTTCCTTCCCTTTTTTTTTCTTTTCCCTGGCGTGTTCGACTTTGCGTGGAAGATGTTGGTACCCCCCTTTCTTCCTCGGTCCTGAGCAGTAGGAGAAGCGCGACAAACGGACAGTGCCCGATGAGACCTTTTTCTTCTTTCTTTTTTTCCTTTCTGTGGAACATCCCCTTCGTACGTCGAGTGGGGGGTCGAAGCGGTGTTCCTTTTTTTTCCCCCCAATGGCGTGTTGTCGGTACAAGAAACCGCCGACTTTTTTTTTTTTTTTTTTCTCTTTTTTGTTGTGCCGCCCGTTCTGGCCAGACAGGCGGCGGGAGTTGCTAGGGTCGGAGTCCTTCTTCTTTTTTTTTTTTTTTTTTTCCCCTTTTTCTTTTTTTTCGGTAGAAACACAATGAATGTTCCTTTGAGTTGGAGGCGTCGCAACACCAGTCTCGTGGTCTCCCCCCTCCCCCTGTTCCCCCCTTCTGAAACCTTTTTCCCAAAATCAATCTCGCGGATCTGGTGCCTCCCCCTTTTTTCTTTCTTTTCTGGACCTGATGATAGAAAGGACCGATCACGCGAACATCGCTCACCTTTTTTTTCCTCCCTTGAGTTTGGGTTGGGTCCTCCGTTAAGTCGGGAAAAAGAAAGTAGAGCGCCCCTCCCCCTTCCCCCCCCCTTTTTTTCCTCTTCTCTTTTTTCCTTTGAGGCAGCACGCCTTAAAAGAAGCCATCGATGTGAGGCCCCCCCCTTTTTTCCCCCCTCCTCCTCTCCCTTCTGGTTGCCGGCGCGTCCTCGGTTCGAAGCACAGCACGAGGGCGTCGATCTCCTTTTTTCCTTCTCTTTCTTTTTCCCTCTAGTGTTGATCGGACGGAGTTACCCGCGTCTTTCCTCCCCCTTCCCCCCTCCGGCGGGAGACCTCTGTGCTTTTTGCGAAAAGAAATCGTGCCTTATCTCTTTTCTTTCCCTTTTTTTCCTTTCTTTCGTAAACGTGGATGCACGTTCAATTTCCCTTCCCTTTTTTTCTTTTTTGTGCACCCCCCCCTTGGACTTTGAACGCAAACGAGAGTTTCCCTCTTCTGTTTCCTTCCCTTCCTTCCCCCCCCTTTCTGGAGACCGGTGCCACAAAGAACAGACACGACCGCGTTATCTCCCTTTTTTCTTTTTTTCTCTTTTGTAAGAATTTGGTTGGGGCGCGATGAGGTTCGTCGTCGCTTTTCCTCTTTCCCCAAGGTTTAGAGGTGAGCAGATGCCGTATCGGTTCTTTTTTCCTTTAGTGTTCCCCACTGAAGGGCAGATGTTCCGTTCTCCTTTTTTTTCCCCCCTTTTTTTTCCCGCTGTCACAGTAGAGACCGCTTGCGTTTTTTCCTTTTTTGTTTACACCAGGGGACTCTTTCTCCCCTTTTCCTTCTTTCGCCGAACAATTAAGGGACGCACCCGCCCTTTCCCCTTCCCTACGTTGTTGTTGTTTTTTACATCGACCTCTAGTGTGAGTAGGGTTTTTCTTTTTCCCTTCTGTACGGGCTTTGTGCGCTCTCCCACGAAGAAAATCGAAGGGCACTTTTTCCCTCTCCTGTGAAGCGTTACGCGTTTTTTCCCCCTTTTCTCTTAGAAGGAAATCGGAAGGGAGAGTTTCCTCCTTCAGACGCCTCTGACCGAAGAGTAAGGATCTTCCCCGTTCCCCTTTTTCGGAAAAGCGGAGAAGACGAACCGCCTTTTTTCCCCCTCCCCCCACCCATTCTTTCCCAAATGAAACATGGGCCGCCCCCCTTTTTTTTTCTTGTGGCAAAGGTCACAGACCGGTGAATTTCCCCCTCCCCTTTTTACACTCTCTGTTGCTGGTCATTTGAGAAAGTGCCACAAGCCCCCTCCTCCCCCCCTTCTTTCCTTTGTAGTAGCGATTGGAAAGTTGCCACCACTTGACCTCCCCTCCTTCCCCCTTTCCGACTGACCCTTCTTCCTTTTCGAGTTTCTTTTCGCCCCCCCTCCCCTCCCCCTCCTTTTTTTTTTTCTTTCAGACCGAAGTAGGCCCACGCGGTGTCCCTTTTCCTCTTTCCCCCCTTACGAAATCTCTCTTCGATTCCGATCGACGCCCTAGTGCGTGCCTTCCCTCCCCCTCTTTTCTTTTTTTTTTTTTTTTTTTTCGACGTTCTCGGGCGGGTTGGGTGAGCAGACGGGTCACTGGTTTTGGCATTTCTTTCCTTTTTTTCCCACATCGCCGCTTTTCCGATCTTCGCAGAGAGGGGACTCCCCCTTTCCTTTCGAACTGCGCCCGAAAACCCCAACACTCCGGCGGTTCCCTTTTTTTTTTCCTCTTTTCTTGCACAGCTTCGGCTCTCAGAAGCGTACAGGCGTGCGTCCCCCTCCCCCCCCCCTTTTTCCCTCTCAAGAGAGATTGATTTTGGGCCTGGTTCAGAAGTGTCTTTTCCCCTTTTTCCTGGTTTCCCCGAGCCTTTTGAGTCGCAATCAAGGACCTCAAAGGAAACCCCCTTACTTTTTTTTTTTCCTTTGGTCACTCCGAATTACCAAAAGGGCACGGAACGAGGCTCCTCCCTTCTCTCTCTTTTTTTCCTTCCACCCCCCCCATCTTCCCCCTTTCTCAAAAAAGCAGGTCGTCGGCTTTTCGTTTTCCTTCCCCCCCTCCCCGCCTTCTTTTTCCCCCCCCCCTCAACCGATCTTGTTCCCACCTTACAGGCTAAAAGCAACTGGATCCTTCCTCCTTTTCTTTCACTGTAAGTGCGAGAGTCGCCGAACTGCTCCCACTTCCCCCTCCCCCACATCGTCCCCCTTTTTCGTCAAAAAGACCGTCAACTCCTCCCTCCTTCCCTTTTTCCCCGTCCGCATGGTGCCCACTTTTTTTTCTTTTTTCCCCTCTTGGGTCCACGCTTTTTCAGGTCATCGAAGGCCACAGCGACCTCCTCTCCTTTTTCCTTTTCTTGTGCTAACGGCATTAGAAACGAAGAGAACATCGCCGACGCTTTCTTGCCTCTCAGTCAAATCGGGGAAAGAACGTGAATTGTCTTTTTACTTTTTTCCCCCCCTTTTTCTTTTCCTTGGTACGGTTATGGGATAATCGGGCCTATGTGCCCTTTTTTTTCTCCCCCCCCTCGGGACGCATGACCCCTCAAGACCTCCCACGGGCGCGGCAATTACGCCCTTCCCCTTTTTTCTCTTTTTTTTTTTTTTTTGCGTCAGGAAAAATGATAGGGCGATCACCCTGGCGACGATCTTTTTCCCCCTCCCTTCGCCTTTTTCCCCCGACCTTACAAACGCGGCCAACTGTTCGACTTCCTTCTTTTTTTTCCTTCCTCCCCCCTTTTCCTTCTAACAGTTGGCCAGCGGGGTGGAATGGTCGTGGGCGGCAACGGCGACGATTTTCTTCTCCCTTTTCCTTTTTTGATCGTCCCCTTCTCTTGCACCCAGCGCAAGCCGTTTGGAGGCGTATTTCCTCCCTTTTCCTCTTTCCTCCTCCTCTGTTGGCTGGGTCGCACGCTTCGATGAAGAAATAGGCCGATTATCAAGACCGGACACCTGGCCTTCTTTTCCCCCCTTTCTCCCCCCTCCCCGGCACGTCGGTCCGCCGGGTATGGCAGGAGCGCAGTCCCCTCCCCCCCCCCCTTCTCCCTTTCTTTTTAAGGGCCGTGATACGGAGAAAACTCCAACAGCCGGACGCCCCCTTTTTTTTTTCTCCAGTCAACCTCCTGACCCCAAAGCGAACCCGCCTCTCCCCCTTTTTTTTTTTTTTTCCCCTCTGCGGACCGTCGACAGGTCGTAGCGGGCGTTGCGTTGTTTTTTTTCTCTTTTTGTGTCCTTTTCCCTTAGATTCGTGTCGAAGAAGGGTTTTCTTTTCTCCCCCCCCCTTTTCCTCTTCCCTTCAGTGCCGATGAGAAACAGACCGAGTGTGAACTGCATTTCTTCTTTCCCCCCTCCCCTCTCGTAGCGGGGGTGGGTAGAAGGGCGTTTTCCTTTCTCTCCTTTTTTTTCCCCCCCGAACGCCGAATGAACCTGCGGTGTTTGGCCTTTTTCTTCTTTTCCCCTTCTCTTTCCCGCAGGCGTCGTTGATAGGGTCGGAGTCTCTTTCCCCCCCCCCCTTTTTTTTTTTTCTGGAAAGACGGAAGGAGGTGGGTAGAAAACACACATGGCCTTTTCCTTTTTTCCCCCCCCCCTTCTCCTGGGAAACAGGCCTTTAGTGCAAGAATAAGCAAAACCCTTTCCCCCTCCCCCCCAAATCAATCTAGAGGATAGGGGCGAACAGGCCGTTTCTTTTCTTTTTTCTTCTTCTCTCCCCCCGGGCCTCTTTTGGACAATAGGAACCGAACCCCCCCTCCCCTTTTTTGGGCCGGGCGCAGTAAGGGCGTGAACCAGCCTTTTCCCCTTTCCCCCCTGACGAGCGTCCTCTCGCAGATCAGGAGATGGTGGGCAGCCTCTTCCCCTTTCTCCCCCCCCCCCCATTAAAAAAAAAGTGCCCGTCGGTCCCTTTTCCCTTCACGTCGTCTTCTTTTTGGAATAAAAGAGGTTTCCCTACTCCCCTCTCTTTTTTTTCTCCCCCCCTTTCTTTCCGGGAGAAGGAGAGACTTTCGTTCGGTGGTGATCCCCTTTTTTTTTCTTTTTTCCCTTCCCCTTCTTTCCAACGTCACTGAGGTCGGACCTCCCCCTCCGGCGGGAGAAGTAGGGCTGTGAGTTGCGAAACTCTTCCTTTCTTCTTCAGCGAGTTTTTGATTTGTGTGTTGAGTTGCTTTTTTCCCTTGGATGGGAAAGTTAAATCGCGACTACCCCTCCCCCCCCTTTCCTTTTTTTTGGCAACGGTCTCCCTTAAAGGTGAACGCAAAAGAGAGTTTCCCGCTTCCCCCCCCTTTTCTTTCCCCTTCCCTTTCTGGGAAACGGTTTGAACTCCCCCCTTTTCTTCTCCTCCCTTGTCGGCATTTTTTTACAGGGAGGTGGGGAAGACTTTTTATGTTCTTTCCTCCCTTTTTTTTCCTTCTTTTTTTTTTTTTTTTTTTTTTTGGTTCGTCGTCCTCCTAGCGGGAAGAAAAGGTTCGCGTTCTCCTCTCCCCTCCTCTTAGGAGGTAAGGTAGTGGTTCCCCCCCCCTGGACCTCTTCCGTGTCCAGAAGGGAAGGTGGTGACCCCCCTTTTTTTCCCACGTCGCGACCTTTCCTTTTGTAGTTCGTCTTTTTTGAATGAACCCTCTTCTTCTCCCCTTTTTCCTTCAACCGGAGGCGTTCGACAGAAAAATTCCGGGCCGCACCCACTTCCCCCCCCCCCTCCCTCAAGTTGTTGCCGATAGATGACAGCTCCTTTCCTTTTGGACGGCACGGAAGTGGTCGGCGAAACGCCTCCTTTCTCCCCCTTCTGAGCTGCTAATTCGGGGGGACAATCCACCCCCTCTTCTTTTTTCTAAGAGGTAGAGAACCTTTCTTTTTTTTCCCCCCTTCCAACGCGTCTGAGGGCCCTTCCCCTTCTCTTTTTATACCACAGACCGGAAATTTTTCCCCCCTCCCTCTTTACGGTCCCCTGCGCAACGCGACGGTTCGTCCCCCCTCCTTCCCCCCTCATCGCGAGACCATCCACCACTCCCCTTCCTTTTTCCCCCCCCCCCTTTTTCCTCATAAGGGTCGGGTATGGTATTGTGGCACCCCTTTTCTCCCCCCCCCTTTTTTTCTGAAACGCCTCGGGGAAAATCTCGTTGCGTTCACCGGTGGGCTCCTCCCCCCCCCCCCTCCCTCCACGACCGATATTTTCCTTTGTTTCAATGGTGTAGCGATTGCCCCTTTTCCCCCTCCCTCAAGAAAAGGAAGAGCAAGCTCCCCCCCTTTCCCCCCTTCCTTGCACGAGTTCCTTATAAAACGAACAGAACGACCTTCCCTCCTTTTCCTCTTCCAGACCGAAGGAGGCAAGCGGTGGAACGCCGGCCGCCCCCCCTTCCTCCCACTTCTTCCTTCCCGGACGCTTTTGCTGAAGACATAGTGCTGTTTTTCCCCTCCCCCCTCTTTTTTTTCTCCTTTTCCTCCCGTTATAGGGCGGTATGGGTAGCGACGGGTCACTTGTTTTTTTTTTTTTTTTTTTCCTTCGTGATGCCCACCCCCCTTATGAGGACGAGCAGGACCCTTCCTTTTTTTCCCCTCTTTCCTTCGACTGGCGGGTGTTAAAGCCTGAACTGCGCCCCCCCTTTTGTATGGAGCGGCCCCGTGGGGTTAGTGGTTTTTCCCTCTTTTTTTCCCTTCTTCCTCAGGTCCAAAGGCCCGTGCGGCAACTGCCCCTCTCTCCCTTCCCTCTCTGATTTTTTTTTCCCTGTTTTACAAGAAGTGGTTTCCCCCCTTACAATGCAGTGTTTCCCCGAGACTGTGGTTGCGACTCCTCCCCCCTTCTTTTTTACTCCAACTCCTCCTTCCTTCCCAAAAGAATTCCAACCCCCTCCCCCTTTTCCCTTTTTTTCACCCGGCCAAGCATGGAGGTCCATCTTTCCCCCCCCCCCCCCCCTCCTCTAAACACCCTTCCCCCTTTAGTGCGGTGATTGTAGACACCCCCCTTCCCCCTTCCCCCCACTCATTCGACCAAAAAGACCACGCTTCTTCCCCCTCCCCCCTTTTCCCCTTCCCCCAGTGAACACTCGTTTTTTCTCCCGAGGGAAATGTACGTTGGCTTCTTTTCCTTCTCCCCTTTCTTTTTCCCCCTGGGCAACCGTAAAAACATGTCCACTCTTTTTCCTTTCCCCCCCCTCCACGCCGCACGACCTACGGTCTAATCGGTGACCACGATGAGATCCCCCCCCTCCCTTCCCCTTTCTTTTTGGGTAAAGTTCTGTTAATTACTAGGACTCGAAGGCACCGGCACTCTTTCTTTCCCCTTTCTCCTTTCTTCGACCGACGCCTCCCGACACGAAGGTAGTGGGTGCCTGCTACCTCCCCTTCCCTCTTTTTTTCTTGTCCACGGCGTGCGTGTGAATATGGCGTCAGTTGGTACGTTCTGGGATACCTTTCTTCGACCAGCAACATTTCTGACACGTCAAGAGGAAAGGGCGCTCCCCCCCCTTTTTTTTTTTTTAGGAACAAGATAGGGATCTTCTATTTTTTTTTGATAACCCTGGCCGACCGATTTTTCTCCCCTCCTTTCCTCCCCATTCCACCCGCGGCCCCTCTGAATTGATATATATCTTTTATCCTACTCCGTTGTTTTTTTTTCTCTCTTCTCTTTTTTTTTTCCCCTTTCCCCCCCTCCCTCCATGTAGTACAGAGCCAGCCGATGAGCACGGACACATGTCTGCCATTTTTTTTTCCCTCTCCTCCCTTTTTTTTTCTTTTTGGCGAGCCCCTGCCTTTTGTCATTTCTGAGCTGTTGATGGTAGCACGCTTCGATGACTCCCCTCTCCCCTCTCCCCCTTTTTCCTTCCCTCCCCCCGCAGCGCGTGGAAAAAGTCGCCACGACAAGGCAACGGTCGTGCCATTTTTCCCCCCTACTTTCGGCGATGGTCCTCTCGGTCTAAGGCCGTGATCCTGCAACTCCCCTCCCTTTTTTTCCCCCTTTCCGAGTAAGTAACAGAACGTGGACCCCCCCGTCCCCTTCCCTTTTTTTTTCAGCTCTCCCTCTTTCCCGTGAGGACGTAGACAGTCGTCGCTTTTTTTTCTTTCTTTTTCGTGGACGAGGGTGGGGACGGTGCCCAGGGATCTCTTCTTTCCTCTCTTCCCCCGAACAGTTCCTTGAGACCACCAGACCGAGTGTGCCCTTCTTCCCCCTTTCCTTTTTAACAGCAAAGAAAGAGTAGGGGGTTTTTTTTTTTTTTTTTTTTCTTTTTTTTTTTTGAGTGTTTTTTTGTTTTTTTTGCTTTTGGGGACGGGGTGGTTTTTTTTTTTTTTTTTTTTTTTTTTTTTTTTTTTGTGGGGAGGGGGGGGTTTTTTTTTTTGTGTTTTTTTTGTGGGGGGTTTGGGTTTTCTCTTTTTTTTTTTTTTTTTTTTTTTTCTTTTGGGGGTTTTTTTCTTTTTTTTTTTTTCTTTTTTTTTTGTTCGAGGAGTTGTCATGGGCGTTTCTTTCCTCCTTTCCCCGTACCGCCGCTAATGAGGGTGTTGCGCGTCTCTTTCTTCTTTTTCCCTCCAGGGCGTGTGGAGGTTGCTTCGGGTCGGTATTCTTTTTTTTTTTTTGGCTTTCTGGAGTGGACCGCCGGCTTTTCGTAACGTAACAACACATGACGTTAATTTGAGGTCTGGATTCTCCTCCCCCCCCCCCCCTTTTTTTTTCTTTTTCCACTAATCAGCCCCCAAAAAAAAGGTACCCACTTCTGAACCAGGCCCCCCCCCTTCTTTGCTCCCCCCTCTCCCTTCTTGCTTTGCCGCACGTTTTTCTTTGATTTTCCGAAAGGAAGAGGAAGGAACACTTCCCTCGTACCCGCCGGGGTTGGGTGGGGCAGGGCGCATTTCATTTTTCCTCCTTTTCCCCGAGGCGTCTGAACGAGAGTATAGCTAGGACAGAGAGGCGATGTTTTTCTCCTTTCCCCCTTCCTCCCCCCCCCCAAAACCAGGAACAGTCGGATAAACAGAAACGCCGAGAACGTCGGCCGTTTCCCTCCCTTTCCCTCCCCCGCACGATTTTTTCCGCCAGACTGTAGGGAAGTTCTCCTTCTCCTTCCTCCTTCACTGAGTTCAACAGGTGGCCTCCTCCCTTTTTTTTTACGCCCCTTTCGGGCTGGCCCCCTTTGCGTCAAAAAAGCACTTTCCCTTCTCCTTTTCTTTTCCTTTCGTGAGTACGTCAAGTGCGATGGGCACGTTCACTTCCTCTTTCTTTTTTTTTTTTTCTTGGTGGGCACCGGCTTCCCTCTTTCCAAGCCCGAGAGTTGAACAGAAGGACGTTTTCTTTTCTTCCCCTTTTTTCTTTTTCCCCCCCAGAACAGACCAGACCGGTTATCGAACATCACGGGTGCGGCCCATTTCCCCTCTTTTCTCCTCCTATCTGGTCGTGTTTCCTAGCAGGTTCCGAAACTTTCCCCTCCCCTCCCCTTTCTGGAGAAAGATGAGGCGTTACTCTTTTTTATTCCACTTCTGGTGTTCACTCTCCTTTTCCCCCTCGAAAGTTAGAGTGAATTAGAGTTCGTAGTGTGGATGCCCCCTCCCTTTCTTCCCTCCTACCCAACTTCCGTTCCCCTTTTTCAAGAAGAAAAAGAGAGTCATCTTCCTTCTTTTCTCCTCCCCCTTTTTTCTCTAATGAACAGAGTGTGAGTCGGTGCGTCCCTCTCCCCTCCCCCCTTTTTCCTTGCTTCCGTTGAGATAGGGGGCCTCCTTCCCCCCCCCTAAGAGCAAGAGAACGCTTCTTTTCCCTCTTTGGCTTTTCCCACCTTCCCCGAGGGAGATCCTTTTTTTCTTTTTTTTCTGTTCTTGAACAACGAAAGGAAACGCCGAATCGGGTCCTCTTTTTCCTCTTTTTCCTTTCCCTCTCCCGTTCGTCCCGAGCCGAAGAAGAACCGCCACTCCCCTCCCTTCCTCCCCCCCCCCCTTTTTTTTTTCCTCTGTCCAAAGGGGAAGAAAACGTGAGTCGATAAACCGGGTTTTTCCCCCCCCTCCTTCCTCCCCTTTGCCGTTCTTTTCCTCTGGGAAACTATCGTTTGCGTTCCCCCCCCTTCTTTCTCCCCCCCCTCCCCCCTCGATAGGGGGGAAGAGTGATTTGAAATTTTTCCCCCTTTTCCTCCCCCCCCCCTGAGCCGACCCCATGAAGAGAAAGCGCCCCCCTCCTTCCCCCCCCCCTCCCTTTTTTTTTCCCCTCCAAAAGAACGCAGACGGCTAAAGAAGGCTGTGAGGTGTTCGTCAGGCCCTCCGGTGTGCTGAACTCCGGAAGATCAAAAACTCGATGGTCCCCCCCCTTCTCCCTTCTTCTTTCCCCCCCCCGATCGACGCCCTCGTGATGTGCGGAGAAAAGCTGGTATCGCGCCGGCCCCCTTTTTTTCTCCTCCCTTTCCCCTTTTTTTTGGATTGCTTTCCCTTGATGGGTGGAGGTGAAGGCGTTGACCCCCCCCCCTTTCTCTCCTTTTTTCCCTCCTTCCAGAGGGGAATGTAGGAGCTCGACTGGCGGGTTCCACCGCCCCTTCACTCCCCTTTTGGTACTCTGGTTCGTGGTGGCCGAGTTCCTTTCCTCTTTTTCTTTCTCCCCTGTCCAGCCAGTGAGGCGCAATAGCCCAATACGTGCTTTTCTTTTCTTTTCTTTTTTTCTTGGTCAGAATTTTGGTCCTTTTTCTTATTCGTTCAGAAAATGCATGTTGAACGAGGGACTGGTGGTTTTGCGCCTCTCTTCCCTTTGTGTTTTTCTTCCTCCCCCCGCCCGCCGGCGTCCCCAAAGAATTCCCCCCCCCCTTCCCTTTTTTTCCCCCTTCCCCCCCCCCACGAATGGAGGGAAAGGCTCGGGCCGGGCCCCCCCCCTCCCTCCTCCACCCACGCAGGTCAGTCCGTTCCGGGAAAAAACAACAACCTCCTTTTCCCCCCCCCTTCTTGAACAACAAAGGAGACCCACCACCGATTCCGCCTTTTCCCCCCCCAGTAACGTAAACAAGCCTTTCCCCTTTTCCCCCCTTTTTTTTTTTCTGGTTATAATAGGGAAAGGGCCGTTGCGCGTCTTCCTTTTTCTTTCCTTTTCCCCCAGGCCTCCAAAAAATCGTCCACTCGGCCTTTTCCTCCCCTTTCCCCTTCCCCTTCTCCTCCCCTTTCGACGGTATCGAATAGGTGCCCCACGATGAGGATCTTCCATCATTTTCCCCTCTTGTTTTTTCCCACGTTTGTACTTACTCTTCTCGAATCGCAAAGCGACGCCGGACCTGGGTTTTTCCCCCTTTTTTCTTTTTCTTCCCCTTCCCCTCAGACCAGACGAGACCATCGCCGACGCCGGGTCGTGTTCTGGTCTTTTTTCTCTTCTCCTTGTCCTTGTCGTGTCTGGTTTCCCGAGATGAGTTTGCCTTTCCTTTTCTTTTTCCTCTGGCGTCATCAGAGCGTGACGACCGCAACAGCGCCGCCTTCCCTCTTTTTCCTCCCCCTCAAATCCAAACTTCTTTTTGTGTGCGTCAGGCCCCCCTCCCCTTTTCTTTTTTTCCCTCTTTTTCCCGTGACTCATAGGCTGGCTCAGGAGAAGAATCTCGCCGTTGCCGGCCCCTGTCCCCCCCTTTTTCCTCCTTTTTTCTCTCCTCCCTTGGTGGGTTGAGAGAGCCCCTTCGACACAGTTGCCGAGGGTGGAATGGTCGGGGCCTTCTTCCTCCTATTTTTTTTTTTTTTTTTTCCTTCCCCCTGGTGATCGCACCGATCTTGTTCAGACGCACCAGCGCCAGCGTTTGGTATTGTTTTCCTTTTTTTTTTTTTTTCCCTTTCTTTCCCCTCTTTGCTGTCGACGTTTTTTTTTTCCGACCGCGGAAAGAGTATCCAAGAACCTTTTTCCCCCCTTTTTCTTCTTTTTTCCCCCCTTCGACACGAAAAGGCACGGAGGGCACGGAGGGTCTGTCCTTCTCCCTTTCCTTCTCTTTTCGTAGGTCGAAGGCCGTGATCCTGACCTCCCCCCTCCTCCTTTTTTCCTTCCTTTTCGGGCCGTGCCTCTTCGAGGCAGAGTAAGTAACAAACGTGGACCCCATTTTCCTCCCTTCCTCTCTTTTTCCACCGATGCGGGACCCTTTTCCAAGGTCGTAGCGGCGTTTCTTTCCTTTTTTTGTGGAACGATGGGTGGACGGTGCCCAGGAGATCTTCTTTCCCTCTTTTCCCCTTCCTGTCCGCCGCGCCCTTTTTCCAGTGCCAAGATGAGAACCAGACTCTTTCCCTTCCTCCCTTTTTTGTGACGGGAAGGTGGAAAAGAAAAAGAAGCGTCCGTTCTTTTTTTTCTTTTTTTTCTTGCAATGTCGTTTAGGGAAAAGAAAACCCCTCCTTCTTTTTGTTTCTTTTGGAGATGGGTGGTGTGAAGGAAAAGAATGGACCGCCAGGCGGTGGTTTTTTTTCTTTTTTTTCTCGGCGTGGCCGCCAGGAGGAGGGGGCTGAAAAACAAGGAAGGGGGAAGGGGAGGGCCGGGAGGCGTTTGCCCCTTGTCTTTTTTGCCTCGCCCATTAAAACAAACCCCCCCCCCCCCCCCCCCCCCCCCCCCCCCACCCCCCCCCCCCCCCCCCCCCCCCCAACCAAAAAAAAACCCCCCCCCTTATCCCCCCTTCACAAAAATCAATAAGAGGATGGGGGCGAACAGCTCCGCTTTTTTTTCCTTTTTCTCCCTGGCAGCCTGCCCGGGCTCAGTAAAAAAAGAACAACCGCCGCCTTCCCCTTTTTCCTTTTTCCCAGGGGCGCAGTTAAGGGAGTGAAACAGCCAGTCGATCGCCTCCCTTTTTCTTCTCTTTTTTTTTTTTCCCCCCCCTCAGCCTTCACGTCTCTCGAGTCGAAAAGTACAAAACCAGTGACCCGCGTTTTTTTTCCTTCCCCTTTCCCCCTTTTTCTCCCGCACAGCACGAGGGCGTCGATAGCCTCGTCCGTGGAAGGCTTCCTCCTCTTTTTTCTTCCCTTCCTTTTTCCCCGCGTGGCCTCCTTTTCCCTTTACGCAAAGATAACCAGCAGGAGGGACTCCCCCTTCTTTTTTTTTTTTTTTTCCCCTTTTTTTTCTTTTCCTTAGAATGGGACGTCGAGGGTTAGTTGCTCTGCCATGTCTGATCCTTTTTCTTAACATAGAGAATACCCATTTCCCCCCCTCCCTTCCCCTTTTTTTTTCCCCCGGTATCAAGAAGTTTTTCCCCCCCCTCTAAGGTTCACCGGTCCGGTAGGAAGGCAAACCTCTTTCCCCCCCTTTTCTTTTTTTGCCCCAAGAACAGACACGAAAAGGGTATCGACTCACGGGTTCTTTTTCTTCCCTCCTTTTTTGATGTGAGCTGGATACTTTTTTTCCTCGGTCCGAAAAAGGTCGCGTTCGCATTTCTCCCCTTCTTTCCCCCTTTCTTTTTTCAATCCCATTTACTGGAGATGTTAAGATTCTCCTCCTTTTTCCCTTTTTTTTCCCCCTTCCCTCCCTAACGATAGGAGTGACTTAGAGTTCTCTCCTCTCTCCCCCCCCCCTTCCCGGACCCGGAGGCTTTCCCTTTTTAAAAATAGGGAAGACACACG
>Ga0179593_1457226_pt1 | contig 13481 bp, 22 predicted proteins | sample CZODoug2_1_08_16_FD_185931 | JGI IMG/M metagenome (GOLD analysis project Ga0179593, IMG submission 185931) | Vadose zone soil fungal communities from Angelo Coast Range Reserve, California, USA - CZODoug2_1_08_16fungal (PacBio error correction) | ecosystem: Environmental > Terrestrial > Soil >... | reverse complement strand
CTTACTTGATTTTTTTTTTTTTTTCCAGAAGACGCCCACACGTTTTGCCGTACTCGTGGTCCCTCCTTTTTGTTTTGTGTGGCAACTCTGGCCCCAGGCAAGTTTTTTTTTATGGATGTTTTCTTGTTCCTTCCCCTTCCCCTCCCCCTTTGTTCGCTTTTCTCGCTTCCCACCAAGCTTTTCCCTCCTTACTAAGCTTGTGACGCCAAACCCCCCCCTTCGGAGTGCGCCCCCTTCAAACCTTTCTCTAAATCCTCATGGGTCCGGTTTTCAAGGCACCCTTAAGTGACTTCTACCAGAGGGCCCCCCCTCCCTTCTTTTTACCTTCACTTGAACCTTCCCCCCGTTTTTGCTCGCGCTATGCCACCAGATGTCCAGATTTTCGCTTCCGCTAGATCCGCGATGTTAGACCTAATTCAATTTTTTTCTCGCCTGTTGGCCAGTCTTTTGGTCCCGCCCACACTGTTATTTGCGCCGTCCCCTATCTTTGCTATCTTTCCTTTTTTACCTTTGGGCCGCTTCGGTGTCTTTTTAGACCTCGATCTTCGTCCGCGTTTTCAAGTTCTGGACCCAGCTTCCGTATTCCTTTCTTTGGTCTGGTGTCGGCTGGACTTCCTGCTCGTTCGTCCGCCCTTGGCTGTTTAAATCTTCCCACTTGACCCGTAATCGGAGGATCCCCTCCGCAGTAGTCATTTCTTCTCAATAGCTACTGGAAGACAATTAGTTATGGATTTCCAGGCTTTCGGAGGTCCGGTTATCTGTCTCTGCGCCCTCGATCCCCTTCATAGGCTCCCTACGTTCCGCTCATACGCTTCTTCCGGTTGTTGAGCCATTTTCTTTTTTTCCTTTCTTTTTTTTTTTTGTGGGGCGTCTTTTTTAATGGATGCACCTTGGCCGAGAACCCAACCTTTTTCAGATATTCTTCGCCCCATTTTGTACCTCTCCTCGTTTAATACCCCTTTGAGGTTGCGACGTCCTTTCCTTGTCTTTGTTTGACCTCCCCCCCCCCCCCCTTTTTGGGCCTTTTCTTTTTCTTCTCCTCCATTGTGCTGACGCGGTTTCCCCTTGATCTCTTGCCCCTTCCTCCCTCTTTTGTCCCTCATGAGTGTTTTTTCGCTTTTTTTTTCCGGACTACTCAGCGTCTCGGCGGAGCCCTCTTTTTCCTCTGAGCCCTTCCCCTTCTAACAATTTTGAGTTACCTTTCCGTTCTAGTAAGTCCCTTGTTCTGATTTGTTTTGACTTGCGATCTAGTCTTTTTCTCTTTCTCCCTTTTGGGATCCCGTTGCGTTTTTACCGCTCTTCCGTAAGTTCATGACTTTTTTTCTTGTTTTTTTTACTCCAAAGTTCTTTTTGGTCGTACCCTCTTTGTTCCTTTAGCCCTATTCTAGGACGAGCGCTCCTTCCATTCCGTTCCGCATTGTTTTTTCATGTTTACACAAGTTCCGGGAGGGTCCCTTTTTCCTCTTTTTAGCCCCCTCTTCCCTTGAACAGTTACCTCCCGGGCCCGTCTAACCGCGTCTGATATGGTCTGGGACCTTTTCCAACAGCTTGCCCCTTTTTCTTTTTGCCCCTGTTTCGGGCTATTTCGCCCGTGACCACGTTGCGGGGTGATCTCTCTTTTTTTCTTGCATGGTCTGGATCCGTTCCTGCCGTCTTGTCCTTTTATCCTTATACCCCCTGTTTTTGCCTGCATTTCCTCCTTTTCAACTCTAAACCCGTTCGTTGAGGGCTCGGTTTTTGACCTGTTGCTTTTCCTTGACCCCTAGCACGCATCGTCGATTATTGTAGCCGTCCCTAGTCCTTCATCTCCCCCCCCGGCCCCTTTTTCCCTCAATTCGATTCTGGTTCATCTTTACCCCTCTCCTCCCGACAGATCCCCTACTCTGCTGCGTATTTATTTTTGTGGACTTTTTTCCTTTAATGCTCCCCCCCTCGAGCCCCTTGGGTAACTGCTATCTTTTCCCCCATGCTTTCTTGGGTCGTGACCCTCCTTTTTAATTTTTCCCATCGACTTACCTCGGTTTTGATCCTTTTTTTTAGAAATATTTGTGTGCTTTTGGTTTCGACTATTTTTGTTTCCTGGGTAAACCAGTCTTGGTTTTGACTACATGTGGACATTTACTAAAGTTGGTTTTCTTTTCCTTGAAAATCCCTAAAAAACGTGTCCTTTTTAGATTTTCGATTCCCCCTTCATTTTTGATCGTTTTTATGCTGGATTGTTCTCACCTTTTCCGCCGGACTTTTTTTGTCGGGGCCCGCTTTCAGCGCTGGCCCCTACTGAATTTTTTAGTTTCCCACGGTTGATCCTTCTTTTCTTCCTCGCCGTTGTCAGGGCTCCCCTGTTAAATTTCTCTGTATTCTTACTCGTTCCATCCCCCCAAGGGTGACCTTTATTAAGCGGACAAGTTCCCCTTGTTTTTCTTGTTGGTCAGTTTTACTAATTTGTTTTTTGTTTTCCTCCTCCAGTTCCCAGCTAGGGGTTTTGCAGGCTTAACCGAGCGTTCCTTGATCGACCTCTTCGTCAAGATCTTCTTTCTTAACTCCCATTCCCTCGGGTGAACATGACCCTCTTCTTCCAGCTTCCCCCTTTTTCTCTCCCACCGGGGGAATCCTTTCTTTTTTTTTTTAACGCTGGCCCCCCCCCACAAACACTTTTTTTTTCCGGGCGGTTTCGCCTAATCCATCCCCCAAACCTCCTTCTCTAGCGATTAGCATCGAACTCGGAACTTGTTGGATTGTTCGACCTCCCCCTCGTGGCCCCCCTTCCCTCCCCCTGAAAGACAGGGCGTCGCAGGCTGAACCTTTTTTTGTTCCCCCGGACCCTCCCAAGCTTTTTCACCCTTTCCACCCCATCCTCTGCCCTTCCTCAAACGCTCCTGCCTTTGGCCTCTTTATGTTCCTTCCCCTGATAATCCGGCCCTTTCTTTCTCCCGAACGTCGGCCCTTCTTTTTCCACGTGCCGGGTATGTCGACTTAAAGCCCCTCCCTTAGCCACACTCCCTTCCCCTACCTAATTTTCGGATCTTAGCCCCTCCTTTCTTTCTTTTCTTCCCTGGTTTACATCCTTATCCCCCCCTGGTCGAAGTTTCGATGACACTAATGTTTTCCCCGAGTTTGTTCTTACAACCAAAGCACGCAGATCCTCCGACGATTTTTTTTAAGACGCTTTCTCTTTTCCTTCGTCCCTCTCTTAATGACGGACAGTTTTTCCTCCCACGTCACTCCTTCCCGTTGCGGCCGAACTTTTTCCCCTAATCCGTGCACCCCCCTCATAGATCCCCCCTGTCCTTCGAACCCAGCAAGGAGTCGTTTTTAAAGCACCTGTGTTCCTTTTCGCATTCTTTCCCCTTTCTTCCCCAGTCACTCCCTAAGCACCGACCCGGTCCTTTTTTCATGCCTTTAAAGTTCCCCCGTGGAGTCCTTTTTTTCCTTATAAGACGCAGACCTTTTCTCGTTTAATTTTCGTCTTTTCGGCCCCCTGGACTGGATTTTTCTGCTTTTCCACTCCATCTTTTCTGTGAACGTTTTCTCCCCCCCCACCTCCCTCTTGAGTTTTTTTCCCCTTCCCAACTTTTGACTCGGCGGCCTTCCCTCCTCCACGGACCCCCCCTATTCCGCCTTTCATGCCCCACCCTCTTCCTCCTTTGCCTACCTCACTGGGAGTTCCTTGGCTGAGTTTTGACCTCTTTTTTTTCCTGCCCTCCCTTTGAGCGTGATTACCCCTGTTCCCACCCGGTTCACCCTTCTCCCCCCCCAGATGGTCGTCGCATATTAACAACTCTTCTCTTCTTCCCTCCCCCTGGCCTTCAGTCCCGGCTATTTCCCCCCTTTTCCGGCCTTTTTCGAGTTTTCTCCACCGACACCGGACTCAATCCGGTTTCCCTTTTTTCTTTCACTTGCCATCCTAGTCGGAAAGAACCCCTTTTTGTTTCAGATTCCCCTCTTTTTCCCCCGATGTTGTATTGCGACTTTCCGCTTCCTCCAACCCTTCACTGGCCCGCTCTTTCTTTTCCTTTCTGTTAGTGGATTCCAGTCCCCCCTTCCTATTCTCTTTTTTGTTGCAGTTTTTATCTTTTTTCACGCAAACTTTCACCTCCCTCTTCGGTACCTACCCTTTTTTTCCTTTCTGCGTTTGATCTATCTTCCTTTTTGCCTGGTCTCCCCTCTGTCCGGCTCGTGATCCCCCTTTCCGCAGACGTCCTTTTTTTCTAATTGTTTCCTCCCGGAAATATCTCCTTCTTGCGGTTTTCTCCCCGGCACGGATTTTAAGGCGCTTCTCTCCCCCCTCCCGGCGACCTGCGCTCCTTTCCAATCTATCAGCTGGAAGTGCTTCTTTTCAATGGCTGGTTCAGAGTCCACCTGCCCTTCCTTCCCTTGTTTTCCTTTTTTTGGCACCCACATTTCCGATCTCGTCCCCTCCTTACCTTCCTTTATTCCACCTATCTTTGGTTTAATGGTTTTTTTTTTGCTGTCGTGCGGGTAGGATCAGTTTGTCCCTCCTTTGGCTTTTTTCCCTTTTATTACTCATGCCGGGCTCCCCCTTTTTCCCTTTTTTTCCCTTTACCCGCTTGGCTCGTATTTTTTCGCCTCACTTTTGGAGTGTTCGTCATTCTTGCTACCCCTTTTTCCCTCCTTTCCTTTCGGTCCTTCATTTTTCTTGAGACATTTTTATTTTCTCTCCAGGAATTTTTGCCATTCGTTTGCCTTTTTCTCTTTCAACCCACGACTTCAGCAAATTGTTTTAGTTTCTGTTTCGCACCGTCACACTCTCTTTTTATCCTCTTGTGTGGTTCCCCTCTCTCTCCCTTTTCGTGATCCTCCTCCTTTTTTTCACTATTTGCGGGGGTGGTGGTTCCTTTCTCCTTGCCCCCTGGTTCCGGTACTTCCGTTACTGTCGATGCTGCCGTAGTCCTCCGCTTGCCGGCGGGTCGGAGTCACACTCCTTTTTTTCCTTTCCCCGATTCCTTTTTGGTCGAAACCAGTTGTCCCCCCCCTCCGCGCCCTTTTTTTGTTCCCTTGTCGCTACTCTCACCGAGTTTCTCCCCACTTTCACCTTTGTCACGGCTCTCCCCCCTCCCCCCCCCATTTTTTTACCTTCCACGATAGTTGTTCCCATTTTCTCTCCCGATCCTCGCCCGTCCCCTGCTGTTTATTTTTTCAACACTCTCCTGTCTGTAGGTCCCCTTCATTCCACCCTGGAGCTCTTTCTTGGACCGTTTTTCGCCGCCATGTGTTGAAGGCTGTGTGGTCATCTAAGTGCCTCGCCGATCGTTCCCCTATATTCTGCACCCGTCTCCCTTCCTTTCGCATCCTTTTTCGGGCAAGGTTTCTTATTCTGCTTTTTTGCGTCCCTTCCGATCTTCCTCCGCCTTCCATCTGTTTGCTTTTACTCCGTTGTATTTTTTTTCATACTCACTTCTCCCCTTTTTTTTCGTTATTCCCCCTCTGTCGAGTTGCGGTAGGTTTCGATGACTAGTTCCATGGTCGTCTCCCCAATTCTCACTCTCGACACGTCCCCCCGGTTTGGATTTGACATCCCCGATCTTCATGGTGCTCTCTGCCCTTCTTTTTTTTTCTGGTTGAGGATTTCTTTTCTTCTCAGACCCTTCTCAACTAACTTTGTCGACAACCGTCCAGCCAGTGAATGAGTCCTTCCTTTATGTCCCTCCTCCCCTTTTTCCCCTTTAGTTGGTCGGGCGTGTTCCTCCGCCCCCCCTACACCTCTGATTTCTCTTGATCCATCTTTTTCTATGTTCCTTGGGTCTTTTCCCCCCTTTTTAACTTTTCCCACAAAGATTTGTATGAGATCCCTTCTCTTTTGCCCTCTGTTTTTTTTCCTCCTACCATAAGCGATGCGGTTGAGCCTCATATGAGCATTGAGGAGAGTCCCCTCCCCTGTCACCTGCTTTTTTTACGTCCTTTTTTTTGACTTTTTGAAAATGAGTCTTCTTTTTTTCTCAGGGGAATGGATAACAAGTCGCGCCCTACCCCTTTTCTCTTACCTGGTGGTTCTTGTCCTTCCCCTTTTTTTGTGTTTATTTTACAGATTTTTCCCTGAAGTCCTGCTTTTTTTTTTTTCTGAGTCCGCTCCTCCCCTCCGAAATTCTTTTGCATGGTTGTCCCCCCCCCCCTTTCTTCGTGTACCGTCTTAAAGTCTTTTCGTCTTCCGGGTTTTTTACCTGAACTTCCCCCCTACCCTTTCTGATATGTCATTGTGTAGCCCTGGACCCTTCCCTTTCTTTTTTTTTCCCCCCTTTTAGTCCCCGTATGTTTTTCTCTCCAGGGTCCCTTTCGGGACTCTTGTCTGCACAGTTTAGTTCCTTCGTCCCCCGTCCCCGCTCCTTTTAGTTTCGATTCTCCCGTGGCGACCTTCTCCTTGTCCCTTTCGTGACGGTCTGTCCGACTTTTACAAGTCCTTTCTAGTTCTTCCCCTTTTCCCCCTTTTTCTGCGTTTTTTCTTTGTTTGACACCAATTTTTCTGCATCCTTCGGTCCTGCTTTTTTCATCGGTGGATGTCTGAAAACCGGCGTTTTTTGGGCGTCCCCTTCTTTGGATCCATGACCATGATGGACTTAGTCTTTTTCCTTCTTACTCGTACCTCTTCGCATGCGACTTTTGTCTTCCTTTGCTTTGGTTTTTTTGTGAATTTTTTTTCGTTCTTTTCTGCTGACCCCTTTACCTGGTGGACTCCGCTGTCTGTCGGCATTTTTCCTTGTCTGTCTTTGAGTTTGAGTTTTCGGGTTTCTCCATTCAATGACTCTTTTTCTCCTCTTTTTTTTCTTTCCCCTTTCCCCCTAGTTTTGTTTTGTCAGTTTCGGGGACAGATTTTTGTTGCTGGTTACACCTTTAGTCCTTTTCCCCTATCAAGTGGTCCCCTTTTTTCCTACGGTGGTGGCTTCCGCTGCATGGTCCTTTCCCCAATCCTACCACGGCTCATGTCGTTCGTTAAGAGTTTTTTCTCCTTCATTTCCGCTTTTTTACTTCCTTCTGGGGGTTCTTTTTTTTCATACTCACATTCGTAGGCTTTGTGGTTAGGCCGCGTGTCGCGTTTTCAAATTCCCTCTTTTTTTCCCCCCCCCTTTTTTTCTCCCTGGGTCTTTAAGCTCGCTTTCTTGGTTCCTCTTTTCCAAGTTTATAGGATCGATTTCCATAGATCCCCTTACACGCTCGCTTTCCCCCCCCCCCCGTGGTCCCCCCCCCTATTTTTTGGTTTTTTTGCCCCTGTGGGATCCTTCCCCCCCCGTTGTTGTTGTTTAGCTTCTGATACGAACAGTTTTCCCCCGGCACCCCACCACCCCATGGGGTTTTCTTTTTACCTACAGTTCCCATTGCCTCCCCTCTCCTCCCCCGTCTTCTCCCCCACTGTGTTCAGGTTCGTCCTTCACTTTCCCAGTGCTCTCCCTCCACCCAGGTTGACCTGCCTGTCTGGGCCTTCCCCTTCCCTGTTCCCCACACAAACCTCCTTTCTTTGCCTCCTCCTGCCCTCCCCCCCCGATAATTTTCCTCATAACTCGAACTTTTCCTTTGAGCCGGTTTTCTTCTTGATGCTCGTAACAAGGTCCCCCCACAGTACCACACCTACCTCCCCGCCAAGTCCGACTTTTTTCCCCCCCCCCTTGCACCCACATTTGGACCAAATAAAAGATCAAGACCCCTCTGTTTTCCCATCCCCCAACACTTCCTCCCCCCTCCCTGGGCAAGTTTCATGCGAGGCCACTCAAGACTAACCATTTTGACTCTCTGGTCACTGGAAGCGCCTTCTCCTTCCCCCCCTGTCACCATCTCAACATACCCCAATCTTCCTACGCAGAGGAGTATTCTGTGGGCCTTCTCCTTCCATAATCTGCTTTTTTATTCTTTCCCCCTCTTTTTGGTTATCGATGTCCTCTATCTGCATCTTCTTGTGCTTTTCCAAACCCCGCACACTTCTCCTTCCCCTTCATAATAAGGTTTTCGTTTCCCTTGTCAGTCTCCTTTTTCTTCGAAATGCATTTATCCTTTGGAGTTCACTCTTTCTTCCCTGAAGTAGCCAATTTGCCTGTGCCCCCTCTCTCTCCCATCCATTGAACAAAGAATAGTTTTTCACTTTTCGCTCTTTTCCCCCTTGTCCCGGCTAAACCTTTCCTCAGAACCGCGTATTAGATATGAATTAGGGTACTTTGTATGCCTCCCCTCCTCCGAAATCCGACATCCCTTTTGAGACACGGTTCTAATACGGAATTTTGGATTTTGCAGTCACCTCCTTCTTTTAGGAAGATCCTACCCAGGGTAAGCACCCAATCCTGGTTTTCTTTTGGCCCTCCGTCCAGCGACTCTTTCTTAATAGGTCCGCCTTACCCCACCCTCTCCCTCCTTATTGTACCCCCCCTAAACATGAAATTCCTACCCGGGTCTGGTATATCCACCCTTTTGTGTATCCTTCTTCCGGATCTCCCCGTATGCCTTTTCCTTACGTCTCCCCCCAATTGAAACCATTCTTAAGAGCACTGGCTCTCCAACTTGCACTCGTTATCGTCTCTTCCATCACGCCCCCCATCTTCATCTCTATCCGGTCGCTAGTCCCCCCCTTGTTTTATTTTTGATTTCACTCCTCCCCCCTGACCATTCTTCCTCTGAAGTGGCGCATCAATCTCCGTCTCTTTCCCCTGGCGTTCAAGGTATTTGGCAGTCCCCCCGATTGATGTCTTACATTCCTCATACCCCCACTAAAATTCCCCCCTGGAACCGGTCATCTTGCTCCCCTGTTAGGTTTTTGATGGCTTCCACCCCTACAATCATTTGCGTTATACTCTTATCATCGCACGTCCCTTCCCCCGTCATCCCCCAACGTGTCCCCCCTATTGTACGTTAACCCGATTTTTTTACGTCATCCAGGTGTACGGCGTTAACATAATGTTTTCCCTTTGGTTTTTCTTTCCTGCTTTTTTCATCTTCTCCAATTTTGAAGTAGCTGCTCCCTTCTGTCCGACCTTTAGCTCCCGAAAAGCTTCTTATCGCTTGTGACCTCTCCTTTCCTCGCGTTTTCCAGGATTTCTTCTTTTTTCAACATCATTCTTTTCCACCTGACGAGCTCTCCCCAATTTTTCTACGGCTCTGAATCATTGTTTAATATCACGCTTTTTTCTGTTTTGAGTTTTCCCCTTTCGTCGATCTGTCTCGATCTTTACCTGCTGTATTCATGGTTTACATTTTTGATTGTGCGGGTCTCGTTGATAATTTTTTTTCATCGATGTGGTCCTTTCTTCGATTAAGTTTTTTTTCCCCTTTGACCCCGTCCTCTTTTTATTTTCCTCCTCTCCTCCGAGTGTTGCCCAGCCTCCTCATTTTTCCCTTTACTTCGGCCGGCCCGACGGCCTCCTGTAAAGGTCGTTTTCTACTCCGAGATGTTTCCCCCCTTCTTTTCTTATCTTTTTAACACCCACGCATAGCCCTGTCTCCTCCTCCGAAATGAACTTCCCCCCTCTTTGTTTGTTGTTTTTTTTTTTTGACGAAAGCAAGACCCTTCTCGAGGTTTGATTCTTTTTTGTGTTCTTGTTCCCAATATCCTTTTTAACGACCCGGGTTTTCCTCGTTACGGACCTGTGCCCGAGCTCGAGTGCAGCCGAGTTTCCCCCTGTTCTTTCGTAAACATTTGTTGCATTTTGGTCCGTCACTCCCGACTTGTATTTTTAATTAAGCGCCATCTGGTCGGGCCAATCCATTTCGCTCTACCTTTTACTCGTACCCTTATCACAGCTTGAAGATTTTTTCCTCCAAACAGTGCAGCTCCCTCCGCCCCCCCCCCCCCCCTAAGTGGCCCCCTTTTAGATAAGATTTCTTGTTCCTGTGGTGGCCTCACTTCCCCGTCCTGTTTTCTTTTTCTTTCCGGCTTTCCTTAAAACTTGCTTTTTTTTTTTCTCATCCCCCTTTTCTCCTTTCCTATCTTTCCTCTTTCTTGGAGGTTAGACTTTGTCGTCGAGCGAGTTTCCTCCAGGCTCTCACTAAGCCCCCTCCTCTTTGGTGGGCCTTTCCCCCCCGCAAAGGATTTTGATTTGCCCTCCCTGCTCACGTCGCCCTTCGTCGCCCCTTGTGAATAAATCCTCATATGATGGACGTTCCGCCAGCGAGCGGTAACGAACCAAATCGTTATAGGTTGTTGCAGCCCCTCTTTCTCGATCTCCCTTTGAGCCCTAACAGTTTTTTGGTCTGGTGGGAGAACCTTCCCAAGTATTTCTTTGAGTCCAACTTCCCCCTTTTTGTTTGGGGTTGCTGTTTCGAGTATCCCTCCCCCTTTCCTTTCCCTGACCTGACATTCGCCCCACGGGTCAATATTTAAACCCCCTTCTTTTGCCGCCATTTTCTATCTTGGTCTTTATCTGTGTGTTGCCATGTCGTCGTTCCTTTTTTTTCCCCTTTCCACTGACCCCTCCTTTGGATAGCTCCGACGACATTTCTTTGACAGACGGTTGAGGTTTTCCCCCCGATTTTGCTATCTGTACATGGCCTTCCCCCTTTGGTCTTTTGATACCTTTTTTGCTGGTGTTTTATACTCAGCGATGCTTGGCTCTTCATGCTCCCCCCCGTTTGAGATTCTCTTAAACCGCCCTTTTCTCTCCCCTTTTTGTCCTTGTTTGACCATGCTCCCTTTCCTTTCGTCTGGTTTATGGGATTAAAAGAGGTTTTTCCGAGGCACGAGTATTGAAACGTTTCGGCCAATCATTCGGTGCGTCTTCCTTCTACCGTTTCTTTACCGGAGCCTCTTTGTGCCGGAGTCTGACCCCCTGAAATTCCGGTCGAATTTGTCTCCTGCCCGCTCCACAACTCCTGTCGTTGGACGTTTTCCTTTAGCCCACGTCCTCCCTTTTTACACTTCCCCTAGAAATAAATCCTTTCGTGCATTTTCTTTTACGTAGCCCAGCCTGCTGCTATGGCCAGCTTTCTTTCTTTCTCCCTTTCAATTTTTTCAGGGGCTCCGCGGTTGTGCACTGAAATTTTGTTCGACTTGGCCGTTCCGAAAGGTTCTTTCTCCTTGATCCTTCTAGCATTGTCGGACGCGCTCAATTACCATTACAAATTTCCCGTGATTCCGTCGCGTCGATTGCCGTCTTTGTATCCTTTCACGCCTCGTATTCTTTTTCTTACGGTGACTTTTGTGTAGAACACCTCGTTTGCGTTCCTCGTGAGACTTGACCTGATGTTACGACTCCTCCTTTTTGCGTATCTCTTTAGGTTTTGTAGGTTGTCTTTGGCGTGATGCGACCTTTCGCACGTGGACAATGACCCTCTGTCGGGGAGCCTACTTCCCCCTTCCCCCCTTTCTTGTCTTTATGTACATTTTTTCGCGCAATGCGTAAAAATTTACGGTGTTTGATTCGCACAGTTTTTTCAATTGTCTCGTGCTCTGACTTGGTGGAAGTGGACACCCTTTGTTATGGTGGACTGTTTTTCAACCGCTTTGCGTCGTCCTTTCGAGGGTATTTTGCGTAGTTTCTCTTTGCCTCTCTTAATCACCCGCCTCTTCCTCTTTCCTTATACATTTCCTGCGTTGCTCTCGTTGCCTTTTGGGATGCTGGATTAGGCAGCCCCAATGAGACGGATGTTTTCTGTCGCCGGTTCGGGCCCAATCCCGGACGGGCTCCCTTCTCCCCAAGGTTTCTCCCCATGAATTGTCACGTCCGCCGCCCGTTTGCCCTCACCCTGCGTTAACCGTATAGTAGGCTCTGATATTTCTACTGTGTCCCCCGATGGCACTCTCGTATTCAAAGTTACATCCACCAGAGTTTTTTTTTTCTTCTTTTTTCCCCTTCTTGTCTCTCTCTCTTTTCCCCTCTGGTGTTGGGGTTGTTTATTGAACCGTTACAGAGACCCCCCAACCATTGGGGGGATGTCCGCCTTTTTGAGACGTCCTTTGATCTAGGCCGATTCGAGAAGATCGGTTCCTATATTTATCCTTCCCCTTCGGCTTTCTCCACTCCATTGGCTTCCCCGTCGACTCCCCACCCCGGGTTTTCCATTTTCCGTGCGTTGTGCCCGGAAGCTGCCTCCCCCAACCCTGCCAGTGGTCTTTCTCCCCTCCTCAATACCCCCCACCTATTCAGCAACTGCCGTATATCGACGCCCTGTCGTCACGGCCTGGTCTGATTGCTCGCTAGATTCACAATCGGGCAACTACGCCCCCCACCGTACCCTCCCCTTTCGGTAGGACCAAGCATAGGCTCCCAGGCAACCAGAAACAACCCCCTGTCTCCCCGAAACCCTTCCACCATGCCAACTTGCTCACTTTTTTGCCCCGTCGCCACCCCGCATGATTTCCGAGGTTCTCCCTGAACCCCGTCTCACTACCCAGACTTTGCCGAATGTCGCCAACGAAGTAGCCCGGTCTTTCCCACGTGTCGGGACCGAATGTCGCAGTCCTTCCCAAATCTCCCCCCCCCCATAACTTCCCTCTTTCTCTGCGTGGTTATCGTCCTTGATTTAGTCGGTCAGGAATAGTTACATCCATGATACATACTCCCAGCGGCCTTTGTCGACTCTCAACGACTAGAGTCTACGAGGATTCCTTCACTTGGTAGTACCCCAAAGACACGGCTCAGCCGACGGAACGACTTTGTAAAGTGCAGTTGTCGTCTGTCCTCAATGCAATTAGACTCCCGGTCTTTCCCTTCCCTCTTTCGCGGGCCGTGAAGTGACCAAGTCCCATTCAGTGAAACAAACCAAAGCGCCCCACAAAGGATCCATGCGAAAGCAACAAAGACTTCCTCCCCTTGCCGAGCCTCCCCTTTTTTCCCTGCTACACAGTCCTTCAATATAAGACAGCCGGTATTTAGTAGCGTTTACACGTTTCCCAGTGGGCCCAAGAAATGCCTCCCTCCTCCTAAGACTTGTGTAGCTGGCATTGAAAACAATGCCGATCCTTTTTCTTGTACGCAGCCTGCAGGCTCGTTCCCGCGGACCCATCCGGAATGGTCTTCTCATCAACCACCGTTTCCTATACTCGTGTCGCTCGGCAACGTGGATCCAGCAAGTCTGGACGAGTCTCTTGGACTCCCTCAAGGGGATACCACCGGCGCGTTTACTGCTGTTTTCTAGCGCCCCCCCCTCGTTTCAGTATGTTTCCCTAGAATCGCCCGCCGCCTTTGATAGTGTATACCCCACCCTGCGACCAGCATAATTCTTCCCCTTCCTTTCTTGCCATATTGATGATAAGCCTTTCGAGAGGCTCCCCCCGCCCCCCGTATCATCTGTCGTTCCCTGCTAGACTCTGGTTTCTTGGGAGTCACCCCTCCCCGCCCCTCCATTTCGACAATAAGGCCCGTGGGATTCGCCCAGACTGTCACTTAAGACGATCTTTTTTCTTCACAGTCTTGTTTTCCCCCCGAGTTTGACCTGCAGGCGGCGACCCCTAACCGCCAGGAACCGGCCGCTGGCTACCCGGGCCGATCGGGCGTTAATCATCTCAAGATCCATTGGCCTGGGGTCTCCTCGTCCGTCTCCCCGATCCC
>Ga0179593_1617222_pt1 | contig 13482 bp, 17 predicted proteins | sample CZODoug2_1_08_16_FD_185931 | JGI IMG/M metagenome (GOLD analysis project Ga0179593, IMG submission 185931) | Vadose zone soil fungal communities from Angelo Coast Range Reserve, California, USA - CZODoug2_1_08_16fungal (PacBio error correction) | ecosystem: Environmental > Terrestrial > Soil >... | reverse complement strand
GGGCTTTTTTAAAGAAACGGGCCCAACCCGCACCACCGCCCCCCTTCTGCTCGTCGGGTCGACCGCATGGAGCTGCTTTTCGATGGAGGCTTTCCCCCCTGACGAGGAAAAGCTTTCTCCTCCATTTCGAGAAGCACGGCGTGCATTCCCTGCTCTACGAATTGAAACCCCGCCTGCCCCCCAAATCCGGACATTACGCTACCTTCCCCCTTTTTTCCCCCCTTTTTTTTTGGAGCGGCCCGAGATTGGTCCTGCCCCAACGCACCGCTTACAAAACTCCCTTTGTTTCCCCTTTTTTTTCAAAACAGTGCCGGGGCCACTTTTCCCCGGCCCCGAGGGGGCCCCCGCCGTCCACAAACAAGGCCGCATTCCTCTTCCTCTTCCCCCCTTTTTTTTTCCTTTTGTTCGCGCCGACAATCCCCCCCTAATGGTCGTACCCCGAAAAAAAATGTCTGCGCTGGCGAAGTGCATCACTTTTTTCTTTGGGCGGTGTTGTTCGCGCTTTTTGGGCACCGTGGTATGTGGAGCGCCCCCAGTTTCCTTTTTTTTTCCCTCCATTTCGAAAGCCCGGAAAGGCAGTCGTTTTCCCCTATTGTTCCCGAGGGAAAGCCCCCCCCGCGGTGTGAACCGGCCTCTTCTGTTTTTTTCCCCCCGGCAGGGATTTGTGGGGCCGCAGAACAGCCTCGACTCCGTTCTTCTTTTTGTCTTTTGGGTTTTTTGTTCGACGAAGGGACGCCACCGCCCCTTTTCTCCGTCAAAATGGCATGCAACTTTCTCCGTGCAATGCACCTGGATTGTTGGCCGGTCCCAGCGGAGAAGCTTCGTCTGAAACCCCCTCCCTTTTTACGCCAATCTCGAGGAGGTTCCCCCCTGACGCTTCCACCTTTCCGACTGCACACTCCGCAGACCTTCCTTTTTTTTTTGGCAGGGGGGTTGGTATAACCCGGCCATTGTGTGAAACAAGCTCCCTCTTCTTTCCTTCGGAACGGGGACCGTTTCCCTTTCCCGGTCCCCCCGAGGCTGAATCCGGGTCCTGAAGTCACCCGGATAATGGAAACCGGGTCTGTGTTCCTTTCCCCTTCCTTCATGGCCGATCATACACAGGCATTCCTCTTCTTTCCCCCCGCCCCGTTCGACAAAGTCTTCCTTTGCATCCCGGCTGGCTGGCCGGACTTGCAATTTCCCCCCAAAAAAAAAGCCGGTTTTGGCTTTCACTGTTGCCGAGCACGTTTTGTGAACAGTGGGAGGTGCCGCCTTTTTTCCCCCCTTTTTGGCGATGGCGCTGACCATAGACCTGCAACTTTGGGGGCAGGGCACAAGATCTTTTTTGCGGCAGGGAGATGCTGTCCGTGCTCCTTTTTCCCCCCTTTTTTCATGGCGCCCGAGATGCTTTCCAACCCCCCCCCCCCCTCCGGGGCAAAACCCCACCGCGCGGAGGCTTTTTGCGCAGTCATGGGAATGTCTTGTCAAAGCGGCTGGGGATTAATTCTCGGTTGCGCAAATCCCGCCGGCCCCCCCTTCCCTTTCTGACCACCTGAAGGAGGCCTCCCTTCAGTTTTCGCTAGCTCGGACAACTGTCGCCCCTCCCCCCCCCCAGGTCAATGCGGGGCAAGGAATTTTTTTTTTTCTCCCCCCTTTTTTTTTTCAGGACGAGCGAGAGGAAAGGTTTTTTTTTCCTTTTTTCCCCCTGTTTTACGCGAAGAAAATTGCGCTGGTTGCGGTTTCTCCGAGCGTTTTTTTTTTTTTCTCCTGTGGCCAATCCCGATGGTTGACGCTGGTCGATCGCCAAATCGCTTGGAAAGTCGTTTTTTTTTTTTTCCCCCCGCGCCCCGCACACATGGTCTGGGATAGCTTCGTCCTTCGGAGAAGACAATGTCAGACTTCTCTCTACCCGCCGCGCTTGAGATTATGGCGGTGCATCCCCCTCTTTTCATGGACCCACAGATGGTCAACAGCATCTTGATTGTTTGCTTCGAGCAGGGGGGGAGTCGTTTCTCAATAAGGCATGGCCAGTCTTTCCTTTCTCCCGCTCGCATCGTTGCGCTTTTTTTCCCCTATTACTTTTCCGTGTCCGCCGCACCTTTTGCTTAAGGCGCGGCGAGAAACCTGTACCCCCCCGCGAAAAACAAGGGAGAACGGGGAAAACGCCCTTCCCTCGGGTATGGAGGACGGATTCAGGCCGATCTTCGTGCCCTCGGTTCAATTCGGCGGCGGGGCTGTTTCTCCTTCTGGATGCTGCTGGAACCCGGCGTTCCGCACCTTTTTCTTTTCCTTTCTTTTTGCCGCAATACATCAATAGACAGTCTCTGCATGGACCCCTCCCTTCCTGAACGGTCGTTTCCCCCTGCGGCGATGCTGGCGGTTCATTTTTTTTTTTGAAACCATGTTGGGTTGTTGCGGAAGAGATAGTTGTTCATGACCGCCCCCCTTCTTTTTCCCTTTTGCTTCCCTACCATGGCTCGGACGTTCTTTATATTGGCGACAAGAGTCCGCCCGATTTCTTGGAAAACTTCCTCTTTTGACCAGGCCCCGCGCCGATGAAAACGGAAGCACGCTCATCCTTTTTCCGGGCTGTGCTGCAGTCTTTTCTGTTTCGCCCGGAGTGTCAGCGGTTGTTCCGTCTCGGCTTTTCCCGCAACCGGAAAGTATGGTGATCGGGTCGGAAGAATTGCCCTTTCCTTTTTTCCCTTTCTCCCCTTTCCGAAATGATGCTGACTCTCACGGTCGAAAGAAACACAATCCATCGAAGGGGCGCTCCACTTTCTGTTGACCATCGTGGTAATGAATTCACCGCGGTGGCCTTTCCTTCCTCTTCCCTTTCTGAACATTGGTCGACCATTCGCCGCTAGAATAAAAGACAAGGTGGCGGCGCTTGCCTTTTTTTTTCCTTCGGACCAGCCGGTAGAACTCGGGGCTTCCCTTCCTTCCTTTCTTGCCGCCGGCACACGAAATTTCTCTTACCTGCTGGTCAGGATTTAATAGAGGGACCGTTCTCGTGAACCTTTTCTCCCTTCTCAATGACCTTGGGGTACAAGTTGGTCGTTTTTTTCTTCTCTATCTATCTCCTGGGCAAGGTCATCAGGCTGATGACAGCCGGGTTCGTCTTTTTTTCTTTTTTTTCCTCACCCCGCGAACTTAACTCCCCCGGTCTCTTGGCCCCGGACATTTAGGCCGAAGCTTTTTTCCCTTCCGCGCGGTTCTTTTGCCAACCGTCCCTTTTTTTCCCTTCCCCTGTTTTGCTTCTTGGGCGCACATGCAACAAAGGCCCCTGGGTCTTTTCCCGATTAATCGCCCTGGCCCCAAGGTCCTTTCTTTTCCTTTCTCTTGTAGCGCCATCGCCTTTAAGTCTTTCTGGGTTGGTCCAAAGGTTTTTTTCCACCAGCAGCGTGGCGCGGCAACCTTCTTTTCCGCCAACCAGCTTGCGTGGTTTTTTTCCTGGCTTCACGTCCTGCAGCAGCGGGCATCGTCACTTTTTCCCCTGTCCGGTGACCAACAAAAGAGAGAAGGGCTTTCTCTTTCCATTCGATGGCCGTCTCTCAGTGCCGGGACCAGGTTTCCAGTAAGCCTTTTGATCCTGCTCGTTTGGGCTTGGAATTCCGGACGACCCCTTCCTCGTTCTTTCAAGCTGTGGGGGCGGCAAATGGCAGGGGTGATGTCCCCATTTTTTCTGCCGGAAGCGGCTCCTTTTCTTTCCCCTTTTCACGTCGGACTTCCATTGTAAGTCGGCACGTTGGCGGTCACCTCCTTTCCCCCCAGGATTTTTGCTCGGGTTTCAGACGAAAGCTTTCTCCCTTTTCCCCCCCACAGATCCCGTCGCATTTCACGTCTTCGAGAGTGAACGCCGGCCCCTTCCTCCCGTGTGGCTGCAGCGGAAATGTCAGTTCGTTTTTTTTTTCTTCCGTGCCCAGCCTCAGCCAAAATCGGGCACGATTCTCTTCCGGCACAACTCAATGAGAGTTTTTACATGTCCCTCTCCTCTTTTCCTTTTTCGGGCAGGTTCCTACGCGGTCCTTTAATCGGCATTTTCTCCTTCGACCTGGCGTACATTGCGCAGGATGCCGCCCTTTTCCCAATCCCGGTCCCTTTTGACCGATGCGGAGAAAACAACACCGCCATGCTCTTCTTCCCTCCCCAGGCGCAAGTCATTTTCTTGCTTTTCCCTTCGTCCTCACAAAGGGTCGTTTTTGGTGCTGCGTTCGCAAGATTGAGGCTTGTTTTTTGGTAGGGGCCGTGCTGAGCAACGTTCGGTCCCCTTTTCCCCCTGGCGTGGGTGGGGGAAAGCGGCACTTTTTGCGGCTTCCGGAACACCCCTCCACGCATATTTCAGTTAAGAGGCTATTGGCGCGGACTGTTCCGGTCTTGTTCATGTCTTCGGCGACGGCCGCCCTTTTTTTTTCCGCGAATTTAGTTGCTTCGCGTCATTGCCAGGACATCCAATCGTCCTTTTCTGTCGAAACGCCTCCCCTTCCTTTTCCTCTACGGGCTTTGGGTGGGCCCCGTCTCGCACACCTCTGCACCAGTACTTTTTTTTTGTTTTCTCTAGTTGTTTTGTTGTTTTGGCAGAAGGCGTTGGTTCTCCCCCCCGCCCCCCGGCCCCCGGAATAGGAAAGGCGGCGCTTCGTCCGGTTTTCTCTGGCCCGCGATGGATCCCTCCACACTGACTCGGCCCTCTTTCGAGCAATGTCGCTGCACTCCCTTCGGCCGTGCGCCGAAGACATTGAAACCCTGCCCCCGCCCCCTCCCTGGACACATTCCTCTTTCCCGACGGTCCAATGAGGTCCGACGTTTTATGGGGGCCGGAAAGCGCCCCCTTTCCGCTTACCCCGCGTCGTTTTCCTTTTTTTTGCCCAAACGTGCGCAGGCACGGCCTTGCCACGAAAGTACAACCCCCCCCTTTTTCCAGCATCCCAAGGGTCCCCCTCCGGGACACAAGTCGTCCTTTCCCTCCCCTGCCCGTGCGCCTGGGAGTGGCCAGGGTCTTGCAGGGACGGCCGCCGGGTTTTATCCTTTTTTTTTTTTTTTTTCTCATCGTTTCACGGAGGGGACGGTCTCAAGCCGGGGGCCGGGCCTTGTGGTTTTCCGCCTTTTTCGGACCCTGCCGGCAAAGGATTTGTCGATTTGCACCGAGGACTTTTCGTCAGAGGACCGCTGCGTCTTGATTTTCGTCTTCAACAATCTTGGTTCATTCTGCTGTGGACAAGCAAGAACATCCCATCCCTCTCCTTTTCCCCCCCCGTTTTTTGGCGACCGGGCCTGGTCTTTTTGACTGGGGAACGGCCACCTCCCCCCTTTTTTCCCTTACGCCCCCCCTCTCCACGGGCGTCCAAATGGCATGACGGGCCGCTTTTTCAAAGGAAGTGATTGACCCTTTTTTCTTCCCTTTTTTTTCCCCCAGGGGCGCACAGGAAGAAAGGCCGAAACCGAGCACCCCCCCCCCTCAATTCTCTTTTGAGGGTGACAGAAAAACGGGCGACCTTCCTTCTGAAAAAATTTTTTTCCCTTAGTTAATTTTTCTGCTGATTGTCCAAAGAGGGCCCGTTTCTATATAACCCCTGTCCCCTCTTCCCCTCCCTTTCCCTTGCGCTTTGACACGTCGATCGGCACGGGGAGTTTTTTTTTCCTTTCCGGCATGATAAGTCCCCCCCCCTTTTTTTTCTCCCTGGGTCGCCCGACTCCCGGTATTACTGGAAACGGGTCGGCCTTCTCCTCGACTGGCAGATCAGACCCAGCCTTTCTCTATCTCGGTTTGTGTTGTCCCCGACAAACGTTCCTCCCCCCGCTTCTTCCTCCTTTTTCCCCTCTTCATTCAGGGGACGTGAAGAGAAAGGCGGCCCTTGCCCTTTTTTTTCCGCTTGCGGTGATTTTTTTTTGTTTTGCCCCGCACGCTTGGTGTGAACCGGTGCTGAAGAATTTGGACAACCCCCTTTTCTTTGCGGGTTTTTGTGGTAGATGCCTCCAATGTTCCTCCCATCGACATTCTGGGAACCTTTTTTTTTCTGATTATCGGGCGTGCCTCGCTTTCTTTCCTTTCGTCCTGGAGGGCATTTTTGGGGCATTGTTCTTCCCCCCCTTCTTCTTTTTTCCCCCCTTTCCGGGGCTAACTCCGTACGTGGCAAAAGAGACCTTTTGCTCTCGGCAACTCCTCTTTCCCACCCTTCTTTCTTCTATGGTCGGTTGCCCCCAAGGCGGCTTTGGGATTGCTTTTTTCCTGTGCGCAACATCCCTTTTTTTTTCCCCCCCTTTTTCATCCTGATCCTATAAGAATCTATATCCGACGGCGGGATTTTTTTCTTTTTTTCCTACAAAAAGGGGTAACACACTTTCTTCTCCCCCCGGATATTTTTTTTCGTTTACGGGCAGCCTGGTCATCTGAGATGATTTTCTTTTTCTCTTTTCCCTCGTTTTAATCATTTTTCGTGTGAGGGACGACGAAGCGCAATTTTCCCCTTCCCGAGGTTCTTACCGGGATGACTTTTTTTCCCCTTCCCCCCGGACACCTAGGCCACTGGTTCTGGGATTTCTTCTCGCCTGGCGCCTGGCGAAGGAACAATTTTTTTTTTTTTTTTCTTTTCCCCCCCCCGGCGCGCTGCGATCTTTTAAAGCCGGCGGTCCTATGGTTCTACACAGCAATCTAAAAACGGGCGCTCCCTTTTTTTTTCCTCCTTTTTTTTTTCGGCCAAGTTCAGCCCCGTTCGCGCGGAACTGACCGCTCGCATTCCTTTTTTTTCCCCCCTTCCCCCCCGCTTCACCGATAAGTTACCCCGTGGGTCGCCTCCCCTTTTCCCTTTTCCCTTCCTCTGACGGAAAACAACCCCGCTCCCCGCCCGCAACAGGAGAGGCGGGGGACATTTTTTTCCCTCCTTCCCCCTCATAAGCAGGGAGGAGGACGATATTTTTTTTTTTTTTTTTTCCTTGGGTGCTGTCTCTACGGATTCGGGATGCTGGAACCCCGGCTGTTCCCCTCCACTCTCTGCCCATACCATACAGAGACAGGCATCCGTGGGCTTCCTTCTCTCTCCTCTCCCTGTCCGGTCTTGCAGTCGGCCGATTTTGATGGAGGTAATGAACAAACCTATTCTCTTTTTTTTTCTCTTCGTCTCGGTTGTTCATGGGGGGAACGCCATTCAGCGTTTTTTTTTTTTTTTTTTCCTCTTTTTCCGGACTGTCTCTTTGGTCTGGGCGTCACGATTTTCCGCAAGATTTCTGGGCCCTCCTCCCTTCTGTCCCCCCGCCCGCGCCGATGAAAAGGGGAACTTCTTTTTTTTTTTCTTTTTCTGGCGGTGGCTGACCTTTTTTCCTTCTCCCTCGTTCGCGGGCGTGTTCGCGGGTTGTTTCGTCCCTCTCTTTTTTCGGCGACCCGGAAAGGAGGAGTTTTCTTTTTTTTCTTCAGGAATTGCTCAACGGAGCGAGCGTCAATTGGCCGCGGTCCGCCTTCATGCTTTCGAGCCAAAAATCTTTTTTTCTTCTTTTTCTTTTTCGATGCTTGACCATCGTGGGTCATGCCCTTCACCGCGGTGCACGCCTTCCTTTTTCTCATATGGACCGGTTCTGTTTTCCCCTTCCCCTCCCTCCTCTTTTTCTCCCAGACCTGGTGTGAGCTGGTCCGGTCGCTTCCATCGCGTGGCGCTTTTTTTCCCTCTGTCTTTGCCAGTAAGACGCGTTCCCTTTTTCCCCCCCCCCCTCAATTCTCTAACTGCTGTCCCGGATAATCGGAGGTACCGTTTTCTTTCCTTTTTGCCCGTGAAATAATGGAGCATGCTTTTCCCTTTTTCTTTCGTTCGACAGTGTCGAGCTTCTTCTTTTTTTCTTCTGTGGTAGATAAGGATGCCTTTTCTTTCTTTGATGTTGTCAGCACCGAGTCAACCTTAAATTACCAGCGTGCTTTGTCCTTTTTTCCTTCTTTTCCATGATGACGAGCCGCTTCCCCCCCCTTTTTCCCCCCCCGTCCCCAGGGTGGGCACGTAGCCCGGCAAGTTCTTCTCGGGAGACAATGCCCCCCCCCCCCCCCCCCCCTTTTCCTTTCAGCATCCTTCGACCCCGATATAGGACACCTGACCAAGGTTTCTTTTTCCTTCGGTAGATGGTAAGAGCCATTTTTTCCTTTTTTTTTTTTTTTTTGTCCCCAGGGTCGGCACTTTTCCCCCCCTCAGCTCTTTTTTTCCCCTTTCCTTTTCGGGATCCCCTTTCGCAACCGGCCTTTTTTTTCTCCCCTTTTTTCTGCAAGAAGCTTTCTTTTCCTCGGTGGTTCCGCCCTTGTCGGTGACAAAAACGAAGGAAGCCCTTTTTTTGTGTTCTTTCTTCGGATTAGATGCATGTCGAGTTCCCCCCTTTCTTTACCCGGTTTCTTTAAATGGTTCTCGCGAACAGGGATCATGTCTTTTTTTTTTTTCCTCCCCCTCCCTTTTGAAACGTAAAGTGACGATCTTCCCTTTTTTTTTTCCCATTTCATTGTGTAGGGACCGGCGGACCACCTCTCCAGTGAGAGGTCCTTTTTTTTTTCCTTTTTATCTTAAAAAGGTGACTTCGTTTTTTCCCTGTACCACCTAATAGAGGATTTTTTCCCCCCTTTTTTTTCTCTCCTCCTCTTTTCTCCGTGTTTTGTCCCTCCAACAGATACCCAGGTGCACCCTCTCTTTTTCAAAAGGGCAGGGCCTTTTTTTACTGCCGTTTTGCAGCTGGAAATGTAAGTTCGTGTTTTTTTTTTCCCGGAAAAGCTTTCCCCTTTCTTCTCTTCTTCTACATTTTTCCTTGGCCTGTAAATGACCAGATTGTTTACTTTTTTTTTCCTACCTCTGACTCTCCAAACAGTGGCATCGGAGTGTCCCCCCCCCTCTCTGTTTTTGCCGGTCTGGGTAGACCCTTTCCTTTCCCCCTCTCTCCCCTTTGAAGCCGTTGTCTGTGTTTCTCCTCCCTTCAAGAAGTTGTACCGATGCGAGAGAACCCCCCCCCCCTCCCTCTTCAATAAGGCTTCCCCTTCCTTCCCCCCTGACCGGCTCCCAGTTTAAATTTCTTCCCTCAATAGGATGAGGTTTCTTGCACCAAAGTAGTGATTGTTTTGATGTTTCTTTCTTTTGTGACCCTTTTTTTCTCTTGTCCTCCTTTTCCGCCCCGTTCGGGACCATTCTCCCCTCCCCTTTTCAGAGGGCCTTTTCCTTTTTCCTTCTTTTTTCCTCCCACGCCTATGGGACCGTCAGCTTCTTCTTTATGTTTCCCTTCTTTTTTTTTTTTTCTCTGTTCTTTTTTCTGCCTTCTTCTGAATTGCCACGGCTTTTTTCTTTTTCCCCTCCTTTAGCGTGTAATTGTCCTCCTTTTCCTCCTCCTGGCGGGAGACCCGGGACTCTTTCCCTCTTTTTTCGTGTGAGGGGGTGGTCCCCCCTTTTTTCCCACCCCTTTCCTCCCTTCTCTCTCCTTTTCTTTTTTTTTCTGCAGAGGAGATTTCTGGGTGCCTCTTTTTTTTTCCCTTTTTTTTTGGGCCACCCCAGAAACCCCCCCTCCTTCTTTCGTTTTCCTTTTTTCTCCCTCCTTGTTGAGCTTCCCCTTCTCTTTTTTGCGGAGGCCTTTTTCCCCTTCGTAATTTTTTTTTTCCTGTCTTTATTAAATAGCCGGCAGAAGAATTTTCCCCCCTCTTTCCCCCCCCTCCGGACCCTTTTGAGCCTAAGTTCCTCTGACGGGCCATCTTTTTTTTTCTCCCGCGATGGGGGCAGGACTTCCCCCCTTTTTCCCCTGCCTTTGTGAGAATGTTCCCAGGTGTTCCCCCTTTTTCTTTTTTTTTTTGGGTCCATCAGTAACACAACCACAAAAGCAGCACCTTTCTTTTTTTCCCCCCCCCCAATCAAGAATTTTGTTTCGCTCCCCTCCCCCCAGTCGCCAATCCTCCTCTTTTCCCCTTTTTTTCCCTGGGAAGTGCAGACGGCTCCTTCTTCTTTTTGTATCTTCCCCCCCTTCGGGTTTTTTTTTTTTTTTAACCCTCCTTTTTGGGTTTTACCCTTGCGCATTTGTTTTTTTTTTTTTCCCTTTTTTCCCTCCTTTGTAGATTGGGAAAGAGGAAGCTCCCTTCTTCTTCCCCTTCCTCTCTTTTTTTTTTTCCAACAATCTGGGTCATGGTAACGCAGTTTCTTTTTTTCCCTCCCCTTTCCTCGATGCGTGACCGTCTTTTTTTTTTTTGATCCCTGGTCCTCCCCAAAAAGAATTTTCCCCCCCCTTACCTCCCCCCGGAGGGAAATGTGTTTTCTTCCTTTTTTTTTCCCTTGGACGTTTTTTTTCCCCCCCAAGCGAAGGACCCTTTTTCCCTTTCCTTTCCCCTCCTCCGGAGAAGAAAGCATTTTCTTTTTTCCCCCCCGAGGGAAAATTACTTTTTTCCCCCTTTTTTTTTTTTTTCGGGGATTTTTTTTTTTTTCCCCCCCCCCCCATAAAAGGCGCTCTCCCCTTCAACTTCCCTGCAGGGCAGGTAGTGCATTCCTTTTTCTTTGGATGGTCACCTCCTTTTTTTCCTCCCTTTGTTTCCCATTTCGCTTGAAGACGATCCCTTTCCTTTTTTTCTTCCCTTAGGTCGAATTCAAAGGGCCCCCTCCTTTTCTTCCCCTGGTCGCGGCCCCTTTCCTTTTTTCCCTTTTTTCAAACAGCGGTCTTCTTTTTTTTTTTTTTTCCTCCCTTCTTCCCCTCTCATTCACCCAGCACTTCGACCCTTTCTTTTTTTTCCCCGTTCGAAAAAGGTCTTCTTCCTTTTCCTCTTTCCTTCTCCCCGGCTCCCCTCCCCCCAAAAGCGGTTTGGCGATTTTTCCCCCCCTTTCCCCGGAGCACCGGATTCTTTTTTTCCCTTCCTTCCCTCCTTTTGGACAAAAACCCCCCTCCCTTTTTGATGGCAGTCTTCCCCTTTCTCCCCTCTTTCCTTATGTTTCCCTTTTTTGTCCAGGGGGCGGGATTTTTTTTTTGAGGGATGCTGCCTCCTCCTGGGAGGGCATTTGGGGCATTCTTTCCCCCAAAAACATTGACGGGCTTAACTTCCCCATTTTCCCCACCTGGGGAAACCCGGCCTCTTCTTTCTTCGAGAGCATTCATTCCACCCTTTTTTTCTCCCTTTTTTTTTTGATTTTTTTTTCCCTTCTTTTTCGCAACATCCCTTTCCCTCCTTTTCTCCCCTTCCAAGGGGTTCTTTTCTTCGGGAAGTACCTCGCTTTCCTCCCCCCCCTTGTTCGACAAAGACCCAACTTGTTACCCCCCCCTTTCCGGCAAGGATTTAACTGTTTTTTTTTTTTTTTTCCCCCCTCTCTTAAAGAAAACGGTATCGATTGCTCCCTGTCCCCCCCCCCCAGCAGGTTACGTCTCCCTTTGGAGCGCCCCCCCTTACTTTTTCTTTTGGCTTACTGCAATGCCCGAGTTCGCCTTTTTTTCTTTTTTCGCCCCCCCTCCTTTCTGGAGCAGACAGGACACCATTCCCTTCTTTTTTTTCTGTATTGGGAGACGAGCTTTCCTGTTTTCAGTCCTTTCCCTTTACCCGAGACGAGGCGATTCTTCTTTGCACTTTTTTTAATGAAAAAGATGGTCAACCAGTACATTTACCCCTCTTTTTTTCTGTTTTTTTTGGTAGGACAGCCTCCTCCCCTTCCCGCTAGAATCAGTTGGGGGCAAATTCGCGTACCCCTCTTCCTTTTTTTTTAAGGTTTTTTCTCGGCGAGGAACGGGGGAGGAACCCCCCCCCCCCTCTGTCCCCCCTGAAACAGGGAGGGGGAGACGGGGGGAACCCCCTCCCAGTCTTTCTTTTCATGGGGCGATGGAGTGGCTCGGGTCATCTTTTTCTTCCCTTTCATTCCTTTTCTCTTTGTGCTGAACCGGCTGTTTCCGCAAGGAAAAATCTTGGTCTTCCCTTCCCGGGCCGAGCATGTAGATACCACGAAGAGACGACTTTTTTTCGGTCTTTTTTCCACAAAAAACCTATCTCTCTGATTTTCCTCCCTTTTCCCTCCGTTTTTTTTTTTATTCTTGGCGTCGGCAAACGAAAGTAGTATCTTCGTGGATAGACCCTTTTTTTCAGCCCGTTTTTCCCCCTCCTTGTTTTAGCATCAAGATCGTAAGGATTCCCCGTCCCCCCCTCTCTTTTTTTTTCCTCACGCATCGACGGACATGATAGTATACTTCCGAGGATGGCAGGTTCTTTTTTCTCGGAGTTTTCGTTTCTCTCCCCGCGGCAGTCAGATTTAGCAACGGTTTTCCTCTTTTTTTTGTGCGGGTCGGGCAGAAATTGCCCGCGCAACGGAACGATCCTTGCCGACCCTTCCCCATCCTCGAAGGCAGCCGATCCTTTTTTCTCTTTTTTCAGCCCTTCAACCGGGATGAACGCAGATCTCCCTCCCTTCGGTTTCCCCCCCGTCGCCGCTCGATCTCCCGACCATTTTTTTCGGGTCGGATTCCATCGATTGGCGTCCTCTTTGCACTGCCCCTTTTCTTCCGCCCCGCACACGAACCCCCTTGGCTGGGTCCGCGATCATCGAGGACCCCTCCGCCTTTTCTTGAATTCCTTGAGAATGACTTTGGTTCCCCCCTTGTCGCCAGTGTCGAGCTCCCGCCGTCGTCTTCTGATCATTTTGATCTTTTTCCCGGCTGGAATGTTGCCACCGAGACCTAACTTCCTTCCGTGGGAGCTTTCCCATGATGCCGGCCGACGCCTTCTTTTTTCCCGTTTTCCTGGCAAGGTTTGGAGCATCTCGGGCCTCCCCCCCTTTCTTCCGTCCGGCAGTCCATAGCGGCACGCCGACCTTTTTTTGCCTTGCGGTCGATGGTACAGCGGTCTTTTCAGCTCTGGGTTGGTAAAAAGGCTTTTTCTTCCCGCGGTTCGGCACATTGGTCGGGATCACATTTTTTCTTCCTTTCTGGCGGCCTGGCTCTTCACGTCATGCATTTTCTTTGCGGTTACGGTGGGTCGAAACCTTGTCCCCTAAGCGCCGGGTCGAGTCTTTTTTTTTTTTCTGATAAAGCCGAACGGTTTTCCAGTACTTCTCCCCTTATCAGGCTAGTTGGGGATTGGTCCCTGTTTTTCCAAAGGAGCATGTCGCGTTTTTTCCTTTGTAGAACGGCGAACAAGGCTCCCGGTTGCGCCTTGGCTGAGGCAGTTTTCTTTTTTCCTTCGTAGTAGAGTTGGAGTTTCCCCCTCCCCCCCTCTCATCCTTTTTTTCGCGGGTTCAGACGTTCTTTTTTTCCTGCGATTGCAGGTCTCCCCCCCCCCTGGCTTTTCCAAAGCCTTTTTTTTTCCCTCCTTTTTCCTTTCCGGACGTCATGCACATTTTCTTTTTTCAGCTGTTCCTTCCTTTTTTCGTCATCGCTCCACGGTTTTTTCCTCCCCCCCTTCTTGGGCACGATCGAGTCTCTGTTTTTTCACCTTCCTTTTTTCCCCCACTATTTGTTGAAGGACGCCATCCCTTTCCCCCACACCAGGAAGGATTCCTCTGCTTCTCCATGGATTGAAGGGCTTTTCTACCTTCTATTCCA
>Ga0179593_1522109_pt1 | contig 13482 bp, 11 predicted proteins | sample CZODoug2_1_08_16_FD_185931 | JGI IMG/M metagenome (GOLD analysis project Ga0179593, IMG submission 185931) | Vadose zone soil fungal communities from Angelo Coast Range Reserve, California, USA - CZODoug2_1_08_16fungal (PacBio error correction) | ecosystem: Environmental > Terrestrial > Soil >... | reverse complement strand
CTCTTTTCCTCCTGCGTTCGAGAGCCCTTCCTTTTATTTTTTTCCTTCTTTTCGCCTACAGCCCTTCTGCAACGTATCTCGATCTTTTTCTCACTCCAATTCGTAAGAGGAGGCTCTTCGATTGTCCCCCTTTCCCCTCCAGTCTCTTTCTCGGGTCTTTCTTTTTTTTTTTCTTCAATTGGTCTGTCAGAGGGAGACTCGGTACTTCCTCTAGATCGCCCTTCCTCCCAATTCCGCACGAGTGGCGCAGTCTTTCCACCCTCGTTCTATCCTTTTCTACTTACAGGATCGTAGTGTCCCGCCGACACCGCTTCCTATACCTTTCTCACGTATGACGGACGACCACCTTCCCCTTCTAGTCTTAGTCTCCCCCATTTTCTTTGAGGACCCCCTTGTCCTTCCCTGTGCATTTCTTTGACCAGTATCCTTTTTTCTATGGCTTGAACAATCTCGTTTGACATTGGCGGTACGTTTTTTCCCCCTTCACCGCCCGACGGTTTTCCCCAGACCCAGAGCGTTTTGACAGCCAGCACCTAGGCGGACGATGTCTCACATCTCAGCCTGAAGGCCCTCTGCCGGTCCCCTCCTCTTTTCCTCTCGAAGGCCCTCCCCTGCATTTCCACCATAATAACGAAAGTACAATTCCAGCTCCAGTCCTTTTCTCCATGCTATTCAGGTAGGACTAGACCATCCCCGTCCTGATATCCCCTTGGCAAAGTCTGCCGAGCCCAGTTGCTCGGTCGCCCTGACCCCCTTTTTCTTCGCCTGATATTGTCTTAGAAACCCCCCAGCTTCCGTCTCCAATCAGCCCACGAGCATACTCCGTCTTGCTCGCGCCACGGTCTGCCCTTCCCCCTTACAGAACAGCCACTCTATGATTCCCCCTTCCTTTTGCCCTCTTTCCTTCCCTTTTCTCCCTTTTTTCGGTCCCTCCCGGCCCCGTTGCACCTTTTTTTTGTTCCAATATGGTTGTCAACCAACGTGTCGGACGTAGATCAAGAAAGCCCCCCCCCCCCCCGACAAGCGGTCGAAACCAACATCTTTTTTCTGACCACGTCCTTTCCCTTCTCTCGTTTTTGTCCGCTCCCCAAAGGCACCCAATTCTTTTTTTTGTAGTCAACCCCTCTCCTGGTATTGACGAAGCGTAGCACCACCCTCCTTCATTTCTTCTGAGTCTTCTTTTTTGCGTAGTCCCTTCCCCTCTCTCCGCTTTTCATGAACAGGTCTATCCCGATGGCACTTTCCGCCACCTGGTCTTTCGTCTGAGAGCCGGGTTGTGTCCGTTCATCGCTTTCTTCTCGGACGAGACTAGAGAGGCTGATCCCTTTGTTTCTCTTTTGAGATCTCCTCCTCTCGATTGAATAGGACTGATTTCAGAGAGCCCCTTTTTTTTGATGCTTTAAAGATTTTTGCGCTATCGCGGCACGACGGCTCCCCACAAAACTCTTTCATAGGGTGTAAATTTCTCTTTTCCACCTATTGTCCCTCTTCGTGCGGATGGATAGTAGGTCAGTGTTTTTTTTCAGTATCCTCTGCCCCTTGGTACATCTTTTCCTAGCTAGAGTCTTTCCGTTTTCCATTTCCCATTCAATACAACCGACTGTGGGCTACTCTTTTTTTTCCCGGGTTTTCGCCTGCTCATTTTTTTTTTTTTGTTCCTCGTCCGAGACCCTCCCGTGAGAATCTTCGATTCCTCCCTAGCGCCCCACTTTTGGTACAGCTCGGTCTTCCTTATATAAGACCTCACTTTCAGGGCAAGGGCGGTGTTGTAATTTTTCACGTTAATATGTAAGGTATCTTTGTTTATTACTTTTCTTTCTGTCCTCTCTCGCCTGCTTGCCCGATTGCCTGCTCGTCACGGTCTTTCCTGGCCAGTCACCCCTTCGAGCGCCGTTTTTATCCGCATCGCTTCCTTTTTCCTCCTTCTAGTCTTCCTGCGCCCTTTTTCAATTCTGTCTTCCTGCGTGGTATCTCCCAAGGTCCTCGGACCATGAACTCGTCCCTGTTCTTTTTTGTAGCTCCCGCTTGCGGCGTCAACTTTCTGACTTGCTTGATCGCCGCTCCTTTTTCGCTCCCGCGGTGCCCCATTAGCGGACAGAATAAAGTTGCTTGACTTTCCAGGTCGTTTAAAATAAGACTTTGCGCGACTTGCCTGGTACCTTTCTGTACTCCACCTCGGTCTACTTGAGCTGGTAGTTCTAGTCACTTTGGTCTTTTAGGAACCCGTGCGACCTCCCCGGTGATTCCTTGCCGGCTCGGTTCTGATCTGAGCTATCTGTTCGGTTTGACTCCCGTCGTCGCCTGCTTTTCGCGTCTGAAGGCCTTGGTCATGGATTAGACTCTCACGCTTCTTTCTTTAGCCCCGTCCCCCCCTGCCCGGGAGTGGGTCGCAGATGACTCCCACTGTCAACCCGAAGCTCTTGAAGACTTCCCTGCAACAAATTGCTCCCTTTCCTTATACTCCCATGTTTTTCCGGTGTGGGAGTCGGTTGCGTTCTGAATTCTATCGAAGTGACTGTAGAGGCTCGCCTTGTTCTAAGTATGTACTTTTGTTGAATCACGGGCTTTTACCTTCTTCCCCTTCGAGTGGCGTTTCCCTTACTCTGGTCTTCGGTTCTTGTTGAACACGTGTTTTCGACGTTCGTTCCTGTTCGGCGTCGAGGGTTCCCTCTTTTTCTTAATCCCCCTGTTCTGTAGACGATAAGAGGTGAGATCACTTGGTTTTTTGCTAGCAGAACTTGCCTTTTGAGGTCCGATGCTCTAGAGTCCCCTCACTTACCATTCCTCTTCTCCTAATCTCTTATTTATTCTTTGTGTGAGGTTTCCATCCGTTTTGATTCCACGCAGCGCGCTTCGAAGCTCATGTCCATTGATTCCTACCCCGTCGGGACAAAGAGAAGTTTCCTTGACTTCTCCCCCTCCCCACTCTAGCTTCTCCAGCCTGCCCCTCGCGTTATAGTGCTTGTCCCTCTAACCTTCCCCCTCTGGTTATCCCACACACGGCCCTCCCCTTCCCTCTCAGAGCCTTCCTTCCCCTCCCAATGGATACAGACCCTCCCCCCCCGTCAGCATTCTCGCGGAGGTGGTGACTATCGGGACCGTCGTGCCACCCTTTTGGTCATTGTCTTTTATGATTTTGGAAAGAGCAGCGTCACGAAACATCTTTCCCTTCCCTCCTTAATCCCCCCTCTCCATACCACTTGATACGTCCCCGTTTTGATCCCAGTTTCCTTACCGATTCGCGTTCGTGCGCACCATCTCCCTCTATATAGGGCCCCCCATGCAGAGCCTGTTTTGTGTCTCTCTCAGGTTATGGTTTTTTTCTTCTAGTGAAGTTGAATGTTCTTTTTTAGAATTCGCCCTCCTCTTTGATGGTCGTCCGGGAGATTGTACCTTCTTCAACCTCTTTCATTCGCTAACTCCTTTATTTCACTTTTAGTACTATCGCGATCGTTTTTTGATGCGGGGCCCTTGATGTCTTCGCATACCAAGTAGACTCGTTACTTCCCTCGTAATTTCTCCCCTCACTTCCCCTTCTGGCCCGTCCCCCTCTGTTACGTCCTGTTAGCCAGGCGACGCTGCCGGTCCTTATTGCTTTGTCTGATGAATTGAGGTTTCCTCTGCCCTCCCTGGCCAAGGGAAGTTCCCCGGTCTCTTCCCTGGGGTGACGCCAGTCTTTTCGTACGCCTATTTGCCCGTTCGAGCGCCAATTCCCATACCGGGTGGTTTTGGGGGTTGTTGTTATTGGCGAGGTTCGTGCTCGTTTTTTGCGAGTGCTGAGGTTGGGGTGGGGTGGGTTGTCTTTCTTGGTCAAGTCTCCTCCCTCCTTTGACCCCAGCATCGCGCGGATCTCGGGCTGGCATTGCTTTTCCCCCTAAAATCGGTCCCGCCGACTTTTCCTTCTGTCTCGCCCGCCAGTCACGGACGAATCAACCATCGTCTTTCAAGTGGACTCTGTCATCGTCCGACCCCAGGGCAGTCTTGGTTCAGAATAACGCACGAGGTTCGCAGCTTCCGTAAAAGGGTAACCCCTCGTGAAGGCTCGAATAGCTTCGGTGTATGGTCTTACTTCGCGGGGGAGGAATCTGCCAGCTTAATTTATGTCCCGCGATTCATGTTTAGTGCTTAGTCCACACACTTGCTCCGTGAACTATAGCGCCGGATCCACCCACTACTGGGTCTTCCAGCTTCAAGCAGATAATTAAAACACTCTTTCTTGAGCAAACGCTTAGCAATCGTGGGCTCTGGTCCCCCTCAGCCGACGATCGCCCCCCCAACTTAAGTTCCCAGCTTTTGGTTTTGTGTATAATTTCCCTCTCGCGCTTACAGCGTCTTTGGGACTCAGCGGGTGTTCTCTTCCCTGGTCCCCCACTGAAGCAGCGCGGCCCCGTCGACTTTAGGCACTTCCGCGCCCACGTGTCACGCATCTTTCGGAGCGAGTCGAAATCGACTGGCCCGGTCTGACCTTCAGAGACCACCCCCATCCGATCGGCTTGCGCGCTCCGGTGGCTAAGAGGAGCCTCCAGGAATTCCCCCTCCTTTTTACACCGTCCCCCAACAAAGTTGGCTGAGCGGAGTATCCTTTGGCAACTCCACGAAGAGAGATATCTTGACGCTTATTTCCCCCCTTTCGTTGCACTTGTTCAAGTTTCGGTTCCTACTGGGGCAGAGAAAAGATAAATGCCCACATCACAAACGCGTAGAGGAACATGGCCGCATTGAGTTATTTGGCCCAGGGTGGACCGAGACGTAGGCGCCCGAGGGCGCCCATTTCCCTCCAAGTGAGAGTATATGACCCCAGTTCGGCGAGAGATCCCGGATGCTGTGGCCACTGGGTTTGAAAACTTTGGGGAGCGCCTCTCCTATGGCTAGACTGCGAGGATTCCTGGCATCTCCCCCCGTCCCCCCTCGGTCGCTCCGTCCCCGTTTCCCAAGCAAGATGCTTGGTAAAAGTTTTTCAACTCTAATGAGTGCGCCCCCGGTGTCCACATCTTGATGGTTAGTCGAGTTGGAAATTTCTCGGCCCGCTTCACGAACGATTTTAAGATCCTTCTTGAGGTGGCTTTAGCACGTATTGGGAGCCTTTCGTGCTTTCCATTAAACATTCTGACTCTTTTTTCTCCCAGCCAGGGAGTGGCGTTGACCCCTTCTCGTAGACTTGGATAACCACCGCGTACGCGTCTTTTTGTCTGGACTTTTTACCCAGCCCCCCCGGTCTTTTAACCCCAGGTCCGTTCTTTGGGTTTTGTCACTCCGCGAGTTTTTCCTAGGTGGGCTTGTTAGCCCCCTGATGCTCGACTCCCTTTTTTTTCAAGTAGGCTTCTTGCCGCCTCCCGGCCCCCCCCCCGCTCGAAGCGTTTCCTCCCTTCCTCCTTTTTTGCTTGTTGCTTAGATCCAGTTTTGAGACGCTCCAAGGGACGTGCTCAACGCCGGCCTTTATCAGCTGAATTTCGGTCCATTCCTCCCCCTCCGCTTCCCATCCTCGTGATAGTCACTCCCCACACAAGAACCCGGTTCAAACGTCACCGACCCCTCTATTTGTCAAGTCTCTCTATCAGATACAAAGCTGGCTGTTTGTGAGCCCCCCTTGCACGTATTTCCCCGCTTCCCTCGTGTGCCGGTTGCACAGTGCTGCGTGAGACCCTTTTCTCTTAGATCTTTTATCGCACGCAGGTGCTGAGGACTCCACCTCTTTTGGATTAGCTTTCGTGCACGGCCTTGAGAATTCCCACTCCCTCCTTCCTACCATAAAGAGAGTGGTTTGCCAAACAGTCGTGTCGCTGTCGGAACCGGGACCACCTAGTCCGCTTTTTGTCCCTGGGAAGGATTCCGGTGACCGTGCGCACGCCCCCCTCTTGCCTTTCCCCTTAAAGGGAAGGCCTAATCCTTCGGCGCCTCTCCCTTTTTCCCTCGGTCCCCACTCGGAAAAGGGTCGCATGGCTCTTCCTTTCGACAGATCGGCGACGTTGGGCAAGAGATAGTGTCCCTCGTCTATTGGTCCCCACGATAACACCCCCTACGTCTGCAATAGTGGAAGGCACAGATTTGTGATTGGGATTTCGGGATCCCACCTCCTCCCCCCCCATGCTGTCAGTCTTTTTCCACCCGACTTTCCAGCATCGAAGTCGTGCAGCATGGCCGCGAGTTGGTCGGGGGAGCTGACTGAGCTCAGACAACGGTTTTTTTGAGGGGTCGGTGGCGATTCCCCCCCCCTCTGCCCTGGAGTTTTAGACGTCGCAAACGTTTGTGATCGCATCATTTTTGATCTGCGGTCTAGATATTTTCCTCTTGCGAAGACTCTCCCAAGATTCTCTCTCCCTCGTTGGCAGCCTATTTGAGCCGGTGTACTCCTCCCTTTGCCCCTGTCGAGGTGATGCCGTGGTTAACCGGTCTCAAGAACCGCGCCGGAGTCCCCCGCTTTTTGTCTAGCTTCGAGAGGGGTACCTCCCCCCTCTTTTTAGTTTTTCCCCTCCTTTGTTTCCTTGTCCGCGGGCCTTCTTTTGCCCCCCCTGCCCTCGCTTTGTGCTCCTGCTCGTCTGTAGGTGTGCCCTTCTATTGGGGCGGCTGGAACAGTTTTCTTGTTTTGGTGCCCCCGTCTTTTCTTTTCATTCCAGAATCTGTGGTTCCCCTGACTAAGTACGGCCTTCGCGGCGTTGATCCGAGGCGGCACCTCCAAGCCTGAATTTTTTCGCGCCGACCCCCGGTCTTAGGGTAACTCCAGTAGAGGTGACCCCGAATCTCGGCTACGCCCGCCTGTATTGCTTTTTCCCCCCGCCTTAGTCGGATGCCCGTAGGCGATGACATCTTCCCCTTATGGGAATCCCGTACTTGACGGCATTGTGTCTGGAGCTCCGAAGATCATGGTCATGACCCGCTGTAGTTTTCTGTTCACGGCACAGATCCCTCTGCAGAGTGCGGTGGTGCCCCCAACGCGTCTCGAGACGAATACACCGATCCCCCACCCCCCACCACACTCCCCACGCTCCCCTGTATCAACGCAACCATTTATAACATTCCCCCCCCGCTTCAGACCCAACTTGATGGACGTGTTGACCGCCGCGATCGGTTTTTCGTCGCGGCGTACCAGGTTTGCCCTCACAGTTTTGTAAAGTCTTGGGGAAATGAGCTTCCCCCCATAATGTCATCCGACCCTTCCATCGAAGCACGTAGTTGAGTTCGAAGAGCGTATTCTGCCAAAATCCTGGACGCTCTAGGAACCTTTCCCTCTAGGTGCGATGGGCCTTCCCGCGTTCGATTGTCGCCTGGTTCTGCAGAAACCAGCTTGAAAACCCAAGATTCGCTGTTCCTTCCCCCTCTTCAGACTGGGTTTGAGCAGAACAGATCTCTTCGCTTCGCTTCTTTTACGAGTTTCCCCGAATGCTGTCAAGGCCCGGGAAGGTCCCCCCCTTATGTATGCCTACCAAAATTAAAACAACTGCGTTTAACTGGTTTGTTTTCGAAATATATTACAACCCCGTTCTTCCTTTCCCGATTTTTAGTACCTCCTTTTAGATGGGGCAGAAAATCCCTCTTTCCACGAGGACAGAACTCTCCTTCCTAGTGTGATAGTTCTGCATTCAGATGTCTGTTCCGCTTGGGGGTACACCCGGTGATGTCTTGCACCCTGGGTTTATTTTCCTCGAGTCCATTTGACCCACCAGGTGATGACCCCCCCCCCCCCCCAAAAGGTCGGGCCCATCGACCTTTCGGCTGCGGCACCCCTCCGCCTTATAGCTAGATCCTGTTAGCGACATTCCAGAGTGCTGTTAATTTGCCGGCCTTAGACTGAACAGTTTCTTTTCTGTTTGGTTGTATTCCTGTCCTGAGAGAACGGGACATGTTTATCCTCCATTACCAGTTAGACGGACAGGCGGTTGAGCCCCGCGTTTTCTTCGACTGACTGTCGTTGGCAATTCGTTCAGGTAGTCATAAAGAGGACGGATTTCTCTTCTTCCCTCTCTCGGATTTTCCCTTTCTTTTGTAAGTTTGCCCCCAAACATGAACCAGTCCCCTCGTCCGTTATGATAGCTAGCCGGTAATGTTTTTCAGGACCTCCCTTTCCTGAGACTCGCCCTTCTCTGGGCCCCCCCAATAAGTTCCTATGCAAAATTCGTTTGATTGGTTATAGAAGTTAGGAGAATAACTCCAAGGTATCTCTTCCCTCTTCCCCCCCTTCTCACACCTCCTATCCTGCCCTATGAGCCGAACGCTATACCATGGTTCACAACGCAACGCACCTCCATGATCCGTCCTTCCCTTTCGGAAAGCCTGTTTGCTGTCCTTCAGCCACGTCTAGCACTGATGCCAGTATCGGAGATTTTGCGTTGAGAGAACTCGTCACAAAGATAGTCGCCAGCCCACCCTCCCACACCGCAAACACACTGTTACGCTCGCCTGTATGAGCCCTTTTCTGTTGGAGTGCCACGTGTGTTTAGCTATTCCGGCATGACATTTCCTTCATTCCCTCCCTCTTTCTTGCTCTGGCCTTTTCCCTCGCCTCGTAAGTTACCTCCCGCGGCTCCCTTGCTTTTTTTTCCACTTCGCCCTGCTCGTCGCATAGGATTCCTGTGTTTTGAACGCCTGGATTCGGCCCAAGCCCCTCGTGCTAGCACCGTCCTCACGTGTAGGTCGCACGGGTAAGCAGAAAAGAGGTCCTCCCTAATACCATTCAGCCCCTCTTGAGGTCGACTTAATTTGTCCCCTCAACTTTCGTTCGGCCGTCTTTGTACTCGGCCATCGTCCCGTCAGTGGAAATGATCTGCAATCGACCTCTTCACTCTTTTTTCTCCAGACAAATGACGTCTCCTGCTCCCACCTCCGTTTGATCCGCCCTGACCCTACTACCTCTTCGTAATAGACAAGACTTGTCCGCTTGAGCGTTCTTCAGAAAGTTGCCTTTCCCCCCCCCCCATCTATTTAATGTGCTCTAGTCCTCTGTATGACACCGATGCGATCTTTACTAACTCTGTCGTGATTTGAGGAAGGAAGCACCGTTTTCTAGCAAGTCTTTTTTCTTGCCCTTTTTAGCGCTCTGACAGTCCGCAAAGTTCTCCACAGTCCCTCCGTCATCTTGCTACCTGGTTCGATGACCCCACAACAACGGGGATTCTTGTATCCAGCTCGCGCTGCTCGTCAGGTCTGTACTCTCTCAAAGGATCCAAAGATTTTAGATTTTCTAGAAGAGGTTTAGGATGTCGAGTGCCGCTCCAAAACTCTCCTTCCCTATCCCCTCGGTCCCCACTGGCGATCAAAGTCTTTGGATGTCTCCCCCCCTTCATGGCCGTTCTTTTCGCTTCCTGACGAGTACAGCTGCCTCGAGGCCGCCCCGCTTCCTGGAACGCTTACGGGGAAATGCGCCGTCCCTCCGTAGACAGAGGTGGACCCCCCGACGGCCAACCGTGCCCAGTCGGCTTTTAAGGAGAGAGTTCTCCCCCGTATTTTTCAGATAAGACCCCCCGATTTTTCCCTGAGGTCCGGTGCGCATTCCCTCTCTTTTCCTCGTTGACCGCCCCTTCTCCCCATCTTACGGGCGCTGTTCTTCAGTGCGCTAGCCGAGGCGCATTTCCAGTAGAACCCCACTCAACTGCTCGCCGAGTTCCCTTGTGGCTCATTTTTTCCCCCCCCTCGGATTGGATAATCCCTTTAATTGAAAAGACGGTTTCCCCTTTTTCTCCGGCCACCCAGCAGCGCCTAGACGACTTACTTCGTTCCCTCCAGCCGATCGCTGAACCTCTTTTGAGACCCCTTCCCACCCCCGGCATGGTTAGTTCGGGAGGTGTTAAGAGCACGATCGCTAGAAGTAGCTGTGGTAAAGTCCCCCCGCCCTTTCAATGTTTTCGCCCACCGCCTGGTTCCCTCGGCGGCGTGACTTTTCCCTTGGTCTCGCAGTTGTGGTGACCGGAAATATTCAAGCGTTCCGGCCGTTGGCCTCTTTTGCTACTGGGCTTCAACCGGTTTTGACCTTCTTTCTCCCGGAGGGTATATCGTTTCTTTTTTTCCGTTTTTTCCTTTGTAAGAGGATTTTCACGTCCCGACGCTTTCTGTTTTTTCTTGGTAGGCTTACTCTGTGGTTTCGACGACCCCATGAGCGCTCTACGGCCCCTGGTTCAGTACAAAATCTTTCCCCATGTTCCTTTCTGGGTAGTTTTTTGTTTTTGTGGATTTCGCCTCTGGCAGGATGCTTCTCTCCTCGCTGACAACTTCGTGCCCTTATCCATTTTGATGGTCCTTTTTCGGATGCGGTGGTGATGCGAACAGAGGGCGATTCCCAGGCGCGAGACCGCGCACTGCTTTTCCGCGCATTGCTTTTTTTGTGATTCGAATGCCGAGGGTTTCTGTTGCTTTTGGGTATACAAGTGTGTTCTTGTTCCTTCCCTACGTTCCTTCAACGATATTTTACTCCTACCCACCGTGATAAAGTGCTGATTTCCTTGACGACAATTTCCCTCCTATGTCGTTCGTGGCCTCGACGGTTAACGCGAGCAGGCTCCTTTTGCTCCTATTCCTAAACACCCCGCGATCGTTCACATCCTGTTTCTTCTACAAACTAATAACCTCTCTGCTTTTTTTTTTGCAGGCGACCGAAAGTCTCACCCTGACCAGTCTGTGCTCTCCTCCCCCGTTTTCGTGTTCCGCACAATGCGTCCTCGCTGAAGTGCCTTTCTTGTGCAAATCGGGTAGCTCTGACGAAGTTGAGGGTCCCTATCGCCTCCTGAAGGGCAAGATCTGGAGGTGCGATTTCCCCCTCCTCTCTCGAGACTCGAGAAGCAGGCGTCGAATCTCCTTTCCTCCTTACGTTTGTGAAGTCTCTTCGATCTTGTTCTCGATCGCTTTTGGTTCATTTCGTCCGGTTGTCAGAGGGCTCTTTTTCCCTTGATCTCAACTTGTCGCCGTTTTGCTCTGATTGCCCAGTAGTACGAGCCAGTCAGAGCGGCTGGGTCTTTGTTTCCAGCGACCCCCTTAGTCGCGGGCCTCATGTCTCGGTTAGGTTGATTCGACTTACCCAGTCCGTCGTGGTGTCTTTTCCCACTTTTTTTTTGGGACGTTCTTCGTTTTCCCAGGTATCGTGGTTTTCCTTTTTTTCAGGAATCGGCCGTTCCGGCGCGCGCCGGCATTCCGCCGGTCTAGCCCTCTAGAACCATAGTGTGCCCTGGTCGTCACCTGAATTTCCCTCCGTACCGACGGTGAAGGTGGACGGAAATTTTCGTTATCTTCCCCTTGTGGTCCTCGGGTTTACCTCTTTACCCGCCGGGTCCCCCCCCCGAATTTGGGCCCTCCTTTTGAGCCCCCATCTCCCTTGAGGTCCCAGATCCCCCCCCTCCCCGCCGAACAGGGCCGATGAGCCGCGCCTTGTCCCTAGCCTAGAAGATCCTGCAAGACCTACACTGTATCTTCACTTACACGACTGATCAGCAGGAGTACCGCATCTTCCCCTTGCTTTTTCTTTTTTTTACAAGGCGCTACCAGGTCACCTCTCTTGAAAGTCGTGCAGAGTTAGTGTATCACAGGTTCTTAGTACGCGCTTAAGTGGTCTTTTCTCACCACATCCTGAGAATTCCTCCACTCTTACCTCTGTCGTTGAAGTCAGGTCCGGGACTCCGGGTTACCACATACAGGCATTTTTCAGTTTTTAGTTCTCTGCCCCGATGTCCGGACGAGTCGCATCCACCCCTCTCCGCGGTTCCCTTTTCTGTGTGAAATGCCGGTCACCCCACGTCGATTCATCTCGTTGCAATCCCCCTTGAAAAAGAGGTGGTACCCTTCTTCTTCTGAACGAGAGAAAATAGCGTCGTCACCTCCGCCCTTCCTTGAGCCTGTGCCGTGGTCCAGTTGGGTTTGCTCTCAGATTCACGTGCGTTAAAGGCATCTCTTCGTTTATGGGGAAGTAGTACCTGACCCAGATGCAGTCTATCTCCTCGTGATGCGACCCGCCGTTCCGGCTTTCGCTAGTTGTTTTTGGATCCGTTCATTTCAATAGCGTCCCGACCTAGCTCCCTCAGTCTTCCCAAGGGCGACTTCTGGGCGCTACGTAGATGCGCCTCTGGAACCTTTCGGCGAGAGCGAGCGGTTTACATGTGGGCGCGATCATGCCGACCGGCGCCCAACCCCCAATGTTTAATTCGTGTGGTACGTTGCCCCCTCTTCTCGACTTTGCCCCTTTTTTTCCCCCAGTATTTCCGTCAGTGACTGGGTCGTTTGCACTCTTCAGCTGAAGATGGGAAACTTTCCAGCTTTCTTCTTCAGGACCTATGGACCAATCAATTCCCCCACGCTGTGGACTTGTAGCCGGTTTATCTGTTCTTCATGTAGTTTTTTCTCCCAACGTCTCTTCCTCCACCTCCTTATCTATACTACTCTTTTTTGAAGAAGTGTTCCCTCTCGATTGATCCCGCCGGAAGCCCTCCCTCTTTTATTTCGTTTGATTCAGTTTTTCCTCTCTCCTTCTTTTTTTCTGCTCGGAGGATTATTTGCTTCTGGGCGGACTTTTCCCTGCATTCGAGAATGTAGCTAGCTTCCCCCAATACAGCTCTGAGAGCCCCTCTTTCTTTCAAATCTCTCCTCTCTGTTTATGCAGTAGATAGAGCCCAATGGAAATATGGTAGGCCAATGCGGAGATACGCTCCCGCGGACCGGTTATTTCGCCGGTTCCTGCTTTTTCCCTCTTCTTTTTTCCACATAGCGCGGATGACGGCTCAGGCGTCCTTGCGAGATCTTGTTCTCCATCATCTCGTTGTACCTCGTATTCTACTATTCTCCGACCCTGTGTGTCCCCGCCTTTCTCCCTTCACATTCAGAGGGAGCTGGATTTCGCTAAATAGGGGAAGGCAGGACAGTCCTACATTTTCGGTCGCACTTCGGCCCGGCTTTTCTGGCGCGCTCGTGCGCTGTGTTCGTTTTCGTGATCGCAACCTGCCTCCCGAGTTCGCGCGCGGCGAGTTGTAAGGAATCGTCTGCGTTCAAGAGAATCTAGTTTTTTGACCCGGCTGCGGTTTTTGAGGGGGTAGAGATTATCCAATGTCAGCTTGACCCTTGCAATCCCCCCTCTCTTCCCAGCTTTTCATTGGCGCTTCCAATAGAAGAACTTTGTTTCTTTTTTGTGTAGTGTGTTGTAGTGCTTTCTCCCCCCCCCCCTTTTTTAGAGAGAGGCGTCAAACGGATCAGTTGGCCCCGTTTTTGATTCATTTGTTTTTTTTTCGTATCCTCACGCCTTTTCAAGGGATTATCGTCTTTTTTTTAGGTAGTGATGCCCCCAGTGGATCTCTATCGCGAGATACCGGTCTCCGTGTTTCTCCTTCCTCCGGATCAGGACGGTGTGCCTCTCCTTTTCGATCCCAAATCACGAGTTAGAAGCCTAGTTCTTGAGCTCCGAGCTAGTGGCTGGTTTTCTTCCTCTTTCCCCGTCACCGGCCCGTCTTCTGCTCTTTTTCCCGATCAGAGCCGGAGTTAGTCTTTCGTTACCCCGTAAGGGAAGTTGGAATGTCT
>Ga0179593_1447889_pt1 | contig 13482 bp, 20 predicted proteins | sample CZODoug2_1_08_16_FD_185931 | JGI IMG/M metagenome (GOLD analysis project Ga0179593, IMG submission 185931) | Vadose zone soil fungal communities from Angelo Coast Range Reserve, California, USA - CZODoug2_1_08_16fungal (PacBio error correction) | ecosystem: Environmental > Terrestrial > Soil >... | reverse complement strand
CTTCTATTTTCTTTCCAATGAGTTTCCCATTTTCCGCTGGAACTTTTCCCGTCCTGGAAGTCTTTTTTGTTTTTTTTTCCGGTCCCTCTTTTTCCTGTTTATCGCCACATCTATTTTCAGTTTGTTGTCCAATATCTCCGCTTTCTCCCTAACATTTTTTTTTTCAGTCGTTGTCCTGGGCGCCTGGGCGTCCCGTTTTTTCCCGTTTTTCTTGCCGGACCCCCTCCTTCCCCGATGACCCCCTTCCCATCAAACTTGTCTTCAACAACCGTTCCCCCCCCTTTTCGCTGCGCCCCTTCGTCGTAGGTTCCCCTTTGCTTTTTTTTCTTCCCCTGTAAGCAACCTTCTTGTAGTATTCCCACCGCGCGTCTTGACTTGTTTTTTGAAAAATGGTTCTCCTCAAACCTTTTCGCCCTTTCTATTGTTTTCTTGATAGCCCTTTCTTGACCCTTCCCCTTCCCCTCGATGCACATTTTGTCCGCTCTTTTTTCAATTTTTCGCCGCCATAGGTTCTTTTTCGCGTGATCCCTAATGACTTTTTCCCTCTCGTGACTCCCCATCCTGAGTCCGCTGTGATTTGCCCCCTTTTTTTTCCGATTTTTTGCAATTTCATGAATGACTTCCCTCCACTGTTCCCTCAAAATCAGCCCACAATCACTGTCCATCTCCAGTATGCTCAGGTGGCCTTCCTGGCGCTGTTCGTTTCTCTCTTTTTTTTTTTTTTCCATTTTTGGGACCCTTTCAAGAATTGTTACCCCTAGCTCGCCCGTCCCCGATTCATCCACCCCTTTTTCCTCCAAATATAGTTCCCCAATCCTTTTTTGCGCTGAGGTGCTGTTCCAAACCCCCAGCAGTGCCCTTCCTGCTGTTGGGTTTTTTGTATTCCTTTTCCGTACCGATTTCTGTCCCCTCTCTCCCGGGCGAGTTTCCATCGCGTTTCCAGTTTTTTCCCATGGCTCCGAACTTTTCCCCCTTTATGTTGTCAACTTTCGCGATTTTGAATTTTCCCTTCCTGTGAATGTTTTTCCCGTTCGATACCGTATTTTTCACGCAGGAACCTTGCAAACCTTTCCTGGGCTAACACTTCCTTCTTTAAAAAGGCCAAAGCCGGGATTTAGAGTGACGTTCAAAAAGTTTTGTTTTTGTTTTTGTTTTTGTAGGGTTTTCCTGTGACCCTGAGCTAGCATCCCTCCCCCGCGGGTGTACCCCCCACCCCCCTTCCTTAGGCAGGATGATCGCCCGGCGATTTATGACTGTAGCCTTGTGAGCACCCCCCGCTCCCCCCCCACCAGCGGCTGGTGATCCTTTCCCCACTTTTTGACGTTTTTTTCCCCCCCCCAAGACCAAACGGTAGCTTGTTTTCCCCTGCTTGTTTCTGACTTTGCCCTCTGACCCCCACCCCACAGGTGGGTTGGTTTTCACAAGATATTCTTGTCCATCTGAGGTCCTGCTGGTTTATTCGTGTATTCGAAGCTTCGGTTTTTGATTTTTTTTTTTTCCGTTTTTCTGCTGGTCCCCCCCCTCCCCCAAGCCAGTTTCAACATTTAAAGTTTGCTCCAGGATAGACTCCCTTTTTAATGTTACCTTGCCAGATCGTTGGCTATTTGCTTTAAACAACGCCCTGTCCTCAGTGAAGGGTTGTTCGATCTCCTCTCCTGAACTACGATTCACGTTTCCACACAGAAACCCCCTTTCTATGAATATCTCCAACGTGTTTATGCACCCGCGGTGTGAGTTTTTTTTCCCACCCGTGCGCAAGGACCCCTTGCTTTTGGCTTCGTAGGGTCCTGGCTTTAATTCCTGGATGTCAGAATCCCTTCCCTCCGACAACCTTGGATTTGTGCGGCTTTTCCCCCAAGGATGCCTCCGTCACAATACGGTCTGCCTTGTTCACCGCTCCAAAAACTAAGTTTTTTTTTTGGTTATACCTACGAGCCCCCCTTTCACCCTTCATATTTTTCACTCCAACGAAAAAGTGGGCCTTTGCCTTCTCTCCGGCTTTTTTTTTGTTTTGAATAAAGTACGGCCACTTTTTTTCCCCACTGCCGGCCTTGATTTTGGTCCTTTGGGTAAACGCAACTTTTCCCCTCTTTTCCATGCGTTCGTTGCATCTATGTCGTTTTTTTTTTTTGGGTCTGTCTGTTTTTTCAGGAGGAACGTCCCCTTTTTTTTTCCATGGAAGAATTCCGCCCTCTCTGTTTTTTATGATTTCTGCGAAGGCTGTGCCTTCTTCCCTGCTTTCGGTACGCCTGACTCTTTTCGCCGATGTTTTTTTTTCCACCCCAACTGTCGGTCTGTAATCGTCTGCGATCCCCCTTGACTTTGAGCTTATTTCTACCTCTTTTGCCACCCCGGTCCCCCTTAGGGGCCCACATTCCCCTGGAGCATGGTCTTTCCGGTGGACCCCTGGCCTCCTCTTTTCCAAGTGGGTTCCCCCCCCCGATGGCACCCGTCTGGGAAATTCTGTTCTTTGGACAGGTTGGGCTATTTTTGTTTTTTCTATTGTTTTGTCGGATCCTACTTTTCCTTCAGTTTCCCGGGCTGATTTTTAGCTTTTTTCTGTCCCCTACGGCATCCTTTTTTCTTTGGAACCCCCCTACAAGTCCCAATTCGCTGTTGATGTTTCACCTTTTCGGTAGGCCTTCTGGAACCCTTTTCTTTTTTTATGTGAAGGTGTGCTCTCCTTCCCCCCCGAATTTACCCGCCTTTTTTTCGGCTGGCTTAGTTTTGTACCCTGTGATCCTGAACCCCCCTGGGGTTCTCGGTTTTTTTTCACCGGTTGTCCCTTTTTCCCTTTGTTATTTTGTTCCCCCTCCGTTAACCCTTCCGTTTTGTCTTGATTTCACTACAATGTAACACTTGCTTCAACTGTCAGTTGAAACTCCGGTTCTTTAATTTCTCCCCCCCGACAGCATTTTCGTCAGTTGATGTTTTTCCCCTTTCCCCCCCTGTGCACCCCCCTGGCTTTTTTTTTTGGTTGATTTGAACTGGATATTTTCAAGTCCTTCGTGCTGCAAAGTCACTTTTTGTCTCACCAAAGGTCCCTTGCCCCCCTCTCCGTTTTCCGGTGCCTGGGGGTTGTTTGCGGTCTGAGGATGCTCTAAGTACTAAGGCAGAAGGTGGTGTTGTATGTCTCTAATGCTATGTTTTGACTCCCCCCAAGTACCATCCAAAAGTCCCCCAAAACCCCTGCCGGTTTTGCGCTTTTTTTGCCCTTTTCGAATTTTTCGCCCAACCTTTTTTGTACTTTCTTTTCTGGATTCCTTTTTACTTTCCCCCCGGAGCTCCCCCAGGGCCCCCCAACACTTTCGTTTACTTTTCTTGTTTTGGCAGCGTGGGCGGTTTTGGAAAAGAGAGTTCTGCAGATTTTTTTGGTTCGACCCTGTCCTCCCAGTTATTGGTTGCAACCGGTCCGTGGTCAACTGAGAATATTAACGAGGCCCCCTTCTTCTTATTCACCAAAGTGAATTTTCCTTGTTCTCCCCCAAATTCCCCAATTTCAAGACCCCCCCGTGTTAAACAACTTTTTTTTTTCAACCCGGTCCTTTTTCTACATTTTCTCAAACAACTTTCCCCGCAGATGCCCCCCCCCCCCCCCCCTCTTCCCTGCGTGTTTTCCGGCGGCGATCCCCTACCCAAAGTTCAATTTTTGGTTCCAGTCATAAGCCTACCTTGGCCCCCGTGAACTATTTTTTACCTTAGCTTTGTTCGGTTTTTGGGGGTTGTCCCCCAACCCCCAACATCGCTAGTAGTTCCTCCCCCCTCCTCTTGCACCACCCCTTCCACGGCCCTTTAGTTCTACACGAAAACAAACTGCGCCTTCTATGCAAACTTTCTCCCCACTGTCCCCTCCGGCTTCTTCTCCCCTGGTTTTCATTTCAACCTCTCTTTTTTGGCCGTTTGCAGTTGACACCACAGTTGTGTCGTAGTCCCCCCACCATCTTGTTTGTCCCTCCCCCCCCCCCCTCCAGTGACGTTTTCTTCACCCCTCTTTTTATACCCCGCTCCCAGTCATGAATTTCATTTTCGGGATGGGTGTTAAGTTTTGGTTCTGCGATCTCCTTCTTATTTTTTTGCAGCCTAGGTCTATACCCCAGGGATTCGGAGTCCCTCCCGGGCTAGTGCAATGACTGGGAAATTACCCATCCCTTGCATTCGTTTTTCTTGCGGCCAACCTCCAGTCCCAAACACCCCACTTGTCCATTCTGTCTCAACAAACGTGTAGTTACCTCTGTGGACCTACCCCCCAATTTACTCCCCCCTCTTTGGGATCAGCAAATTTTTTAAGACCTGGTTTCCCGGTACGTTGTTTGAATGCACCCCCAACCAACCCAACCCCCCCAAACCTGTCCCCCCCGGTTTGCTCTGGGGGTTGATTTTGGATTTTCCAATCTTCATTTCCGGTGTCTCATTCATTCCTCCTTGGACACGTTTCCCGGGGAGGTAGTTCCGAAGAGATTTTGGGTGGGGGTGGATGTTTCACATCTTCTGGGTAGTTACTTCTTTTATTCTTATTAATTTTTTTGGCCATGAGTTTACCCCTTTTTCGAGAGTCTTCATTTCTCCATGAACATGTTTTCAGTATTACATTCTACGCCTTTTTTTGTTTGGTTTACACACAATGTTCGCGGTTTAGCAAAATATTTTTTTTCCACCTTTTGGCGCCAAATGGTTCCTTCCCCCCCCAGAGGCCCGGTGCTATTTCTTTTTCTTGCTTTTTGAACTGTTTTTTGATTTTTTTCATATGTTTGTCGTAACGGTGTAGTTTTTAGTTGCGCCCTTTTAAATCTAAAGGGCTTTTTTCCCCCCATTTCCCCCCTTCGTGGTGACTTTTTGAAAAGGCACCAAATCCTGTGCTTTGGAGGAGTCAGCGACGTCTGGGTCGGTCCCACGTTTTTTGACTTGCTGGGTTTCAAAAAAAAAAACCCCCCCACCCCCTCCTGATCCTTCCCCCCTCACCCTGTCTCTTGTCCCGCCCCCCTTGCGCTTTTCAGGTAAACGGTTTTGAACACTCCCCCTCCCCCCCCTTTTGACTTCCTGTGGTAACCCCTCAAGACCATTCCTTATTTTCACCCTACTTTGTCCTTGTTGGACTCCCTTTTTGAGTTGAGTGTTTATCTTCCCCCAAGTCCGACCCGTTGGCTCCCTCTTGTGGACACCCCGCCCCTTTCTGATCCTTTTTCCGTCATCGCCCCGGTCTGCCCTTTGGCCCTTGTTGGGGGTTTTTGGGGGTGGGGACCCGTTGCCTGGCGAGATTTTTCTTTCATGCCGAGTGCAGTCGCCCCTTACACCCCCCCCCCCCTACACCCTGCGTTCTGGCCCACTTTCACACTTTTATGTTCCCCCTTTCTTTTTCATCTTCAAGTCGTTATATTCACCCCACCTCCCTCCCCTCGTAGGGTTATTAACGGTCTTTTACTCTAAACCTGTTTTTTCTTTACTCGAATTCCTCGAAGTTTGAAACCATCGCCGACCACCCTGTTTTAACCTCATTGTGGTCGTCTTTTCAGGACAAGTTTCCAATCCTGTATCTTTTCCCCATTTTTTTACTTTCACCGAGGAAAACCTTAGCTTGGCTCCCCCCCATCCCTCTTGTTTTTTTTTTACCTGTGGCACCCAACTCCCTCACTTGGCATTAGCAGCCTCCAAATGCATTTTTTTGGAAACAACACCCTTTTAAACATCATTCTCCAAGTTCTTTTCCAAAATTTCTTTCGGTGACAACGGAGGGCGCGTACTGATTTGTTTGGTCTTCCTTTTATTTTTAATAGGGTCATTGTCCTTTTACGGTGCCCCCTCACAAGCGGAACTCCCCCTTCCTGATGCTACCCCCTCCCCCTGTTTGAACTTTTTTGAAGAGTTTCTGGCGATTTCCAGGTCTTTTTTTTGCCAGTTCTTCTGCTTGGTCTCGCGGCAATTTCTTTTTTTTTACCCTTGGAAACCATTCCCTGATTTTTTCCAAATTTTTCCCCGTTTCTCGACTCCTGAAACTGACTTTCCCTGTTTGGAAATCATTTGCGTTGACTCCTTTTCTTTTTTTTTTTTTTTGCGGGCCCTTTTTCCTCCCCCCCCTTTCTGCGTTGTGTTCTCCCTGGACGTACGTTTACCTTGGGTCCTCAAGGGCCCCTTTTCCTTCCTCGCGACAAATTCCCCACTCCCCCCTTTTTCTTTGCAGCTTTATGTTTTTTCCCCCGCTTCCTTTTTTTTTTTTTTGTTTCAAGTGTCTAGCCAGAGCACATGTCCGGCAGGGCGCCCCCCCCATTATCATCAAGTTTACGTCGACCACATGACCGGTACCCCCCTAGCCTTCCCTTCAAAGAAATAGTTGCTCCCCTCCACCCTCAGGTTCCCTCCACTTTTTAATTTTTTTCCCAATCCATGTTCCTCCCTCTACTGACGGGTGTTTCTTGTTTAGGGTAGTTTCTATTTTCCACCAGGCGGATCTTTTTTGTCCATTCTTTCCCCGCCCCTTGCGTCCGCCTCCCCCTCCCTTCTTTGGGATTAGGTCACATCCAAAAGCTAACTTTCCCCATGCAAGATGTTAGGCCCGTTGTGACCGTCTACTTTTTCCCCACCATTCGGAACGCAGCAACCGCCCGTTTGCTTGCTTTTGTGGCGACCTTGTCCCCTTGCCGGCCGCCGCGGGCGCGTCGACGAGTCCAGTTTCAGTGACACTTAAAACCACTCCCGGAAAAAGTACCCATCCTTCGTCCCCTCCTCCGTTTTTTTTTTTCTGACTATATCCTTCTTTCCAATGTTTCATTTTTTCATCCTAATACTGTGGGTGGTTTTCCCAGCGAAAAGAGAAATTGTCAGTTCTTCACGGCCCTTTATACATTCCCAAGTTTCCAGCCAGCTTCCCTGTTTGTTGAGGACTTCCTCTTTCTCCCTGCGTCTTGTTTGCCCCATACGTTTCTCTCCTTTTAGTCTGTTTTTCTCGTTGGCAAGATAGTTTTGGGAAGAGGGGCCCTCCAGGCCGCTGTCCGCTTTAACTTTTTTTGCCCGCCGGTTTTTGATCTTTCCCGCCGCCTTCTCCATCGACCCCCCCTTCCCCATGTTCCCGCCACTCCTCCTGGTCTTGTAAATCTTGAGCTTCAGTGTCGAGTACTCATCCCACCACTCGGTGTCGTATTTCTCCCCGCCGTGTTCTGGTCCCTTTTCTGCTGACTGGGTCCATTAGAACCCTTTGGCCCCCCAGTATTCTATGCCTACCAGCTTCGTGTTTTCCAATTCCCCTACGAATGCCATTCGTCTTTTCCTTTTTTTTCGCTCTCCCGTTTTTTGGCCTGCCTTCCTCCCCCCTTTTCGGAACTTTCGTCTATCGCATCTTTTTAGTTTTCTTGAACCTCTTTTGATGGCTTTGACTTTTTCCTTTTTTCTTGTGCCAATCCAATGGACCTGTTCCGCTTCCTTCCCTTGCCGCTCTCCACTTTCCCCCAACACTGGCAAAACTCACCCTTGTCTGCCCCTCCCCAGCTCCCAGCCTTTTTGCGCTCATCTTTTTTTTCTGGAGTTTTTTGTGGACCATTGTCCCCCCCTTGAAAACAAATATAAAGCTCTTTCCTCGGCCAGCTTGTCCCCCTACGGATACGGTTATCCCCCCCACTCTTATCACTTTGTCTTTGTTTCCCCCGTGTTTGTTCCCCCCCCCAAAAACCTGGTAATTCGGTTCCCCTGCTGTCTTTTACTCCAAAAGTACCTTCAACCGAGGGGGCTGTCTCTTTCCGGCGACTCTTCCTTTCGGGTTCCCCCTGAAACGTTATTCACCCCCCCCTCCTTTTTTTTCCGTGTCCCCAATAAACTTCCTTTTCGGTTGAATTTCGTCGGAAGGTTTTTCCACCTCCCGTACGTTATAGTCCCGCAGTCATTGTCCCCCCCTCTCGGCGGTCTCTTTCATCCCCCCTTGCTCTTACGGTTTCAAACAGCATCTTTCCCATAAGAATTTCGTTCGAGTACGAGCACCAAGTTTTTTGTTCGTTGGTGCGCTGGGTTTCTTTTTTTGGTGTTTTTTTTTAAATTCTGCATGAGGAGAAGAAGGCCAGTTAATTCCAAAAAGTTCCCCCTTTGATGGCTTCTGCCCTGTCCCTGGATCCTATGACTTTTCTGGTTTCTACGTCGCCCCCCAGGTTGTCCGGGCTTTTCCCCTGCCTTGGGAAGTCCCCCCATCCTGGGTAGAGTGTCAAATGATGGATGACTTGTTTGCCCACGTTACTGGCAACATGGGTGTTTGTTGTTTTTTTTTTTCGGTTTTTTTCAACCCACTTGTTACAGAGTGGCAAGTAGTAAGGGGGATGCTGTCACTCGAAGCTCCGGGTGCCTGGTTCGATATTTGCTGTGTTCCAACCTCCCCTCCCCCTGTTCCCCCCCACTCCCCCCTCTGCCCATCCGAAGTTTGGTTCCCTTACCCGATAGCTATTTTTTTTACCCCCCCCGGCCCTGCTCTTCCGTGGGGTCCTTTTTTGGCTTCCTCTCGTTCTAGCCCTCTTTTTCCCAGACCATCCGAACCCTACACCCCGGCATCCCCTTCAGAAGGTTTTTGTACGCCCCGCTTTTGTCACCAATTGTGTTCCCCGGCCCTTTATTCTTCCCTTTGCAATGGTAGGTCGGAGTCCTAAGACCTTTATGTCCCTCAAAGACTCCCCCTCCTTCCCCCAAAACCGTACCGTGCTTTTTTTTCCCCGTCTGTACCAAGATTCGTTCCCCGTCACGCCTGTTTGTAACCGTGCTCTTTTCTTTTCAACTGAGGCTTGTCCCAGTATCGTCGTCAGTAATGTATGCTCCCCTTGCCCCTGAAGCCGTAACCCCTCCCCAAAGGTACCCTGGGTTGTTTTTTTCTCATTACCTTTTGTTGAATTGTTCACCCCTGGCCCCCGTTACGGTCCAATGTAATGCAACTCAGTGCAGTTCAATCAATGGATCTGAACTTTCACCCTCTTTTTGTTTCCTTTTGATTTGTCCTTCCTCTTTTCTTTTTTTTTTTGGGACGTTTTGACAATAAAAACTTGGAATTGTGTGGTTCCCCTGTTTCACTCTCGTTTTTTTCTTTTTTCTCTCTCTCGTCGGGCCTTCGTGCTCGTTTAGGATTTTGTTCCTCCTTGATACGGTTTCTTCTACCCCCCAAGGCTGCGCCGATGATCTTTTGCTATCTATGACTGGGCTCCGATTTCTCCTCCTTCTGCCCCCTTGCTGTTGGGGTTTTTTTTTTTTTGTCACAAAAACTGGTGGGATCTTTGAACGACACACATGCATGGTGTTCTGTGGCCCCTTCCCCCTTCGTGGTTTTTTTCCGCTGCACCGGTGAGGGATCGTGGTGCAGGGTAAGTTTTGGGTGCCGAGCAGGCGGTCTGTGGTTCGTTTTTCTCGTACTCTCCCCCCTTGGCTTACTGGTTGGGTTCTACTACGAGGTTTTTGGCCCCCTGAAAAAATTTCCTTCCATACTGCGCTTAGGCCCCCCTTTTGTTCACTGGCCATTCGTCTTTAGCTGGAACACGTTCTTTGTTTTTTCTGTTTGTTGGGTCCCTCCGTCACCCGTTCCCAGTACGGTTTCGTTTGGGCAGTTTTTTTTTTTGGTGAACGTGCAGACTTGACCCCCCAATGGGGCCGGCGCGGTTGGCCCCGGTCTTTCACTTTGGACTTTTCTCCCTCCTTTTTGGGCCTTTGTCGCTCCTCGATTTTTTCCCATTTTTCTGTTCCCATTTTGCAATTAATTAAGATTTTTTTTTCAACTTTTTTTTAAAAAAGGACCTCCAATTTTTTTCTCCTCCCACCGACTTCGCAAGGACGTCGTTCCTTTTTCCCACGTCTCTCATCCCCCCCTACTGCTGGGCCTGACTCCTCCTTCTTGTTCCTTCCAAGCTGAGTGCTGTCACCCTTTTCTTTTGTGAGAAAATTACTTTTCGCGCCGGCCTTGTTTTGCGGGTTTTTTAGTCGTCCATCCTATTTCTCCCCTCTTACTTCTGTTTTTTTTTTTGCTTTCGATTATGCCGACTAATTACACCCCCCTTTGCCCCCCCCCCCACAGGTTTCTCCCCGAGCCGGGCCTTTTGAAACTTTTCTTCCTTCTCCCTCGATTGAGGATCACCGGGGCACCCCCCAGCGGTAGTTGTTCTTTGCCTGTTTTTTGTTTTCTCGGACGTACCTGAAGATTTGCTGAGATCCCGCGATTCCCTTGGGGGCGACCCCCTCTTTGCTCCCCCTTTTCGTCCGGCTGTGATTCCCTTTTTTTTCCCCCTTGCCATGTACTGTCCTTTTGACGGACCAAGGTTTAGGTTCCAATCCACAAAATCAAGACCTTCCCACACTTTTCCTGCCAGTCTGTTTTTTTCCCCTTTTCTTCCCTCCCCACTGTTCAAAACAAAAGAGTCAAGCATATTCCCCTTGTCGTGGGGGGGTGACCCCCGGTCTGCGCTCTTCCTTTCCCCCCCCCCCCGAATGTGGTTTAGGAATTAGCCTGCACTTGCCCCCGTGACCAGTCCTCGCGCATCCCTATGTTGGTTTTGTTGTTCGGTTGCGGGCCAACAAACAAAACCAAGCTCGTATTCGGATTCGCAAAACTCATCCCCTCCCCCCCGAGCTTCTCACGAACCCCCCCCGCTGCTGCCTTTCTGGTGTCCAGTCAGTGTTCTGTAAAATTTCCACCTTCCCGCGGCAGGTTGCCCCCGCCCATCCCCCCCCCAGTATGTTCGTTCTATAGGAAAAAGAAGTTGCTCCAGCCCCACCCCGCCCCGTGGGACGCCGCCTTTTCAGTTCCTCTCTTTCATATCTCTCCTCAGATTTCCTTTTTGCTACCTTTTGGGGTAGACCGGGATGCGATCTCGGAGTGCATGAGGCTGGTCGCGTCCCCCCTTGGAAGAACTTCTTCTTTTTGAGGGTTGGTCTCCCCGCCTGCTAGTTGCACTCCTCCCCGTACTGTTGACAATCCCCCCGTGCTTCGTTGTTTTTGGCCACCCTCACCCTTTCCCCCCCCCAAACAAAAAAAACCCCCCCCAGGTGCACCCCCCTCAGGACCACCCCAAAAACTTCGGTGTCTTAACCCCCCCCGTCTTATTCCATTTCCCTCCCCGGTTGGCGGTCAGTTGTTGACGCAACTGGGTTTCCAGTACTGTTTTTCTACATAACCAAACAAAACCCCCCAAATTGGCTTTTCAATGAGGCCGGGCCTTTGTTTGAAATTCTTGTTGATTGTGAGCAACCCCCTAACTGGTGGTTTTTTTTGCTGACCCATACCCCGGTTCCACCCCCCCCCCCACACGTGGACTGTAGGCTCGTCAGGTTTGTTTGGTTGACCACTCTCCTGGGATTTCTTCTTCGATTTAGAAGTGGCACCAGCCAGGTTTTGTCGTTTTCTTTTTGAAGTGTTCATTTTTTTATCCCTTTGTTTCTTTTGTAACAGTTGTTGGTGTATAGCCGAAAGCCCCTTAGAGGCAGACCACCCGAACTATTTTTCAAATTTCGTAGCAACCCATATTGTTTTCCCGTCCCCAGGTTTTCTTGTTTGCGAGGCTCGATGTAATGATGGCCTTGCGAGTCGATGGTAGTGCTTTAAAGTGGCTTTCGGTTTCTTTATCGCCCCCCTTCCCTCCCGCCCTTCCGGTGGGTTTTCTAGTTTCAGGCATTAGCCGGCTGGTCCGGTGCAACCCCAGGCCCCCCAAATGGCGCGATTGTCTGCGATATTTTTTCTTTCGGGATGTTTGACAGACCCCTGGGATGGGCGTACCACGACGCCCAGTCCCCTCCTTCTTCGAGGCGCCCCCCCCCTCCGGTTCCCTTCTTTTCGGTAACCGATTTGTTTACCCCCCCCAGCGACCGGTGCAAATTTTTCACCCTCAGCGCCTTCCACCTCCCCCCCGTTGGGCTGGGGGTTTGGTTGTGTGTGAATGTCCAAGAATTGAGGTCGCCTACCCCCAGCCGCGTTGGCCTTTTGTAGGAACACTGATACCCCCCCCTCCCTCCTCCCTCTATCTTTTACTTGTTTGAGGATGGGGCCCTTTCTTCAGATCGGCTGAGTTTTGTCCTGGTCAGTTTTTTTTTTCAAACCCCCCCTCCTCCCCCCCCCCCCAACCATCCTACACCCCTCCTCCAAAACAAAAAACTTTTTTTCGTCAGTTATACCGATGTCCGCTTCTTTGTTTTTGTTTCGGAATGTTGCTTGTCAAGGCGTTTTCTTTTATTTCCCCCACTCGGTCCCAATTTGTTTTTTTCTCTTTCCCCTTTCCCTTTGTGTGAACCTTTTCAAGGTTCGACCTACCAACAACCCCTAGAAGAACCCCTTCTTCAACCACTTCGGCTTTTGGGCGAACCAATTTACCTGTCAAAAAAACTTTCCTTTCTTTCCCTTCACCCCTCAAACCCCCCTCTTGGAAACCCTCTCAAGGCTTAAAGATACCGGTTGCACGTTTCCTTGGGGAAAAGCTCACCTGACAGTTGCTGTCCTCCACTGTTTTTGGAACCCCCCCCCCCCCTTGGAAATACATGCGCAAGGGAGTGATATTATCTGTAAATACGTTTCACCGGTTATTAGTTGCCCTCTGGTTTTCATCCTTCAAGGATAGGGTTCCAGCCAGTTCGGTTGGTACGGTTTTCCCCCCACCTGCCCCCCCTTTTCGATCACCCCCACCTTTGTTCAAAACCTGATTCGATGCCGTTTATTCGATGTACCCTTTATTCGGATTTTGCCCCTTCTTTTTTTTCTCATTGGGGTCCCTCTTTGGCGTAAAATGGGCCGGTTAAGGGAACAAAGTTTCCCTGGCCTTCGGGGCTCTATCCTTTTCCCTCCCTGTGTGGACCTAAGGTGACTGGTGCGGAATCTGCAATCTGGCGTATTTTCGCCCACGTCCTCCACTGCCACGTCATTTTTTCTGTCTCCCTTTCCCTTTGACCCAAGACCCGCCTTCGAAAATGGTTCCTTCCGCGTAGTTTGCTTTAGTCAGCGATCGTTTGCAAAACCCGACTTCAGGTCTCCCTTTCTTCCTAAGTTTTTTCCCCCCAATTTTTTTATTTCGAGGGCCCAATTTTCCCTCAATTTTGAGAACCAATGGACCCTACAAGCTCTTTTAGCAATAATCAACCGAAGGTTTTCTTTGCTTTTCCCCCCCTTTTTCCCCCCTTTTTTCCCCTTTGGACTTCCCAATGCTGATTTCCAGAACATCAGTGTAGGCCGGTGGCGCAGTTTCGGTGATTCCTTCATCATCTCGTCGTTCTGACTTCGGATTCTTGTCTTCCCTTTTTTTTTTCTTTTAAAGACTTGAGTCCCTACCTGCCGCGCTCGGTTTGTCGGCAGCCCCAGCGGGACATTTTGACGCTTGTTCTGACGCGCTCCCTTTCCCCCTCCTCACCGCCCCCCTCCCCCATGAACCCCTCTTTCCTGTTTCTTCTAATCCCCCCCTGGGCGGTTTTTCCTCCGGCTTGTTCCGCTTGAGAGTGATGTTTGAGTGTTCCCTTGGACCCTCCACCCCCCTTTCATTGGAAATATCTCCCCCTCTT
>Ga0179593_1406856_pt1 | contig 13482 bp, 9 predicted proteins | sample CZODoug2_1_08_16_FD_185931 | JGI IMG/M metagenome (GOLD analysis project Ga0179593, IMG submission 185931) | Vadose zone soil fungal communities from Angelo Coast Range Reserve, California, USA - CZODoug2_1_08_16fungal (PacBio error correction) | ecosystem: Environmental > Terrestrial > Soil >... | reverse complement strand
TCTCCCTCAGAGGTACTGCAGGGACCCGAAATTGCAACGTTAATGAAAGCAAGATGAACTAGAAAGAAGGCAGAGATGGACTAGCTTTTCTAGTTTTTCGTCTCCCCAACATTACTAACGCTCTGTCCTCATAAAAGAGCACAATTGTCGATCCCCTCCCGCCGTCTTTTTGGTTCTTTCTCGACATACGAACCAGTTTTTTTTTCAAAGATGATACGGTCACCATTTTTGCGTCGGCGGAGGTCTAACCTAATGAGCATGAAACAGAGGTCGAAACGCATTTCCCCTTTAAAGATTACAAACGTTATAACAAGGCCTACCCGACTTAGGGGTAATGCCCTATCTATCACCGTTTCTGGGTCCAGTTTTTAGACATTGGGGACTACTTCCTTGTCACACTAGATTGATACTGCCCCCTAGAAATCACCCGGAAGCCCTGGTTTACCTCCGAGACTTCCAGTCCCCACTGTCTTAGTCGGATGATAAACCCACACGTGAGTGCCCCGTGCCTCATCCCCCATCTTGAGCTCTCCGCTGAAGAATTCCTGAACTTCACGACTTTTTTCTTTTCTGAGAGAAACCCGAAGAATCCGTGTGCGGAGTAGATTTTCTTAATCCTTGGGGTTGGCATAAGGTCGTTCTTCGACTTTCCCTTTCCGGCCGACTTTCTGACCAAGGTTTTTCGGTTCAATTCCCCACAAGATAAGTATGCGACGATCCGTCAGGCTTTTTGACAAATTCGAATTTAGACTAACGAACCGCCTCACGATTTACCCACACACATGCCCGCTGAGCCATGAGATTACCTGGAGCCTATAGGACCTTCTTGTTCCCACTCCTAGATATGATGCCAACTTAATGATGTGAAGAACACGTTTCCAGCTTTTTACATAAATTACCTTGATGCGCGTATCACTTCCGCCGCTCCTTCTCGTATAGTTTTTTTCTTCACCGCGCCCGAAACGTCCCCTTTTTGCGGTTGAACCTTCAGTTGTACCGTCCTTCTACACAATGGTATTTTTCACAGCTTGCCGAGTGAGCTTCCTTTTTCTTCCGTCCGACGAAGTTGATATGCCGAAAGGATCAAGTAGTGCTTCTAACCGTCCATGCCCTACTGCCGTCATAGTTAGCATTGATATCTCCCAACCGTCTGTCTGGGCCCCTTTTTTTCAGGCACAGCAACCCCACTGCTCCCCAGTTCATAATTCGCATTGGCCGACTTCCTCTTTCTAGTCCTAGGGCCGACCCTGGACAGATTGATATCACCTCAAAACGTCATCTCCTAAGTGTAGGAAGTAAGCCTTGCATTTTTATATCAGATTTCCACCAGCTACTCGCAGCGTGGTTTTCCTTCCCCAAAGCACACCCAGCCGTTAGGATGCACTCCTTGCATCAGATGAAACTCTCCATGCTTCTTCCCCTCCTTGCAAGGGCGCGATCATCTTGTGCGAAGCTTATGCCTTTGAGGCAAATCCTACTGATTTGTTCCTCCTTACTTGACAGTCCAAGCAAAAGCACCAGCTCCCCCCCCCCTACAGCCTTCTCCGTCTCCACCCCCCTCAAACGTGCCCCCCTTTCATGAACCATCTTATTAGCTCTCCTACCTTTTTTTTTATTTGGATAGCGCATGTCCGAGTAGTTTCTCCTTTTTTAACTAGACCCAGTGATTGTTCATGCGCACTTCCTTTGAGCGTGCCTTCATCCCCGCCCACAGTTCTAGTCTGTCAATCTAGACGCGGACCCCCTCTCTTTCGCAAAACCCGATTTCATAGCCCACCCTAATCTTCTCCTTCCGTGCGTTGAACCTGGCCCTCCTCCTCTCTTTCATAGTAATTAAACCTGACTTTTTCTTTTTTCTGGCCATAGGCATTAGCTCGAAGCCTGTTTCCTTCCCTAGTCCCCACTGGCACGTCCTCCCGGTCCCCTTTTTAGCCTATGACCCCGTTTTCGGAGGGACGTCCCACTAGCATGACATCGTTCCACCTTTACTTACAACGCTTTGTCCCGCAAACCTTTCTCCCCCGTCCGCCCCCAGAGGTACCTTCCAGTGCCCCTCGAACATGTATTATTCTCTGGCAATCTTCCTCAGCCCTTATCAGTCCCTTTTTTTTCTACGCAGACTTAATGAAGTCTGCCGTACGCGTTTTTTTCGCCCCATAAACTAAACACCTGCTAAATCCCCCGGTCCGACGTCCACTTTCCCGTAGCATTGCATACTTTGGAGTCTTCTTTCCTTTACACAACGCGTAAACTCAACTCTGATTTGACTGAGACCCCCTTTTTTCCTCGATCAGCTGCAAATATGACTCGACATTGGGTTTTGGTATTTCCACAGACCCTCCCCCCTCTTTAGGAGGTTAGAGAGAACATCACCCCTGTCTTTTTTCGAACCGAAAATCAGAATCCACCCAGAGTAACCTGGATTCTTTTTGTTTTAACATCTCATGCACGAACTCCCCTCAAACACATTCGGAAAGCTTTTTACTCTGCTTAATCTTTAGCAGATTAGCACTTAGTGGCCTCCTTCCAGCGGTCGGCCGGAACAGCAGGGAAGATTATTTTATCGCGCGTCCGACGCCAAATGGCCGCCCTGACAGCTTCTTTTTCCCCCCTCCCAACATGGCCCAAGAATTGTACCTCATCTTTTTCCCTCTAAAAACTGCTCGAACGTGCACAGAAGTTATAGTGGAGGACGTATGCCCTTCAAGACATGAACCATTGAGAGTACAGTTTCTCCCCGTGCAAAAAAGCTCTCACGGTATCAATGACCTAAACCCCTTCAAATTTGATCAAACCACGAAGCCCATCCCTTCTCTCAAAGGTGGATGAAATAAAGGAAGTCCACGACAAATCTCTGCATCCCGTCTTCACCCACATTGAGCTCAGTGAGGCATTTCGAGCTCGCCAGCTCGGTCTTGATGATGAAAGTTTCTTGTCAGACCTTAGCTAGCCTCCAAGAACGGCTCACATCCTGGTACGTCATTTTCATGCCTTAGAATCTTCCCGATTAACTGCTCCAAGACCAATGAATTTCCCCGACTCTAGGTCCGACGCCTCCTGGGCAATATTCCAGTCGGTCACTCCTAGGAAACGTATTTCCTCACCTAATTTTCTTAAGAGTGCGAACTGTACTGAACCAGCTCGACATTAGTCGACTGACAATCCTCCAGTAATTTTCCTCCCTACCCAAAAGTTCTAACTCCCTAACTCTTCCTCTCTTGTATTGAACACGAAAGAAGGCGTTTTCTGTGGACTTGGCACTATAGCCACAGTCACTTTGCGAGAAGTGAAGCAGATGTACCTGTTTGCCGCGCTAAGTTTCCCCCTACGAGAGTATTTCTGCGCAGCGGCTGAAGCGGCCGTTGCGGTCAGTCTCGCTTTGTCGGCGCCTTCTCAGTCCGCCGAATTAGGAGCCAGCGAGCCAAAGCGGCGGTACTTTTGCTGTGCCTACCCCACGAAGTCCCTGGGGAGTTTTTTTCCCCCAGGTCGAAATTTTGGAACTAGTATCTTTACCGAACCCAGTTGATTTTATTAGAGGAAAGGATCTTCCTAACGTACAGTTACCGTGTAAGTTCTGTCCCCCTGTTAATCGGGCACAAACCCTATGAACGTTTAGGAGATTTACGTCCAATAGATCGATTTGAAGGCATCCCTTATACTGAGACCCTAAGCCTTACTCGATGCGCCCGCTGAGGGCCATCAGTTCATGCCTCCAACAAACTTCCTAGGCACGAACGAGAAGGTTGAGAGGAGTTCAGCCCTCATAGACGCCTTTCCTCTTCATCCGTTACCACCTCCCGCCTCCCCCCCTCTCCCACTGTCGCGGGATCGCAAGCCTAAGACCCAAGGATTTCCCTTCAACCCTGCCGTTTTGACCCCCCTTTTTTCTTTCCGCGAAGACTGGCAACTCCGTGGAGGAGACATTTTCCGTTCGCCATTCTGGTGCTACGCGGTTGAGGTGCAGGCTATCACCGGCCTTTGTTTTACACATTCAGAGAAGACTGTTTGGGGCCTTCTCATCCCCCTCACGGCTGAGCAAAGAGAAGGGAAAGAGCTCCAACACCTGAGACGGAAGAATCTCTCTTGATCTAGAATTGCGTGTTGTTTAGTGAGATTTACTGCTCTCTTGAGTTCGTCCCGTCTGTATTTATGCATTTGTCACAGTAATTGTTGCTTCCCCCCCGTGTCCAACCCTCTGCAAAACCCCCCTGTCGGGGAGAAAAATATATCTCCCTTCCAATAATGACTTCTAGAACCTGCAGTGCTCCGACCAACGATTCCAGGCCCAGATGCCCACCTTGCAACAAACCTTTTTATGATCTTCAGGCCTCTCATTGGGTAATGCACTCCCTCTACTGGTCATAGACAGTTCGTTTCCCCTCACTTACGTACGCTGCCTGACTCTCAGGTTGCATCTGGTCCGCTTTCCCGTTCCCGAAGGTGGGGGAAACTCCTGCGTCTCCTCCTAAAGCCGACCCACCTGCGCGCTCCCGTCGGATCTGTTATCTTAAAACATCTTCCTCCCATATATTCCCCGCGCAATTCCCCCTTCTCCCCCAGGCGGAACCCTCGTCATATTCAAGCAGCCGATACTCTCCCAAGCAGGTTCTGAATCCACCCAAGGTGTCCTCCTGCAGACGCTTTCCCTCTTCACGGCGGAGGTACTAGACCAGGCGTTCTTTCACTTTTTTCTGCCGACACGGCCACGATAACATCCCCCCGACCCCCCCCCCCTGTTTACGAGCTCGCCTCCGATCTAACTTTGTTCGATTACTTCCCTGACGGCATGCCAAGTAGGGCTCACTTTTGCAAGTACATAATTAGGCATCGTCTTTTCTTTTTTTCCTCCACTATTATTTGTCCTCGTAAACCCCCCTTGTTCCGGGCACCGGGGCTAATCTGACTAAGGAAGCCAGTGACGTAAGGCGTTCCACCTGAACTCTCCCCCCCCCCCCATCGGATGGCTTCCTAATGAAAGCACCCCCCCCCTGTTTGTCAGCATGATAGGTAACCTTTCCCATTTACTCCGATGAATCCTTACCGGTCTTTAACGAAGCCAGGTCTCGAACGAATTAACCCGAAGCATCAATGGCGTTTTTCAACCGTAAGATGTCTCGCCTGACTACTAGAAGTGGATAGAGACACACTCTTACCCGCGAGACACGCTCAGTTACGCTGGATATACTTACTATGACCTTCCCCCCTCCGCCCAACTTTACGATAAGATGCAGTGTTTTGAGTCCTCGGTCGCGGCAATCCCAGCTTCGCGCAGTTTTTAGACTCCTTTCCCCCCAAAGTCCTTGCCTTTGAACTGCGGTTTCCAAGAAATCTGCTACGTACGGCTGGGTTGTCTTCTATGCAAAAAATGTGAAACAGACTTTCCCTGACAACACTCCATCAAGCAGCATCCCTAATCAACGGAGTAAGTGGGAATCTTTTTAGGTCCCTCATCCTACTTTACTGAAGAAGGCCAAAAGCCTCTTTTTTTTTTTGGAACAATATCCAAGTTCGTTCAAGGTGAGAGCTTTATGACCTGCTAGATAGCCCTTTCACTTCCGTAAACCAGAGGTACTTTTACCGGTCAAGTAGAAGCCGATCCCATTTTTTTACTGAAGCTCCCTCGCAAATCTTGATAGGATCTCTGATCGCATTTGCTACTTAATTTACGAAAGGTTTCCAAGGTTGCAAGAAAAGACTGTACTAGAGGGTGTAGAAGTGAAACTGATTCACTGGCTCTTTGTTTTGGTTGTTTTTTTATGCCTAGTATTGAAGCTTTTCCCGATCCGCAAGGCTAGTAGGTTTCTTTTTTTTTTCCCCCCAGTGATACCGCAACATTGCTGTGAATTAGAGATGACGGCTCGATTTTTTTTTTCCCCACCCACCCATCCTACCCTTTTATCACCTGTCAAGAAAGATAAATTTTGTCCCCTGCTTTAACGCAGCACAACGCGTCCCCCCCCCTACTAGATCTAGAATAGGATAGGTATATGAGCGTAGACCAAGGTTCCAGGTCTCCTTCCCTTTTGTTTTTCATCGTATGGAGATGCTCACTCTGTAGAAGACCACACCCCCCCCCCCCCCCCCCCTTCCCCCTTTTGAAGATTTTTGACCCTTCTTTTCCGGATTTCATTTAGGAAAGTCTAGGCCCCCCCACGGCTCACCCCTTAAGTTTCCTTTTTCCGATAGTAGTTTCCCCCCCTTTCCCTTTTTCACTCTACGAGCAAGCGGTTGAGGAGAGGGTACACGCAATTTTTTTTGCCCGGCGTTGTCTGTTGCTGTCTAATTCTAGATTCAATACTCTTTCCCCCAGAAAGACGGAGTCAGTATGGTAACCGTTTTTAAGTTCACAATGTTCTCATGTCCATTTCCCGGTTGCGTATGCTATTTTTTCTCATATCCCCTGTGCCTTAAAGGCTTTGATTTTTTTCCCTGCAAATTGCCAAGCTTTTCTCTGACCGTATCATCCGATAAGCGAAGAAGCGACACTTCCTGCGTTTCTTTGAGACTGTCTTCTCTTTTTCTTTTAAAGCCAGTCCTTTATTTTTGTAGAGGACAGACTCCTTTTCTCAGGGAATGTCCTGTCAATTCTTCACCCCCACCCCCAGGCGGCAGAATAGTCCAGTAGGTTTTCTTTAAAAAAAGAATCCTCAAAGTAATATAGTATCGTAGTTCCCAACAGCAAAGATTGAACACTTTTCATATACACTTAAATCCGGAGGAAAACATCCCCCCCAGCACTTTTTTTTTTCTTTTTTCTTTTCTTTTTTTTTTTTTTGAAGTCCTGCCTCCCCCCTTGGAACCGAGTTTCCAGTATCATTTTTTTTTGGTGTCACACTATTCGGGTTGTGCTAGCCGTTTTCGGTCCTTCCATTGAAATTAAGGAACCCAGTGTCCTTCTTTCACTGGTCCACAGCACCCCTATAAAAAATTGTTGACGTTCGAAATGAAAAAGTTTTTTCCGCCCCCCCCAATTTGTCTAATCTTTCAAACATGCACATACTTGAACATCTCTCCCCCCCCAGCTAAGTATTATGAAATCTCCCACCGAGTAACTGAATCGTGTCAGAGCTTTCTCAACCGTTCACCCCTGGCCATTTTCGGTGTTAGAATCTAGCAGTAGTCTTTTTCTTTTTGCCCGCCCCAGCAATTCAACTCCTCCTCGCTTCATTTCTCGAAGCGACCATGTATGTCTCCTCTATTATCGAGTTAAGGAGTTTGACTCGCGATCTCATTAAACTTTTTTTACAGCCCAAGTTTTTCCCCCCCTGACGATTGGCTACGATCGGTAGAATTTTTGAGCCACACACCCCTTCCCGTTTTCTTATTGCCCAACGCCCTCCACTCAGGGATAGAAGGATATGGTCCCCCCGCCCCCCAGGCGCATAACCCAGCGCTATCCCCCTTTTTTTTATTTTTTCGCCCAGTCACGAGACTGGTTATGTGTTTTTTGTGGGGTGTTTTTTTTGGTGGGTTTTTTGATTCCAGATTCGGTTCTGGAGGGGTCAGTCCTCCCCCACCCCCCCCCCCCCCCCCCCACCCTTAAATCATTCGCGTGTGTCGTTCTACGGCTCCCCTTTGCATATTTGTACGTTCATAATCTTTTTTATGGCTCACGGTAAAGTTCCCTCTGACAAAGAAGACACTCTGCGGTCAAATGAAGTAAATCTTAGAATTTCCATCCCCCCCGCTCACGGCTGCAGGCTACGCGCCTACAATAAAGCCGGCAACGCCTTTCCTGCCTTTTTTTTAGTTCCTATTGATTCCCCCTTTTTTTTTTTTTTTTTTTTTTTTCACTTACTTAAAGAAAGGAACATGCCTGGAGATCTTCCCCCTTTTGAGCAGATGCGTCCCCACATCTCCTTGCTCACGAGTTTCTAGTGGGTATGTCTCCCCCCTGCTGCTTTTTCGATCGTCCGGTAAAGTTTGTTATTTTCACATAAGAAGGATTATTTTTTACCTTTTCCGGTCATTTTAGGAACCTTTCTTTTTTTTTTTGCGCATAGATGCAGTTAGTCGCTCCATTTAGGCACCGTCGGTCAACCCCCCTCTTTTATTGATTTATACGTTTTCTGCCCTGTCCTTCCTTGAGGTGCTCGTTTTTTGATAGGGAGAAATGTAAGGCGCCCCGCCTTTTTAAGCCAGAGCTCACGCGCGACTGTCCCAACGGCCCCCCCCCCCACGGCATTTCCCCCTCTGTTTGTTTTTCCCCCTGAGGACCTCCCCTCGGTTTTGCAAGAGTCTAGCCCCAAGGGGCTGACTAGGAAGGGGTCCCCTTTTGACCATGTTTCCTTCACGCTTTTTGAAGACCATTGAGCCCTATGTCGGCCCATGTGCGATAAACTCTCTCCTCTTCCCAAGTGGGTCTGATAGCTCGAATCGCGCCGACTTTTTTTTTTTTTTTGGTTCGGTTCCCCCCCCCCCCCCCCACCACCCCCCCCCCCCCCCCACCAACACCCCCCCCCCCACTCACCTTGAATAGTTACCTCCCCCTTTCCCCCCCCCCCCCCCCCCCCCCCCCCCTTCACCATAGCCTGGGGTAAGTAACGTTTGAGTCCCCCCCCCTAGTGATCCAGATTTTTCCCCCCCCCCCTCTCCTCTTTGCTACCCCCCCCCCCCCCCCCACGGTTTTTCTTGAAGCTACCGTGTCTAGTTTTTTCTGGACGGCCGATCTTTTTGCTATGTAGTTTTGCCTACTTAGTGTTTTTTATTGTCGATACGCAGAAACAACCTCTCCTTATTACCCCCCCCCTATACGAGTCAGTTTACTAGTTTTAGTTTTTTTTATGTCAGTGGGGACAAGTCAGATTAAGTTTTCCCCCCTCATTTCTTCCCCCCCCCGAACCAGGAAGTTCGTCCGTTTTTTTTTTTTTTCCCCCCCACCTTCCTGAATGTCAAACCCCTGTACTGCGTTAACCAGAACCTGTGTTTTTTTCTTTGTCCCCCCCTGCCCCCCCCCCCCCCCCCCCCCAACACCCCCCCCCAGAAGAGAGATTCAGTGATCATCTGCACGCCGTTTTAGCTAATGGGATTTTTTTTTAAGGATCCCCCCCCCCCAGGTTGGCCCCGGACCTTCTGCACCTGTCAACCCAGATCATCCCCCCCCCCTGCCCTCCCCCCCGCCCCCGCACCATTCCAGCGTCGATGTAGATTACAAAATCTTTTGAGTCCGCTGTCTATGAACAGACCCCAACTTCTCCCTACCGAAATTCGCGATGTTGCACATGAAAGGAAACACCTTTCTGGATAAATTTTGCATTTTTTTTCCCCTTTTGTTCAATGCACCTATCTCCTCAATTTTGTAGAGGTTTGTGACCAATCCTTTGGGTATATCCTTTGTAAAGCACCGTTCGCATTCAGGAACCCCGTCCGTTGTACTCTGAGCATGAGACATCTGGTTCTCTCCCATGCCGTCCTATCCGAGAAAAAGTATCACCAATTTATCTGTTGCCTTTAACCCATTACGTTTGCCAGGTGCATCCAGACAGTTCGTCTCCTCTTGCCCCTTCATTCCAACAGAAACTTTTTCAAAGCAAGGAATAGTTCTTCTTCAGGAGGACCCCAGTCCTAGTCAGTGTCCACCGTAATGAAGGAGGTCCAGTTTCTTCGGTTTTTTTTTAGTTTGCTAAATGGAAGGTCTTTTTCCCCTTTGGGTGATGTATTAGCGCGTTGTGTTCTCCCCCCGTTGACGCTTCCTCGTACCCCAATTTTTTTTCGTTTTCCACGTAGCCTTTTTACACCCGGTTAGGAGGAGGTTCACCCTTTTTGACCTTGGCTTTTGCCCCCCCCCCCCCCCCCCCCCCCCCCCCTCGGTGTCACCCTGTGAGAGATGAGGAAGACGGTTTTCTCAAAATCGCCCCAATCAGCACTTAGAGACATTTGTGTCCCTTCCCGGAAGCCACTCATGAGGATTGACCTTTTTCAAGACCACCCCGTGATCGAGGTCCTGCACCACACACGTGGCCTGAGTTCAACCTCCGAGTGCCTAAAATATTCCCAATGCCTGCGTAAAACTAGACTAGGAAAGGTAATGAGACCGTTTATCGGATTTCCAATGTTTTCCCCCCTAAAAATCTTGTGAGAGTATGGGCGAGTTCATTTTTTTTTTTTTTGAGGCGAAAGTTTAGGCGAGGTGTGGGGCGGTAAGTTTTTGGAGTTTCAAGCCGTCTTAGTATTATGAGGGTAGCTACATGGGAGCGCTTTCTCTCTTAGGGCTCTACCGGAAAGTGGCAATTGATTGCAGGAAGTGAGTGAAAAAGCGTGTTTTTTTGTGTCTTTTTGGCAAATGAAATTTTTCCCGGCCTTTTTAGGTGGAAAAAGACAGCAAATTAAGTGGAAAAATTGTAGAAAATGGTGATTCATTTTCTACCACAGCGTCACTAGAGCAACAGGCAGGGAGGGAGGTTTGTGTCTTCTTTGTTGTGTTTTTTTGTGTTTTTGTTGGGTGGGGTTTTGGTTGGTGTGGTTTGTTTTTTGTTTTCTTTGTGAAAGAGTTGTTTTGTGTTTGTCCTGGTTTTTTGTTTTTTGCTTTTTTTTTTTGGTTTCTTTTTTTTTCTGTTTTTTTTTGAACATGAAGCATCGTGCCAGAAAAAGGCAGCCCACCCCACCCCTTCCCCCCCCCCCTCCAGAGACCACTACACACTGGGGTATGTACCAGTGGCCCCCCACCACACCCCCCCCCCCCCCACCGCCACCCCCCCCCACCCCCCCCCCCCCCCCCCCCCCCCCCACCCCCCCCCCCCCACCCCCCCCCCCCCCCCCCCCCCCCCCCCCCCCCCCCCCCCCCCCCCCCCCCCCCCCCCCCCCCCCCCCCCCCCCCCCCCCCTCCCCCACCCCCCCAGACCCCCCCCCCACCCCCCCCCCCCCCCCCCCCCCCCCCCCCCCCCCCCCACGCCCCACCCCTCCCCTTTTCTGTAGAACCTTTAGGAATTCTCAATACTCTCTCGGAGGATGCAGCTAGACCTGCCCCCTTTTTCCGATCTTGGGGGCTCGTAAAGTTTTTCTCCCCCCCCAATCTGGGTCCGGACTTTTTTGGGGTCAGCTATACCAGCACGTTTTTACTTTATTTCATCCCTTTTTGACCTCCAAGCGTCTCGCGACGATGTATGTTTCCCCCCGGATGAAAATAAGGAATCTGTATTTGTCAAAGGGAGTCGCAATTTCCCACTCTTTCTGACGCAGCACTCTATAGGTTTTTCTACACCCTCCCCTGAATGTACCTTTCCCGCTTTCACGATACGCTTTGCACCACCCCCTTCCTCCAGATATTGCAGGATTTGTTTTTTTCATTTTCTTTTTTTTCTCTTCTTTTTTTCTTTTTTTTTTTCTCTCCTCCCTGCAAGAGATATACTTTTTACGTTTAGTACTCGAACCAGGCTCTTAGCAAGTAAGATCCCTTTTATACCGAACTGCGTGCCGAATACGTACGTTAAACGTTAAATGGTGAACCCGTTGAAAGACTCATCGTCAATTGCAGTACCCCCCCGCAAGAAAGGTTTGATGATTTTTTGATTTTACCTCCTTATTAAGTATTTTTTTTTTTTTATTTTTTTTTCTTGTATAGTGACCCCTGTCCCTTTTAAAACCCCCCCCCCCCCCCCCAACGTCTGTTGATCCCCCCCATTATCGATTCAAGTTTATGGCTTTTCTCTGAGGTTTCCATGCTGGATATATGTTTTTCGTCTTTTCATCCCTTTTTAGCTGATTCCTTAATTGACTTCTTCCTGAGTTCCATTATTTGTCGTTGCAGGAAGCTAGACATTTGCCTTTTTTCCCTGTCTTATACTTTGCTTCCCACCCTGGTGATGACAGTTGGAATTTTTTGGACACCCTATAATCGCTGACAAGACAGATTTTAGACAGGGGGGGATTTGGATCATGGGAATGGAGTGTCATTTGACTTCATGTTTATGCACTTGCCCGGCGAACGGGTTTCCTTACGAATCTTAGTCTAGGAATTCCTGTTTAACCTAATATATACCTTTGTAAAACTTTCTATTCGTTGCACAAAGTTTAGGGAAGAGTCCCCCCCCATTTCTGTCTTTTACTTTTTGGGTGTCTACCCGACACTTTACAGGAAATTATTGTGGCTTGCTTTACGAGTGCGCGTATAAAGTGAGCGCGCAGCTTTTTTTGGTGCAAGCCTTCATGTAGCCGTTCATCCTTCAGAGTTGTGAGTAACGTGTAAAAGCAAAGAGTAATGGTACAAAATGTACGTCGACGAGTTTGCTTGTCCCTTCACTTTATTTTTTCCCGTCATAGACCTCGTGTTCCCTGATATCTGGTAAGCAGCGTGAATTTTAAGGATTTGTGTTGGAAGAATCCTAGTAAGTTCCTGCGGGGTAAGCGGGAGTTGTTTTTTTAGCAGCAACTTGTGGTCGGTATTTTGAGAGTTAATTGCTTCGTTAATCCCCGTCCTCATAGGATGTCGGAAATTCGACGATTATGTCCGATGCTAATAGTGAAACTCCTCGAATCCGTTCAAATTCATTTGGGGTTGTAGTTGTTTATGGGACATTTTCACGGAGTATATTTTTTATCGGTTTTTGATAATGTGTAGGGAAGTTCCTTTTTTCACCAGATCCGAGTTTAGCTGTGTGGATCGTTTGTCGTCCTGGTTTACTTCAATTTTCTGTTAATCATCATATAAACAGTCCCTTCCAAGAGGGAAACAGTAAATCTTATTGAATGTCATCTCCTTTTCCAGTTGTGAAAATGCCCCCGATCTACGTTACCCCTGAATTCAGGGCCGAGCTGACAAACCGAGGAGGTTGTGGACTGTGCAGGAGGTACATTCGAATGACTAAGCAGGGGCACGGGGTGGAGGTGTCAACGGCCAAGTTTTTGTCCAGGAAAGGCCAACCGAACCCAGTGACTACCGTTGACTTTTAGATTTCCGATTGAATGGGCGATTGGAGGACCAAGACCAACTCCTGCCACTTGAGCAGCTCTGTTGCAAGAGATCGACACCTTGACTACACAACTCTGACTGACTTATGACCGTGAAAAATTCGGTAAAAACTTAGGTAGAATTGTCATCCAAATTTCTAGGAGTTTAGGCGATTCGAGCAATTGGCAATACCGGGGGGTTCCCCACAGCAGTACTTTCCCTGTGACATTGCCTCCCTGGGGCCCTGCTGAGCTTGTTAGGTAGACATGCGAGTGTATTCTGTGCTCCGCCACTTTCCGGTTTTTTTAGTGGAGAGCGAAAGTGAAATAGACCTTTATCTCCTATTATTTAAATATTTTGAAAACTCGAATTTCCCTTAGTCCTGCATTTACAAAGCTTGGGTGAATTTGTGGTTTCGCATTTGGTGGGGTGTGGATGTTCTTCGGCTGACGGCATTTTAGTACCTCTCCCCAGCGGAAGCAATTGGTCAAATGTTGAATCTGGGGAATGGATGTTTACCTGTATGTTTGAGGCCGCGAAAGAAGATAGAATTTTCTGGTTATTTGCTAAGGCGTTTTTAGTAGGGATATGCTTCA
>Ga0179593_1363777_pt1 | contig 13482 bp, 15 predicted proteins | sample CZODoug2_1_08_16_FD_185931 | JGI IMG/M metagenome (GOLD analysis project Ga0179593, IMG submission 185931) | Vadose zone soil fungal communities from Angelo Coast Range Reserve, California, USA - CZODoug2_1_08_16fungal (PacBio error correction) | ecosystem: Environmental > Terrestrial > Soil >... | reverse complement strand
CCCGTTTCGAACGGTTCCACGTTTGATTGCCTGACGAATGAACAGAGATCCCTAGACTTTCTTCGCTTCTTGAAGCCAGGATTTCCCCCCTTTCTTTTTCTTCTAATGCCGGATTCGGAAACGTAATTCACAGCTCGGAAACGTTCCCCCTCTAACGATTCGCGATTTCGAAATGGTACTCCGACGTTGCATCGCTCCCCTTCGGCACACCTTCCCCACCCCATCCCCCTTGTATTACGGACGATTTCACTTCCTTAAAATTTTGGATTTGTCCCCCCCTCTGAACTCTACCAGATCCTTTATCTGCCGCATCATGGAAATTGCTGCCCTTCAACTTTTCAATCCACGGTTTTTCATATTTTATCCTATTATATTTTCGCTCCGGAACCCTCCTCACATCCTTTCCCCGTCTTGTAATTATTGGAAGTCCCTTTCTTTTCCCCACCCTCGGTTTTTCACCCTCGTGCCTCTTTATGAGTTTTCACTATTTTCTCAACCGGGGTTATTTCGGCAGTGGACTGATTTCTTCCCCTCACGACCAGTACCTTGGCGAGGAACGGGAGCAGTCTTTTCCCTAATTCGCTTCCCTCTCTTTCGTTCGACTGGTCATCCCGGTTTTCTTTTGTGCAAAAACAATTTCTTTTTCCAGTTTCGTCTTCTCCGCTTGGCTCTATTTTTAGTATGGAGTTCCCCTTAGTTAGTGTTTACCCGCGTGGTCCGTCCTGTCACCGTTTTTCTTTAGAAGCATTTCCGCTTTCTTCTGTCAGTAGCTTTTTTCCCAAGTCTCCCCCCCCGAAAGCGCCGCGTGACGTTGGCTTAGCCTTTGACGAGGACCGCTCTTTCTTAAGCTGTCATCGCATGTGGCCAGTTGGATCCAGACCTGGGCCCACCTTCCGGTTTCGGCCTCTAACCTTTGTGTTGTTCTACTACCAGCCTCCGTTCCCCCGAACCACGTGACCCAGTTTCCCTTTCCCGTTAATTTTCCTTCCTCTCTGCGATGAATACTCATTGCGTTTTTTCTTTCCACTTTCGCCCCACTGGGGGAAACTGTTCCCATTCCCCCCCCCCATAATTTTTGTTTTCTTTGAACGGTTTTGGGGTCCCCCACGATCAACTGTCGGTCAGCATCCTCTTCCCCGATTCAAACGGATGTTTTGTCCTTTCCCCCCAATTTTTGCACCATTGGCTTTTCAACTCCTTACCGTCGCCCTCCCTCACGAATCGGTTCTTTAGTGCTTTCCCCAGGCATCCTCCAGTCCCCGTTTTCCCCCTCCCCGCTTTTGAGGGTCACGTCCCCCCTCCACCGTAATATTCACGTCGTAGAGACAAGCCTCCCTGCTCCGTTCTTTCGATCTTTTTCTCTCAAGCCCGTCACAACGCCCCCGCTTTTGAACTTTTGCCGTTTTGTGTCAATCCTTCTTTCTTCCCCCCTCTCCCAAATTCCCACCTGGATTCCCAATTGTCCCTCTCCCCTTTTTTGTGCGTTACGCTCCTCCTAGTCCCTCACCCTGCCTTCTCCTTTTTTTGATTTCCGTCAAAACCTTCCTTGTTTGCTTCCCGAAGTGATAGGCCTTCCCAGTCCCCGTTGTTGAACCTGGCTTAGTTTTTTTTTTTGCGTAGTTCCCATCCTCCCGAGTTTTGTAAATAACCCCCTGTCTCTGGCAAGAACCGAGGGTTTTTTTCCGAGGGCTTTTCACCTTTGGATTTTGTTTAAGTGTGTCACTTTTCGTCCCTACTAAAGAGGACATGCGTCCCTTTCCTAACTTGTGGATGTCAGGTAATTTCTCCCCCTTGGTTCCCTTCATCGAAATTGTACTTCTTTTACCCCTCATTTGAAGAATTTCAATCGATGAGCATCGCCCACGTCCTTACCTTTTTTGTTTCGTTGTATGTTCCACCCTTTCATTTTTTGCTAGAGGAGCTCTTTACCCCAGTAACATCCCTGCTAACTTTCCGCTCTTAAGTAATAGAGCGAAACTCGTCCCTTTTTCCATCTTTCCTTTTCTTCTGAGAGATTAGGATGACCTTTTTTCAAAGGACCCTTATGTGAGCCGCGCATATTTTCACCAGGTGAGGTGGGTGACAATAGAAGTGGAGTTTTTAACAAGGAGCTAACAAAGGCCCACTCTCTAGTGAGATAGTTGTGTGAGAGTGATCGCGTGCACCGATTACTCGAGTCTTAGTGGGAAGACGATTGGTGGTGCACCCCCCTCTCACTTTTGTTGTTGAGAGAGACTGTTGACGGTTAGTCCCCTGGGTTGTTTTTGCGAAGCTCCCATCGAGCCACCCCGAGACCAGCGCTGGTGGGCATGTTTTTCGATTTTTTCCTTCCCCCTTGTTTTGAACCACAGTCCTTTTCAATATGCTGAGCCCCATTCCTCCTTTGCCCCCTTCAGTCCGACCCCTCTGATAAAAAAACTACTTATGTTGTCCCCTTCTTTTCGACAGCTCCCTCTTGAACGCCTCTTCCCGCTTCCCAATGCGGTTTACGGGGTTTCAGGGCTTTTCTGCCATCTCTCCCGCGTGTGACACCTTTTTTTTCCCAAACTACCCATCCTTGGCCTTTTTTTCACCTGATGTGCCTCGTGTTGAGGCGTCACACATGTGTGTCGACTTCGACAACTGTGGCTCGCTGAGGTTCCACCGATCCCCCGCCTCCCCTTTACGATCCCTTAGATCATTCCTACAAATGCCCACACTTCCCCCCCCCCCCCCCACTTCCCGTCCTTTTCCCACCCCGCTTGACCCTTCCCTTTCTCCCCGTTGTGTTGGGAAAGCCCCTGGGTATGTCCTGACCCTCCTTTTTTGAACGGCAACAACCTTGGTCAACCTGACTGGTCATCGTCCTCCTTGAATCTACACCGACCATTCGTCCCCCAACCTCTTCCTACGGATTTTTTTTGCGCTCTTATTCCGTCCCCCCCCTTACTCTTTTCAATACCTCCTGGGCCTTTTGAAGTTTGGACAGATGCCCTTGAGATTTCCCCTTGTACCTTATTCCTCCTTCGCCTGTTTTCCTCTTTCTTTCGGCCATGATTCTCACATACGGGGAGGCCCTTATTTATACGACCTTTCTAATTCCCCCCTTTTTCCTTTTAGGTCCCCATTCACATTTTTTTTTCGTTAGCTGGATACTCCCGGTTTCGCACCTACTCCCCGTTCCTTCTATGATGGATTTCTGAATGTTCTTTGAACAATTCCGCCGGCTCCCCACTCTGTTGGAACTCCTTTGGATGCTGCCGCGGAATTGACCGGTTTGCGTGTCCCCTGGCCTTTTTCCCAACCTATTGCTGTTACATTCCCCCTTGTCTCCGTCCGTTTAACGTAAATTCCGTATCGATAAATTCTTGCAGTCGACCGGAGTATCGGTACGTTTTTTTCGTGGGATATTTTTTCTTTTATCGGCAGCCCTTCCGTCCTTGAACCTGACCGTTGCCCCCCCCTCCGGGTTTCACAAACACAATGGGACATTCCGCGCGCGTGCTTCCGCTCATCACGGATACGTCGTGAACAAGGCCCATTCAGCTGTCTTTCTTCTTCATGTTTTTTTTTTATACTCCCTCCCCGCTGAGCCCCCTGTCTCTCATTTTTCACCGTATCCCGTCCCGGAAAACGCTGTTTCCTCTCCGTTTCACGACCACTATACCTCCTTCTCCCCCCCCCCCCCAAGGTCCGCGGTCGCGACTGTTTAACGCCATTTGTTCTCACCCCTCCAAAATTATGACCGGCTCTGATCGAGTTCCCTCCCCAGTTTTCCGACGCCCCTTTCCTCCACCTTTTCTTTCCTTCCTGTCTCCCCGAGACCCCCCCTTTTCCCCTCGATCCCTTCGTTGCTCGGACTTCGTGTGGTACTCTCACCTAGCACGTCCCGTTTACCGCTTTTTGGGGGGTTTTTGTGGTGTGGGGGTGGGGGGGGGGGGGTGGGGGGTGGGGGGTGTTTTTTTTTGGGGGGTTTTTTTTGGGGGGGGGTGGTGGTTGTGGGGTGGGTGCAAGATAACCTCTTTTCCTTCAGTTGTTGTCTTCGTCTGGCAAACACCTACTCGGTCTACCCCCTCTGCCATTCCCTTTTTTTCTTCGAGGCCCAAGTTCCATTAGCGTGCCACTGCTCTGGTCTCTTTTTGGTGCTTTTCCACACGCGTCCACTTGCCATTTGAATGAAGTGACTCGTCTACTTTCCCAATTTTTTTCTTTTTTGACCTGTTTAATCGGCCCCTTATGCAACTTTCTTTTTCTTCCAATTACTCTGTTTCTTACTTCATTTAGATGACCTTGCTTTCACCTCGTTTATCCTCCCGTGAGCTTGCCAAGTCCGATGTTTAATCCCTTCCAGTTACCGTTTAGGATTCGTTTATTTCTCCCACCCCCCCACCGCGTCCCAGACCACGTAGAGCTGCCCCCATTTTCCACCTTAGATTTGGTTTTAAACCGCGTTTCCCCACTAAGTTTACTTTTCACTCTTCTTTACCCCCCCGTTCTCGTTTCTTTTTGTTGCTTCTTTTTGCCTGTGATTTAGGACGTCCCCTCCTCCCCCCCGAAACTTAATCTGTTTTCAAAGGTGTTTAAGTCCTTTTCTTTCCACGTTTTTGCCGAATGACACTCCTTTCTCACCTTTTCTCGGGATTCTGATGATCCACCCCATATTTATGTATGACTTTGGCAGTGCTGACACCCCTCCCGTTTGGCCCCCCCATGTCAATTTTTTGCATGGGCCGGCTCCATGTTCCTCCCGGTGCGTGTCTTCTCCTTCTTCGTGTTTCCCTTCCGTTCCCCTTCGACCTTTCCCCCCAATTTCGCTCTTTCTCTCCCATGCGTTCTCCAACGTGTTTTTCCGTTCGCAAATTGACTCCCTTTTTTAAGAGTCCCCCCCCACCGCAAGGACCCGCTGAAATCATCCTGATATCGACTCTTTTCCTTCCTGCCTATAATATTGTGATTTTTACCTTCCTTAACGCCTCTCGTTTGTCTCATTTGACAGGCCGCCGCGGCTGTAAGCCCTAACCCCCCCCATATGCCGTTTCGGACTCAGAAATTTCTTTTTCTCCTACAAAAGTTGCCTGCCGAGATCCCCCTCTCCTCGTTTCCTTCCTCTCTCCCTCTCCTTTTTTTTTTTTAGGCGATCCCCTCGTGTACTTCCCTGGGTTCTTCTTAAGTTTCTTTTAGGATGAGACCAATTCACTTATTTCGTTGGGGTGGGATTCCCCCGCCTCTGTCGTCCCTAGGTTTAATCAAATAGCCGCGTCGTTTTTCTTCCTTCGTGAGCCCCCTTTCCCCCCCTTAGCTTTATGGAACTTGTTTCCCCCAATATAACTTTCCAAATTATTTTCCTTTTTCTGCGGACTTTATTGCCTTACGTCTTTTTTTCGTACCTTTTCCCCCCCGTTGGGTTCCCTTCCCTTTGCCTTGATTCATTTGTTCGAATTTTAAGCTATTGCGGATTACGGCATTCCGAGAATTTTTATCACCTCCGGAGGAACCCTGGTGAGCTCCTGCGCGACGCGTAAGCATTCCTTGGCCCCCCCCCCCTCACTTTGCGTCAACTTTTCAAAAGCGCAAAATGCACTTTTCCTTCTTTTACAATCCTTTTCTCCTCCTCCGTTTTTGAATGTCCTCGTTCGCGTCTTCGTTCCAATGCACTTCTACCCCCCCCCCCTCCTGTTTGTCCGCAAAGAGCGCGAGGGTTTCAGCCTGACGCCGAAATTTTTTCCATAGTAACACGATACCGAGCCTTTTCCCCCCCTTCCTCTTGACCGTTCTTCTTGTGCACCCGTAAGCTTTTTCCTCCCCCTACCCGGTTGACCTTTGCTTACCCCCGGTGGATGCTTTTTCCCTGCCCCCACTTTAGGTTTTCTGACCCAGCCTATCTTTTTTTGACGAAATCTGGTTTGCACGTTCCCCCCCTCTCTGGCGCTCGACGTGCCTTTATCCGTTCCCCTGGACCCGCCCGCGCAACGACACGATGACCTCGTCTCACTGAATGGCTTTTCCCTCTTTGACCTCCCTTGAACGATTCTTCCTTTTCCCCCACCCATATTTGTATTTTTCCCTTTTACTCACGAGGTCACTACTCATTGTTGGTTTTTTTAAACGCGTGTCTACCGCCCAGATCGATTCTACTGCGCTTTCCCCTTGTTGCCTTCCCCTTGGAAACCCCTTTTCTTCGAGTTCTTGAATCTTTTTTCTTGCCGCCCCCCCCTCCCCCCCGGCGGTCCCTCCGTTTTCTTGGAGTCAACACAACCGATGTAACCGGCCCTCCATTTTACCTTTGGAAGCGCACGATCCCCTGCTCCCACTACCGTTCTTTTTTAAGGTCTTGCTCGACCCCTTCCTCCCGTCAAGTTGGCTCTGAACCTGGTGTGAGTACGTTTGTTCGACCCGTCTTTCCTGTCCCTCCATTTTTTTCGTTTGTTTTTCTCACCCTGTTGTTAAGTCTGCCCGCCTCCGCGTCTTGAGATCGTTTAGTTCGCCGTTTTTCACTTCGCTATGACCCCGCGTGTTCCTGAAGGATCCTTGTTGCGAACTGATAGCCGAGGGATCATCTTTTTGTAGTAGATCTCCGACCAGGAAGTTTTTTTGAATTGTGAAGCGTGCCGTCCCTTTCATGGATTTTTTTTAGAAGCGGAGGAAGCCGTTCCCTTTCCATGGCCCGTGGAGCCCTTCGTCACAACCCTTTTTTTTTAGGTTATATAACCTGACTTGGTCTGCCTTTTCCCTAACCGCTCCCACGTGTTGATTAACACTCCCCTTTGACCCCCCTCCGCGATTTCAATGCTTCTCCCCTAATACTTAATTTTTTCTTGTTAAACGGGCCACACCTTTTCACTGTTCCCTGCCCCCCCTCGGTTTAGATGTCAACCGTGAGATCCCCCTTGCAGCCCCCGCTGGTCGATTCCCCCCGCTTTTTTGCGCCTTTCCCCCCCTCAATTTTGTTCACCCTCCTTCAGTTTGGCATTCATCCCCCCGCCCATCCCCTCCCCGGGGACCGGGTAGGGGCTCTAACCCGTGCGAATCAATGTCGGCCTTTTTTCTTTGTCACGAACCAGCCCCCTCCTGTAACGGTTTTCGTTTCATCCTGAACTATCACCTTCTATTTTCTATGGCGAATAGTCAATCCCCTCCCCGAGCGGCTGAAATCCTGTTTTTTTTCTGGTGTCAATCCTTCTTTGCCTTTCACAGTCCCCCCCCCGGTCTTAAAAGTTACGAGTGTTGTGTTCCCTTTTCCCTTGCTCCCCTTACAAATCCGTAGTGCTGTTTTTATGCTTTTTACCCCCCTTTCGTTTGGTATGATTCGCAGTGACTCCCTTTAACCTCTTTTTGACCGGCGTCTGAATTGTGCATCAGCAGACACCCTGACTTTGTCCCAAGTGTTCCCCTTTTCCTTAAACCCCGTTTTGCATTTTTCGGGTCCGCGTTGATGGGCCCTTGCGTGACTGCGTGTCAGTGTTTAACCTTTTGCGTCCCTATGATTCCTTTTTTGACATTCAGCAAAAACTTGTCCTTCATTCTTTGTGTGCCCCCAGCGAGTCCCCAGTCCTGCTTACAAATTACCTTTCCAGCACGATGAGAATCGTTAAGACTTCCCCCCCCCCCCCAATGATTTTGGTCTTCTGTAGTCCACACCGATTTGTCCCGCTTTCTCCCTTTAACCCCTTTCCCTGACTTTGCGCCAAAACTTCCGCGGTCTTAAGTTCGCGTCCTAAAAACTCAAATTTGTTGCCCCCCCCCCTTTTAGTCCTGTTGTTGAGATCCTAGGTTCTTTGTGACCGGCTACAGAAATTCTAATGTCCCTCTTCCCAGGGCTGTTCTTTCTACTAGTCAATGAGAGGAAACCTTGCCCAACAGCGACTGATTCGTAGTTTTGAGGAGCTGCTCTGCGCCCGATTCCTCCCCTTTCCCAAGATCTTCTATATCCTCCGTTGTTGGTGTGAGTGATTCCCGGTGTTCCCCCTCACCTTGAGCAAATCCGCGGCTCCACCAACTATCTCCCTCGATCTGCTTTGGGCATCTGCAGTTGACCCCCCTTTCTCGTTTAAACACAGCCCTTTGCAATTCTCGCCTGAGACATCGCTTTCTTTTCCTGTTGCCCACCCCTTCTCCAACCTCCGACCCCCCCCACCTTATTTCCCCTGGTTTCCACCACTTTTACCGCCGCGACTTATGAAAGCCTCTCCCCGTTTTCTCCTCTCCAGGTGTTAAGGGCGCCCTGCATCTATCCCAATTCGGGTTAACCCCACCATGTCCCCCTGCCCCATCATTTTGGACGGATTTCACGTGATTATTTTTCCTGCGTCACTTCCTTTGTTCCTTCTCTAATGGACTCGAAGGGCCACACCGCCCTTTACCTTTTTTTCCCCCCCCCTTCTAGGTCGGTCCTCGCTCTTTCCCCCCCCCCCTGCCACCCCCACCCATTCAAGGTAAGCCGCCCACTCCTTTCCACCCCCGCCCCTGGCCCTTTTGCCATAGCACTGGGTTTTTCTGGTCCCCCCTATGCCCTTGACACTCCCCTCTCCTGTTCCCCCTCTTGGTTCCTCTTGGCGCATTACCTATTAGCTCATCCACTCCCCCTGAACACCCCCCGATCTCCTTATTTTGCGCCTTCCCATTGGTTTGCGCTTTCCCCACGCACCAAACTGATCATCTTCCTGTGGGATTTTTAATTGATTGCAGGAGTTGTAACCCGTTCACCTTCGCAGCGCCTACTTTTCCCCGTCTCATTTACGTTTTCTTCCAGGAAGTTCTCGCATCCAGCTTGTTTACAATCTTCGTTCTACCCCTGGACTTTTTCCTTCATGGATGCTCCTTTTTCGCGCAGATCCGAATTCGTTTATGGGGCTAATCGACTTTCTTTCTTCGTCCCCCCACTTTTGGCCTTTCCCCCGTTTGTTGAATATCCACCAAAGCGGATGTGATGACCCTTGATCCCTTGTTTGGGTACCCCCCCGTGTTTTTTTTCCCCCCCAAATTTTGTCCCACTTTGACCCATTCCCCGGTGGTCCGTACCTTTTCCCTAAAGACCAAAATTCCTTATTCTGCCCTCAGGGAGCTTATAAGTGGGCAATGGGTACATTGTTTCTTTTTCCAACTTTTATCCGTTGTCGGCGCAACATTTCATTTTCGCGTTCCTTTTTCGGGAGGGTTTTTCCACAAACGGTCCAATTCATGCTCGGCGTCCTTCGTATTCCCCTTGCCCGGCTCGGCCTGACTGGCAAATCCCACCTCCGGTTTTCTGTCTTCTTGATTCCTCCTTTTTCTCCTCTACCGCGTTTATATATTGGCCAACCCCCCGCTCTGATCATTCACGACGAGCGGTCCTATCTTCCGTCACTTCCATCTACCCCCTCCACCCAAGACGCTAGAGTGACGGCAAGTTTTCCCACCGACCTTTTTTTCCCCTCAAAAACTGTATGCCCGGTCGAGGAGCTTGAGCTGACTTCCCTCACAGGACCTTTACGTAACGCCACATTTCCCGAGCGGTTCCTGCCGACCCCCCCCCCTTTCCCCCGCCAATATGTATCCCGGCTTGCCTCCCCCTCTCCCGGCATTCTTCGCGTAATGAACGATTCCTAACCTGTTTGACCTGTCTTGTTCGGCGTTCACACCTTCTCTTGAGTCCCCGTGCGACTTTGATTAAGTTCGGCGAAATTCCCCTGTCCAGCTGCATCTACATCGATCTTTGTTATGAGCTTACCCTCTTAAACCGGCCCCCCCTGTGTCCTTCTTCATCCACCCTTTTCCCATTTCTGTTTTCCCGGGTCCTCCTTCTGTCAAAGGGTCCTTCTTTGCCAGTGACTCCTGTGCTTCTAGGGTTTTTTTTCCGGCCGGCGGGCTAATCCTTTTCAGAATGGACCTTCGGAGACTCCCTTTCCCCGATTTTAACCTCGTCCAGTTAAGTCATTCGTTCGTTTGAAGTTGAGTCCTCCTTTTCCTTTTGCCCGAACCTTTTGTTTTTCAAACAGCTTTCGTCCCCCACTTCCTTCCCCCTTAAGGTTTACCCTGTTCATTCTCGCCGGTTCTGTGTTCTCTTCTGATTCGTCAAGCGCACCCGCCCGGTCTCCTCTTTAGCAAACTGGATTCTTCCCTTTTTTGCCCTTACGTGAAGTCTCGCGCCTCTCTCCAGGTCTCTCGGGGATTCAAGGATTTTATCCCCCCCCTAATTTCTGTAGACTTTTTCCTTTGCCGCAAAGTAGGTGTCCCCTGCCCCGGGACGCGTCGAGCAGGCCGGCTCCCAGTTCTCCTTCCTCTCTCTTCGGACATGCCGTCCTTGCTCTTTCACATTCGATTACCGGGAATCCCCCCTTTGCATTTAATGTTTCGCCCCACCTGTGTCTTCCTAGTGCAAAAAGGCCCCTTCCCCAGCCGCCGAGGAACCTTCCCTCCCAAGACCTGCAAATCCTTGCAGATTGGACCCGCGTTCATCAACTTCTCTCTTCTGCCGGATGGCACCTTCCCTACCTTACAGCGTCCTCTTCGATATCCCTGTTGCCCCCCTGCCCCGTCCCCTCTGCGGGAAGTACCCCCCCCAATATTCCTTTCTTTTGACGGCTTTAAGAATGCGGATCATCTCAACAATACCTTTCCCGAGCACCTTCGACCTCCTTCCCCACTCTTCCCTCTCTCCTTTTCCCCCCCTATAAGGTTTGGTCGTCTCTCCTTCAGAGTGTCATTATAAGTTGTGGGTGATCTAGACCTTTCTTTTTTCTTGTTCCCCTATATTTTTGACCCTGCATCTTTTTGTTTCGGGCCCTCCAGCTCCCTTCGCTTTCTGAAACTAGGGAACCAAGTCCCCCTTTCGGTTAGTTCCGGTTCCCAAATCTTTCATCCCTCCCTATGGCACTTTTCTTTTCCACCTAATTCCCCAATTATTTTCATGTATTGCAGGTACTTTTCTTTCGCCCCTTATCTCTACTTCACAAACGTAGGTTTTTCCTTTTCATGGATCTGCTGTTATCGACTTGCCCTTTTCCCGCATGTCATTCCTCGAAGGGAGACGCCCGGCCTTCTTCCTTCTCGTGCCCTTCCTCCGGAAGAATTTTGGACACATACTTTTGCGTCGTTGCCAAAAGGCATCCTAAATGATGGTTTGCTGTCTCCCCCCTTCCTCGAGATATACTTTAGCAGACCTGCGCGGTCTTTCCCCGCTCCCTGTTTGATTTCACACCCCCTACCCTTTTGTGTTCATAGTTCAGTGAGGGGGAGTCGCCTCCTCAAATCACATCCGCTGCCCCCCCTCTTTCCCTCTACTCTTACGGCAAAGAATTATACTGTTCGTACCGAGCTGTTTTCCTGCAACTTTTTCCCTTGCGACTCCCAACGGTGATTGATAGACGACTGCCACCGGTTCTATTTTAGAACTCTTTGGCTCCTTACCTTTAGAGTCAATCTGTTTGATTTCCCTGCCGTGAATCCCCCCCTTTCTTGGTCGCTCCCTAAGGCCTTATCTTAAACTTTCTTTACAAGAAGAAGCAGGACCCTTACCCAGTCAGGAACGCGTCAGTATCACTTTGCATTCCCTACCTCCTTTCACCTGTACCTTGATTCGGAACATTTCCCCACATCCAAATGTAGGGCCTCTTCCCGATGTCCCACCTTCATTCACATTGCGCGTGAACTTTTCCAGACATCCTACCAATATCGCGTCCCCTCTTTTTTTTTTTTTTTTTTTTCCAGTCATTCTAACTTAGTCTGCCTGAAATGCGGCAATCACAGCTTGGCCTGATTGTCTCAGTATGTGTTCCTCTCTCCGCAAGCCCGCCCCCCTGTCGGGCAAAGGATTATCGTTGGTTTACGCGCCACCAACCCCCCGTACACTTATTCCTTGGAGAGTCACTCTTTCCGAACTGGTTCGCTTCTTCCTTAATTGTTTTTCTCCTGCCCCCCCGTCCTCAGTACCACGTTTTGGAGATTCGGAGTCCCCGTATGGTTCCGGAATTACCTCCGCTGCGGACTCAGGTTGGGGGTTTTCAAAAATGTTTATGAATTGTCCTCTTCTCCTCGTATGAAGCTAGTTCGCGGTTTGAACGGTCCTCCCCCTGTTTTACTTCAGGATAAGTTTTCGCACATGATTACGCTTTCTCCGTGTTCGTCCTTTATGTCTGATTCCCCCCTCTACCGGAGAATAACCTCTCTTAATTGCTCTTACCGCAGGACAATGGAGCGTCCGACTTCTTTAATTGTTCCCGTTTGTGTGGCCCTCCTGGTTTTCGTCTCGTCGTAGACCTTTTATGTTCCTCCCCCGTCGCCCTCCTATCCCACGTTTACCCACGAACCAGTGAAATTTTTTTTGACTTCTCAGCTGTCTTACGTGTCCATTTTGATCTTATTTCAGGTTCCGCCCAACCGGTGTCAAACCCTGTTACAGGTGCCCCTAGGTTGGTGCCCCATTTTTGAAGGTTTTTTAGTCCCCCCCCCCCCCCCGGATCACCTCGCTAACCGTTCTCTTTCACCCCCCCCGTAGTGGCGCTTTTTTCCTTCAAGGCCCTTGGGGCTCAAAGAATAAATTTCATTTCAGTCCCCCCCCCTCAATCTTTGAGGTTCACGGGTAGTTGTGCCTCGAACCCCCTTTTGTCTACAAGGAACGTTCAGACGCTTTTGGGTCCCCACAGTAAACTTTTTTCACGAAAGCTGACCTGTTGTCTCCCGATTCTCCCGACAGCCTTCCCCCCTCTCTCACCGTTCTCGTGATCTGGCTCGAGCCCAGTTCCAACCTCGTTTCCCAATTTTTGTTTTCCTTTTTTGTCACCATCTTCACTGCTCTAGTGTTACCATTTCCCAAAGTCCCACCGAGATTTATGTTCTTTCCCTTTTTGCTTCCTTGAGCTTTACCTGACGCTGCCAAATCCCTTATCTCGTGGTTGCATTCTCCCAATCCTTCGGTTTTGATTCGACAGGATAGGACCCCTTTCCGGTGTTGACATTTTTCTACTTTTTCACTTCCCACCGGTTGTCCGTCCAGCACAGTGTCGTGTAGAACACCACCCCCCGCTTTTTCCCCCCCCCTTTTTCGTTGTCCTTTTCTTTGGAACGGCGTTTTCCTTTGTTGAATTGTTCATTGAGTACCTAGCGCCAAGATTTTTTCCTTCCAAATGGTCCTCAGGTAATGTCTCGGTTTTCCCCCCTCAGCTATTTCCCCCTCTTCGCCAGTTCTACCAAAGCAGTTGACGCCCTTGCCTTGAACGATGAGTTTTAACGCCACAACTATTGGTCGTTGTCCCTTGTTTTTCCACATTGATCCTCTGAGCTCCCTTACCCCCCCTCCCCTCTCGCAGAACTTTATTCTTTTTTCTTCACGTCGCTGCTGACCCAAGTTGTTCCATGAGATTGCTGTCGCTCGAGGTTCGGTCCTGTTCCCCCTTCCACTTAGATGTTCTCGTCCCTGCGTGTTTTACTGTAGATGGACTCCACTGTCGGTTCCCCCTGCACCAGGCCTGTCCCCCCCTTCGATAGTTTGTGTGTCTTGCCTTTGCGCCCCCCCTTCCTATTCCAGAT
>Ga0179593_1266484_pt1 | contig 13482 bp, 13 predicted proteins | sample CZODoug2_1_08_16_FD_185931 | JGI IMG/M metagenome (GOLD analysis project Ga0179593, IMG submission 185931) | Vadose zone soil fungal communities from Angelo Coast Range Reserve, California, USA - CZODoug2_1_08_16fungal (PacBio error correction) | ecosystem: Environmental > Terrestrial > Soil >... | reverse complement strand
ACTTTACTTCTCGAGTGCGGTCGTATGGGTGTCTTGTACCCCCATTGTACAACACCGCTCCGACCACACTCTTCGCTTGATTAAGACCGCCGGCACCAGAGACCTGGCTGTCCTAAACGCTTGGGGCATGGAGAGTGGAAACCGCTACGCGCTTCCCATTCGCCACACCCCCGACCGGCGACTATCGATCGACAAAGATAGACCGCTACATAGGCGGGCTCAACACTATTGCAAGGTTCTTCTGTTAACTCTGAGACAAGATGGGAGCTCACAGAAGAAGAGCAGTATAGCGGATCAAGGATGCGTTGGCCGGTGCAGCGGGGGATGTGCGCTTGAGCAACGCAAGTGCTGAACGCGGTTTCTGTATGTTGCTGAGAAAGGCCTGAAATGCGCGGTCTGCCGAAGCGTTCGCCGATGGCACCGATCTACACACGGATGAACCTCGTGAGTCCAAGAAACGGGGTCTCGACAGGTATTCGGAAGTTGCAGTCGGAGCCGATCGTGCGAATCAAGATCGAGCTGTTCGCGCTCGACTCGACCTCGATCAAGTGCATCGGAGAGGACGGGCGCTCTAAAAAAAAACGGACCTTCAAAGCATTGGCAAGTCGCGCGGCGGATGGAAACACCAAGGTTCATCTGGTTGCCGGCGATGCTCGAACGGCAATAACTTTCGCTCTGACGCCGGCCCTGCGCACGTGCTCCCGAAGGTCGCCCCTGCCTGGCGGAAAGGGGGACTAGGCCGGAAGGTTGCCGTTGTTGATGCGATCGCGCATACGAGGGCGACGAAAAACAGCACCTGGTGTTCAAGACTGGGCTGATCCCGGGTGGTTCCGCCAAAGGCCAACCGCATCGAGCCCCCCCTGGGAATATGACCGCGCACTCTACAAAAAAACGCAACCGAAATCGGAGCGGATCTTCCGGCGCGACTCAAGCTCGCAGAAATATTATACGCTTCCGAGAAACTCGATGTTCTCTTCCTCGGATTCTTAACTTCGCCCTCATCATCGAAGCCCTGTAGTGTGAACACGCCCTAGGACTTTTGCCGAGCCTGATTTTCTTCGGTTAGCCACACACCATTGCCGGATGGTCCGAAAAGGACGGGCTTGAAACCAGATTGTCGCAGGGTATGCCGCTATACAGTCAAAAAAACATTGAACATGCGGGAAATATTCACTTAGCGCCTCAGAATCGGAGCTTAAGAACACTCGGCCCACCAGACCGATTACTGTTAAGGCAGAAAAGTCTGGTGAGCCAAGTATATAGTTGCCCCCAATTTAGCGCCAATTCCCTTCCTTATTTTTCCTGCTGCGGGCACACCTCTTTTTCCCTTCCTTTCAGCGGCGCTCTTTGTCTTTACTGGGCTCGGGACATGTAGCAAATGTGGGTCCCTTTTGGACGGCTGCCCAATGAATTTCTCACAGGATTTTCGACTCGGCAGCCGGCCATCGCGCTCATGTAATTCCGTCGAGTGCCTCGGGCGGATTTGTCGGTCATACGCGATTGGGGCAATCGTAGTCGGACGGGACGGGAGCATCTCCCCGGGCCTCGCCCTTGCACGGATTCCCTTGCTCGTATCGGCGACACTCGCGTTGCTCCTCCGCGGAAGAGCACGTGCAATCCGGGTTGCCTAAGGGTGAGCAAGTATGGAGAAGTCAGCTCACCATCCTTTCGGCTTCGCGAGCGAGAAACTGCCATAAATATGCGGCATGATTGAAGCTACCCAGTCTGCGGTCCGATGACTGGTTGTAATGCGCTCTCAGCTTTCCTCCTTTCTTTTTTTCCTTCTTATATATTTTTTCTCCATTCGTGGCCTCCGCATCTCCCCCTTTTCTTTCGATCCCTTTCCCCTCCTTCCTACCACTACAGGTTTTTCTATATCAGTCTCTCCTCCCCCTTCCCCCTTTTTCAGTCTTTCCTTTTCCTTTTTCTGTTGACCTCCCCCGTCCTTTACTTTTCTTGCCTTTTCCCCACCTTACCCCGCCACTCCCTTCCTCTATCGGCCTCGGCGGGGTATGCCCCGAAGTCGCCGTTTAAGTCGCGCCACACTGAGGGATTGTGGTTGGCGTTATCTGCGTGTCGTCGAATTCGATCAAGAACGAAGGCGTTTGTACGCGGTATAGTGAAGGTTGTTTTTTGACCGGCTTAATGCCGCCGGCCCAGGCGAAGTACAAACATTGCGCCGGCCGTGTCGAGATCCAATGCGCCGCTCGCAAGCTCATCCGGAAGATTGTACGCATACAGTTCCACAAGCGCGCGCAGCGCGTCGAACTGCATCCGTCATCTTCGCCGCCGGAAGCCCCGAGGGCTGCCCTTGTAGCGCCGCCTGTCATGCTGTTCGCCTTCCAGGAATCGCTATTACGCCTTCGATCGAGATGGCGATCTTCTGCTCGGGACATCCAACCCACGATCACCTCGAAAGCCCAGGTCGTCCTCGCCGCCAATGTCCGCAGCCCTTGCGCGGCCCGGTCGCACTTCGGGCTGGGTTGGAGCCGAAGAGCCGGCGCATCCAGAAAAACCTGTCCGCTGCCACGTGTAATTTGATTGAGATGATGTCCCTCGATGCGCCAGGCCCAGGTTCCCGTGTCGGATGGCGTGCCGAACACCGTGTGAAATAATATTATCGGACGCGTGCTCGCCGTGATAGTTTTCGAGCACCTTCAGCACGTCTTTCCAGGCTCATGATAGTGACGGACTTAATGTAGCCGGTATGGCTCAGTCGGCCCCAACAGGCTCGCTGGCAAGGTGTTCTGGTAGGGGCTCATTCGACCAACGCCGCCCCTTGCGATCCCTGGGGACAAAAAAAAAAAATGCCAGTTCATGCGCTCGTCGTCACTGATTGAGGTTGCCTTCGCCCGATGCTCGGGCTGAGCGGCGGGAAGCAGAAACGGGTTGGCGGTTTCAGTCATCACCGAACAGCCCGTGGACATGATGGTGTGGGTACGCTGACCGGCGCGTCCCTGAATGCCCGCCTCACAAAACACGTAGACCGTTTATGCCCGCCACTTCACGCCTGCAAAGTCAAGGAAAAACGCGGGACGATTAAACCAGCGCCGTTTCGTGACCGGAGGCTCTTCGGCCCTGACCCTCCTCTCAATGATCACGAAGGACGTGGCCGACGGGCGCCGAAATCCGCTCCTGACGCAGCAGCCACCGTCCTGGCGCCGCTGCGCGGCCCCGGAGCAAGACAAGGCAACAGCACGGTCCGCGACGGCGATCAGCCGCGCAGATGAGCGTTGGTCAAACTTCGGAAGTAAACCACACGCCGCGACCCGGATGCGACAAACAGCGTCTGCGCGCACCGTCGCAGTCCTGCGTTCAACGACAGCTCGGCGGCACAAACTATCTGGATGGCTCATCGGGCGGGAATCCGGCTCCTGCAGCTTTCGCGGAGCACCTGGGGCCGATCCAGGTCCGTATTCAAGTTACAGACGGGGCGGCGAGTCTGGTCGGCGCCAACCACGCGGACTACGCGCGCCGCGTTGCGAGAGGCGCTGCACACTTGCCGCAGATGTTCGCAAGCCAGGGCCCTCATCTGTCTGGATGCCGGCCGTATCGCGGGGAGCGCCGCGCGGACAGAGCACAAAAAGACGCGGTCGCCGAGATTCTCATCGATCAACGGGTCAGCGACGAGGCCCAGCGTGCGTCGGATTCCGTGTCCGGCAGGCGATGCGGTGTCCCGACACCACGCCTGAACCGGCTTCCGTGGCGATCAGGCCCCCGCGAGCGCCAAAGATCCGTTCGCGGCCTGTCTCCTGCGACGCGTTTCACACTCTTCAAACAGCCACAATCCCTTATCGTTTAGAGTGGACTTAGGAATCGTCGCGGCGCGTGTGGAACACACGTGCACTGCCCAGCAAAGCTAACTCAAAGCGTGAAGGAGGTGATCAGGGCGCGATGGCCGACCGTACCCGTTCTCGCCCCGCGGAAGAGCCGACCGCGTCGGGCAAGAGCAAGAAGCTGCCATCTGATCGCGATTGGCGTGCTGCTCATGCTGGGCGGTGGTGTCGCCGCGTGGTTCGCGTTCGGCTTCGCATTCGGCAAAAGCGGTCCCACAAACACGCACCCTCGCGGCCGCCCCCGTAAGTCGCCCTCGCGCCGCCATTCGTGTCAACTTTGACAACGATCAGCAGGTGCGCTTTCTGCAGGTCACCCGCGACCTCTGATTGTCGCGGACGTGTCCACCATTCGAGCTGCTGCGGGAACGATCCCGTCGTGCGCACGACCTCCCCCATGACTTCCTGTTCGGTGGCAGAAGTACTCGGTCATCTCCACCGCGCGAGGGCAAGGAAACAGCTGGGTCGCAGGACCTCGCGGCCGTGCGCAAAGTGGTCGCCGGGGCGGGTGGGCAACACCAGAAAAAGTCGAAGCGGTTTTGTGTACTCACCAGCTTCGTGATGCAATAGAGGATTTGCTGGTGAGCGCTGAGAAAGATTTTAGACCAGGCCGAAATCGACGCGTCATCCACGCGTCGATAACCGGTGCGGTCAGCACCGAACCCGCCGCCGCGCCGGCGAAGCCCGGTCGTACGATTTCAAAAAAAAGTGCGGATCGTGCGCGGGCGCATGCACCGCTCGGATGCTCAACGAGCGCTTTCGCGCGCCTGTTACCGCGGGCAGCCTGTACAACCGTGCTGCGCCGCTCGCCCCCCCCGGAGATTTCCGTGGCGCCTATCGCCGTGTGAAGAGTCAGGCGAGTAAGTGGCACCACCCTGCACGTGCCCGACGCATGAACCTGGTAAACGATAGTGACTCTATGCGGCGCGCATCGGAATCTGATGTGGCTCGTCCGAAGCCTCGTGTCGCGGTGGTGGACCAATTTCTTCCGAGTAGCAATAGCGAATGAAAAACAGAAGAGCGAGGGCGAAGTACGCAGGTCTTTGACGAGAGTTCAAAGCACCACGAATACCCAAAAGCAGAACAAAGGAATGTAGGCGGAAGGTTGTTCGCGGACCTCCACGAGGCCAGGGGAGCAACATACGCAGCGCGCAGAAAATGTCTGGATTATCGGCAGGCGGAGATCAACCCGCACTTCGCCAACATCGTCTCGCCTTTCCGAGGATCGTGGTGCCTCACGAGCTTTCACGTCGAGCTCGACGGCGGCGGGGCGAGACTGCACCGCCGGACAAGAATCCACCGAGCGATAAGTCTGAGGAAGAGCAAGAAGTTTCGGCCTGGAGCGAAGTGCGTACGACGCAGGAATGGAGAGCGCAGGCCCGAGGTCGAGAAGGATGAGCGCTGGATGGATGAAGTGCGACGAGGGAGATCGAGGACGCGGCAGTCGACTTCGCACGCTGCTCGGCGCACATCATCACGCTCGCCGAGCTGGTGAATCTCAGCCCGGAGACTCCAGAGATGCGCATTTCACCGGCAAGGTACATGAGTGATCGCCGAGGACGTGCGGATGTTTCGCGGCAGCTAGGCCTCTCGCTGCGGCAGTGCGCACGATCCACAATTTCCGAAGACCCGTATGCGCCTAGCATCCAGTCACGATCGCCACACATGACTGGCCCGAGAACAGCTGCGGGGACCAGGACCTAGGAATGGTGCACAAGGCAGGAGAACGCGGCGCGAGTTATCGATAATATAAAGAGCGACAGCCTAGAAGGCGCATCGCACACCGTACAATATCAGATTGTGCATCCTGGATGATGAACTGTACCTTGGTCGATGGGGCATCTATTCTTGGTAGAGGGCGCACAAAGGATTCAAAAGAGAAGACAGATCGTTGGACACGCGAAACCAGGGATACTGGGAGCGAGAGCGGCTGATAAAGTGAAATGAGAGGGGCACGGCCAGCGAGTACGTAGGCGTGAACACTGGAACTACAGTACGTGTGGTAGAATCCGGAGTCAGATACCCACTGCATGTGTACACTGTTTTCAATGGTCCCCGCCCGTTCCTGCGAATCACCTGTTCACCTTAAGGATGAAAGAGACAGGTAGTCAGACGGAGTAAAAGGACGGAGAATTTTGATTTACTTAGTGTAACCGATGGAACGCGCAGAACACGAGTTGAAAGCATTAGCTTATCAGCAACTTGGGTGGCCATTTGCAAATTGAAATCAAGCCCTTTTATTCAATTCATCATTACCTCCTCCTCTATTCTCCAAGGCTTGTTCTGGGTCAAACCCTCAATGTAGCTCCCTTAACTGGTAGAGGGATGGGCCGGCTGGGCACTGGGGAGAAGGCAGCTACAGGGTACCGAGAGTAAAGATAGAATTTTGTTGATCTGACCGCAATGATGAATTACGCCTGGAGGTGGACGTGATATGGGACACGCAGTGGTGAGCAAAGCACAGGGACCACGGCCCGCTCCGGGAAAGGGAAAAGCCCGGCAGAAGAGCCAACTATAGACTGATAAGCTGGAGCAAGGAACGAGGGGCAGAAACGGACCACAACATCGGACAGGAAAGAGATGGGTGGACAAGGAGGCGGGAAGAGGCATGGAAGCGGGACAGAAAAAAGGAGTAGAGAGGGGACAGAAGAAGAAGGGGTTGTTGTTGGAGAGAGATATGGGTCTGTCCGACTTTCAGCATACGGCACGTCTTTCTTGTCCCAGGTGCAACGAGGAGAAGAATGGAGATGGTCGCTTCCGAAACAAGTTGCCAGTCCATCAGCATGCAGGACGAAAGATCCACGCAACCCACCGACGAAGAGATGGCGGCGAGCACGATGCCCCCCCCCCCAGATGTGATGAGCGCGAAGGCGACTTCGCCAATCGCCCACGCCACGGGTGTGAAGGGCTTGTGGTTTGCGGGCGGCGAACATGCTCTACTTCAGCTTGCGCAGGCGCTCGGCCGGGCTTGGATACACGTCCGTGAGCCGGATACCGAACTTCCGTTGAACGACGACGACTTTCCGCGGTCTTTTGGGCCATACCGAAAAATGTAGAGAGGGGACAGCTGGAAACCCCCCAGTAATGTCAGCAGAGAGTGTCGTAGGTTACGAAAGGACCTGGAAACTGGGGAGAGTAGAGAATAGACATAGCCACGAATCGGGGGGAGGATCTGCAATTAAAGTGTGGGCGGGAAGGGCGGATGTATGAAGGGGGCACGCACAGAAAAGAAAGATGAGAAAGGCGGCGACGGGGCAAAATTTTCAAGAGGGCTAGGCAATAGAAGAGATTGGGTCGGAATACTCCAGGAGAGTGGTAGTGAAGGACGGGTCGGTGAGGGCATCGGATGCAGGATCAGCGAAAAGACTCGGATGGCAGAGAGGAGTAGGACCGGGGGGCACTGTGTAAGTAGTGGGTTAGAAGGAGTCAGCGGCACGATGGGAAAGGAACTGGGTTTCCGATAGTGGGCGAGAGGGCTCATATTTAGGTTGGCGAGGCCGCGTAAGAAGCCGGAGAATGAAGGGAGGATGTAATTGGTTTAGAGAGCACAGCAGGGGACATGACGCCGTAGTCTTACTCTGAGTGCAAGATAGCGCTTTCCCGGAACAGCATAAACAAAGTAAAGGATACGAGATCGAGCGTACTGAAAATAGGAAAGTGGAAGGGGTGGAAGTCGACTTCGGGGCCGGGGTACCCTTATCGGGGAATTGGGGTTGAATGGGGACGAATTACGCGGAGCTAACTCGTAGAAGGATGGCGCGAACCATCACGCGGCTAGGCGAGAGGATGGAACAAGACGAGGAGAGAGGGCAGCGGATGTGCTTGTCGGCAGACGCAGAGGCAAGAAAGCGTCATAGATCACAGCGTTAATAGATTAGCCGAGCGAAGGCAGTAAAATCACAGCGCTTAAGCCTCTAGAACTCGGTCGATCGCCAGGACGGAAAGTCGAGCCTTCGGCAGCGGCTCAGAATCATTGCGTTAGGGCAGGGTTAAGTTTGCAGATCGACACCGCCGAAAGTCGGAAGCGAGATCCCCCGTGGAAAAGTAGTGACACTAAGACCACGATAGTCGGCAAGGCGCGGACGAACGATGTTGGCGGAAGTCGGTATCTCCGACTGCAGATACTCGACTTGAGACGAGGAGACCTTGGGAGACAGGCTCGTGGAGCGTCAGAGAAAACATCCGAAAGCAGCAGGTGGATGATGCGGTATTCGTGGCGGTGGAACTCTTGCGTCCCCCGAGCTTCGAGGGCGAGCGTGCAGACGAAGAATAAAAGTGTCCAACCACAAGACGAACACGAGCGGCGGATTCGAGAAGATCAGGAGCCTGCGCGCCAGAGGATTATCTTTACCAGGTTCATGTTCGTCGGCACTTGCAGGGTGTGCACGCGTACTCGATGATATTCTCACCGCGATAGGCCGCCACGGAAAAGTCGCAAGTGCGAGAGGGTACAAGAAGGTTGTTGGGTCGTGGACAGGAGGGAAGAGGAACAGGCGGCGACAAACTAAAGATCCGTGGAGTATCTAGAGAGTGGGCAATGCGCTCCGCGCAGCTCCGCCATTGGTTGTGAATGATTAAGGAGATATTTCGACAGGGGAGGCGACAGGGACCGTCTGGATAGGCCGGGTGGACGGTGCGGACCGAAAGGTATTAGCACGAGGGGATGAGCGCCGATTCGATTTTGGCCTGTCTAAAATCTTTCTAAGTCTCAGCGCTCACAGGACAAGTCCTCTATGGCCATCACGGAAGCTGGTGTAAGTACACCGCTTGACTGTTTCGGTTTGCCACCCGCCCCGGCGACCACTTTGAGAACGGACCCCGCGAGCGGTCTGCGAACCCGAGATGTTCCTTGCCCTCGCGCAGTGTGGAGATGACTTCAACTAAGCCCAGCAGGATACTGGAGGAAAACCCATACCCGAAAATGGAGAAGGACGCGTCGGTAGGGCGAATTAGCATAGGGACGTCGGTGACGAACGAACGATACGCCGCAAGAGGTGGGGAAGGGTGGAAAAGGAGAGCCGAAATAAGGGAGAGGGGCAGGAAGCGGAAGCGCACAACCTGCGCGATCTCGGGCAACTTCGTGGCAATCTATGGGGGAGCACTCGACGAAGGGAGGCTAGAGGGAGACAGTCCTCCCCGTACTGTGGGCGGCTCTCGAGGGGGCGGATTGGTGGGAAGCCGCCTTTCTCGTCCGAATGCGAAAGCCGACCGCGAACGCGAAACCACGCGCGGACCCACCGCCCAGCTGAGCAGCAGCACAGCAATCTCGATCAGGAGGCAGCTTTTGCTATGGAAACGACCGCACGGGCTATTCCCGCAGGGGAGATAGAACGGGTCGTCGGACCACATCGCCTATGGATCACTCCTGCCACGCTTTGAGTTTAGCTTGACGTGCAGGTGCAACGTGTGATGCAACCACGCGCCGCGACGATTCCACCCTAAGTCACTCTAAGTAAGGGAGTTTGGGCGGTTGGAAGAGTTGTGAAAGAGGGTTGAATGATGAAAAACGCGTTTCGAGGGGGAACAGGCCGCGAAGGACGGAGAATTTGGCCGCTCGCGGGGGACTTGAGCGAACAGGGAAAGGTTTCAGGGTTAGGTCGGAGGGGAGACCGCACGCCATTTGCCGGACCACCGAGGGGATACGAGAGACGGTGGCTATCGCTGAAAAAGGGGAGAGAGGAGTCTAGAGCGTATGGACTTATAGAGAAGGGGCGGGGGAAGGCACGAGCGGAGCGACTAAAGCCGACGAAGCCAGCTTGAATCAGGAAGAGTCAGGATCGGAAATGGAGTTGGAGAAAAGAGGGGAAAGTGGGGAAGCAGAGATCAGGATAAAAAACGAGGATCGAGCGGAGAGAGGGGGTGGCGACCGAAACAGAACGAAACTAGATCGAAAATGTACTGGATGCAATTGAACTACGGGAAGTGACCGATGGCCGCAAGGTGGATTAAGGCCGAAACGCGGACGCAGGAAAGATGAAAGGAGACCGGTTCAACCCGCCCCGATTGAGCCATCCAGATGAGTTTGCCGCCGAGCTCTGTCGTTGTTGAACGCAGGACTGCCGAAGGGGGGGGGAGCGCGCAGAGCGATGGTTGTCGCATCAGGGTTCGCCGGCGTGGTGTGTGGAATTCCGAGTGTGTGAACCAACGCTCATCTGCGAGGCCATGTGATACGCCGTCGCGGACGTGCTGGTGAGTGTATTGCGCAGGGGACGGACGCGCGGCGCCAGGACTGTTGTTGGATGCGGCGTCAGGAGAATTTTTCGCGGCCCGTCGGCCACGCGTAAGTCAGGTGGAGGATTTTTAATTTAGATTGAGCGACGGGAAGGGGGAATGAAGGAAGAAGGAAGAGAATAAATGAGAGAGGGTTGGGAAGATGGAACGGGGGAATTGACTATAGTGGCAAAGGGAGCAGTGATCTGAGGGGAAACCAAAAAAGGGCTATAAGGTTTGTTGGAGCGGGCAGTCAGGACGCGCCGGGGCAGCGTACCCATCATGTCCAGCTGTTCGGTGATGAACGGAGGGGAACCCTGCCCAAACGCTTTCTGGCAAGCGCTGAACGCTACACGTCACTAGCTAAGATGGGACGAATTGGGAAACTTCCAATTCAGTGACGACGAGGCGGCGAAGGAACTGGCATTTTGTCCCCAGGGAGCGCAAGGGGCTGGCGTTGGATTCGAAATGAGCCCCATTAACAAGAATGAACACCCCCTTTCCATTTCAGGTCGGACATATCTGCGTCGAGGCAAGAGGCGTTAGAGGACCGTTGATATCCTGTCAGAAAAAAGGGACCAATACGGGAAGCAAATGGAATTCTGGTGGAAGGTCCCTTTGAACAGACCTGACTCCAGTGCCATCGAACCGGGAAGACACCCCAGGGTTAGGATGAGGTAGAGGGGCGATACAACAGAACGACAGAAGAACGGACTAGAAAAGAGTCGCATCGATAGGAGAGTAGAGGACGTAAAGAGTTGATGGTAAAGGGGGCAGGGTAGGAATCAGGAAATATTGACAAACAGGTCGAACAATTGGGCAAAGGGAGCCATCGTTGATGCGGGGTAAATCATCTAAGTCAGAATAAACTGTGGAGAGCGGGACCAGGTTCTGGGATGCGAGGCAGAGCTTTCTTGGCTGAAAAAAAAAAAGTCAAAAGACTATCCTAAGGAGAAAAAGGTGCCGCAGCGAAAATGGGATAGAGTGCGTAGGCCCGGAAATAGGGGATTGCGGATCGCGAGGCAAAGCAAGTGGTATAAGGCCGAGTAGTGTGATAGCGTGTGGCGTTTGGATGGAGAAGACAGAAAGAAGAGAGAAACATAGTTAGAGAAGACAGGAGGAGAAGCAGAGACTCCAGGTCACAGAGGCGAGGAAAGCAAAGGAAGGAGGACGTCAGAAGCCGCCGCATGACGGCGCCGAGCAAAAGGGCAAGACCTAGGGGGCTTCCGGGGAGAAGTGAACGGCACTGCAGTTCGACGCGCTTCGCGCGGCTGGTGAAATGTATGAGTAAAATCTTACGTGAGTAGAGTGGCGGCGGCGCATGGATCAGATCGACAAGGCCGAGCCCCGCCATGTTTACTTTCGCCTGGGCCGGCGGCATTATTTATTAAGCCGGCAACACCTGCATATTACCGCGTACAAACGCCGTGCGGTTTCTTGAGCGAATCGACGACCGAAGCGATAACGCCAACACATCCAATCAGTGTGGCGACGACCTTCTTAAACGGCGACTTCGGGCGCAGGACCCCGTTTGAGCGGGAGAAGCATTACGAAACCAAGTCTGGACCCAGAAGGGGTTAGCTCAATCAGTGCCGCAATAGTTATGCATTTCTCTGCTTCGCGTAAGCCTGAAAGGAGGGTGAGCTACTCTCAATACGTGCTCCCCCTTAGCAACCCGGATTGACAGCGTGCTCTTCTGGACGGAAGCAACGCGAAAGTGTCGACGATACGAGCAAGGGAATCCGTTTGCAAGGGCGAGGCCCGGGGAGGATGCTTCCCGTCCGATAATGATTGCTCCAATCGCGTATGGACGACAAATCCGCCGAGGGACACGCGAGAGGAATTACATGAAAGTGCGCGCCGGTTAATTCTGACGTCGAAATTCCGTCTAGAGAATTTCATGGGGCCAGCCGTTCCAGAAAGGACCACATGGGTACAGTTGTCTCCGACTGCCTAGTAAAGGACAAGACAGTCGCACACGAGGAAAGGAAAATGTGGGGAGGAAAAAGAAAATAGAAAATGAGGTGGTGGCCCCAGCAGCAGGAAAGGAGGACAAAAGAAGGAAGGGATATTGTGCGCTTAAATTGGGCGGCAACTATATAACTTGGCTCTCACCAGGACTTTTCGGCCCTTAACAGACTCGGTCTGTAGGTTTTTTTTTTGGCCCGAGTGCTTCGAAGCGTCACCGATTCTGGAGGAGCGAAGTACAATATTGCCAGCATGTTCAAAAAGATATCTGGTTTTTTTTTTTTTTGATAGTGAAGATGTTATAAGCGGACCCCAGACAGAACCTGCGCCCATCTGGTTCAGAGCGCTCCTTCGCGACTAAATAGGGCAAGTTGTGGCTACGAAGAAAATCAGGGGCGGCAAAGTCACTAAGGGGGGGGGGTTCCCACTAGCGAAGGGCTATTCGAGTGCTGAGGGCGCGAATGTTTAAGGGAAGGAAGCCGAGGAAGAGAAACTCCGAGAACATCGAGTTTCTCGAAGCGGGGAGAGGAGAAGAATTCGCGAAAGCCTTTGAGTCGCGGAAGAGCCGCTCGATTTCCGTTGCGTTTTTGGTAGAGGGCGCGGTCTATTCCCAGGGCTCGATTTGCGGTTGCGACTTTGGCGGGGAACCACCGGGCTCATGCCCCAGGCTGAGCACAAGTTGCTGGTTTGTCGCCCTCGTAGGCGCGATCCATTCAACAACGGCAAAGCCTTCCGGACATAGGCCCCGTTCAGACAGCAGAGCGCGAGACCTGGGAGCATAGTGAGCATGGCCGGGAGACAGAGAGAAGGTATGGCCGTTCGCGCATTGCGGCAACCAGATGAACCTGGTGTTCCATCCGCCGCGCGACTTGCCGATGGTTGAGGTCCGTTTTTTTTTTTAGAGCGCCAGTCCCGTCGGATGCACATTGACGAGTCGAGTCGAGCGCGAAACGCCTCGACTTGATTCGCACGCTCTGCCGACTGAACTTCCGAAGACCTGATCAGAAAACCCCGGTCTTGGACCAGCGATTTCATCCGTTGTGTAATCTGTGCCAGCGGCCGAAACGCTCGCGATCCGCGCCATTGCAGCCTTGCATCAGCAACATAAGAACCGCGTTCAGCACTTGCAGGGGTGTCAAGGCGCACATTCCACGCTGCACCGGCAACGATCCTTTATCCGATAATAGCTTTCTGTGATTCCATCTTGTGCTCAGAATTAACAGCAAGAACCTTGCAATAGTGTGAGCACGCCCTTAGTGTAAGCGCGTCTATCTTTGTCGATCGATAGGTCGCCGTCGGGGGGTGTGAGAAGTGGGAAGCGCGTAGCGGTTTCCACTTCTCCATGCCCCAAGCTTTTCGGCAGCCAGTCTCTGGTGCCGGCGTCGGTAATCAAGCGAGAGTGTGGTCGGACGGGGTTCGACAAGTGGGGTACAAGACACCCATAAGGACCGGCCCTCGAGAACGTAAAGTA
>Ga0179593_1263346_pt1 | contig 13482 bp, 15 predicted proteins | sample CZODoug2_1_08_16_FD_185931 | JGI IMG/M metagenome (GOLD analysis project Ga0179593, IMG submission 185931) | Vadose zone soil fungal communities from Angelo Coast Range Reserve, California, USA - CZODoug2_1_08_16fungal (PacBio error correction) | ecosystem: Environmental > Terrestrial > Soil >... | reverse complement strand
GGATAGGGCTCGTGGACCGCTCCATTAAGGAACTCTAAATATTTTGCCGCCTGAAGTAAAAAATGTTTAGATTCTTCACCCAATTCCTCCCCTGTCCCACACGCACTGCTCAAGTGTTTTTACTTTCCTGCTGTTAAAACCTATCACCGTTAAAATTTGGCGAACTTTTGGAGCCCTTTTGCACAGCCAGTCTGACTACCCTCATTGTGAATCACTTTTGACAAAACAATCGGGGCATAGAACCGACACGAGGTACCTTGGGCGAAAACAAAATTTCCCGTTTCGGCTGTTCCTTTTCCCTGGCAGCTTTCCTTCACGTCAAAGGAAATCAATTTTCGCTGATCCTGACTCTACCCTACGGGATTCCAGACTTCTGTCACTCAGGGAGCGATCATCGCGCCCCCCCCGGTCGAAGCCTTTTTCTGTTTGGCCCAAGGCATAATTCCGAACTCCAGGTTTGGCTTCCCGACATTCCCGAGTCTCAACCAGGCATTCTCCCACACTTGGCAACCTTGTGTTCTTCTTCGAATTTATCTTTTCCAGGGTCCTAAAAGGCCGGTCGCAATTATCGGCAGGTTACGATTCACAACGAAAAATTTTTTTTTTTTTTAATTTTTCATGTGTGTTGTTCCTTCGGTATGGAAAGAGTTTCTTCACAAAATTTGACACCCACACCCCAGAAGGACTTATAGTCCCCCCTTTTTTTGGGCAGCAGCAAATACCGATTTACGGTCCAATTCTTTTGGCTCTCTATGTTACCTCTTCTGTTCAGGGACCGTTTACATCTTTCGGGGGGGGACTGTTTGGTGGAAGGGGGATGTTCAGCCCTTTTTTTTCTGGGTTCGTTTTTAGCGGCCAGGGAGTAGTCGTGGTGTTTCCCCATTCTCTGGTTTCGTTGCACTTTCTTTGGTCTGCTCTGACCAAGTTTTTCCCTCTAGTCTTTCTTGGATACCTCTTTGAGTGGGAATTCCAGTCTTGACGACCCCAGTTTTCTCCCCTTCAGTCGATTGCCGCAGGGCAGTTTTGGGTGTTTCCTGGAATTTTAGGGCTTGAAACTGAAGTGTTTTCCCTTTTTTGGTTTTAATATATCTCCTCCGAGTTCCTTTGTCCCGTCATCTGGAAGCTCTTGGGTCTGCGTGTATCTGCCTGGAGGGGAAAACCCTTTCATTTTTTTTTTACCTCTATACTTTTTTTTTTTCTTTGTTGATAAATTGGCTGTTTTTTGGCCTACCCTTGTCTTGATCTTTTCCTTAAGTCTTTTTTCCCGTCCTTTTCCATTTTCGCGACGGTATGATGTGACAAAGATGGGAATGTTCATGCCTGAGGGTTCTCTTTCTTTTTTCACCGGGACCCTTCGTGGTGAGTTTGGAACGTGGTTTTCAGTTTTTGAACAACTTTGGGTTCTCCACTTTTTGGGCTCCCCAATCATGGTTCCCCTGGTTGATCCTCGAAATGTCACCCCCCTCTTTGAATTGGTTTTGTACGCTCGTCCGCTTCTATAGCTTCGGTAAATTGTTCCCCCTCGTTGGGACGGAGGACTTTTTTTGCTCTTGCCAGAAAAGTATACGGCCCTAGTTCCGGGGACTCCCTCTTCCTTTCCATTCGCTCGCGGGCCATTTGTTTGCCGACCCTCACTTTTTTCTCTTCTAGCAATCCCTGTTCGCATTCGCAATAACCCCCCTATCGTCTGGGCCGATTTAATCCCCGCGTCTGAAGCCCTGTGCTGCCTGTCTTGAGTTTGAATTTCCCTGTACATTTTTGACTGCGTTATGGACCGACGGACCTGGGGGACCGTCTCTTGGTAGTCTTGTGCCTTGGCGTAAAGTCCTAGTGGTGGTTGCTTGTCCTTTCCTTTACTTGATAAGTGCTTCGCCAGTCGCTGCTTAATGTAGTCATATTTTCTTGGCCGGGAATGAGGCTCCGTTTACGGGAACCAGTTTTTCACCAATGGTTCTTCAAATACTTGTGAGTTCGGTTCCGATAAACAGTCCTTTTGGACCCATGGTTGGCAGGATTGACACCACTCCCAAAGTGTCTAATTTAATTCCTTAAGTGATCGTCCTTTTGGCCGCCCTGATAAGCGGTAATTCGGACTTTTTCTAGGGGTAGGCAGGGAAGTCTCTTGTCGTTTTTTGATTCGATATACCGGAGTGGGGAGGACATCGCCAAACCATTGGCCGCCAGTCCACGCGATGTGGGTTGTCCAAGCTTCCGGTCTTTTGAAACTCTCTTTTCTTTTTACCCTTTTTTGTTTTTTTTTGATATAAGTTGGTCAACATCCTGGTCCTCTTTCTGTGCCATTTATCCGTTTTTGATGGAGCGGACTTTGGAAGTCGCCACGAGTATCCCCACGGCCCCGCAGTTCAAGCGCACCCCCCCCCCCGGGTAACGGACCAAAAAACCGCATTCGAGCGCTTGTTTACCCTCTGTCCCGACAAATTATCTTCATAAACTTTCCTCTGACCATTCATGATGGTGGCTGAATTTTTCGAAACAGGTTTGTTGCCTCGACAATCCCCCGCCTGTCCCAACCACTAGCGCTGGTTTGGAAAACATTTCCCCTTGGAAAGCCTCCATGTCTTCTCCCTCAGAGGACTAATTCGGATTGTTTCTAAAACTTCACACTTCCGCTAACCCTATGCCCTCTCTTTCCCTGCATGATTTGAAGGGAACATCCACCCCTTTTCGTGCCCAATCCAGTCCATTTTCCGGGACCGTCGCAGTTCCACCTCTTTTCCTTCTGGACCGCACATCCGCACCCCCTGTCTTTATGGCTTTTTTCCCTTAACCTCAGTCCCTAAACGGTTGCGGGCCCCGGGACCGAGATGTCACTCGCCTTTCGCATGGCTTTTGCATGCGGCGTCCCGGGTTTTCCGATTCGCCCATTTTCGAAAAGCCTTCTACGCCAAAAACACTTTCGATTTCAGTAAATGATGCCCCTATCTGTCCACCATCTCCGATTGTTTCGTTCTAAGATAATGAAGAGGTTGTTTCTCTCCCCCGACCCACAAACAATAGCGCAGCACTGCGCCACCCCATTTTCGAAGGGACAGAAAGCGACCTCTCTCCCTCTTAAATCCCGCTCTCCCCAATCACATGTGGAGTTTTGAATCATTTGCTTTCTGGTGGTAAGAAACGGGGTGCTGGGACTAAATTTTCCCCTGAACCCCTTCCGCGACCTGTTTGGACCTTGGTTTTTTTGTAAGACTAGAGAGCCCTCCCTTCCCATACAAGACAAAGAGATCCTCCGTTCGCGCTGAAAGCTTTTCCTCCAATTGCGACCCAGTTAGAGGTCCCGGCACACTTTTTTCAACAAGCAGGTTTTGACCTTTTATCGGTCACCACGCTTTTCCTTCCCATCCAACTCTCTGACGTCTATAGGTTAACAAGGAAACAGATGGGATATGTAAATCCTGATTTTCTTCCACATTCTCCCTTAAACACACCCCAAGTCTTTTTTGTAGTGGTCTCGACTTCCTTGGTTAATTCTACTTCCCTTTATCCAATTTACTAACGAAAAGGACGTTGCGTAGGGAATTTCCTTCCCAGGACCCCACGTTGCAAACCTGTAAAACCCCCCAAGAACTCGTTGTGCCCCCCGCTTCCGCCCTTTTTTCGGTCAGAAGATTCCTCCCCGTTGCGTACCAAACCCACTCTACCTTATTTTTGACGCCGCGCGTTTCGAAAACTCCACTAATTTTCGCTCTTTTCACTGCTGCTGACGATACCTTCTTTCTTTCGGCTGCTCCTCTAAGTAACGATTTCGATTTTAAGTACTCCGGCCCCAAATGGTGAGTCCACATGGCCCCATTCCCCCGGGGAACTCAATTACCCCCCATTCCTTTACATACACTTATGTACCGGTCTCCGGGACATCGTAGTTGAAACACGTAGGTCCTTTCGAGACGATTCATTCCTTGCCCTGGATTCGTACCAGGCCAGGTGAACATTTTGAATGCGACTGACCGTCTCCGGCCATGGCCCAGGTTTCTTTTTGCTTCTGTTTTTTACTTTGTATACCCGGCCACGTCTAGCGATTAACTGAAAGCTTCACTTTCTTGCCAAGTTCATTCACTGGGACATCTTTACAGTTCTAAGTCGAGGGCATCTACCCCTTTTGTTGCTGTGAAACTTCCCCGTATAAACATCTGATTGGCCCGCCCACCTTTGCCTATAGAAACTTGTCTCCATCGGATGCTCAGATGTTTTTCCTGCGAGTAACGTCTATTGGTTCCGTTCTTTTCCCCATTTCCCAGGGGCCACAAGGTCGTGAGTTGGGCCTCTGTCATGAACACTAGCCGGGCTTTTTCTTTCCTCTTTTCTGATTGATCGTGGTACCTTCACGACAGGTTTACATTAGGCAACCCCAGGGACGTTATTGCCCGATTTCCGATAACGTTGGTGTGGGCTCTCCTCTACTCTGTCTTCTCTTTTTTTGACTTTCTTCCGCCCCCAACCGGATTGAGCTACTGACCACTGTTTTGTGTCCTTAGTAGAGCCCACCTCTTCATTTTAACAATACGTCATCAATTGTTTCCCGGCCCCGTTTAATGAATCCCCCCTCTTTTTCAGTTCCCGGGCTGTTATTACTGCGGACAGGGATGACCCCCCAAGCTACCCCCCATACTTAGTCTTACTCCGCTTATCCCTGAAGTGTAAAAAAGTTCCCCCCCCAGGTTAGTCCTCTGACGCTTAGGTGTTTTTCTGACTCCTCAAATGGAACAAAAATGCCAGATTAGTGTCGTGCTCTGCGGATATCCCTAAAATCCCACTGTGGCTACCCATTACTCCTGAAATTTGTTAGGGCTTTTCCCCGTGGTTTTGGGCCTCATGCACTTTTTTTTTCCCCATGTCCCCCTTTTTCAGCGCTGAAGCCCCCCGGGGCTTACTTTCTCACGGAACTTTTCCCCACCATTAGCCTGTCACAGAGTGTCTCTTAAGACTGGCTTTTGTTCTTTGGTACCTAGAAAAGACGTGGTATTTGACTCCCTACTTTTGATACCGCCTTTTCCTTCTACCCTGGGATCCGGTTGATGACTGGAGTTGTTTGTGTCCATTTGGGAGGTAGCGTCCATTTCCGGCCACCCAATGCCCACCAAAAAACCCCGTGTCACTGGACATCGCCATTTCCGAGTGGCATAAAGCCGTGGCTTCGTTTTGGTTCTTTAACACCTCATCGCCACCGATTGGATTTCGAACACGAAAATTCTGATTCTAGGACCCCAGCGACGGCCGAACTCTTCTCGGGTTCCTCAGGTTTTCGTATATCGGGTTTTCGAGCTAGGGCGTTAGGTGGCGGGGGGCGCAAAGCCCTCCGTTCTTGTGTTTTTCTTTGTGCAGTTATGTGTATCTGGCCCCCCGGAATTTTGCTATCTTTCGCGTGTTGGTCGGAGGAAAACCTTTGACCGAGTTGAATTCCCTTCCCGGCTGTTCCAATTACGCAAACTGACCCTTTTGGGTTCTTGTACTTACTCGGTTAAATTTAGGTTCTTCTCTTTTGTAATTTTCCCCTCTATTCGATCCGACGTGTATCTAGTTTGGGACAAAGCCGTGTGTTTCACCTTAGAATCGGTGGGTTTTTTTATTTTGTGTCATGTTTTACTTGGGAGATCGTGTCCCCCCTTATTCCTTAGTTGTAGCCATGGGGCGCGGGACGAGGTGGACCGTCCCAGCTTCTATTGCGGTTTTATGCTTTTGCTTTATGCTTACCCTGTCCCGTTTGCGGGTTGCCCTTTGTCAGAGCCGTTTCCCAAATTTTGTAAACTCACAGAACCACCCCTCATTGCGCTGGTTAATAGAATGACAAAATGTTGATCTGGTACTTGCTTCTGGCGCTTAGTCCTCCGTTTCTTCTTTGCGAAGGTGGGAGACCCTTGTGGCTTATGATTTTGTTGTTGTTTTCGCTTTTTTTTCCGCCCCCTCAGTACGGTCCGATCCGTGACCAGTGTTATGGCTTCAAGGCTAATTGGCTGTAATTGCTCTTTCTCGCTGATTTTTGATTTATTTTCATTTGCATGCGGCCTTTTAGCCTCCCGAAATTTTTTGCCTAAACGTATGGCTTTTTTGTAATTTTCATTACATCTTCCGGCTCTGCCGGCCACTTTCTTTTTTTGTTCGCGTTTCTCCCTTCCAGGGACATTGGTGCTTTGATGTTTCGTTACGGCCCCTTTCCCGTAAGCTGCTTTGGTCTCCCACCTGTTTTCTCTTTTGTTTGTTTGCTTGTTGTCCTTTACTGTCTTTCGAGGCTGTCCTTTTTTCCGCCATTGTATTGATTTAGCATACCCTCCAGGGATCACTTGATTCGGCTAAGTCCTGAGCATAATGTTACTGGTTTTACCCAAGTTTCCGGCCGGGGTTTTTTTTTTTTCTTGGTGAGATACTCTGTTTATCGCCCGTCGCACTTTTGCACTCCTAAACCCATTCGACGCGTCCCCGGCTCTTAAAGATGCTCCGTGCTGCGTTCTTTATCGTCGCGCTTTTCAGGTTTGCTTGGGCCGTTCTTGGGTGTCTGGCGGTTCTGGTGCGTGTACTCTGGCTTTTTTTGCCTCCGGGTGGGGCGACAGCGTACCTCTGGCCCCTCAGCTGAAACGAGTGATCCCCCTTTTTGTGTTTGACAACACAAAACACTCTTTCGTTCCACTCTCCCCCGTTTTTTTGTGGCTCCGTTCCCCCCCATTTTTTATAGTTTCTCCCCTGAATTTGTTGCGCGAGTGGATTGGTTGACGATGTCGACCCCCACTCTGTAGGGGCAAAAGCTCCCGTTCGTTTACCCAGCCAACCTTTTTTATTGGCCCCCAAAGGTGCCGTCTCCTTCCCTGTTGAGGAGCCCCTGGCGGCTCCCCCTTTATATTCTGAAATTTCAATTTTCCCTCCGCGCGGTGGAGATTTTTTTTTTATTTAATCGAGGCCCTTTCTTTTTTTCGATAACAGCCCGGACCCTAACCCACTGTAGTGGGGCCCCGTTAAAAACCGGGGTTGAACATTTTTTTCACTCAGGCTTTCTTCCCCTTTGACAACGCAAAAAAATTTAGCCCATTTTGGGTAACAATCACGCTTTTTTGCCGCCTGGGACTCCCCCAATTCAGTTTTTCCTTGGTTCAGAACCACAAAGATTTGCACTGGCCTCACCTCCAGCCCACCCTGTCCGCCCCGCAACTTTTTTTTTTCGGTCCGAAAAATCGACCAACCTGTATTTTCCTTTTCCACGTCCCGGTGGGCAGGTCCCCATCTCATTTTTCAATCTATTACCTTTGTTCCCTCAAATTTTGGTATCTTAGAACCCTTCTTTGTCTCGTCAACCGTTCCTAGTCAATGCCTCGAAGCGACGCAGTTCCTTTCCCAGTTGGCATGCATTGACAACTCTGCCGACGCCACGGATGGTTCCATCTGTTACTTTTTTTTTTGCTTCTCGCACACCCAAAAAAAAATACCGACGGACCCTCTTTTTACGAAATTTCCGCATTCCCTCCTCCCTTGAAACCTTCTCCCTGGACGCTTTCCTCTTGGCGTAACTTAAAACTTCTTTGTTCCCTGGCGATACCCGTCATTTATTTCGCCCTGGTAGTGTTTCCCCCCCTTTGAAAATGGCGGCGGACCCTTTTTTTCCCCCTGACATGGTTGCAGATAGAATACCACCTTCCCATCACCGCCCCAGCTTCTCCCCCCCAACAGCCTAGGACGGCAACTGTCGTCCTTCCTATTGCGAACCTCTTCCCTAAGGGCTTCCACCCCTGTATTGGGGACACCAAATTTATTTTTACCCACGTCGGGCCGGCGCCACCCTTTTTCTCATATTGTTTTTGCCGGCCTCCCGGCAGATTATAGGTAACCCCTTCGGAGACTTTTTTCACACTATTACTGTTTGCATTTCTAAATGACGCCCACCCAAACCCCAACGCTTTCTTGAGAGTTCTCTTCTCGTGAACGCCCTTGACTACAACTTCGTCCCCTTTAGTCTCAACTGGGATCCTTTCCTACGGGGTTTTTTAAGATAGGTTTTATCATTAATAAATCACCTTTGTCAAAAGAACCAAAAAGAACGGGGGGGATTTGCCCCTCCTAAAATGAACCCCCGCTTCTCTCGCCCGATGAAGACAATCACTTTTTCTAAATGAACACGTCCTCGCGCTTGAGTGACAGATCTTGATTTGTCGAACGCATTCCCCTCGTGCGGCGGGTGATTTTCGCTTTCTTGGTTCCGTTTTCTCCCCAAGCTCCGGGACAATGGCGATTCCTTCCTTGAGGTGTTGGTTGGTCCAAATTTTTTTACAATTTCCTATGGTCCCATTACTCCTACCCCCATCATGAAAACATCCAACTTCCGTTTCTCCCTGTTTTCTACCTGCTGGTTCTTACACGTTTAGTTGATTCCGAGCCTAAAATGTTTGGTCCTTGCCCCCAGCTTCGATTCCTTATTCCCCGGGGCCCTTTTCCCATGTTTTTTACTTAGGACTTCGTTCGATCGTTCGTGGTCTCTTTATGCTCCCGGAGTGGTCCCCTGGTGTGAGCCCTTGGGTTGCTTGACTCAATCCTCCCTATTCAGTCCGCGCTCCCCCTTTCTCCTCCCTCCTTAAGGACCATTTACGTATTCCTCGCCCCATGTTTTATAGGGGATAGACCGAGGCGGATTTTTTTCTGGGGGACTTCAAATTTGGAGTGTTTACGTCTCATTACCTATTGCTTCCCGTTCACAGCGCCTTCATGTCGAAAAACTCGGTTGCCCCCCTTGCGACCGGTGGTCCTTCGTGTCTTTTTTTAGTTTGACTGGTGGGATTTATTGCCCCGGTCCCTTGCCGATACACCCTGTCTTGTGTTGTGGACCCTCGGGCTTAGATCTTGTTCGTTCCTTACACCCACTGGATCTTCGTGCGGTATACCGTGAGTCGTTATGTGGGGAACGGACCCTCTTCTGCCCCAACTTCCTTTATTGCTTCAAATTCGTGTTTTTTCCCGTTTACCGGATTTTAATAAATCCGTTGTTGTGGAGTTTTGGATACGGGGAGCCTGCCACCCAAAAAACTTAGGTCCTGATTCCCCTGGCCAGCAATTTCTTTGCCTGAAGGTTAACTTTTGATTTTTTATCCACATTCTCCATTCCTCTAATAAAACAGGTTTATTTGGTTTTGACACGATTCCGCTGGGTTCCCCTAACGGAATTTTTAATTTCTACGTATTTCCTGAATCCCTCCCATACCCCGCTCATCAATTTTAAACCTGTTCTAAGCGGTCCGCCAAAGGTACAGTTTTATGCGTCGGTCTTGCGATGTTTCAGTAAACCATGGTTCCTTGTTTAATTTTGTCTGAATCTCCTTCGGATAACATACAATTCATGTCTTCCTGGGCCACCCGGAATTTGGGGCCCGGGAAACGTCACCTCCCCGAAGGTTTTTTCTTCCATAGAGCCTTTTTCTGCTATACATGGCCTACATATCTTCGCCCGAGGTTTACAAAATACAGGGCTTTCACTGATTTTTCCCCCTTTCACACCACCGCTCTTAACCAGTCACTCCTCATTACACGTGACAAACCTGGCTTTTTTGAAGGGTTCCTTTTTTTCCGGGTCCAAATGTAAGTTTAAGTGCATCCTCGTTTTTTTTGGCCTTTTGCGCCTTTTCTCGGAACCACCTGTTTCTAACCCCGGGGGTGGGGACCTTCTTTGGGTTGGGTTAAGGTGACTTTTTTTTTCGGCACGGGGAAAAACCCCAAAACCAACCCCCCGGTTTTTTTTTTTCGACCTCCCAATCTGTCTCGCCTCCGATCCACGCTGTTTTATCCTGCGCTCTTGGCTTTTTTCCCCCGACCACTGGCAATTTCTGTCCTTAGAGCACGCGCTCCAAGAGTTAACTTTCGGATTTTTGGGGACGCCTGTGGATGCCCCCGGCCAGGCCTTTCTCTCGCGTTTTGGGTTTTGTTTTTCTTTTTGGGCGCCCCGCCCAGTTTCTTTGGGTAGCCTTGTATTTGTATGATGTGTTTTGCGACTCCTTTTTCCGATTTTTTCTTTATCGCGGGCCTAATGTGTGTTTTCAGTTCCTTGGTTTCAAGGCAGTCGACCATCCGCCGAGTTCGAACTAGTGCTTGTTTCTCCCTAAGGGGCTTTTTGGTCTTTGGACATGGTGGAAATTCTACTTAGGGCCCGCATTTTTTAGCGTACCTCTTCTCTCTGGTCTGGGAGGTTTTTGGTTTTGGAAAGTCTGGTTGATTGGTTCGATATGGTGGTGTGATTTTCCTTGGAGCATTAGCATTGCCGGATTTTTTTGGATCCCTTTGCGCCTATGGTACATCCTTGTGCGTGGGATTGGCCGATTTTCTTGGAATTATTTCTTGCAACCTGGCCGGCGTGTCGCCGGGGTTTTTTTTTGGTCCCTGTCCCGTTTCTTTCGGAAACTGTTAGGGGTCATCCACTCCCGTTTTGGCGACAATCCCTTCTCTCTGGGCAATGGACAAACCATTGGATCCCCCCGGTACGAGATTTGCCCGCAGTTTTTCGTTTTTTTTTCTTGTATTCTAATGGCATCGTGTCGGCTTGTTTGTTTGCATCCACCCCCTCTTCAAAAGTCGGTATTCGTGCGGGCCTGTTTCCAATTTGGACTATTCGATTATTTTCCATGTCTTGCTATTACGGTTCGAGTTGCTGCGGTCGTATGTCTCCGTTCAGGAACTGAACCCCAGGACCGAAACTTTTAGGACCCAAAAGCCTTATGACGACCCGTTTTCCTCCCCCCTGGTATGCATGGGGCTTTTCCTGGCCATTTTTGTGTTTGAAGACCATAACGTAAACGATGGAACCTTGTTTTTCGGTTCCTCCTTTGCTTCCTTGTCCCTCTAGTAGTATTGTATATTACCCGTCTGTCTAGTCTTGCAGGCGGAGCACCCATCTGCTTGATTTCGCACTAGGGATCTTTTTTCTTTTAGCCCAACGCCTCTTCCTGGCCCCCATTAAAGCCGCTGGTCATAGTGTGAGTCGACTCTAATGTTTGCTAGCACCGGCCCTGTTTCGACAAAGGACATTCCCCCCAACTTCATTAACTAGACGGCTTACTGTTCATTGAATCAGGAAAGTCATGCTCTTTGGTCTTCCATTCTATTCGTCCTCGCGCAAGGGTTTCTTGACAGGCCTTTTTTGTGCTATGGTGTTTTTTGTTGGTGCGTGCAAAACTCTGTATATTCCCGCGTGGAGCACCTACTTCACCCATCCTGTCTTCAGCCTAAACACGACTCCCAGTCAAGCAAACCATTTTTCCAATTTCCTTTTCAGACTTCCTCCTTTTTTTTTTTTGGAATCGCGTGGTACATCTTGTTCGTACCGGGCTGTAGTGGCTCTGCGCTTCCTGAGGCTGTGGCCGCCTGGAATTACCCTTATCTCGGAAAGCACGCATTTTACTTTTTTCCTTGCCCCACAAACAAACTAGTACACATCTTCACGACACAAACACCCGAACGAATGGCCCCGGCGCCGTCAATTCTGAACCCGCTTCTTTAATGCCTCCCTCTTCCCGCCGCCGCTTCCCGTTCTGTCGTTTGAGTGGGCCTGTCCCCACCCTTCGAGCCAGCTATCAAACGCCGTATGCACCCCATCACCCAATAGCGCCCCCTTTGGTTAGCCCTGGTGTCCCCTCGGACATTCGCTCAGTTGTCTTTTCCCTAAAACCAAACCGCCCCTTAGGTAACTCCGCTGGTTCTGGAGTCGCTTGCAGGGTCAGCCTTACCGTAATTCTTTTTTCCCCCCTCACCACCCTGATGTTTTTCTTTCTGCTCCCCAATGACTGCCACGCTCGTCTGATTTTCCTTTTCCGGCACCTTCACTTCCCCCAGTCCTTGGCCGGATATTGACTTCCGCCCTGAATCCTTTTTCGCCCCGCTCCGCCGTCCCTCGTTTGGCTTGTGTGTGAAATCAAATGCGATGTTTGCTTCGTACGGGTTTCTTGTGACAACTTGCCCCCCTCCCTCCGTTTAATAGTCCCCCCCACTAGATCTCTCTGAGGCGTGAATGGCCTTCCAGTTTCAGCCCCTAGCACTAAGTTTTTATATCGGTTCTTGTCCTTTTATAAAACACCACCAACCAAATACCTCCTACCCGTTGGTTACCCCTCATTGTTGCCCTAAGCGAACCTCCTGAGAAGAGAGCCAGCCCGTTCTCCTTCCCGCCCCCACACTTAAAAAACTGGTGCGAGATTACACCCCTGCGCAAATGATGCGTGTTAAATTTCTCTTTTGCGCCACTGAACTTTCTCTTCCCCAGGGATAGCAGTCCTTCCCAGTTACCTTCATTTAACCCAATCCGGCCCTCATGCCATTCCTTCCCAGCCGTTCGCGATATTTTCTTTTTCTCCCGGTAAATTCGGCAACTCCTCCGCCCTTCCCTTTTTTGCGGGCCCAGTTGTTTGTCCTTTCCCAAAAACTTGGGCGGCCGGCACACCCTTCCCCTCTGTTCTGGGAATACTCTGCCCCAACGTTTCTCTATTTTTAATCTTACGTTCTCCCCCATCTTTTTCGGACCTGTTTTGCGAACTTTTTTCACACCCCCCCAAGGGATTTTCCAATGATAGGCTTTCGTGATGGATGCCTTTCCCCGCACACTGTCGATAGTCCCCCTCCTCTGCCATACTCCCTTCCTACGCTCCCCCGTGCGTCGTTAATCCATCCCCAAAGAATTTTAAACCCCTTAAGGGGGCTGTTCCGCCACCGCCTAACGCCCCCACCTTCCGAGGCTTCGCTCACCCCCCCTCTTTCCTTCCACGCAGCCCAGTATCGGCCGCGTTCTCGAAACTTTTTTTCTTCCGAAACCGCTATCAAAGCGTTCTCTTGCTGGATTTGAGACTTGACGGGCTTTTCACCGTCTTTTCCTATGGTCCCTTTCCCCGTGGAAGTTGTTGGTACCCCAGTTGCCTACCATGTTCTTGGGTCCCTTACCCCTGTACTCCTACCCGTTGCTCCCCTGTTCTCCTGGGAAAAAGTCTCCCGGACCAAAAGGATTACGTTTTGTAGGCACACTTTTCCTATCAACCCCTTCGTTAGGCCTTGCCCTTTTTCCTTGTTACTTTTGAACCCCTTCCTCTGCTTTGATGAAGACCGGAGTGTGATGCGCTGATGATTTCCTGTTTCAGCCTCAGAAATCCGTCGCGGGCGCGTTTCTTCTTGGCTCCTTCAAGTCCGGCCAAGCTCGCCGACATGGGTTCTGTAGGGAATCCCGAGTGCCCCCGGATGTTGTTTTGGGTCTTAGTAATCCAGACTAGCTTCCTGTAGACTCCCCATTCCTCTGCTCTATTTACTCGCTTAGTGTTACCTTGGTTACATTTTGCTTTCGCTGGGGCCGCGGGCCTGCTTCCATGGCGCCGGGGGCCCCCTCTGTCTACGGTATTATAGCCGAATTCGTTCCTTTGAGAGCTGCTGTATACCTTTTTCATTTGGTTGGATTTCATCCCGCCCCTTTACTTCCTTCAAAAACTTTGGGGGGTACTCGGTTTTTTTCAATCGTGTTGTGGC
>Ga0179593_1513040_pt1 | contig 13483 bp, 18 predicted proteins | sample CZODoug2_1_08_16_FD_185931 | JGI IMG/M metagenome (GOLD analysis project Ga0179593, IMG submission 185931) | Vadose zone soil fungal communities from Angelo Coast Range Reserve, California, USA - CZODoug2_1_08_16fungal (PacBio error correction) | ecosystem: Environmental > Terrestrial > Soil >... | reverse complement strand
CTTTTTTGCGGTTCCTTTTGCACGAGATGAGCTGTGGAATTAAAGACCTTCCGATTTAAATGGATTTTCGTGCGATTAATACAAGCTGCTTTCGGGCGAAGTTGCTTTTTTCCGTTTGCCCAAATTCCCTCCCTCTGTGTAGGTTTCACGTGGCCTTTTTATAGAACCTCCCTCATTTCTTTCTGCCAATGCCCGGTATTTCCGTCAGGGACTTCCCCGTTTCACAAAATGCCATTTCTCCTTTCGAGAGCGTTGGTAGAAGTCCTATCGCCCTTTTAATTGTGCTCCCCCCGATACTATTCCCCCCTGGTCCATTTCCTCCTTATAACCAAGATTTCGAAGTTCCCCCCTTTAGATACATATTGAAAAGGATTGGCCGTTCGTAGGATCCATTTTTCCCTCTGAGACCCTTTCCCCCTTGACGATTTACCTCTTTCTTGTTTTTGACTTGGGTTTACCGGGATATAACGCAAAAATAAGAACTCGTTCCCCCTCGATTATGACTACCTTAAATCACTCCACTCCCCTCCTTATCTTTACCCCCTTCGCTTATGATAATCCCCTTCTTACTAAATCTCCTATGTGTCGTCCCCCTTACCCTCCGTATTTATCCATTTCCACGCCCCCCTTCCGAAAATGTCCTCCCCCAAGATTCAGAAGCCCGTACTTCCCCCCCTCTCCCAGTCAGACCTTCGACTCTTTCCTCTTTTACGGGAATGGGTTTTAATCTTTCAATGTCCCTCCAATTGGCATTCCCCCATTACTCCCAAACGGTGAAATCATGATTTTTTCGTATCTCCTTCGCTTGATGGTCTCTGTTTTTTTCTTTCCCCCTCCCTTTCCCCCCTTCACTCGATTTTCCTTTTACGTTTGAATATTTTTAATAGCTTTCTCCGCCCTCCCTTTTTTTGATTCCATGACTCCCAATCAATCATCCTTCTTTCCCTCCCCAGTCAGTGTGTCCAGTTCGACTATACACTAAGTTTTTCTTGAGACTCCCCTCCACTGAGCCCCCTTTGTATGATTTTGGTCTGTGTCCCCCCCAGAGAGAAATTCCTCCCCCCCCAACAAGGTTTTGGAGGAAAAGGACTGCTTCCCCTGTCTTTTCTTCACCCCCTCCCTTCTAATGACCACTCCGTCTTTTTTCCTGTTTTTTCTTCTAGACGTTCTTTAAACAATAACCCACCGCTCCCTACCTCAGGAGGTTTTTCTTTCCTTTTCACTTTTTTTGTGGTATTTGCCGTAATCTTCGTTCCGGACTTCCCCGCATCGCGTGCTCCTTTTTTCGGAGGAATTAGAGTTTTCTCCCTTCGATCTCCCTCGTTTGGGGATTAAGACATTTTTCTTTATTTTTCCCTTAAAACTCCCTTTCTTGAAGATTGGTTGGAATTTGTCTTTGGGCTCCCCCTCCCACTTTGATCCCGCAGACCCCCGCGCAGTGCCCCTTCCATAAGGAAGGAGAGGGTTCAGGAACTGTTTTCTCAATGGCTTACCTTTCCCCTCCCCCATGTGTTTTACCCGCGTATTGCCCCCCCCAGTCCCTTTCTCAGCAATCATTCTTCCCCCCCCTTAAGTCGTCATGGGAATTTTACTCTTTTTTTTCTCGTCCATTGTCCACGAATTTCCCTCTTCTTTATTTCGTCGTAGACCCCCCCTGATATCGTGTCCCTCCTCCGTGTTTTTCATTTCCCCCCAAGTTATATGGGTTATGACTCCCTGAGGTTCTTTCTATTCCGAAAAATTGAAGATTCCCCCACACCCCGATCTACCCCATTGACGTCCCTCCCGACCCCCTTGACTGGTTCAAAGTCCTCTTTACGTTGTGATCTTTCAACCTTTTCCTATCTTTTTTCCTCTTTCCCCCCCCCTGGACCTTCTTGAAATGACGCACTTATTTCCCCCGCCCTTCTTTGATGCACTCTCTTTTTTCAGATTTTCTTTCCACCTTCGACATCCAAAAGGTCAAGAACTTCTTTTTTTACCCCCCCAGATAATCGTTAAGAGCACCGTCCGTCCCCAGAGACGCTTTTTCCCTCCCTTAATACCTCCAGTTTCCCATATTTTTTTTCCTTTCCGGAATGCCCCTCCCCGGAATTTTCCCCCGGACTCTTTCGATGACACTCGGCAATATTTCCTCCCTATTCCCCTCATGGTTCCCGTTCCAGAGATTTTTCCTCGATGCTTGTTGTTTTATGGTGAATATTGTGGCCCACTTTTTACTAACCCGATTTTGAAGATTTCAGGCTTCTCTTCGACACTCCCTTTCTTCAACCCTTCGTTTCCCCTTTTTTATTCTCTCTGACTCTTCCCTCGTGAATCACCATCTAAGTTTGAGAACATGTTTGAACTCCGTTAGTTCTTCCTTTTTCCTTTTTTTCGTTCTTATTTCAAACTGACTGTCTTCTTTTCCCCCCAATTAGCCGAGGAGTCCTCAATCTTTCATAGAGAAACCTTAGCGGTTTTCCTTCTCGTATTCTTTCGTTCTCCCCCTTCGTCATCTTTCCCCTTCATTTAAATGTCTTGAGGAGGGTTTCTAATAAGTTTTGCCTAACTCCTTTTCCCTTTCATCGTTTTTTTTTCTCAGGATTCTTTCTTCTTGTTGCGTGGAATGTTTTACAATCTTTACATTTTGTAGGGTCCTTTTATTTCCTCCTGTACTTGCTTTCTTTGACTTGGTCGTCCCTCTTAGGATTAATCTGGCGAAGGACTTCCTTATGAGCCCTTTTGTTTATGAACTCTCCTGTGGCATGAACGCCAGGTTGGCTTCTTTTTTCGTGTGTAACCGGAGATGTTTCGAAGTTCTCCAGCTTCGTTCCATGGATGATGGAACCAGAGGGCTTTTGTGATTTTTTCCCCCCTATTTTTTCATTTTTCTCCATCGTGCGCTCAGGTACTTTTGTGTGATCTTCTTGACCTTCCCCCCCCAGTCAGGGAATAAATCTGATCATCGTACAAGTCCCTTTGGAAGACTTTTTTTTGGGGCTGTGCTTAATGCTGTCGTGAAATTGTCCCTTTCAGATGTAAGACACTCCTTCATTACCTTCGCTATCCTCCTCTTTGAGACCCCCCCCCCCCCTCCTTTTCTTTCGCCCTCAAGTCCTGGACGGTAGTGCAGCCTTCGAAATTCCCATCACTAGCTCATTGATTCCTCGACCCGTATGTCCCCTTCTTGTTTCGATTTAGTTGATTTTACAGTTGATTTCCACAACTTGGCCCTCCTTTTCCTCCTATCGACCCAAATGACGAGATTCCCCCCTTTTTTTCCCCACGTAGTTCTTTTAAGCCTTATTGTGTCACGTTCCCTCAACTTCTCTTTCCGACATCACTTTTGTATTCCAATCTCTCACCATCCCCTTTCCTGTCCCCTTCCTTCTTATCCCCGCAAATGCCCCAATCAATGAATAAGTCATCAGTTTCCAACGAACCATCCCTTTTTGAAGAAACCCTCTGCACTTCGACCCCAGTCCCGGATCTTTCACCTCCCCCGTGCCTCCCCCTCCCCCACCATTACACAAACTTTTTTCCCCCCTCATTTTCTTTTCTTTCCGCTTCTAGGGTTGAAATCTTTTCTTCCTTATCCCCCTTCCCCCCTTCTTTACTCTCCTGAAGACATCGATGACTGTGGGGATCTTCACCCTGAGACCTTCCCTTCTCCCCTTTCCACCCCCCTGGCTTAGTTTTTGATCCCTTTTTTATGTCCTCCACAGACAGATCGTGACTCACTTCATTTGAGCTTTTTCCCCCCTTTTTCACTGGATTCCCTTTCTCGAGTCCCCTTTGAAAGACCCTGACGGATTTACTATAGTTCCAGAGACGTATGTGCGACAAAAGACCTTACATCCCCCCCCCCCTGGGTGTCGCAATTGTGCTTCTCTCCCTCTTCATTCCCGACAGTCTTTTTTATTAATACTGTCTTTTTTGCGTCCCTCCTAGTAATTTTTTTTTTTGAAACCTCTCTCCCGAATGAAGTATCTTATAAATTCGGAAAAATCGGAAATGTTTTTTATTTGGACGTGATGTCCTTCTTTCTTACTTAGTCCCCTCTCCCTCTCCTTTCACGGTACTTCCCCCTTACTGACTGGAGGAATTGGGATAAGATTAGGTCCCCTTTTTGGAAGGTTAAATTTGGCCTCTTTCGAACTTTCCTTCCTTTTTCTTTCTTTTTGTTGGTCTTTCCCCTTCGGGGACTTTGAGTGGTCCACTGCAAGATGGTTTGATGAGGACCTTTTTTCAAATCTTCCATTTTTTTACTTTGCAGTTTCTTTTCCTTGGATTTTTTTTCCTTTTATATTTCTTTCAGCGCATTGTCGATAGAGATGCTCCAATTTTTCCCCCATCGTACTGACCCCAGGATCCTTGTGTCTCCCTTTTTGGGATGCCTTCTGGATAAGTCGTTTTTCCCTCAGCGTTTTCCTTTCTCTATTTTCAAGATGAAGATCCTCCTTTGCGTTTCTTTAGTCTTTTTTTTCGGGTATCTCTTCCTCTTTCTATAAACCCCGATTCCCTCAAGGACTTATCTTACACTTTTAAGGACTCTCCTTTTGCGCGGAGTTCTCCCCCTCTTTCCCAATTTAACCTTTTCCTCCTCCCCCCCTTACGACTCGATGCTTTCGTAGACTTTTTTTCCTCCATTAAGGGTGGAGATCACCTTCAACACCCCCATTTTCAATCCCCCTTTCCCCCCTGCGTACTTCAATACTCCACGTTTTTGCCTTATCTCTCCGACGTTTTCCCCCCCCCATCATGACAGACCATGGTTTTCAATCCTCCGGACCACCACCCCCTCGCTTTCCTCTTTAATGCCCCTTACGCACCTTCGTACGCACCCCTTCCCTTCCCCCGACCCAAGTCCGATATCGACCTTGGAGGACACCTTCCTTTTTTTCTTTTCCTGGTAATTTTTATAGTCCCCCCCCCTTCGGACCTTTTTCTACCCCCGTCACAGTTACTCAGGGCCCCTCCTGAGAATCTCCTTTGATGTTTTTCTTTTTTTTTTCCAGCTTTCCCTCTTACTCTCCATTGACGATTCCTTTTCTGGATGGCCCCTTTGCGACAATACGAGTGAATCCTCCCCCTGTTTCGCCCCCTGATGTACTCCTTCTTTATGGTTTCTTGACTCCCCCTACAATGGTACCTTCTTTCGATATATATTTCTCTTACTTGAGATACCGGTCCCCCCCCTTCTCTTTGTCCCCCCTTTCCCGCCAATGACTTCCCCACAAAACACCCCCCGTCGCCTCGGCTCCAATGGGTCTTCCAACCTTCCCCCATTCCCAAAGCGTCACCTTCTTCTTTTTTTGATTAATTGCCCTTTCACCGCTCCAAGCACTTTTACGTCTCGCCCATTTCAACCTGGAGGACATTGCCCCCTTTTCCCTACGTGTTGTTTCTTGTCCTTCTGTCCCGGTTTTTCCCCCCTTCCTCCTTTTCCCTTTGCCGGAAATTTCGTCTTGCAAGTATTTTCTTCGAGGGGTCTTTACCCTTTTTCCCTGTACTGATGATCTTGGCTTCCGACTTTGGCGCTGAACGAGTGCTTTGTTTTGGAATCCTCTTTCTAATTTTTTTCCCCTCCACATACCCTTATGAAGATTGACGTTGCCTTCTTTCCTGCCAGATACTGGCAGCAGTCCCCGTGGGTTTTTTCTTCACATGGCTTCGTCATTGTAGTCTTTCCTCCCCCCCTTTGTTGGTGATAGTACAAACCTCCTAAAATTTGGGAACTCTCTAGGTAGTCCCTTTTTAATTGTCTTTTATCGTGATAACCTGCTGCAATTGTGATTTTCATCTCAAGAGTAGATCCTCCTTTAGAATGGTCCTCTATCTCTTTTTGTTGAGTTCTTATCTCTTCCGAAGCCCCCCCCCTTTTAACAATCTGAATATGACGGCCATTTTTTTTTTTTTAGTCTAGAGCGAATTTTCCCCTTTCAGACTTTTTAGATGGTATCTTTGCTTTCCCTGGGTGGACTGGCAGCATTACTCTTCGATACAATTGCTCCTTAATACCTTCACTCCTCACCCTCCCCCCCCCACCCCACCTTTCACTTTCCAGTCTTCTGCAGTCTTCAATTTTTCCCTCCCTCTTTATTGACGACCTCCCCCCCCCCTCCCAGTGCAAGCTAATCCCGTATCTTTCACCAAATTACCCTACCCTCGACCTTAATCACCTCGTCGTTTTCTCCGCCTTGGCTTTTACTTTTTGCTTACATCGCCGATCCATCATCGCACCTCTCCCCTTTCACCATACACGCACAGGTTCCTAGTTTCTTCTCTTTCGACGAGTTCCTTTCCTTGAATTCCTCCACTACGTTTTACGTGGACTTTTTTTTTTACGCGACTGTCCTCCCGTCCAAAGAGCCCAATTATTTTTGACATTGAAGATGCGTTGTTTTTTTTTGGTTCTTCGGGTTTGTTTTTTCTTTGGGGGGTTTTGGTTTTTTTGGTTTTGTGTGTTTTTTCTTTTTTTTGTGTGTTGGGTGTTTTGGTTTTTGTTGGTTGTGCTGTTGTTTTTTTTTTTTTTTTTTTTTTTTTTTTTTTTTTTTTTTTTTTTTTTTTCTTTCTTTTTTTTTCTTTTCCGACGTTTCCCCCGTTTTTTTTACCTTATGAATACCCTATCCTCCATTCTTCCTTTCCCCCCCCCTTCAGTCAGTTTATCTATCTCTTTGAGAGTCTTTTCCTTCCCGTTACTTCTGTTTCAAAATTCCTATGAGTGAGTCCGAGCGTTTTATTCTTATAGTCCCTTTTTCCCGGGTTTTTTTTTCCTTCTTTTCCCCTTTTTCAACCCCTTCTCCTCGTCATCCCATTCTGTCGATTGCAAGAGAGTAATTGCCGAAGTTTCTCTTCTTCTGAAGTTTTTTTCCGGGACCTTTCAGGGCCCCCCTTCTTTGACGTTTTGCTTCCTTCTCGTCGTTAATTCGTTCCCCTGCGTATCCCATGAAATGTTATGGCTTTTTGGGATTAGGGAACCCCCCTTCTTGTGCGTTTGAATTGGTTCCCCTCCTCTTATGACTTGACAGTGTTTTTCCGATCATACTTGTGTCGATGATCCCTTTTGCTTCATAAGCGTCGGGCCATGTTTGTGCGTCCTTTTTTCCACGATCTTTTTGTCGAATAAGCGCGAACCTTTCCCCCAATTTTCCCCTCCTCTGCCAGGAGGTATAAATATGAATCCTTGGTGGTCCCCCCTTTTCTTTTTTTCCTTCGTCGATAATGTCTTTTTTCCTTGAATTCCTTCAAGTCCCCCTGTCTTGCTCAGAAGGATGTCAATCCTCTGTTCCGCTTTTTTGAGAGAGATGACACTCTCCTACCCCTCATTTTTCCTAAATAGACTCCCCACGTAGCGGCTTTGAATGTATGTCTTACCCCCTCCCCCACTTGAAGATTTGGTAGATCCTCACTTTTTTTTTTTTATATCACGTTATCAAAATTGGAAACTATCCTTTTTCTGATTCCTCCTTTTCCCCCCACTTTTTTCCTGCCTTAGCCCTGGCTTCTCAGCAACTTTGGGATTGTATAAACCACTCTCATTCCCCCCCCCCAGACTGTATTCTTTCATACTCCTCCCGCCAATGACACTCTTCAGCCCCTAACCCTTTAAACCCTAGTCGCGGAACCTCCGACGGTGATCTCTCTACTCGACGTATCCTTTCCATTCTGGTCCAAAGACTTTGGTGCATCATTGATCTGTTCTTGACGTCGATCTCCCTGTGAGAGCGGTCAAGAAACTTCCCTTTTGCACTCACTTTTCCCGATGATGTTTATTTATTTCCAAGGAGCTTGAAGCAACCCTCCGATGACGAAGTTTGCAAACAGTTGGAGTCTTTATCGAGGCCAAGAAGCTTTCCTAATTTTGTTTTTTTTTTTTCCCCCCCTTCAGTTTTATACCTCTTTTTGTTGTTTCCCTACAGAGACTTCAAACTGACTCTTCCCCTCAAAATTTTTTCTAAGTTAGTCTCATAGTCCTTCCCCCCCCCAAAAACCCCGGGGGAAACGTTTTCGGCTACCCTTTTTTTCATTGTCTCCCTCATTCCTTTCATTTCATAGTTTTTTTGCACTTCAGAAGTGCTCCCCCCCTATCCCCCCCTCTGTGAAGGAGTTTTACGACATTCCCATGAGTTTTCATGTTTTCCATTTTCTTCCTCCTTAGGAGTCGGTCCCTTCCGACCTTGTTCAAGTCCCTTTCCCCTTCTAGTGGCTCCTGGGTTGACGATTTTTCCTTTTTGATTATTTATTGTTTTTTTTCCTCTCCGAGCTGAGTCCACGATTTTTTGTCGGAGTTCCTTTTCCATCACATCCAAAGCTGTCCATTTTCTCGGATCCATTTCTTTGTCTTTTCTAGGGTCAGTGCGCCTGTTTTTTTTTGTATTTCGGATACTTTTTCTTTTCATATGAGTAGCAGTGCCAATGTGGTATATCCTCCCCATTGACTTATCTGTTCTTTTCCCCCCCTGTAAGTGTCTGCCTTTTTCCTGAAACTCCGACGTTTCCCTCGTCCATCACTATTCAAGATGTAGACTTTTCTCCCATCATCGTTTCCTAACTTTTTCTAGATCCGTCCAGTTTGCTGATATTACCCCCTTATGGACGGAACATTCCCTCCTTTTCTCTTTTTGCAGCATTTCGACTCCCCAATCCCGCCCTTTTCAACCCTTGGAACTCCTTCCTGTAAGTTCCTTTTTTTTTTTTCTGTTTTTCCTTTTCCCGCATTTTCGGACTTTCCCAATTTTTCCAGTGACCCCCCCTCCTGTTCTTGAATTGTTATATTGCCTGCTACCACGTCTTTCCGAAAGTTAAAGTTTGTCGACACCCCGTCCCCTTCCCCCCCCCCCCCAAACTCTTAATTACAGTTTCCTCCCCCACAGCGTTTCAAAAATTCCTCTTCCCTCCCTTACCGGAAAATATTCTCCTCCTTTTCCCTTCCACCCCATATTCTCAGGGCTTTCCTTTCCTTTCCCTCTGAATTCCCCTCTATACCTCCTACAATTTCCAGTCCTCAGGGTCCCCTTTAGATCGAAAGTACGCCCCTGTCGATTGTTCTTGTGTTTTCTGTCATCCCCTCCCCTTTCCTGAGGATTGGAATTGGTAGACAAGGAGACCACCAGGGGCCTCCCCACCCCGTGTTTTTGATTAAATTTTTTCATGACTCCCCCCAGACGCTCTTATTTTTTTTACCCGCTTTGACAAAATCCTTCCTAAGTGATACCCTCGTTGCCTTATAGGACCTCCCCCCCGTGTACTGTTCCCCAAAAATTTTGTCCCGAAGAGAGTTCGGTGGTATAATGCGTCCTCTTCCTTTTTTTTCCTCCCAAACAATGGCTCCCCTTCTTGGTGCACTTCTCCCTTCCCTCCATTTTCCACCATTAATACAAGGTTCATGAGATTTGCTAGGAGTTCCCACTCCCTTTCGAATTTGACGTCTTCACTGTTCCCCCCCCCTTCCTTTTTTTGGTGCGTGGTAATGATTTGACTGTGCCATTTGCCTTTCCTTTTTTCTTTGAATTTCCTATCGCTTCCTCCCAATCTTGGTCGGCGATTCTTTAAGCGGTCGTCCTCGTATTTGTGTTCTGTCCCCGACAGGTGTCGTTTTTTCATTACTACCTTTTTTTGGAAAGTGCCCTTTTTTTTCTTGAACTTCTCCAGCGTGTTTCTGAGGTTGTGCCCCCGCGTCTTATTTGCCCCCCCCCTTTTCCCCCTCTGCCCGGAGTTACCCGACCGGGAGAGTTTGCTTTCTTACTTGACTAAGCTTAGTAAGCTCCCTTTTTTATCCACCTCCCCAGTCTTTCCGAGGTCGTTGGAATTTTCTTTTTTTTTGACGGTAGACAGTCGAAATCTGCAACTCCCTTCCTTTTTTCCTTTTTTTCAAGTATTCGTAGTTTTCCTCTATATAGTGTTCTCCTCCGTTTTAGAGAGTCCCCACGATTATCTTTCCCCCTTTCAGTTCATCAGAAACATGGATCTCTTTCCCCCCTCCAATTTCCATTTGACCACCTCCCCCCCCCCCATACTTCCTGGCATCCTACGATTTCTCGAATAAGAGATTCATCTTTGAGTTTTCTTTTCTTTTTCATATAAGGTTTTTTCCCCCCCCACATCATCGCCACAATGATTAGTGATATCCCTCAGAAAAACCCCAAACGGTATTTCTCATATGTATTCCCCCCTTTTCACAATGTACTGTGCTTTTTTTTACCCTGATTGCCTCCTTGCCCTTTAAAGTAAGAATTCATCCATAGTTCCTGTTTTCCATGCTTTAACTTTACTACTCCCCCCTTACCGTTCAAGACCATTTAGACCCCCCTTTCTTCTACACCCCCCCCCCAGATAAGCTTCTTTTCAGTCTCCCTCCCCCCTCTGGGAAGAGAGACCAGGAAGTTTTTACGTCACCCCCCTGCTTTTTAGAACCATCAAGACGTTGCCCCTCCCCCCTCCCCGAATCTTCCCTGACATGCCCTTTGAGAGCGTTTGAAGTGATGTGTAAGGATTCTTCCCTTCACTCCTCTGGAAGACTTTCTCTGACGAACTCGTACCCCCTTCCCCCTGTCCTCATTTTATTTTCTTTTTCTTCATGCCAAGTCAGCTACCCTGGACCCAATTCTTCAGGCTTTCCTCCTCCCCCCTTTTGTTGTGGATTCTATCCTTTTTTCCAAACTGCTTTTCTCAAATTAGACTGTTCCCGTTTTCTGTGGATTAAAAATGAGTTTTCAGACCCCATTCACCCCCCCCTCCCTCCAATGGGGTGTCCCCTTTTCCTTTTCCATGTCCTTCCCCATTGTCATTGATATGAGTAATTGTCTCACAACTTAAACAGCTCTCCTACCGCCCCAGTTTTTTCTCTCCTCTTTCCTTCTTTTTGGAACCCCGCACTTTGATTTTTCCTTTAATTTGGGAACTCGTTCCGTATCGCGTGCCACGTAAATGACCATTTTTCCAAGTTTTTTTTCCCGTCCTGTTCGAATCCTTCCCCTGACTGTATTTCGGCTTTGTATTCGGTTGGGAACCATTTGACGAATTGGTGGAACCGTCGTTTTTTTCCACCTTTTTCTTGCGGACTCCCCTCCCCCCACACTCCATCCCTATTCGCAGTGTCGAGGTCAAGCTTTGTGGTGAGTTTTCTTTAGGCCGCATAGAGTCTTTCCCCTTATAGTACTGAACCCAGTCAGGAATATACATTCGCACAACCCTGAAGGATGGAGAGAGCGTTATGGTGACCTTTCCCTCCCTTCGCGTTCTTTCCTACCCCGTCCGCCCCCCTTCGCTCTCGTTGGTTATCTTTTTTGTGAGGAGATAAACCGACATCTTTTCCTCGTTTCTTCGATCCCTTTTCCCCCAGAGGCCCCACATTTCTTTCTTTAGCATTCCCTATCACCCTTGCCTTCCCCCCAGTCCAGGTCGACCTTACTTTCTTCCTTGATTCAGATGTACTTTTGCGATTGAATTAGAGAAGAAAAATTTTTGGAATTTTCGCGGAACTCTTTCCCAACCCCCTCCTCTTGAACCCCGTTAACGGAATTAGTGACATAATGCCCATTACGACTCTTTCCTCATTCCCCTCCGATGTCTCCCCATCTTCCCTTCCCCCCCACCCTGCACGTCTTTTTCTCGTTATCTCCCCTTCTAGCAACCCAGAAACACAAATATCTCAATTCCATTTTCCCCCCCTCCCTTCCGCAGACTTTGGATAAGACGGATTATTGGACCCCCCACGAATTCGTAATCCTACAATTTTTTCCTACGCCCTGCACCATCCCTGATCCTGTCCGCTGCAGACTTCTGCTTTGAAGGTATTGTGGCCCCCAACCCCCCCCAGTATTTTCCCCCTTCCGATTTTTCTTTTTTGGTGACGATTTTAGACCCCAGTTGAATCCCTTGGTCGAAGTGCTCCGTCCATTCTTGATCTATTTTCACCGAAGTTTTAATTTTTCTAGGATTTACCTGATATATTAGTCTCTATTCAAGGCCCTCCCCTTTTTATCGTCTGAGAATTTTCCCCCCCCTGAGTCACATTATTCCCGAATTTTCGTCCCCTCCAAATTTCACGTAGCATTGGTTCCCCTTTTTTCTCCCAAGAGTAACCCCGTTATTCACTTGTCGCCTTACTCCCTTGAGTTTTCATTTCAACCGTATAACTCAAAAGAATTCACTTGCGCTTCTTTTTTCAGGACCTTCGTCCTAAGTTTCATTTGAATCGTTCCTTCTTCTTCCGGGACCTCCGATGCCCCTTTCCCTGAGTCGGAGAAAAGCGACTCTCTCTTCAGAATTGTTTTAGGGTACGAGGGACTGATCTTCTTCTCTCGTGGACTTTTTTTTGGGGGTCGGATGAGCGGGGGAATTGACAAAAGGGTTTTTCCCTCTGTGGAGTATTTCGAAAGTTGGACCTCCCTCTTTTTTTTTTTGCGGGCCTTGAATTTGCTTTATTCAGTTAGGAGGTTAAAATACACGATTATGGACCTTTTGGATCTTATCAATTTTTTATAAGCTAGAACTGTCCCCTAGATATGGGGCCCTTTTTCACTTTGAGTGACCCCGTGTACTCCCCGTCTCACCTAACATTCGGGCCCCCTTTCAATGGGACTTTTTTTCGCTGGAGGTGATATTTAGAGTATTACCTTCCTTTTCCGCAGATTTTCCCCTCCGTCCCCCTTCCCTCCTCTGACTCTACCTTTTTAATCTCTCTTTTTAGAGAGCTTCCCATTAGATCTAAGAAGATCGGCATTATTTCCCCCATTAACGTCAGCTTTCTAATCCCGAGAGTCCAACCTTACAATTGCGAATCACCTTCTCCTTGTGTTCTGCTTTTTTCCGTAGATTACTTGTGTTAATATTTTTTATCCACTTCCGAACCCCCCCCATAACCCCAACGGTATTGACCGAATTCTTTTCCAAGGCCTTCCTTCTTCCCCCCAGCTTTGGATGCTCCCGTTTCTTTACCCCCAGAAATCTTTTTTTTCCAGCTCCTGTAGTGAAGAAACCCTGTACGCCACCCTTCCCTTCCGCCCCCCCTATCCCTTATCCCTCTTAACCCCCCGAAACACCGAATCCACCTCGTTGACTCCTGTCCATCGAAATGTAGACCTCCCCCCTCTTCTTTTTCCCCGGGCCCCTTCTGCCCCATCCTCCTCCCCCCATTTTTTCTGAGAAGGTGTATGCTTGTCTTTCTTGAGCGGTTTGAAGTTATTGTTTGAACTCTCAATGCCCCCTCCCTTGTTTTTCCATGACGCCCCCTTTTCCTCCTCCCAGGCATTTCCTTTTAAAGACCGCCCCCATAAGCAGTGGAAGAAAACCCCTTGTACTCGACGTCTTTTTTTGATAATCTTTTCCCCCCCTCTCCTTCGTCTTTCTTTGAGTACTTTTCCCCCCCCGTATTTTCTTTTCCTACTCTGGATCTTTTCTATACTTAGAAGGTGACAACGAGACCCCTTGGCTTCCCCCCTCTTTCTCGAGCGTATTTTTCCCTCGACCTCCCCCCCCCCCTGGGTTGAATTGTGCT